>Ga0181576_10000822_pt1 | contig 23404 bp, 23 predicted proteins | sample 101ome_22_FD_132464 | JGI IMG/M metagenome (GOLD analysis project Ga0181576, IMG submission 132464) | Coastal salt marsh microbial communities from the Groves Creek Marsh, Skidaway Island, Georgia - 101412BT metaG (megahit assembly) | ecosystem: Environmental > Aquatic > Marine > Intertidal... | reverse complement strand
GCGGTTGTTTTTGTTGCCAAGGGTGGGCATTTGCTGAAATCGTGGGTGTATGGGCTCAGGGCATCAGATCATTCCACCATTGAGGACAGATCAGTTTGACTTTCACTTACCTCAAGAACTGATCGCCCAGCACCCCATTGAGGGTCCCAGGGATAGTTCCAGGCTTCTGGTATACGAGCGTCATACAGGCCAGAGAAAACATCACTGTTTCCGCGATCACCTGAAATATTGCCGGGCTGGGGATCTCTTGATCATGAATAATTCCAGGGTCATTCCTGCTCGACTTCGAGGAACCAAACGGGGAACTGGGGGCCAGATCGAAATTTTCATGTTGGAAGAAACCTCACCGAACCACTGGCTCGTCATGCTCAAACCAGGCAAGAGGACTCCCCCTGGAACGACCATCGAGATCATGCACCCTCGTAAAGGGGTCACCGGCCTGAGCTGTCGGGTGGAATCAAAAACCCCATCAGGACATTTTCAGGTGATATTTGAGGGGCCGGAGCCCAATGCCATCGAGAATCAACTCGATGAGCTAGGTGAGATACCTCTACCACCTTACATCCGTCGCTCAGGCGCCCCATCTCAGGAAGATGCCGATCGCTACCAGACCGTTTACGCTGACCAGGGAGGATCGGTTGCGGCTCCAACCGCAGGCCTGCACTATACTCCGAATCTGCTTGAGGCAGTTCGAAGTTCCGGTGTTCAGATTGGCTGGGTCACCCTCCACGTAGGGCTTGGAACCTTCAATCCCATCAAAACCGAACTAGCCTCCGAGCACCGCATGCATGAGGAGCGTTTCAGCGTCCCCCAAGAAACCCTCTCAGCAATCAAACAGACTCGGGAACGCGGTGGCAGAGTGATCGCCGTTGGCACGACATCCCTCCGAGTGCTTGAGTCGATCCCATCCGATGTGCTCTCCAAGACCATGCACTGCCCCTATCAGGCCAGGACCAGTATTTTCATCTACCCCCCGCATGATTTCAGGCTGACCGACGCCCTAATCACCAATTTCCACCTGCCTCAGAGTAGCCTGATGATGCTTGTTTCGGCATTCACCTCTCCGGGTAGCCTTGATGGGTTGAATATCGTCAAGGATCTCTATCAAGGAGCCATTGCCGAGCGCTACCGATTTTTTAGCTTTGGTGACGCCATGATGATTCTCTGAAGCGCCCTCGTGAGAATGAAAACGGCTTCCTTACCATGGCTTGTGATCAACATGGCGATCACTGCAGACGGCAAAATCTGCGGCCCCAGGGCGTCAACAAACACGCCACCAGATGCCAGGATGGCACGCTTCTCAAGCGCGGCTGATCATCGTAGGCTGCTTCGGATTCGATCGACTTGCGATGCGGTAATCAGCGGCAGGAAAACCGTTGAAGCTGATCGGGTGGATTTGGGCCCAGGGTCAACCTACTGGCAACAACGACGTGTCAGGCAAGGACTCAGCCCATTCAACAAACGAATCGTCATTTCCTCATCAGGAAAGATCCAGCCGACCTGCCATGTCTACCAATACCCTTTTTCCCCTTTGCTCATTGCGACCACCGATGCAGGCCTGGAGCGCAGTGGCCCAGTGGCGCAGACCACCGACTGGATTCAAGCCCGCTCATTCGGCAAAACTCATGTGAATCTGCATGCCTTGCTGGCTTGGCTTGGTGCCCATTGGCAAGTTCACAGGGTGGTTGCAGAAGGAGGCGGCGAACTCAACGATGCGCTGTTTCGAGACGGTCTTGTGGATGAACTTTTTCTAACCGTCTGCCCTATCATTTTTGGTGGTACGACCCATGGAACTCTGGCCGATGGGATGGGTGCTAGCAACCTTGGTGAAGCCTACGGACTCAGATGTGTTGAACATCAAACTCGAAATGGCGAGCAATTCCTTCGCTTCCTCAAATCAAGACCCGCTTGAGTCCAAGCACTGAAAGCATGAAATAAGCAGGGAGCTACAAAACCCTAAAACCCAAAGTAGCGATATCTCCCTTCAACCTAAGCTCCTCAATGGAAGGGAATGGGAGGGCATCGAGACGAGACGTCAGTTGCCTGATGAGGCTCTCATCCCAGCCCAATGCGGAGGCAGCTGATCGCTTGAACCCATGAAGCACCGCCTGCTGGTAATGAGCTAGCCCTTGCCTGAGCGGTAGAGAGAAGGTGTGTAGCACCACACCATAGACAAGCACATGCCAACCGTGAACTTGGCTCCTTGCCAGGGCATCCCGATAGCGATTGAGCAATCGGACATCATGCAGGCTTCGCAAGCGATTGAGTTGGCGTGAAGCAAGGTAACGGCTCGCTCTAGCCAAAGGCATCATCGCCTGTTGCTCTTGCAGCCATTGATCGGCTTCAATCAACCCTTGCATGCCTTGCTCCTGAGCTGAAAAAGCCGCACTAAGGATGGCTGGCAATTCGCAGGGATGAAGGACTTTCGACACATACTCCTCAATAAATGAAAGGAAAGATGGACCATCCTTGACCTGATCCATCTTGAACATTCCCCGATCCAGATCATCACCCATCTGCCAGGCGCGACCACAATGCTGAGCAAGGGATCCCTGCTCCTCATGCAACAAGCTGACCTCTTTTTGGAAGGATGATTTCATGAATAAACCAGCAAGGAAGCCCTGTAGTTCCCTTCAAAAAGGTGATGCCCCATTGGATTGAGTGACTCAAGCCAATTCACACAGTTCTCTGGATTACCTTGACACCCCAACCAATATTTTACGGGCACCCAAAGCGGGATTGACAACACTTGAAGCAGCGTCTCCACAAACAGCACGAGCAGGATCGTTCTGGCAAGGGCATCGATGCTTGATTGATTGACATATGATTTCGCAAACCTCTATGCTTGAAAGGATTCCACAACACAAAACCCCCATGAAATATCCTATTTACCTGTCCACTCTGTGGGTCGCATTGGGTCTAGCCCCAGATAATCTTAATGCCGCAGCCCCTCCCATTACAGAGGGTCTTGTTGCCCAGTGGGATTTTGATGAAACCACTGGCTTGGTGGCCCGTGACAGCGCAGGTGGCCTGGACGGGGATCTGATTGGCTTTGATGATGACAGTAGCCATTGGGTCAGCGGAAGGGTTGGGGGCGCCATCGCATTCAATGGGAGCAACCATATCGAAGTGCCGGATGATCCAAGTATTGGCGAAGATCTGCAGTCAAGCATGACCATCATGGCCTGGTTCAAGTCCAACCTACCCCTGGATGCAGGGGGAGCCGGCAATCGCATGCTGGAAAAAGGCAACAGCTACTTCTTCCTGCAAGGTGTCGGAAACGGTGGCATGAATTTTCTGGTCAAAGACGGTGGCGCCAACCGCACCGCCACCACGGGTGCATCCCTAGAAGCTGACCGGTGGTATCATATCACAGGTGTGGTCGATGGAAATCAGGCTCGGGTCTACCTTGACGGCCAAGAAGGTAACGCTATTAACCTTAACGGTCCGGTGGATGACGCCAAAATGACCCTTTACATTGGTTCGGATGATTCAGGGAATCATTTTAACGGTCTGATGGATCAGCTGCTGATTTTCAACAGAGTCCTAACTGACGAAGAAATCCAAACCATTATTGCAGGCGGTCAGCCAGTCGGCCCTCCGACCATCTCCTCACAACCCAACGGGGGAAACTTTTTTGAAGGTGGCACCCTTCGCTTATCGGTTGTGGGAGATGGAGCACCTCCCCTGCGCTATCAATGGTATCGCGGCCAGGAGATTCTGCGTTCCCAAACCACCGAAACCCTTTTAATTGAAGGACTCAAGGCCTCAGATGCCGGAGATTATTCGGTGGTCGTGAGCAGCGATTCAGGAGAGGTACGCAGCCAGAACGCCAGCATTACAGTGAATGCCATCACAGATCTTAACACGGGTCGAGTTGCCTATTGGGCCTTTGACGCTACTTCCGGGACCACAGCCAGCGATGGATCCAATGAAGAAAATCTGGGAGAATTAATCGGATTTGCTGGCGGTGGTTTCAGTCAGGGAAAAGTGGATAACGCACTCCATTTCGACGGAGCTGGAGCTTTTGTCCTGGTTGAAGACAGCCCTTCCCTCAATCAGGTCAACCAGGAAGCAACCATTGCCTTCTGGGCCAAGCTGGCAACCTATGGCGAGGAGGAAAGCGCTGGGTCCTACACGCGAGAATCGAGCTACATCCTTCGCAAAGGAGATCATCTTGGGATCAGGGTCATCAACGATCCGGGCACGGTGACACGCACCTTAGCGGTTCGGGCTGGACAGGGTCCCGATGGGGGAGGCATCGCCAAATCAGGATGGGAAGTCAGTGCCCCACAAGGCTCTGTCCTCCTTGATCAATGGCAGCATTGGGCTGTGGTCTACCGGAATGAAACCATCACCTTCTATCTCAATGGCATCCCATTGGGTGACCCCCTCAAGGGGCAATTGGGAAACCTCAACGACCTGCCTCTCACCTTGGGGTCCTATGATGACATCGATACAGCCCTTCGATATCTCAACGGTGCACTGGATGAAGTATCCCTGTGGCGTCGCCCCCTTTCAGAGGCTGAAATCTTAGACCTTGCAGGCAAGGACATCAGCGGAGCACCTATGATCGAGCAGCAGCCCGCAGCGCAGAAAAAGCTTGAAGGCACATCGGTCACGTTCAGCGTGGTTGCCACGGGCCTGAGACCCATTGCCTACCAATGGCTTCACAAGGGTCAGCCCATCGAAGGTGCCACCGGCCGCCAGCTGACCCTTGGTCGGCTCCTGCCAAGCGATGGAGGCGTTTACACTGTCCGCATCACCAATAACAAGGGAGAAGCAATCAGTGATCCAGCGGTATTGACCGTTGAAGAACTGGGATCCATCACCAGTGGTCTGGCAGCCCATTTCACGTTTGATGAAACTTCCGGCACCACCTTGAGTGACTCAAGTGACAATCACCTTCAGGCCAGCCTCTACAATTTTGAGCAAGGAGCCTACCAGCCAGGAGTCATTGGCGGGGCACTTTACTTTGATGGAGATAATGACTTTGGAGAGGTGGCTCACAGTGACGCTCTGAGCTTGTCCACCGAGGCCACCGTATCGGTGTGGCTAAATCCTGTGCTGTTCAGCGGTGGCTCAGACTTTGATCGCGTGATCCGAAAGGACGTCAACTACGACTTCGTGCTCATCAATGGTGGGGTAGCCAGGGTTCATGGTATCGGCAAAACCCCATACTCATCGCCGGGCAACACCGTCGAAGCCGAGATCTGGCAACATTTTGCCTACGTGGCACGCCAGGGCACCATACAGTGGTATCGTAATGGGGAGCCTGTTGGGGCAGCCCTACCAGGTCATCTTGGAGAACTCAACACCATGCCATTGGTGTTAGGCAATTACGAAGTGGAGGATGATAACTGGATCAACCGACCCTATCAGGGTGGCATGGACGACCTGGGCATCTGGCAGAGGGCCCTCTCCTCAAGCGACATCCTTTCCATTTACGCCAATGGCCTCAATGGTAAGCCACTGAGTGAAGAAATGGATCCTATTGCCATCGAATCCATCACTAAGGAAGCAGGTGGCCTCCGGCTAATCTTCTTCACACCTTTCTCTACTCGGGCCCACGTGATTCAGGGCAAGGCAACGCTGAACCAGGCATGGACCGATCAGGAAGGCTTGAGTTTAGAGGATCTGGGAGAAGGTCGTTTTGCTGCCACCCTCTCTGCATCAGCGTCTCAAGGGTATTACCAGGTCGTCTCACTCCCCCCACCCCCAGTGTTTGCTGAGGACTTTGAATCAGGCGCTCAAGGCTGGACCCATGGTGGTAATCAGGACGAGTGGGAATTAGGAACCCCCACCTCAGGCCCTGGTTCAGCAAGGTCGGGAAGCCATGCTTACGCAACGGATCTGGATGGCAACTTCGAACCCAACACCGACGCTTGGCTTCAATCGCCGGTTATCGACCTGACTGATGTCGCCATTGCGAACCTCACTTTTTATGAGTTTCATCAAGTCGACACGGAGATCGATTTTCACAACGTCAGCGTCAGCATCCTTGATGGTAACTCCGGAGACTTGATTTCAGAAGTATTCATTCAGGCAGGTAGCACTCAAGGCTGGACTGCAAGGAGCATTCGCCTGGCTGGTGCCAATGCTGGACTCCCAATCAGGATCGAGTTTCGACTCATCACCGATGGGGTGGGTGCAGGCGCCGGATTTTACATCGACGATGTCGTGGTGAGCCCCAATTAAGCCGGACAGGAAGCACCCTCTCCCGAAACACACCCAGTTCCTTGGGCGTTGGCTGCAGGGGAGGATTGTCCAAAGAAGCAGCGAACCATGCCAATTGGGGTTCCCGTATCAAGCCCCCCCAACAGGGCACGTATCGGCTTGCTCTACTGAGCAGGCTCAGTGCGGAGCTTAACCTGTTTGAGGCCTGAGCTGCGAGCCGAGTCCATAACCCTCACCAACTCCTTGACGGGAGCCTCTTGGTCAGAACGAACGATCACAGTGGTCGAGGCATTCCTCTGGGCAATTGCCCTAAGTGCTTCGTCAAGCGCAGCTTCAGCCATCGGGAGGTCATTGAGGTAAACATGTGGGGCCTCGGCGGTGATACTGACGATCACGCTTTCGGACTCGATTTGAGTGGACGCCTCGGAACTAGACTGAGGAAGGCTGAGGTTGATCACCGGGCGCTGCTTGAAAGTTGTGGTGACCATCATGAAAATCAGCAACACAATCAGGATATCAATCAACGAAATGATGATGATTGTTGGCGGCTTCTGACGCTTACGCTCAAGGAATTTCATCACCATCAACCAGATCAGTTAGGAGAGGATTTCTCGGATCGTCGCCTTGGTTTTTTTGAAGCCTCAGCCTGGCCGGTTTCCTGGGGATCAAGGCCCCCTCCTTGAGCCGGGTAAAATCGATGCAGGAAATCACCGCAAAGGCTTTCAAGCTCGATGGTCATGGTCTCGACTTTTTTGTTAAGGTAGCTCCAGGCGATTAATGAAGGGATGGCAACCAACAACCCCGTCAGGGTTGTATTCAAAGCGATGGATATCCCTTTGGCTAAAACAGTGTGGTCAGCCATGCTGGCAGCGCCAAAATCGCCAAAGAGGGTGATGAGACCATGCAGGGTTCCCACCAAACCCAGTAGTGGGGCTGATCCCACAATGACCTCGATGATCACCAAACCACTTTCCAACCCGGCAACCTCTTTCCTCGCCTTAGTCTGAAGCATTTCAATGTTTTCAGCCTTGGAGTACGCGAACCGCTGCATGGCCTCGGTAAGCAACCTGCCGGCAGGTGAGTCATGGGCCTGACAGGCTGCGTGAAGACGCTGAATCCCTTCCTGATCGCGACATTGATTTAGCTCCTCAAGAATGGTTTTAGGAATCACCAAATTCCATCTCAATGCCAAGGATCGCTCAATGATGAAGGTCACTGAAACGATGGACATGATCAGTAGCAGCCACATGAATGGCCCACCAGCCTGTAGAAACTCAAACATGATACACGCTTACCTTTTTCTCTTTTCTATTCACCAGTTCGTTTGCAGGAAGTCTGAAGTTCGAAGCACTGGTTTTCAATGGTAATAAAAAGTAAAGCGAATCCGACGGCGATCTTCGCCAATCATGCGGCGCATGTCAGGTGGCCACTTGCCATATGGAGCAGGGTCGGTGATGGCACGCTGACATATCAATGATTGAATCACCCCTACGGTATCCTCCACCACGGTCATATTGCCAATATTCCCATCGGCCATGAGATCAAAGCGAAGTAGCACCTTACCCTTGGCACTGCGAGCCGATGGCATGCCCTCCAGCAAGCTGAACCACCTTAGCTGAATGGCCTGAATGATGGCGGCATCATAGGCCCCAAAGGGAGTCGCTAGCAAATCTGGGCTTGCTTCGAGGCGAAATCGCTTCATGCCACCCTCCTGCTCCATCGCTTCGCCCGCTATCAATCCCTGACGGCGACGCGCTTCGGCCAAGGACTTAGGGCGTGACCGCGGCTTTCTTTGAGATGGTGCTGCCTCAGAGGGCTCGAGAGAAGCAGGCAGGTCGCCATCAGGATCCAGCTCAGATTCCGATGGGGCGATCATCTCCTTGGACACGGGTGCCAGCTGGCTCTCCTCATGAGCGGGTACCTCTGTCGCCTGTTCATCAGATTCAGCACCCTCCTGTTCACTCTCAGCTTGCGGGATATCGTTCTGGGACGAGGCCAACTCGGAAGCCTGGAGCGTATCAGCCGCTTTGGGAACCAATTCCTGACTCCCATCCAGTTTGGGTTGGTCTTGGTCTTCGGCCAGATCGGGATCGCCCCCCATGGCGTCCACCACCGCGTAATACATGGCCTGCTCGGGAGGAAGGTCCTGAGTCGATGGGTCAGCATCAAAAAAAATCTCTGGATTAGTCTCCGGCACAAACTCAATGGTTACTTCACTGGCATCAGTCATTGTTGGCTGCTGCATGGGCCAATCATCCAATGCATTGGGCAGGGGCGAGAGCCCAAGCAGGTTGCCAAGCTCAATTGATCCCAAAACCAGGCAATGCAGCATCAAAGACCAAAGTAGGGACCTGGCCCCTGGATGACTCAGGTATTTGGCTGTGATATGGAGAGGACGCTGGAGCATCTTTTTCTAAGGTGATCCAAACGCCTGAGCATGGCAATCCGATTGACGGAAAACATGATGATTCATGGCACAAAAAAGGCCGCCTCTGAGCGGAGGCGGCCTGAAAATGTGTCCAAGTATCGATACCTGGTTTATCGCTTGCTGTATTGGAACCTGCGGCGAGCACCAGGCTGACCGTATTTTTTGCGCTCCTTCATACGAGGGTCTCGTGTCAGTAACCCTGCTGATTTGAGGAGAGGTCTCAGATTCGCATCCACATTGAGCAAAGCACGGGAAATACCATGCCGGACTGCCCCGGCCTGACCAGTGGCTCCTCCACCACAGACGTTGACTCGAACATCGAGCTTGCTGGCCATGTCGGTCAGATTGAGCGGAAGAAGGACATCGTTCCGCTGGGTCTCCATGGGAAAATAATCTTCAAAGCGGCGGCCATTGATGGTGATCCTGCCAGACCCGTTGGCCAGTCGCACGCGGGCGACGGAGGTTTTCCTACGCCCTGTTCCCAGAAAATCGTTCGTTTCAGACATATATTTGGTCAAATTTTAAATTAATTTAGCCACCAATTTCAAGAGCCTCAGGCTGCTGGGCTTCATGAGGATGCTCCGAACCACGGTAAACCTTCAGTTTGGTGAGGAGCTTACGGCCTAGACGGTTTTTGGGCAGCATTCCCTTGACTGCGTGCAGAATCAGTCGATCAGGATGAGCTTGGCGCACTTCAGGCACAGAGCGGTATCGCTCGTTGCCGAAGTAACCAGAGTAACTCATGTAAGTCTTCTGGTCTTCTTTTTTGCCGGTTAATCTAACCTGTTCAGCATTAATAACTACCACAAAATCACCAGCATCAAGATGAGGCGTGAAAGTGGGTTTGTCCTTGCCGCGCAACACATCAGCAACCTTGGTAGCAAGTCTGCCAAGGACAACATCTTTGGCGTCAACAACGTGCCACTTACGTTTGTCCACATCAATCTTCGGTAAAAATGTCTTCATTACAGATCCAAAAACAGGAGGCAGGACAGTAACAAAAGGGAAAAAGGAGTCAATAATGATTTGTTTTTTTTCACTGATTCCTTGCTATCGGCTATCAAGACCTGCCTGGAGCAGTTCCTTGAAGAAAGCTTCCATCTTGTCAGGGCATTTCCTACCAGGTGTCAGCTCAACCCCCGAAGAGACATCGACCCCGAAGGGTCGAACACGTTTGACTGCCTGTTGGATATTCTCTGCTTTCAATCCGCCGGCAAGCAAGAGCGGGCGTGCGAATGGCCGGATCCGGTCGAGCAAATCCCATTGAAAAGCATGTCCCGTTCCCCCATGAGCCCCTGGCTGAAAGCTGTCAACCAACCAGGTTTGCTCGGAAAACGGCTCCATCATGCTTAGGCTGGCTTCGTCTCGGACCCTGAAAGCCTTGATCACAGGCACTGAATAACCCTGACAATCCAACGGGCTTTCTTCTCCGTGAAGTTGAATAGCTCCGAGGCCACATTGGTCGATCGCTCTGGTAATCAATTCCCTGGGAGCGTTGACAAAAACCCCCACAGGCAAGACAAACGCAGGGAGCTCGGCAATGATTGCGGCTGCCTCGGCCAGAGAGACATGCCTTGGGCTAGGTTCATAAAACATGAACCCCAAAGCATCGGCACCACATGTGACCGCAGCCTTGGCATCCTGGATATTGGTGATCCCGCATATTTTGCATCGAACTCTCACTACGGCAAATCACGCTATCGGGAAGACTGAAATTTGCAACGGGAAAGCCGGGCTATTCTAGAGGACTTCACCTGCTGAAGGATTGAAGTCCTTTGGCCAGCAGGCCATAGTGATCGAAACTGTCATGCCCACACCTCAAGAAAACCAGGTTAAGGAACGCTATGCATCAGCAGCTCAGCAGTTGGAGCCTGCCCTTTGCTGCCCCGTCGACTACGATCCTCAGCTGCTCAAAGCCATTCCACCTGAGGTCATCGAAAGAGACTATGGCTGTGGGGATCCTTCGCGCTATTTGCAAGAAGGAGAAAGGGTGCTGGATCTGGGAAGCGGCACAGGAAAGGTTTGCTTCATGGCTTCGCAGGTGGTGGGACCCAAAGGCAAGGTCATTGGGGTGGACATGACCGATGATATGCTGGAAGTGGCCAGGCGCAATGCGCCCTTGGTGGCTCAAAACATTGGTTACAGCAATGTTGAATTCAAAAAAGGGCGCATCCAGGATCTCAGTCTGGATCTCGAGCTCTGGGATCGGCACCTTGCTTCACACCCCATAGAATCTTCTGAAGCTTACCTCAAGGCGATTGAGCAAGCCGATCGTCTTCGTCGAGAATCGCCATTGGTCCCTTCGGAAAGCGTGGATGTGGTCATTTCCAACTGCGTGCTCAACCTCGTCGAATCAGACGAAAAGAAGAAGCTTTTTACTGAACTCTTCCGAGTCATCAGATCGGGGGGACGGGCCGTGATTTCGGATATTGTCAGCGATGAAGTCGTGCCTGCTTCCATGCAGGCCGATAGCGAATTATGGAGTGGGTGCATCAGTGGGGCCCTGAGTGAACAGGCATTCCTAGCAGCTTTTGAGGAAGTTGGTTTTTATGGCATCCGACTGGTCAAGCGAGACCCTCGACCGTGGCGAGTGGTAGAGGGAATCGAATTCCGCAGTATCACCGTGGAGGCCTTCAAAGGCGATCAAGGACCGTGTCTGGAGAGACATCAGGCTGCCATTTACAGGGGCCCATTTCGTTCGGTCACCGATGATGATGGGAACACTTATTATCGGGGACAAGCGATGGCTATCTGTGACCGAACCTATCAGCGACTAGGTCAAGAACCCTACGCCACCAGTTTTGAAACACTTCAACCAGCAAAATCCATCGCAGTAGAGGACGCCGTTGCCTTTGACTGCAGCACCCTCCCCATCCGCAGCCCAGAACAACTTAAGGGGTCCTGCGCCGCACTCGATTCGACAGAGGAGTCTGGATCCTGTTGCTGCTAAGATTGACTCAAAGCCATCGCAACTCTCGGCAAGCATGAAGTTCGGCTGAACAGGCTTGACATTTTTACTTTGCGCCACAAAGTTATTAACGTCATGACTTCTGAGTGGGCAGCACAGCGATTGGAAGAGATCCAGACTCTGATGGAGCGTTCGACGCTTTATCGTCGAGCGCTGGCGCCCACCTCCACCTTAACAGGCTGTCTTGGCATGGCAGCAGGTTGGCTAGGCTGGTCCTTGCAAATCGAATACGGCCCCCAGTTCTGCCTCTTCTGGATGCTTACCAGTCTCGTCTGCCTGACCCTCTCGAGCCTGATGATTCGAAAGCAGGCTTTGGTGGATCGGGAACCTTTTTGGTCACCACCCACGCGCAGAGTGGCCACGGCCATGGCACCTGCACTGGTTTGCGGCGCTGCACTGGGGTTCCTAGCTACCATGCGCGGTGATTTACCCGAGTCGTTTTACTGGGGCATACCGCCGCTTTGGATGCTCTTCTATGGTTGTGCTCTCTTTTCGGCGGGTTTCTTCATGCCTCGGGGCATCAAACTCTTTGGTGCAGCCTTTGTCCTGACCGGCCTGGTTTCACTTGCGACTGCTTTCCAACAAGCCCACGAAGGAGGCATCGACCCAAGGTCTCAAGGCCATATCGTGATGGGGTCAACTTTTGGATTCCTACATTTTGCATACGGGATCTACCTGTTTTTGACCGAAAAAGATTCCCTCCAAGCTCGATGAAAACCGAAACCTTTAGCCAACTCGATAAAGTCATCCACGAAAAAGGACGGATGGCCATCATGTCTTGTATCTCGAGTCATCCGGACCTTTCATTCCGCGAGTTGAAGGATCTTTTGCAAATGACAGATGGTAATCTAAGCATGCACATCAGAACCCTGCAGCAAGCAGGTTATTTGGCAGTATCCAAAACCTTTCTGGAGAATCGCCCTCACACCAGTTACCGACTGACTCAACAAGGCAAGCAGGCCTTCAAGAATTATATCGAGCTCCTGGCAAAAATTGTCAGTTGGAATCAGGCCTAACAACTCTTTCCCACCTTAAAAAACCATGAACACCGATCAATTAACCTTTTTACTTTGTTCTGCAAAGTAATTTTCAACGATTATGAAACTTCAATTAGCTTCTCACATGGGTCTCTGCTTTGGCGTGCAAGATGCCCTGACCATGGCGCTTGATTCAGTAAGAGCAGGCACCGTGCACATTCTGGGACCTTTGGCACACAACCCGGTCATTCAAAATCAGCTGAGTCGGGCTGGTGTCCAATTTATCGACAAACCTGATCAGGCGCAGGAAGGGACCATTCTTATCACGGCCCACGGTATGCCTGGGAGTATTCATGAGGAAGCAAGGCAAACAGGCCTCACGATCAAGGATGCCACCTGCCCGCTGGTCCAATTTGCGCACCGACATCTAGAGCAACTGGTGGAGGAAGATTACTACCCCGTCATCATCGGGCGCCGTGACCATATCGAAGTTCAAGGCATGACGCGGGATTTATCATCCTATTCAGTCGTTCTAGCGGTGAGCGACATCGATTCCATCCCAAAAGTTCCCCGTATCGGCATCGTGGCGCAAACCACCCAACCCATCGAACGAGTGCATGATCTCGTTGACCTCATACGGTCTCACTCCCCAGAGAGTGAGGTGGTCTTCAAGGATACGGTTTGCCAGCCAACCAAAAGAAGGCAGCAAGCAGCCCTAAAACTGGCATCCAATTCGGATGTGGTTGTGGTCATTGGAGGGAGTCGGAGCAATAACACCCAACAGCTGACACAATCCATCGCTCGGATTCAACCGAGAGTCCACCAGGTGGAACGAGCCGAAGAACTCAGGCCTCATTGGTTCGATCCTCATGATACCATAGGCATAACAGCAGGCACCTCCACACCTCCTGAAACCATTCAAGCCGTCGTGGACAAACTCCGCAGTTGGGAGCAACCCACACGTGTCACCTCAGACTCTTTGCTTCAAGCCCATCATGGAGCCCGATAACAAACTCATTCCGGAGCATCTTTGGGTGTTATGGACATACGGCAGGCTACCCTTCTTGCTGGGTTGGATCCCAGCTTGCTTGAGTGTGGTAATCGGTAGCGGGTCACAGGGGGTAGTTACCCGAGGCTTCTGCTTGGGTTTCGGTATCCTCTTGATGTGGGGAGGCTATTTCATGGGAGTGGAAATAGGTTACAGAACTTGGCAAGGTCTGCCCAATCCACCCGACGAAGCCTTTTCAGATACTGACGGAGCCTCTGGGCTCTTCCTAGGCTGGCTTCCATCCATGGTCTTTCTTGGGTGTCTGCATGCGCTATCGGTAAGCATCCGCCGCGGCACCACCAGTTCCCACGCCACCACTGAACTTAAACCCCATAAAAGAACATGAAACAACCTCTAGAGGAGTGGATCCATTACTGCATGAATGCCATGGCAAAATCTCTTTGCCTAAGAGCATTCATGATGGGGATGCTGACCCTGATACTGATCATTCCCATCCGAATGATCGACGGGATCATTCGGCAAAGGCAGACAACACGCAGTGAAGCTCAAAGCGATGTCACAGATAGCTGGGGTAACCCACAGCATCTGAGGGGTCCCTGGATTTCAATTCCATACACTCACCGCTGGATGGAAACCTTTCAGCAAGGGGACAAAACCCAAACCGTGCATCGAGAAGAGAAACGATGGGCAGCCTTCCTACCTGAAGCACTTCATGTGAATGGCACGATACTCAACGAAATCCGGCACCGGGGCATTTATCAAATACCACTCTACACAGGGACGTTTCAAATATCTGGTCACTTCGCGCAGCCGAAATTTTCCCAATGGGGTGTCTCAGCAAAGGATATTCATTGGGATGAAGCCACCGTTTCCTTGGCTCTGAGCGATGCCAGAGGGATTGTCGAACAAACCAGCATAGAGTGGCAGGATGCAGCCCTGCCTTTTATACCAGGGTTGGCGGCGGATCCTTCTGGGGGATCCGGAATCCATGCAAGACTTGAAAACCCACTCGAGGCATCCAGCTATCACTTCTCCATGTTGCTTCACCTTCGCGGAAGCCAAGGGCTTTATTTTTCGCCCATGGGCAAGGACACGCAGCTAAGTTTAAGCTCCAACTGGCAGGATCCAAGTTTCCACGGAGGCTGGCTACCCTTGGAGTATGAGCCAGTTGATGATGGTTTCCAGGCAAGCTGGAATATCCCATACCTGAGTCGAAATCTAGCACAGCAATGGGCTCAGGAGTCCACCATGTTGGATGCCATTGAATCGGTATCCTATGGGGTGAGCTTCTTGACACCCGTTGACCCCTACCGCATGGGGTTGCGCAGCGTCAAATATGCCCTCTTATTCATCACCCTTTCCTACCTGGTGTTTTGGCTCATGGAAATGCTTTACCCCACTCGCATTCATCCGATTCAATACCTACTCATTGGAGCTGGGATGTGTCTCTTCTACCTCCTCGAGCTATCCCTGGCTGAGCATATAGGCTTTTTCATGGCCTATGCTATGGCTGCTTTGGGCATCACCCTGATGGTTGGGGTTTACACCTGGTCGGTCCTCAGAAGTCTATCACAAGCATGGACCATCAGCGGGGTTCTTTGCGGACTTTATGGGTATTTGTATGTGGTGCTAAAGAGCCAGGATCACGCATTGCTGATTGGTTCTCTCGGGCTTTTGATTGCATTGGCCTCGACCATGTATTTGACTCGCGGCATACACCGCAGAGGACCGGTTCCATCAACTCAACCTGCCGGTTAGGAGGCATCCAGCGCAGACGTCGAGTCATCCAAACCCACTACTTTTTGGTGAGCAGAAATGGCGTTCACTGACGTTCGTATTCGCCCTTGCTGGTTTTTTTCAAAACCGTGAACCCTGCTTTTTTGGCATCTGAAATAGAGAGCGGTTTGGTGATGCTCGGCGTGCTGAATCCTGAGATCAGTTTTTTGACCGCCTTCTTGCAGAGTGGACACTGCGTCAAAGGCTTGGCCGAAAGAGGGCGACGTAAGGTAAAATTCCCCCCGCACACGCTGCAGTCTTGTCCCTCCTCCAACTCATACTCGTAAATCGGCATAGCTTATTTGTAGTGCCAACCAGAATCCCAAGAAAGCAGTAAATCTCATCCAAAGGTCTGCCAATCATGTCGAGAACTTGAGAGTTGAGGCCTATTTTGGCTGGCGATGGTTCATCCAAATTCTTAATATTTAAACAGGTCCTGATATCATGAAAGCAATCGATCATGGCTGCCTTGATATTGAACGACTCTAAACCACGCTCGATCACACACATGGCAGAGAGAAAAAAAACACGCCGAGGCATCCTGGCCGGAGGCAACTGGATCATTGACCTCGTCAAAATGATCGATGTCTACCCACAACGCGATTCACTGGCAAACATTGCTACCCAATCGCAAGGCACAGGAGGATCGCCCTACAACATTCTGGTGGATCTGGCCAAACTCGGAGCTACCTTCCCGCTGCAGGCGGCGGGATTAGTCGGAGGGGATGTCATGGGGAAAACCATTGTCGCTGACTGCAAACAACATGGCATCCAAACTCGGTATCTTAAAACCACTGCCAAGGCCAACACCTCCTACACCGATGTGATGACAGAAACCAAAACGGGCCGGAGAACCTTTTTCCATTATCGCGGGACCAATGCCCTTTGGGATGGACAGGGGTTGGACTGGCAAAAAATCTCAGCCCGTTTTTTCCATATTGGCTACCTGCTCCTCCTTGACGCCATGGATGCTCCAGACAAGCGCTACGGCACCAAGGCAGCCAAACTACTGGCCGCAGCTCAAAAAGCAGGGCTCAAAACCTCGGTCGATGTAGTCAGCGAGGATAGTGATCGCTTTGCCAAAATTGTGCGACCAGCGCTCAAATACACCGATTATTGCATTCTCAATGAATTTGAAGCGGGCCGAACCACTGGCTTTGATATCCGCACATCAGCTGGAACCTTGGATACCACCGCTCTGCGACACGCGGCTGGAGCACTCATCGAATGCGGCATCCGAGAACTGGTGGTGATACATTTTCCAGAGGGAGCTTTTGCCCGCACGCTGGATGGCAGGGATTTTTGGCAGCCTTCACTCAAACTCCCCCAAAAATACATCGCCGGTTCAGCAGGTGCGGGGGATGCCTTCTGCGCTGGAGTCTTGATGGGTTTGCACGAGAATTGGGATATTCAACAAAGCCTGAAGGCAGGTGTCTGTGCGGCAGCATCCTCTCTTTCACACCCGACTTGCACAGGCGGGATTCAAGCTCTGGATGATTGCCTCAAGCTCTCCAAGCGTTACTCACCTCGCAAACCTCTGACATGAAAAAAAGCGCCCCAGAAAGGGGCGCCTTGCAAAGATCATGGTCGAATCAATATCGTGATGAGATCAATCGATCTGTTAAAATGATGTGCTGCGAGTCAGCAATCCATGATCAGGCTCGCTCCATGTATTTGGCAGTTCGGGTATCAACTTTGATTTTTTCACCTGTTTTGATGAACAAAGGAGCCTGAATGGAAATACCCGTCTCGAGGGTAATAGGCTTTTGCACGTTGTTGGCAGAATCCCCTTTGATTCCCTCGGGTGCGTCGGCAACGGTCAGGATCACACTGGCAGGGATCTCTATCATCACAACTCGCTCCTCGATGAACGTGACTGTCGCCTGCCCATTCTCAACCAAGTAGTTCTTGGCATCACCAACGATCTCTGGGTTGACGTTGACCATTTCGTATGTTTCTGGGTCACAGAAAACGAAATCTTCCTTGTCCATGTAACTGAACTCCATCTTCTTGGTAAACAGAGGAACAACTTCAACCTTTTCAGTGCTACTGAATCGAACGTCAGATGATTTGCCAGTCTTGATACTACGCATGATGACCTGAACAAAGGCTCGAAGGTTACCAGGCGTGCGGTGCTGCATTTCAAGAATCACCGACACATCACCCTTGTGATTGATCGCCATTCCTTTCCTCAAATCGTTTGCTGTTGCCATAAGATCTAGATGAAGTGGTTCCAACGGGCTTCTTTGGAGAAGCTCATGAGAAAGAGATTAAATCACTGGGTTCTCAAACATGGCAAGCACTCAGTTTAAAAGGCTGGAATCTTGATCCATTTCAAGGCCCTAGGCTCGGCTGCCTTAGAGCATCCCACTGGCACGCAGCACGGTTTCCTGAACCACCAGATCGTGTTGATAATCAAAGGGCATGGGTTCGCCTGCCCTGATGGCTTGAGCCAAGGCACGAAAATCTTCCCTGTAACGCGGCACCGGCTGCATCGGTATGTCATGCTTTCCTGCTGGGTAGCCACCAGCGGCTCGATCAAGTGTCAGTCGCACATTGGGAGGCTCCAGGGGTCGCACTTCCAGGGTTCCCCGCTCGCCACATAGAACAAGTTGCCGACGCTGCATGCCCTGCACTTCAATCAAAGCACTTCGCACCGTCACCAGAGCCTCCTCATACTCCAGAACAGCCAACTGATTGTCCGCCAGGGAATCGGTAGCACGAGACTGACGCTCAAAGGCATGAACTTGACTCGGGGCGCCTAACAACCACACCAGCGCATCAATCAGATGGCACCCCAATTCAAACATCGTGCCTCCCTTGAACTCAGCCAGGGCCTGGCGCGTGAGATCTCCAGATTGCTTACTCATCACCGCCTCGACTGAAAAAATCTGCCCCAACCATCTTTCCCGAATAGCTCGATGGCACAAGATAAAGGCTGGGTTGTATCGAAACATATAACCCATTTGAATCTGTTTCCCCTGATGCCGAGCTAACTGGATCACGCGCTTGAAATGCTCCAAATCAGCACCAGCCGGTTTATCCAAGTGTAAATGTTTACCTGCTCGAATGCAGGCTTCGGCCACAGAGAGCAAATCCCTGACGGCGGTTTCAACCACAACCATCTGAATCGAATCGTCTGAAAGGATTTCATCCAAGGTCAACACCTTTGCATTGGCGTAGACGGCTTCCCCTAGTTGAGCTTTTAGATTCGGATCGGGTTCTGCAATCCCGACCACCTCAAATTCATTGAGTTGTTGAATCACTTTCCATTTACCGGACGCGTGAGCGTGGCCAGTACCAACCTGCGCGACGCGTATGGGTTGATCACTTGTTGACTCCCCCACCAGGTAGTCAGAAGGGAGTACGAGGGCAGATGCCGCTGCGTGCTGCAGGAATTTGCGGCGCGTTGGATAGTCTGGCATAGGGGGTTGGGTCATCACGTGGAGCAAAAATGGGAGGCTTCACAATGGCTTGGTCCTCAAGAGTAAGGCAATCGCAAAAGCAAATCAAAAGACTCACTTGTCAGCTAGGTCCCAACCAGTCTTCAATACGGCATGTATTTCGCCATGAACCGATTTATGATTGCCCCTGGTTTTGAGGAAGCTTTTGAGACCATGTGGCGCGAACGGGAATCCTATCTTGATCAAGTCCCCGGATTCAGGACTTTTCACTTACTCAAAGGGGAAGCGAAAGAGGACCACACGCCGTATGTTTCACATTCCCAATGGTCATCCAGAGAGGATTTTGTGGCTTGGACCGATTCGGAAGCCTTCCGCAAAGCCCACAGTCAGGCACGCTCTCCTGAGGGCATGCATTTGAGTCACCCTCGGTTCGAAGGTTTTGAAGTGATCCTTTAGGGGTTTTGGGGGTGTGAAACTCCCTTAGCTTGACGCATGAGATGATCGCAGCGCTCCTTGATTGCTGCATCCATTTGAATCAGTGGGGGCCAAGTGCGATCAAAGCCCTCACCAGGCAGCTTGCGCGTGGCGTCAAAGCCTAGTTTGCTCCCAGCACCCACCACATCTGTGGCATGGTCTAGCACATCTGCTGGCCCCTTGGTAAACACGGTATCGCGTCGTGGTTCAGTATTGGAGCAAAGTCGAAACATCACCTCACTCAAGTTGTGAACGTTCACATCCTCATCCACGACGATGAGATATTTCGTGAACATCATCTGCCCCATGCCCCACAATCCATGCATGATCTTATAGGCCTGCATGGGGTAGGTTTTGCGAATACTCACGCAAACCAGGTTGTGAAAGACTCCCTCGGCAGGCAGGGCAATATCCACAATCTCGGGAAAGTTCATGCGAAACACGGGAAGGAATAGCTGAACACTCGCCTTTCCCATGTAAAAATCCTCCATGGGAGGGATCCCAACGATGGTCGCCGGATAGATGGCATCCTTGCGATGTGTGATCGCAGTCACGTGGAAGACAGGATAAGGTTCTGGAAGGGTGTAATAACCAGTATGGTCCCCGAAGGGACCCTCCATACGCAGAGGTTCGGTTGGGTCCACATAACCTTCGATGACAATATCGGCATTGGCAGGCACCCGAAGTGAGTTGGTCTCACAAGTCACCATTTCGATACTTTGTTTGCGCAAATATCCAGCCAACAGGAACTCATCCAGGCCATCGGGCAAAGGTGCAGTGGCTGAAAACGGAAACACCGGATCACCTCCCAGAAAAATACTCACCGGCATGCGTTGGCCAGTCTCATAGTATCGACGTCCATGACGAGCCGCCACTTTTTGCAGCTGCCAATGCACACCGGTCGTGACCTGATCGTAGACCTGAATACGATACATCCCTAAGTTACCTTCACCGGTATCAGGATCTTGAGTCACCACGCATGGCAAGGTCATGAAACGCCCTCCATCCAGAGGCCAGCACTTTAAAATGGGCAAATCCAACAAGGTAGCTGGCGAGAGATCCTGACTGGCATCTCTATCGACTGAGGGAGCATCAGGCCACGGGGTCTTGCGACTCTCCATGGCGTCAAAACGATGAATGATCTCCTTGCAAGGCCCTGTGCGGACTTTTTTGGGCCGCGCATGTCGCAAATCCATGGCCGTTCCAAGCAACTTCATGGTTTCACGGAGGCTGGTTGGGGGCTTGGCTTTCATGAGGGTTTCAAGATCCCGAGCCACTGATTCGACCGAATCTGCCCCCATGGACAAGGCCATTCGCCGATCTGAACCCATGGTGTTGATCGCCACAGCAAAAGGGGAAACCCGCCCACCCACCGTGGGCTTTTCAAAAAGCAAAGCTTTGCCTCCGCCGGGTTTTTTCATTTCGCGATCCGCCCATTCAGTGATTTCCAGCTCGGTGGCCACTGGCTCGGAAATACGAATCAGCTCACCCATCGCATCCAACTTGTCAATGAATGCCCTATATGATTCAAATGCCATGCTTGTGAGAAGTTAGCAGAGTCCTTGATCGATTCAAATCGAAGTCGGCAATCAATGACCTTTGCTACTAAAAAAACGCCTCAACGCCCTGAGGCACGCATCAGATTCCATACCGTCACTTCAGGTCTCGCATTGAAACGCGCTTGGATCAGGTGCCCCAGGCCTCGGTTGATGTAAAGTCTTCTCTTAGGGCCGAGGGAAACCTCTCCTGCCACATACTGCCGATTTTTGACAGGCAGGATAGGTGGGGGTAGGAACGGAGGGCGACACTGCCCTCCATGGGTATGACCGGAGAAAACCCAGCCTTCAAATGCTTCGAAAGCAGTTTCATCCACCCCATCAGGATTATGGCAAAGACACACCCCAGGCAGAGTGGGATCTCGATCGTTCAAGGCTACCTTGGCATCAAAACCTGGCCCCCAGTAGTCCTCGAGTCCTATCAATTGGAGACCTGAGGAGATGACAGATTGGTTGCGAAGCACCTGGATACCGTGACGGCCAAGGATGCTGCTCACGGTATCCGCTACTTTGGTTTGTGACCATTTTTCGCCATAATCGTGATTCCCAAGGCAAGCAAAGACTGACACACCCAGAGGCGAAACCATTCCCAACAATCGATCCAACTCTTCCAAGACCCAGGGTCCATCGTAAGTCACAAAATCGCCAGTCAGAAGGACCCAGCGGGGGCGGATTCGAGCTACCTTCTGGAGTATGCTTAGCAAATAGGAGGTTTTCACCTGAGGGCCCACGTGCAAGTCACTAAGCTGCACCATGCGTTCTCCCACGATGCTTTCAGGCAGTCCTTCCAGAGGAAGAGAACGATGAACCCAATCCACCCAATGCGGCTCGATTTGCCAGGCATAGGCTCCAGCAAGCAAGCCGGCTCCGCAGGTTAAGCCCAGGCTTCTCAAGAATGGACGCTTGCCCATCAAAGGCTTGCCCCCAAGAGTCAGCCTTGGCAGTGCAAGGCCCACATCCGCAGAGTCTGAGTGGGCTTGCTTTGAACACCCGCTCACGGTTGCAGTCCTTTTCGGTTTTGAGTGAGGTAAGCAATGAGGTCTGCCATGTCCTGCAGGGACATCCCCTCTTCGAGCCCCTCAGGCATGAGGGAATGCTGACTACCCCGCATTGATTGAATATTATCGCGGGCAATGGCATGCAGGATACCATCCATTGACTTGAGGGTGATACTCGACCCTGTCTCAGTAAGGACCATACCGTAAAGCTCGGTGCCATCCTTCAACTCGCATAGGTAGGCCTGGTATCCAGGCTGCACTTCTCGACTGGGGTCCAGGATGCTGCTCAACAACTTGGGAACAGGATATTGCGATACCGTGATCAAGTTGGGGCCAATTGCCTGCCCCATGCCATCCAGCAAATGGCAAGCGGCACATCGTCGCTCAAACTGGCTCCGGCCTTGTTCGATGGCACCTTGCATGGAGACTACCGGATCAAAAGCCTTAAGGACGACCGCGCGACTTTCAGGAACTTGAAACGCGCGCAAGGCACGCTGTTGAATGTCGGGGTCACCATGCCTTAGCAATCGATCCCTCTGCACGACATCCAGGGACAAGGTCATACCTGCCTCAAGTCGGTCCAGTAGCAGCTTGACCCAATCATCACGTGTCATGATGGAGTCCATGACTTTTTGACGGAGCTTGGGTGAGAGCCCCTGCCAGCTATCCAGAAGCACGGCTGCCACCTGGGGATCATGGTGGCGCTGACTTGTCTGAATCATCGCTTCCTGCACGAGAGGATCCTCTCGGGAATCAAGCCATCGACGCAGCAAATCTGAAGCATTCTCATGCTGATTCAATGGGTGCATGAGTAGCCCAACGGCAGCCACCCGATGTTCTAGCGACATCCCTCGATCCTCGAGGATGTGCAGGGCATGAGACAGTACAGAATCTTCTCCCATGCCAGTTGAACGACGCCAACATTGGGCCAAGTCATCCTCCCCTCTGCCAAGTGAGGACAAATCGAAACGACGCTGTGTGGCTGTCAGAAAAAATTTAGACCAGTCTGAAAACGTTGTGTGCGATGGTTTTTTACCCACATGCAGCATCTCCTGCATGAGAGGCCCCATTACCGAGCGTTGGCCCAGACTCATCGCCATTTCCATGCAGCCCCAAAGGATGGCAGGGTCAACCAAGCCCAGCCTGTTATTATCAACCAGTATCTGGGTCAAATCATTCAGATGCCTGGTGGCCGAACTCAGCACCGCAGCCTGAACAAAAGGATCTTTACCATCGCGCTGGGCGAGCAAGGCCAGGGCCATGGCTGCCTCCTTACCTTCCACTTCACCCAGTGAAAGAGCCAACTGCATACGCACCTTGGGGCTGGAATCACTCACCATTTCCAGCGCTTTTTCAACCCCTAGTTGACTAAAACTATCTTCAGCCATGACTAGGGCATTGATTCGAAGTCCTGGATGCTCGCTCCCCAATGCCTGAGCAATCCGCTCGGCTGACAAAGCCCCAAAAGCCTTGAGTAACCACATGGCGTGGAGCCTGGCCTTGGTGTGATGGGTTGTGCTCAAAAAAGTCTCAAGCAGGCTGGGAAGCTTGGGGTCGGCCTGCCACGCAAGCATAATGTGAATCTTATCCCTTACCCAGCCGTTATCCGTGGCAAGCGCATTAACCAAGGCCTGGGT
>Ga0181576_10000821_pt1 | contig 23433 bp, 16 predicted proteins | sample 101ome_22_FD_132464 | JGI IMG/M metagenome (GOLD analysis project Ga0181576, IMG submission 132464) | Coastal salt marsh microbial communities from the Groves Creek Marsh, Skidaway Island, Georgia - 101412BT metaG (megahit assembly) | ecosystem: Environmental > Aquatic > Marine > Intertidal... | reverse complement strand
GCAGCACGTCGCCGGCGGCTTTGACCTTGAGCTCTTTTTCAACCCGGGTTCGTAAGATTGCCGGGCGGAAAGGTTTGGTGATGAAGTCGGACGCGCCGATTTCCAGGCCATACTGCTCGTCTTCGACCGAGTTCATGGCGGTAAGAAAAATGACCGGGATATGTGCAGTCGCTGGATTTGCTTTGAGTTCTTTGCACACATCATAGCCGGAGAGCCCCGGCATCATAATATCGAGCAAGATAAGATCAGGCTGCGGCGCTTTGCCCGCGAGTATCAGTCCGCGTTCACCGTTGATAGCGACCTGAAGATCATAACTATCACCGATTAATTCACTGACCAGCTCGAGATTACTGGGGGTGTCGTCGACGACGAGAAGTTTTGGTTTAGCCGCTCTGTTCACGTCTTATGGAGATTATTACTCTGGCCGGGTTAACAGGTTCAGACAGCCAGTGTAATGGTTCGGCGATCGCGCAACATGATTTGTATCATCATAGCGCGCGCTTCTTTCGCCGACCTCGCGTGGTCTTGGCTGTCGACATCACCGCGCCGGGCCGCAGCGCACTGAGCTCGTCTTCGCCAGGCCAATTTGCCAAGGTGCGGCGATACAGCTCTTCTATCGCACGGATGTGCTCCGGGAGGTCTTCCAAGGTCCATTCGCTCACGTCAATCGCCGGTAACACCGCAATATCGACTTCACCGGGGCTCATGTAGGGCGAATCGCGCGAGGCAATATCATCTGCATTTCGAATGACGATCGGAACGATAGGCAACTGGGTGCCCATGGCAATTCGAAACGCGCCTTTTTTAAAAGATCCCAATTCGATACCTTCCACCCGAGTTCCCTCCGGCGCTATGAGCACCGAAAGACCCTTGCGCGCTAAATCCTCCAACGCCTTGAGTGCGTCGACTGAGGCTTTCGAATCAGCGCGGTCAATAAACGCTGCGTCCAGAATTTTACCGACAGGCCCCATGAGCCAGTGCTTCTCAAGTTCCTTTTTGCCGACGCTGGTGAAATCTTTCTCCACAACTCGACCGGCAAAAAAGGCATCGAACTGGTTGCGATGGTTAAAAATAAAAACAGCAGGTCTGGCTGCCCAGGCATTATCGCGACCGATAATGTTCAGCTTGACTTCATTGCTGGCGAACAGGGCATCGAGCCAAAGCGGGATACCAAGGTTAATACCGGCGCGACGGTTCTGGGTAAGCAGGCTGAGGCCTGCGCCCACCATGACCGATGGCACGATGCTGGCGAGTCCGACCCGGTGGCGAATCGAATTGTTGGCGATGCGTTTTCCGAACTCGAGCACCGGCCAGCCGCGTCGGCGCGCGATCCGAGCGAGTTTCTTGCCCGGATTCACCGGTCGCGGATAACCGACAATATGCATCAGGGCCAGATCTTCATCACCATCTGCATAGAACCAGCAGGTGTCCACCTCGACCCCTACGGTCTCGGCAAACGCTTGCGCAGCAGTCGCCTTGGTTTTACTCCATATAACGGGTTCTGATATCTCACCGGTCAGCAGACCGTTATCGATCTCAAAGCGGTTGCAGATGACATTGTCGATGTTCAGATGTCGCGCGACCGGATCGACCTGATAGCAGGTCGCCGACGAAGACAACACAACCGTATGTCCCTTGGCCTGATGCGCCTTGACGATTTCGCGCATGCCGGGGTGCAGCAGATTTTTGATTTTACGCCGGAACAGCCGTTCACCCATTTCATCCATACTGTCGGCGTCGCGACCGGCCCAATTGTCTGCGCCGATCTGCAATAAATCGCGGAAGTCCGCCGCGCCCATACCCGCTGCGAGCGCAGTCGAAATCGTTCTCAGTAATTCACCAAGCCCGAGTTCACGTTCTTTGATGCGATCGCGGGTCATGTGGGTGACCGAATAACCACTGATCAGGGTACCGTCGAGATCAAAAAAGGCGATGATTGAAGCACCTTCTGGTGAGCGTTCTATCTCGCGCAGCGCCTGCTCCAAGTTCGGGGATACACTCATCAGGTGGTGCTCCTTTTGGTCTTAGCAGCTTTTTTCTTTGGCGCTCCCGCTGTTGCAACCTTCTTTGACGCTACGGCTGATGCAACTGCGGTTCTTGTGGTCGACTTAGGACCGCGAGACTTTGGTTTGGTTGATGGCTTTGCTGCTTGCTTTGCCGTTTTTTTGCCCTTGCTCGTTGGGCGCGATTTACGGACGCTTTTGGCGTCGGGTTCAGCGTCGTTCGATACGCTGTTAATCACATGTGCGAAACCGTCGCGCAGACAGCGGCCAAAGAGCTCAGGATCGCTGACGGCAGCCGTGTCCAAATGAACGCCAATATGACATTGCCCCATCAGCGAGAGCATCGCGATCATCATGCCGACGCCGGGTACAGGGCCGATCGGGTAGTAGCCGGTGACACGATGACCATTCAGCCACAGCGGGCCCGGGTAGCCGGGGACATTGCTGGCTTGTACATCGCTTCCGGCAACCAGTTCGTTGAATGATTCAAGTATTGGCTGCGGCATGAGATTCAACGCCGGCGCGATGAGACTGAGTAAGTTGATTGCTGGCTCTGCCGTAACCGAGAGCACGCGTTCGCGGATGACCTTCATGGCATCGCGCGGATCGCTGATCGCAATTGGTGCCACCAGTCTGGCGCCGGCAAAGCGATTGCCTGCGCTCGGGTCGTCATCGCGGCGAAGGTTAACCGGGATCGCCATTGGCACCGCATCTACCGGTTCGCCCATGGCTTCGTGATATCGACGAAGTGCGTCACATACCGCCGCCAGGTAGGCGTCGTTGACTGAGCAGCCATTACTTTTGGCCGCAGCGCGAAGGTCCGCCAAGGGGAAGCTGAACGCATCGATCCGGCGACCAAGTCCGCGTCGACGCAAAACCGGGGAGGGCGACACTGGTAACTCGCCGAGCACACGTTTTGCCGATTCGAGCTGTTCTTGCAGTTCATTGACCGCCGCCATCGGGTTCTGAACCGTTTCGAGTCCGAGGTCCAGTCCTTTGGTAAATAATCGTCCAGCACGCGGCAGCGCTTTACTGGCCATCGTGAGCAACCCGCGGCGTGCGAGCTCAACACCGTTTAGCTCCTCCGGAATGGGTTTTGGCGGCATTGGTCGTGCCGGCGCGTTCTCTTCGCTATCAAAAAATTCGCCCAACAAGGCCATGGCGCCCATACCGTCCATGACCGAGTGATGCATTTTGAACAACACGGCTGAATCCGATTGTGTTTCGCCTAAACCGGTTACCAGTGTTGCTTCCCACAGTGGTCGCGAAAGGTCAAAGGGCTGATTGGCGAGCGTACAGGCGACGTCCAGAAGATTGCGCATGCTGCCCGGTGCCGGAAGCGCTACGGTGCGTACGTGGTAATTGAGATCAAAATCCGGATCAATCACCCACCGCGGGCTGACCACCGGGATTGCCGGGGTCACCACGTGCTGACGCAGACGGACAAAATTCCGGCTGATGCGGTCGTAGTCGTGCTGAATGGACGCAAGCGAAGGGGTTCCTTCGAGGGTGATGATACCCATCGTTCCACTGCGTGTTCTGGGGTCTGTTTCGCCCCTGAACATCAGATAGTCCAGCGCTTCGAGTTCGTCAGGAAAGTGATAGTTCGGGTCTGCCATGTGCATTCTAGTCCGAGTTTTGTAAGCGTTCGTTAAAGGCTCTGCGTCCGATCAATCGAATTTCGTCAATCAGATCCAGCAGATCGCGCATTTGTTGGGTAAAGCGCTTCTGCGCCTCACGACTTTCACTGTTGTTGTCTTCGTTGATCAGTCCGCGGTTGGCCGCGAGTTCCAGTCCTGCCGGATAGATCAACATCGATCCGGCTTCATCGCTGTGGATGCGCCGTTGCAGCAGATACTGCCGAGCGGTGCCCGCGCAAAACCGCACAAAGTCATCACGCGATTCGTGCGCGAGCTGCGGACGAAGCTGCAGACAATGTCCAACCACCCAGTACGATTCGATGAAAGAGCGCAACACGCTCTCCGAGGTGATTGGCTCGAGCGATCCAAGCAGTTCGGCGACCGGCACAGCGCCCGCTTCTACAATATTCTGCCAATCCGGGGCCACGCGCTCGAGGTAGCTTTCGACATTCTGCTGGTACTGGTTTTTTTCCAGAAAGAAAAAGTCAAACTTGAGCACGTCGCGCAGTTCAAACGCCATATCCCAGAAGGTTGTTACGGCGTTTTCCCGGTCTGCTTTGCCTGCGGCCATCAAGGCGACCTCGGTTATCGCAGCGATCAGGAAATGATGAATGACGGAGTTGCGGAAGAACGACGCGGCAATGTGTTGATCATGCCCGATCGTATAAACCACGTCTGGTCCCTCTGATTCACTCAGGACCAGCTTTCGCTCAATCATCACCTGCAGCTGTTCGCGTACGCCTTTTTCAGTCAGCAGCGACCGCGCGTTGGCGGTGAGCGGGAGTTCATGTTTGTCCGCAAAGCGCACAAAGCTGCGCAGCAGCGCGCACAGCTGTGACAGGCTAAGCGCATGATTGAATGCGCTCAATAAGGTCATCGTGATCAATGAGGTTGAGGTCATTGGCGTAACCTTATTGATACGCCAGGAAACTTCGAACGACAGTTTATGCAACGTAAGACTGTACTCTTTATCGCTCAGCGCTTTAGCAGCGGACGGGGATCCAAGCGCTTTCGCCACTGAGACGGGTTCCCCGAAACGCACATAAATGCGTCCGTAGTTATTGCCACGTAATGATTTGAACCAGTTCAGATACCACTGGAAATTCTCTGATGTTTTGGCGACCCCGCGCGCTTCACGAGCGTAGTCGTGTACATCGTTGATGTAGTCATAGGTCATCGCTGCGGGAATCAGCATCAGATCCTCAATCCGACCATCCCGGTACGCCTCGACCGCATACTTGAGCAAGCCTAATTTGGGCGGAAGGGCCTTGCCGGTTCGTGAGCGGCCGCCTTCGATATACCACTCAAGGCTGAAACCTTTCTCGAGGATGTAGCCAAGGTATTCCTTCAGGATCCATCGATAGAGCGGATCGGAGCGGGTATCACGACGTATGAAAATAATGCCGGAACGTCGGAACAGATACCCCATTGGCCAGAAGGCCATATTGATACCGCCCAACGTGCTGGTTTTGGGGAGATCCAGCTCATGAAACGCGTTCGACATTACGCCGGCGTCAAGGTTGGTCCGGTGCGAGGGCAAAACCACGCCGGGTTTGCCCTGAAACGCTTTGCGAATTGCCTCTACCTGATTGAGGTCATAGTCGAGTTTTTCGTCGTATGCCTGACGGTAAAAAATTTTGCCAAGACTGCGGTTGATATCAATGCCCAGCGGCGTGAAGCCGGATGCGAGTTCGCGAAGCGCAACATCGGCTAGCTCTTCGGCACGCACCATTGGCGTTCCGGTACGTTCTGCTTCCAGCGCGAGACCCTTGCGAAAACGAGCAGACGCGCGGATGTCTTCGCGCACCAGTCGCGGCATTTTGTACTGTGGGCCCAGCACCCGTGACTCCTCTCGCTCGAGCGAGAGGGTTGCCCGTCTGACAACAAAAGAGCTGAACGACTCTTTGGAGTCATCGCCGCTTTGAGTCTCAAAAACGCTGCGCAACTCGGACAGTTTTGCCGGGGTACCAACCAACACCCGATAGCGATCGGGCTGGCGTTTGGCTATCCATTCCTTGGCGTACCCTCGCGGATGCCGCGGATCACCGATCAGGAGCAAATCGATAAGTTTGATATCTCGGCGACCGCCGCGGTTTTTTGGTAGCCAGGTCACCCGGATTGGAGACATCAGCGGATCATCGTCGCGCTGTAGCCGTGCACCAAAATCGGCGGGGACGACTGTCGCTTGGTCTCTGGGATATTCGATATCAATTTGCTCGGCCCCAGCGCTGCCGTGCTCGCGAATCCACTCGCTCAGGATTTGACGTTCTGTGGCGCCTGCGCATTGCACCAAATAGACGATGCGACGCTCGTCCGCTGCTCCAGCTTGTTCACTGCCCATTGGGGGTCCTCTGTATGGATCAGGCTGTCGATACTGCTGACATGGTTTGCCGTTGGATCAATAGTTTAATTGCGCGGCAACAGCAGGTCACGTTGTTCTGCAGTGAATATAGCGCTGCGAGCGATGCTTGACCGCTAGAGCTGACGCCCGCAGGTACCTTACGCCAGCCTAAAGATGTTCAACCCGTCCTCGTGGCGGATGTTTACTGCATGCCCGAAGGTATTCGGGCCAAGCAGTGCTGCGGCCGTGGCGGAATCGTCCTTTGCAGAGCGGGCAATAAAGCGCTTACCTGAATCGGCCACGCGTCCGATGACGACCCCATATACCGGTTCGCCCTCACGTCCGTAGCTAACCGTAAAGGTCTCAATCGTGCCGCTTCCCTCTGCCTTCGCGGCAATGGGAACGCTCGGGACCGCGTCCAGTTCCGCTTGGATTTTGGCTTTGTCGACGGCGGTGAAGGGGCGGGGTGCGCTTGAGTAAATACCGGCCGAATACTTGCTGAGAAATCCGCCGTTGGCACCGATATATCCCACGCTCCCGGGCTTGTGTCGGGTTGCTTTAACCACTTCTGCGATGCTGTGCATTGAATAATTGTTGCCCGGTCCGCCGAAGTAGCATAGCCCTCCAGTCAGCGTTTTTGGTCGGGCGTCAGTTGCGGCGATGCCGAGGCCATCAAGGACATTCGACACGGCGATCGGAAAGCAGCTGTAATGATCGAACATGTCAATGTCTGCGCTGCCAATACCCGCCGCATCGAGCGCCGCCGTTGCAACTCGCGCAGCCGACGGTGCTCGGCTGAGGTCAGGGCGCTCGAGCAGGTCTTTTTCGCGGGCCGATGCGCAGCCGTGCAGGTAGACGCGATGTTCCTGAGGAATGCCGAGGCGATCAGCCAGCGCTGTCGAGATGATGACCAGAGCCGCGCCCTGGTTAACCTGGTCTCTGGATACCAACAAGCGTGGGTATGGATCGGCGATCAGACGGTTAGACGCGGTCGGCGTACACAACTCTTCGGCGCTGTAGGCTTTATTGACCGCTGATGAATACGGGTTGGTTGCTGCGACCTGTGAGAACGGGGCGAACAGCTCGCCCATCGAGCGGGCGTATTCCTCGCGGTCCAGGTGCAGTCGTGCGCGCCGCGCATTTTCGAGGACTCCGTAGAGCAGTGCGGGCGAGTTGAGCCCATGTGCGAGCTCGAGCGGCGAGACCATATGATCAATAGTCACGCCCCGGTCCTCGACCTGAGCATCGATGGTTTCAGACCAGTCGACCTGTTGACCGAGCTTGAGCAAATGCCGTGCGGTGGAAATGGCCTCGGCACCGCAGAGCAGGGCGGCTTGTGTCTCGCCCTGATCAATGCGTTGACAGGTTTCGATCACCAGATCCTGGGGTGTATTGCCGCCTGCGGTCTCCCAGATGGCAAACTCAGGATCAATACCCAAGCGCCGACAAATCGAGCGTGGGAAGTTATTCGAGCGACCAAACGGAAATGCCAGCGTCGGCACCGAATCATCAAAGGTTCTGGTGGTCGCGATCAGATCGATATGAGCCGATAGCTGCTCGCAGCCGGCATCTGTCAGTGCCGCTTGCGCTGCACGGGTCGCAATCTCGATAGCCGAAAAGCCCTGATAGTTGTCGTCGTCGAGCCGCTCAGTGAACTGACCGGCTCCCACAAGAACCGGTGTATTTGCTGAAACCATTTAATCGTTCCTTCGCTGACAAAGTGCGATGAATTCGTCTACGGCCGGCGGGCGGTAGCGATTTCGCGTGGTGACCAAATAAAAGCGACGATGCATTCGATAGCGCGAATGCAAACGCAAAGGGACCAGACTGCCGTCTGCGAATTGAGTTTGCAATACCTTGTCTGATAAGCAACTGATGCCAAGCCCACGCTCGACCGCGCGTTTAATCGGTTCATTATGGCGAAACTCCATAAAGATCTTCAGGCGCGGTAGTAACTCCAAAAATGTCTGATCAAAGCGTTGACGGGCCCCGGAGTCCGGCTCTCGTAGAATCCAGCGCGAGGTCAAGAGGTCAGCATCGGTTATGTCGTGCTTTTTGGCCAGCGGGTTATCAGCGTTGCAGAAGACCACCAGTTCATCGTTGATCCATGGCGTTAATTCAAGATCAGGGTCATTAATCTCATTCTCGATCATGCCCAGATCGACTTCGTAATTGCGCACTCTGGAAACCACATCGGGGGAGTTTCCCGCGATGATCTCGACCTTTGCCTGTGGGTGTCTGTCCAGATGTTCTGACAGGTAGTCGACGGCAAGGTGATTGGCAATCGTATAACTGGCTGCCAGCCTGAGATGGCCTATCTGCTCGTGGCCCTCCAATGCCTGCTCGAATGCGCGTGCATGACTGAGCAGTGATTCGGCATCGGCACGCAATGACTGGCCGACGGCGTTCAGCTCAAGGCGTTTGCCAACACGATCAAAGAGGCGAATATCATAGGCCGATTCGAGTGTTTGCAGCGCTGAGCTCACGGCAGACTGCGACATACACAGTTCTGCTGCTGCGGCCCCAGTGGTCTTGTGCCGGGCTATCGCCAGAAAAATCTCGAGTTGTTTTAACGAATATCGCATCGGGATAACTAACCATAAAAATCGGTTAATTAAAATCAAAAAACCAGTTTTTTATATAGGTTTTTTATGTGTATGATCTGCGCCCTCAAACCGAGCGAGGGTGTAAATCATGACCGAACAAAAAGCGACGAATGTGTACTGGCACGAGGGTGAGATCTCGCGTGCGGATCGAAATCGGCTGATGAGGCAAAAAGGGGCCACATTGTGGTTTACCGGTCTCTCTGGCAGCGGTAAGAGCACGATCGCCGTAGCACTCGAAGAGGCATTGTTTGAGCGCGGTCATTTGAGCTACCGGCTCGATGGCGACAATGTGCGCTTGGGCATTAACAAAAACCTCGGCTTTTCGGCGGAAGATCGCAGCGAGAATATTCGCCGGATCGGAGAGATCGCCAAACTATTTGTCGATAGCAGCGTGATTGCCTTGAGCAGCTTTATCAGTCCGTATCGTGAAGATCGGGATCGGGTTCGCGCGTTGCATCACGAGTCTGGCATGGCGTTCATCGAGGTGTTCGTCGATTGCGCACTGTCCGAAGCGGAAAAGCGAGATCCCAAAGGACTCTACAAAAAGGCCCGAGCGGGCGAAATCAAAAATTTCACGGGGATTGATGATCCTTATGAGGCGCCGTCGAACCCGGAAATTCACTTGCGCACTGACCAGATGAGTCTCGACGAGGAGGTGGCTGCGGTTATCAACTACCTCGAAGAGCAAGGCATTCTCAACGATTAATTGAACGGAGTTACGACGTGATCAAACCACATGGAACTGACCAGCTGAATCCACTGTATGTGAGCGATGCTGCACAGCGCGAGGCACTGACCGCAGAGGCCGAGTCATTGCCGGGGTTGCTGATCAACTCAGCGGCAGCGGCCAATGCCGTGATGATGGGGGCGGGTTATTTCAACCCCCTGACCGGGTTTATGAATCTGGCAGACTCTATGTCGGTAGCGCGCGACATGACGACAACCGATGGCCTGTTTTGGCCGGTGCCGATCGTTAATCTGACCAAGCAAACCGAAATCCAGGCAGGTCAGCGCATCGCGCTGCGCGATCCTAACGTCGAGGGCAATCCGGTTCTCGCGGTGATGACTGTCGACGCGGTGGAACCCGTCAGCGATGAACAGATCAACACCATGGCGGAGCAGATTTTTGGAACTTTGGACCCTGCGCATCCGGGCGTGTCGACGTTCACCAGTCTGGGTAATACGCTGCTGTCGGGGCCTATTCAGGTGTTGAATTACAGCTATTTTGACAGCGAGTTTCCCGACACCTTCCGAACCGCCGTAGACATCCGTAACGAGATTTCGGAGCGCGGATGGAACAAGGTTGTTGCCTTTCAGACCCGCAACCCGATGCATCTTGCGCACGAGGAGCTTTGCCGAATGGCGTGGGAGCGACTCGGTGCCGACGGCATCGTGATCCACATGCTACTCGGCAAACTGAAGGAGGGAGACATTCCTGCGGATGTGCGCGATGCATGTATCCGGAAAATGGTCGAGGTGTATTTCCCCGAGAATACGGTCATGGTTACCGGCTATGGCTTCGATATGCTCTACGCCGGTCCGCGAGAGGCCGTTTTGCACGCGGTATTCCGTCAAAATATGGGTGCGACTCATCTGATCGTCGGTCGTGATCATGCGGGTGTTGGCGACTATTACGGTCCCTTTGATGCACAGACCATTTTCAGCGAACAGGTTCCTGCCGGCGCTCTGGAAATTGAAATCTTCGAGGCCGACCATACTGCCTACTCGAAGAAACTCGGTCGGGTGGTGATGATGCGCGAGGCTCCCGACCATCAGAAAGATGATTTTATCTTGCTGTCAGGCACCAAGGTGCGGGAAATGCTCGGTCAGGGCGAGGCTCCACCGCCGGAGTTCTCGCGCCCGGAAGTGGCCAAGATCCTCATGGACTATTATCAGTCGACTCAAGACTAATACCAGTACGCCGGGATGGTGCCGTTGTTCGCATCAACCCGGCTTTATCCGCCATCTATTCTGGCTGGGACATCATTGTGTTGCCTGGTAGCGACGTATTTTCTCGGGCTTGATGCGAACGCGAGATATTGGTCGATACAAATCTTGTAATGCGCTAGTCTAAATGTTGCGTTAAACGTCAGGGGTTATTGATGAGCGACTTGCTTCCTCGCTGGATGGGATCGAAGCTGGCTCGGACTGGTATCGAGTATCTGGTCATCCCAATCGCGTTGTTAATGATGCTCTACTTTTGGTGGTCCGAACGCGACTTTTCCAACGAGGTCGTGGAGCAGATCAAGCGAGATCAATCGGCGCTTCTTCAAACACACGGGCGTTTGATGGAGCAAAAGTTTGAGCAATCGTTGGATGCGCTTGCGTCATTGGCCGCAATCGTCGCGGACAATCGCACGAATCCTGAGGTCATGCGAAGTGCGATGGAGGCGACGCTGAGATCGACAGAGTATGCGTTCCAGGTACGTATTCTGTCTTTCGATGGCCAGGAGTTGCACCGAATCGATCGCGCTGGCGGCAGTGTGCATTGGGTTCCTGACAGCGATCTGCAAGATAAAAGTTCGCGCGATTACATCATCGAGCTGCAAAGTACTCCTTTAAATGGCCTCTATGCCTCTGCTATCGACTTGAATATTGAGGGTGGCAAAGTCGAAGTGCCGTATCGGCCTACTGTTCGTTTTGGCGTAAGCCTTGGCGATATTTTTGTCATGATCAACTTCGATATGAGCAAAACGGTAAACGATGTTGGCGTCTTTGATACCCCCGACATATCGACCTGGTTGATCAACCAAAATGGTGATTGGCTAATCGGTCCAACCAAGGAACTCGAGTGGGGCTTTGCCCTTGGGCAGCGCCACACCATCTTTGATTTTTATCCGCGTCATGCTGACGCGATTATGTCTGAGCTGACGACGGCACAAGAGCTTGAGGAAGGTTCCATTTTACTGTCATACAGATTTGGCGGTGGTCTGTATTCGACCGGCAGTGCATTCAGGGGCGAGCAAAATACCTTGACGATTCTGCGTCATTTTTCCGCTGACTATATTAGCGAAAGAGTCGGCAAGGATCAGACTTTACGATTGGCGATATCCATAACAAGCACGACGCTTATTGCCGTGCTTTTGTTCATCGCGATCTCCGCCTGGCGTCGCGCAAATAGCATACGAACAACCTTGGAGATGCGTTCGCAGGAAATGAGTCGCCTGCATGGCATCGCCAACGTTCTGCCGCAGCTCACCTGGACCTGCAACGGCGCCGGGCAATGTGAATTCATCAGCGAGAACTGGGCCCGATATTCCGGAGAGGATGTGACCCGATTGGTCGGCGAGGGGTGGTTCGATATCGTCCATCCGGAAGATGAACCCGAGTTAACCGCGCACTGGCGAGAGTGTGTCCGAACCGGTGACGACTTTGCGCACCGCTTTCGTATACGCAACAGCAAAGGCGAATATCGGATGTTCGATGCCCGTGCGGTCGCGCTAAAGGACCGAGACGGACGTGTTGTGCAATGGTTCGGGTCGAATAGTGATGTACAGGACGCTATTGATCTGGCGGAGCAGCTGCGCTCTGAAAGGGACCGACTCTTCGTAGACTTGAAGGCCAGCGAAGCGGATAAGCGGCTGATTTATGAGCGTCTTGAGATGGCTGCGAGTGCAGCCAGACTGGGTGCTTGGGAGATTGACGATACGACCGGTGCAATGATTTGGGATGAGCGGGTTTTTGATATTTTTGGTCGTGATCCCAAACTCGGTCCGCTTTCGTTCGACGACATGCTACAGGGCGTAGAGCCGGTGCACATGAATGCCTTCAGAGACAGCTATCGAGGATTGATACGCAACGGTGTCGATATGAATATCGAGTATCGGTTTACTCGTGACGATGGAGAGCGAATCTGGATTCATGCTCTTGGTTCACGCCAGCGACTCGATGACGGTGCCAGGGAGCGAATAGTCGGTTGCTGCCTGGATATCACGCAACTCAAACGTACGGAAGATGACTTGCGACTGGCACGCGATGACGCTGAAAGCGCCAATCGCGCCAAGTCGTTTTTTCTGGCAAACATGAGTCACGAACTGCGCACGCCAATGAATGGCATCATCGGCATGCTGGGCTTGTTGCGTGAATCAACGATGTCTGCGGAGCAGCGCAGGTATCTCGAAAAAGCGTACGACTCCACGGAGCGCTTGCTCGCCATTCTCAATGATGTGTTGGATCTCGCAAGAATTGAAGCCGGCGCGATCTCTCTTGAATTGAACCCATTTCCTATTGAGCGTCTTATCAGTGACTCTGTTGAAGTGTTCGCTGTTAATGCAGAAAACAAGTCTATTGATTTGAGTGTCTACGTAGCGCCAGGTATGCCGATATCGCTGGTCGGCGACGAGTTTCGCTTGAGCCAGATCGTATCGAACATAGTGGGTAACGCGATTAAATTCACACCGGCGGGAAGGCGTGTGTCGGTGGAGTTTCGATTCAATAGCATTGGCGGTGATCGTCACGAACTGGATATTTCGGTCAAAGACAACGGCATAGGCATCGAGATGGATAAGCTTGACGCAATATTTGATGCCTTCAGTCAAGCGGATGAGTCCACTACCCGTCGATTTGGTGGCACCGGCTTGGGATTGTCGATTTGTAAGCGATTGAGCGATGCGATGGGCGGCCGTATCAGTGTTGAAAGCGAGACTGGTATAGGGTCAGTCTTCAGCGTCCAAATACCGATTGCGTTATCGGATAATCCGACCGCATTCAAGGATCTCAGGTTGGACGCGAGACGGTTGCATGTTGTGTCTCCCGACCAGACGCTGCAGGTGATGGTCAGAACGCATGTAAGTAAGTGGGGGATGGAGGTCGAATCCTTTGATAACCTCATCGATTATGCTGCGAGTGACGCATTAGAAAGCCTGCGCAGTGAAGACAGCATACTGCTCTTTGATGCAGTGCACGCAGACAAGAAGAGGCACCCAAATGCCCTTGAAGACTTTTGGCGCACACTTGATGATGACGTTGACATCAAAAACTTGATCGTATATTCGCCTGCTCGTTTGAGTGCTCGTGAGCGGATGGGTCTGGCATCCAGGAGTGCTTGCGTCATTTCGATCCCACTGACGCCATCGCGGTTGTATAACGCACTGTTGACGATCTTTGAGGGCACCAATATCAGCGATACGAATCTGACGTCTCAGCCTGCGACGCAAGATCTATTAGCGGGTTTAAAGGTGCTAGCGGTCGACGACTTGCCCCTCAATAATGAAGTCGTTGCTGGTTTACTTTCTCGCCATGGCGTCGAGGTTGAATGCGTTGGATCTGGAATGCAAGCGATCGAGGCGATTCAGCAGACGCCATACGATGTTGTGCTCATGGATGTCCATATGGATACGATGAGCGGTCTCGAAGCGACGGCACGGATACGACAGCTGGATATCAAGCAACCGCTTATTTTCGGCTTGTCGGCGTCGGTGATGGCGTCGGATCAACGGGCTGGACTGGAAGCCGGTATGAATGAGTACCTGATGAAGCCGTTCAGGCTCGACGAATTACTTGAGGTGCTCAAGCGTCACTACGATGTGGATGAGTCAGCGTCCGGCGTAGCGCCAGACTCGCAATCGACAGTCAAAACTGAAGCGCCCGACAGATCAGACAACCCATACCCGGAGTTTATCGATATCGGCGATCTCAGAGCTCGTTTGCAGGATGAAGAACTTGTACACCGCAGTTTGGAGATGTTCGCTCAAACCTATGCCAAAGAGGCCTCGGTTTTGCGCGATACCTTGGCAGGTCAGGATGCCGAACTTGCGTTCATTCAGGTTCACCGGCTTGTCGGTGCCGCCAGATCCATCGGCGATCCGAGTCTTGCCGAGATGGCTGGCGAGCTTGAACAGAAAATACGCGATGCAGGTGTGGACAAGAATGATGTGGCCATCGTTGACGTATTGTTGAGCCATGTTAGACAGTTGCAGCAAAGTATTAGCGACGAGGGACAGGGTACGCCAAGCCGCTCCCGGATGTCGGATCAAGCATTCAAAAGCGCGTTTGAGGAACTTCACCGGTGTTTTAGCGCCAGTCAATTTGTCTCAGCCGAAGCACTCGATGACGTGGTTGAAGAGCTGATTTTCAGAGGCTTTGATCACGATGCAAGGGCTCTTCGCGAAGCGGCGCTTGTATTCGATTTTGAAACGGCCGAGGCCGTGATGAATGAGATTCAGAAGCGGATTTAGTGGGCGTCCAGATTGAGATAACGCAATATCTCGATGACCCATCCGAAGCGCAGTTTTTGAATTGCAGAGTCCAGGTCTTGCAGTTGCTTGTCGCTGAGTAGCGGTACCAGATTCGGTCGAAGTGCCGCGTACAAAGTCAGACTCTCTAGCTCTCGTCGCTCCAGCGATTGAATAAGCCGTTCCACGCGCTGCGAGAGCTGTTCGGTTTCATCGGATGTTCGTCGTGCAGCATGGCCGGGCCTGCTCAATGGGTGGGACCCATCATTGGTTGCAGTCGGTCCGTTGGGTCGTGCATCTGGTGCTGACGCCGACCGCGTATCAACCCCCAGTGTTTGCGAAATAGACCGGAACAGCTGGACCGTATCGAACGGTTTCAACATGAATTCGTTTGCTCCAAGCGCGAGCGCTTGCTCTACCGTTGACGGCGAATCGTAGTTTGATATGACGATAATGGGTGTGTCTTTTGTCGCAGGGTCAGAATTGATTGTGCTTATAAACTCGAGTCCATCCATGATCTCCATGCGCAGATCGAGCAGAATCAGGTCTGCATTATTACCCTCGATATGCATCCAGTCGAGGGCTTCCAGCCCATGCTCCATCGTCTTAACCGTCGCACCGGTCTGACTCAAAAGCGCCTCTACCGTATCGCGGTATATATCGCTATCATCTACCGCCAGGATGGTGTATCCCGTTAAATCAGGAATAGTGAGCGTCGAGGATTCGCCGCTTGGTTTACTCGGTTGACCGCTGGTCTCGCTTTGCGCCTCAGGGGCGCAGAGCATCAGGCTGACTTCGGCGCGCGTACCCGCCCCCAGTTCAGATGAAAGCTCAAATACACCTTGCATTTCTTTGATCAGCATTCGGACAATCGTCAAGCCCGCGCCGATGCCGGCATGACGCTTGGTCGTTGTCTCATCGCTTTGTTGCAACAATTCAATTGAGTTAAGCACGTTCTCAGGCATGCCTGTACCGGTATCGACAATGCTGAAACGCACCTCTACTTGATCGCTGCCGTCCATTGGTTGGCTGATGAAGACAGTCAGTGCGATGTGACCCGAATCGGTAAACTTGACTGCATTGTCCAGCAGGTGAAAAAGAATCTGGTTGATTCGCGGCGCGTCGCCCAGAAGTTCCAGCTGGTTATCTGCGCCTCTGACATTGCTGATAAACCGCACCCCCTTGGCAGTGCAACGCTCTTCGAACAGGTGTTGCGCATGTTTGAGAATATCGCCAATTAGAAACGGAGCCACATGCAGTGTGAGCTCATCGTGGCTCAGGCTTTGAATATCAAGAATGTCTTCAACCATCCGGTGCAGACGCTTCGATGCAACAACGAGTTTTTCGACATGCGATTTATTGCGTGGATCCAAATTTGCTTGCTTGAGTAACATGCTGAATCCGAGCACAGCATTCAGTGGTGTTCTGAGCTCGTGGTTCATGTTTGAGATAAATTGTTCTCGCGCCTTCGAGACCGTCTCGATCTTGTTGAGTGCCTGCCGAAGTTCCGTTTGGTCAATTATGATCGTGCGAGCTACGAGTGGCGCACCGTTCTGATCGCGTTCGATACTGAGATGGAATTGCAAAAATCGCTCTCCCGAGGGAGTTCTGAGGTGCCTGTTCTGCCTCAGGTAACTGATATTCGGGTCGCTGACAATTGTCTCGAATTCGCGGAAGTCATCCAGGGCGTCAGGGTCCAGCAGTTCCCTGTAGTCGGAGACGGACATGGTTACTTCTTTAGTACCGTCCCCCAGTCCAAGCCACTCCGACGCAATTCTATCAAAGCTAATTGTATTGTTAATGAAGTCTCGCTTGCCTTCGCCAATATGTGCCAGCCGAGCAATCTTGTCGTGTTGCTCGCGCGCTGCGTCAATTTGCTGCTGTTGGTCCATCAGCTGCGTTATGTCAATGCTCTGAATCAACACGTGTTTTTTGTTGTTGATCTCTATGCGCGATATGCGCATCTGTAAGTTGCGACGTTTAACGCTCGTAGGACGTTCCAAGGTCAGATGGATTACGTTGCCGCTCATCATGACTTCCTCGAAAGCGCCGGCCAACCCGGATTCGAACCATTGCGGATACTGATCCAAGCGGGTGCCGGCCAGCTCTGATACATCCTCTCCGCCCGTTTCACTGGCTAAATTTGCCATCACGCAGCGCGTCTCTGAATCGATCAGCGTTACCCCAACATCGACCCCTTCGAGGATCTTGCGCAGATTCTCCAGCTCAAGTCGGGTACGAGTGTTTGCAGCGTGCTCGAATTTTCGTCTGAGTAGTTCGGAGACAAGCATGATGCTGAGGGTAAAAATCAGCAATCCACCTTCCAGCCAGAGCAGATTTTCCTCGGATAGGTTTGCATAGCTGCTGGTTACAAAGAGCTCTGGATTCCACACCGCGGCGGTTGCCGCGATCAGCGACAATGTGATCGCGGTGGAGGATATCAATACAACTTTAGATCGATAACGCTCCTGCACGCTCGGCCGCGATTCATCGTCGGTTGTCGCAGTTTCTGGTTGGGTGCAGGTGATCGAGCGCAGCCAGTGCATCGCTGCGAGTAGTAGCAATGACTGCGCTATAATGAGCAGGTTTGCTGCATTGGCAGAACCAGGCGCAAACCACAAGATAAAACCGAAATACACCACTGCGATCGGCCAGACCAGAATATACCGCCGCTTTGGCCAAAGTGATCCAAGCATTGCGACCGTCAACAGGTGACCTGACTGGGTATCTATGGAAGAGAAGAGTTGCGCCACTGCCAGCGTGGGCAAAACCAACACCAGCACCATAAACGCGGTGAGCCCTCTGAGTCGCTCATTGAAACTGAGTACCAGCAAAATGAATGCGCTCAGGGAGTTAAGATTCGAGGGCGCAATAGGCGCCGCGGTCTCGGTTATGCCAGCGAGCCACGGATAGGCGAGTGCATAAAGCACAGTCCAGATCAGGATCACAATAAGCCAAGCGCGCGCCGCGTGCCGTTGTATCGTTCCAATATCGCGCTGCTTGACCGTCCAACCGATCAGGAAAGTCAGACTCACGAAGAGCGATGCCGTTACGAATACCTGTTTAAACACAGCGAAAGCGTCAACCGGTTGATCGTTACCGGTCAGGCTGGCCATGACCTGAAGATCGAGCGCCGTGAACATAACGATGACCACAAGTGGTCCGCGCCACATTTTTGCTCTGCTGTCGTGAATGGAGGCCGTTTGCAGCTTTACGGCAACCCACAACAAGGAGCCAATCATCGTCGGGATTGTGATCATCCCCCAGGCAATCAGTCCTGCGTTAAGCGCCCAGAGCAACTCGATCGAGCCGGTCAGCAATAATGCAAGTGCCAGCAGTTTGGTGGTTTTTGATCGCTGCATCCATTCGCGAAAAGCCACATTTGATCGTTTGGAACGATCATCGTGGTGCGCGAAGGTGCCGTTGCCGGCGTCAGGCTGGATCATTGGTGTTCAGGCTTTCTTGACAAACTCAGACTTAAGCATCATTGCACCGATGCCGTCAATTTTGCAGTCGATATTATGATCACCATCAACCAATCGATTGATTTTGACGCGTGTACCTATTTTGGCGGTATTCGATGAACCCTTGACTTTGAGATCTTTGATGAGCGTTACGTAATCTCCGTCCGCGAGCACGTTGCCATTGGCGTCACGCACAATAAACTCATCCGCGACGGCAGTGGCGCTCGCATCCCACTCGTGTCCGCATTCTGGACATACCAGTACGCTACGGTCTTCGTAAACGTAGCTGGATTTACATTCAGGACAGGGTGGTAGTGCCTCGCTCATTGTTTTTCCTCGACGGGTGGTGATGAGATTCAGGAAAGGTCGCTCTGCAGCTGGGTCAGTATCCGACGCGCATTTTGTAGTTCCGCCGCCACCGCCTCCGGGTCCGATACCGCGCGAACGTCCAGAGTGCTGCGTTCGCTGCGTATATTGCTGGCGATTTGCTCGGCCTGGTCGAGCTGGTATCTGGGCGTATTCAGGGCATTGGCCGCAAAGTTATACTCGCTGGTCAGTCGATCGACGATATGCAAATACAAATCGGGCGTGCCGTCGCGATACAGCGCGACCACATGGTTGTTTGCCGTCGGGTTGTCTTCCCCAAGCGCCAGATGTTGCTCGCAGTCAAAAATGATTCTTTTAAGGTAATCGATCGCCTGCGCTTTCTCGTCGTCCGTATTCATATCGTGATTGCCAGTGCCTGTTGGTGAGGAATGAATTACAACATGCCAGAGAGCATAAGCCGCTGCAGGTGAGGGCCGCAACCGCGTTAAGCGGTCCTATCCGCAAGACTTGGGCTTGTGTATTATCTGCGCCCTTGAGCATCTACAGCCAAAGGAGTGCGCGAATGGGAACAAAAGCCGGTTTAGCTAAATGGCATCAGACCATGGATGCCAAAGACCCAGCGATGCTGACCGATCTTTTGCACGAGGACGTGGTGTTTCTGTCACCGGTAGTGCACACCGCCCAGCAAGGTCGGGTTCGAACGAAATTGTACCTGACGGCGGCGATGACTGCGTTGGCGACGGAATTCCGGTATCTGCGCGAGCTCGTGACAGGGCAGGACGCGGTGCTCGAGTTTGAGTGTAATGTTGATGGCGTTTATGTGAACGGGATCGATATGATCCGGTTTGATGACGATGGCAAGATCATTGAGTTCAAGGTGATGGTCCGGCCACTAAAAGCGATCTCAGCCGTGCATCAGGCCATGGCAGCCCAACTCGAAGCGCTGACCAAAGGTACCTGAAAGCGCATGCCACCCACTGCGATATTTGATAAGGAGTAACCGAGAATGGCTGATACTGAACAAACGCTACGCGAAGATCTTGCCGCGCTTTACCGAATCTTTGACCACCTTGGGTGGGCGGAGCTTATTTACAATCACATCACGGTTAAGTTGCCGGGTGACAAACATCATTTTCTGATCAATCCCTACGGCTTGCACTACAGTGAGGTGACAGCCTCCAATCTGGTCAAGGTTGATATTGAAGGCAATATCGTCGAGCCCACGGATTATGCGGTAAACCCGGCTGGCATGCTTATCCACAGTTGTGTTCATGCGGCGCGCGAGGATGCACAGTGTATAGCGCACACGCATACCACAGCTGGCATGGCCGTGGCCTGTCAACAAGGCGGATTGCGCTCCGATAACTTCTACTCAGCCTTGCTGCACAATCGTGTGGCCTACCATGACTTTGCCGGTATTACCGTCGAAGAGGAGGAGAAAGCGCGGCTGGTGGAGAACCTCGGAACCCACAATTTCCTGATTTTGCGCAATCACGGGCTGCTGGCCTGTGGGCGGACGATTGCAGAGGCGTTTCAGAACATGTGGGTGCTCGAACGTTCGTGCCAGATTCAGGTGGCAACCGATCAAACGGGTGTGCCCCAGATCCCGGTTTCCGAGGAAATCCTTGAGAAAGGCGAGGCGCTGATGCGCAAGCAAGGGATGGGCAATCCGGTTGGACAGCTTGAATTTGCAGCGATGAAACGGCTCATGGATGCCAAGGACCCCAGTTACAAAAACTGAGGTCGCAAGCGTCTGCTGGATGGTCACTCATGCAGTCAGACGCTGAACCGGTTTTATATCAAATAGGTATCAGGAACATAGGCGATTGCGCTGATGCGCACATAACCATAAAATAAACCGTCTTGATTGTTTAATAGCGGCACGCAATTGTGTGTGTCGCGCAAAACGAGTCCCTGAAATGTCCTATGAAGAATTCAGACACGAGGTACGCAGCTTTCTTGCTGCTAACCTCACGCCCGAGCTGCGACGAGCCGGTGAACTGACCACAACGGTATTCTCCGATTTTGATGCCTCCCTGGAATGGCACCGAATTCTGTACAAGCAGGGATGGGTTGCACCGGATTGGCCGGTCGAATACGGCGGAACCGGTTGGGACATCAACGAGCGCTACATTTTTCAGGAAGAATGCAAGCTCGCAAATGCGCCGTCCTTGTTTGCATTGGGTCTGCAGATGGTCGGACCGATGCTCATGGGGTATGGAAGCGAGGCGCAGAAAGCAAAATATCTGCCGCGTATTCTCTCCGGTGAAGACATGTTTTGTCAGGGTTACTCGGAGCCCGGTGCCGGCTCTGATCTCGCCTCGCTTCGCTGTGCGGCAGAACGTGATGGCGATGATTATGTCATCAACGGCCAGAAAACCTGGACGTCAATGGCCAAACACGCAAATAAGATGTTTTTGCTGGTCAGAACGTCGAAAGAAGGAAAACCGCAGGCCGGTATTACCTTTTTGCTGCTCGATGATATGAGCACCGAGGGGCTGACGATAGATCCCATCGTTGGTCTCGACGGGCGTGTTGAGCAATGCGCTTGTTTCTTCGAGAACGTTCGAATTCCGGTTGCCAACCGCGTCGGTGAGGAGAACCAGGGCTGGGCGGTTGCCAAGTACCTGCTCGAGTTTGAGCGCGGCGGGCACAACTACACGATTGACCTGAAAAAACAAATCAAAAAAGTCAGGGAAGCCGGGACCATGCATCACGGTATTGATGGCAAACCTGCGCTTGCCAACCCTGTTATTGCAAGTCGCCTTGCCGAATTGGAAGTCGATGCGCTGGCCGTGGAATACACCGAACTACGCCTGAAGCGCGCGATTGCCGGTGGTGGTAACCCCGGCGCGCTGTCGTCGCTTGCGAAGCTGACGGGCACCGAACTTACCCAACGATTCCATGAGCTTGCTCTTGACCTGCTGGGGCCATCGACTTTGCTCTATCAACCGGAGGCGCTGGAGCCCGGATATCAGGGCGCACCGATCAATGAAGATTATGCGCTGACTACGATGCCCGAATACCTCAACGGTCGCGCCTCTACAATTTACGGGGGCAGCGCGCAGGTTCAACGAAATATCATTGCCAAGCTGGTCCTCCAGCTGGACAGCTGAGGCGAGACACACGCATATGGATATGGAATTCAACGAAGAACAGCAGATGCTTGCCGATATGGCCGAAAAGTATCTGCACGAGAACTACGATTTTGATGCGCGTCAGGCAAGTGTTCGAGCCAACGCTGGCTTTAGTCCGGAGCAATGGAGCGCCTTTGCCGAGATGGGCTGGTTAGCCGCGACGCTGCCAGAAGCGGCCGGTGGATTTGAGGCCGGTGCGATGGGACTGGTAGCGCTGTGTGAACCGATGGGCAAGCACATGGTCACCGAGCCATTTCTGGAATCCGCCGTGACCTGCGCGAGCATTCTTGCGCAGGTTGGCACAGCGGCCGCCATTGAACGTTTACAAGCCATGGGCGAGGGTCGTCTAACGGGCGCGCTGGCGGTCGCTGAGCTGTTTCGCCAACCGTCCTGGAACAACACCTACGTATGGGGTCGGCCACATGGGAGCGGCTACATGCTCCAGGGCGACAAAACGGTCGTCCTCAACGGTGCCCGCGCCGACTTTTTTATCGTGACCGCGAAGACCTGGGGAGCATCGAGAGCCTTATTTGTGGTGGATGCGAATCACCCGGGCGTTAAGCGCAAAGCGTGTACCACCTGGGACGGCCGCAATGCGGCGAATGTACGTTTTGACAAGGTCTACCTAGAAGCGGACGCGCTGATTGCCCAGAGTAAGGTCGCGCGGGATGTTCTCAAGAACGCGTATCTGACGTCGGTCATTGCCGCTGGCGCCGAAGCCGTTGGTGCCATGAAAGCACTGCTGGATGCGACAGTGGATTACACCAAACAGCGTGTGCAGTATGGCCAGCGACTCGCTGATTTTCAGGTGCTGCGACACAAAATGGTCGATATGCTGGTTCAGGTTGAGCAGACTCGCTCGCTGTTGCTGGCTGCTGCGGCAGCCAGCGATGCCGGTGCCGATGATGCCCAGCGCCTCATAACTGCACTTAAAATCAAGGCAGCGTCTGCAGGACGCTTTGTCGCGCAGAATGCGGTTCAACTGCATGGCGGCATTGCGACCACCGATGACCTCAATGTTGGACATTATCTGAAGCGTCTGACGGCGCTGGAAAGCTGGCCAATGTCGCGTGATGCGTTCGTCGAGCACTACATAGATCTTGTGCGCTCTGCGTGATGGCTGTTGCTCTGAAAAAAAACCGGGGAGCTGTGAAGGCTCCCGACAACGTCGATGATAAAAGGAGAACGTATTATGGATCTTGGTCTGAAAGGCAAAAAAGTGATTCTGACTGGGGGCAGTCGAGGCATTGGTCGCGCAGCGCTGGAAATTTTTGCGCAGGAAGGCTGTGATGTCGCATTCTTTTCGCGCAATCAGGAACAGGTCGACAAGGCGGTTGCTGAGCTGTCAGCGCATGGCGCAAAGGTCCATGCAACTGCCTTCGATCTGCTTGAGAACAGTCTTGAGGACTACCAGGCATGGTTGAAGAACGCCGCTGAAGCGCTCGGTGGCTGCGATATTTTTATCCCCGGCGCGAGTGCGTCTGGGGCCGGATTAACGGGTGATTGGGACGTGTGTTTCAAGATGGACCTCATGGGGGCCGTTCGCGGTACCGAGGCGCTCGAATCGTATCTTGAAGCATCGGATTGCGGCTCGGTTGTGTTCATGTCTTCAACCGCTGGCGTCAGACATTTCTGGTGCCGCAGGGATATAACTCGATCAAGGCTGCAATGCTGACCTACGCCGGGCAGTTGAGTCAGGCGTGGGGACCGAAGGGCATTCGCGTGAATTGTATTTCTCCGGG
>Ga0181576_10000812_pt1 | contig 23498 bp, 16 predicted proteins | sample 101ome_22_FD_132464 | JGI IMG/M metagenome (GOLD analysis project Ga0181576, IMG submission 132464) | Coastal salt marsh microbial communities from the Groves Creek Marsh, Skidaway Island, Georgia - 101412BT metaG (megahit assembly) | ecosystem: Environmental > Aquatic > Marine > Intertidal... | reverse complement strand
GGGGGGGAGGGTGCGTGGGGAGTCGGGACCCACCGACGACGCGCACGACGAGGAGGATCGATATGGATGGAACGATGGGACGATGGGACGATGGAATGAATGAATGATGGAATGATGGCGACGGAGGTGCGACAGAGCGGTGCGGTGTGCGCGACGGTGTGTGTCGGTGCGTGTGCGTGTGTGCGCGACGGTGTGCGACGGTGTGCGTCGGTGTGCGTCTGTGTGCGGACGGCGCGGATGATGACGACGGGGACGCGGGCGTCGATGATGATGATGACGACGACGGGGACGACGACGACGACGACGACGGCGGTGCGACGACGCGGAGGAGGGAATCGGGCGCGAGACGGTGACGCGCGACGAGGACGAGGACGATGCGGTGGGGCGATCGTCGCGCGGGTGGGGCGGTGGACGGCGGATGAGAGGGACGCGGACGCCGACGCGGGGACGACGACGACGACGACGACGACGCGGGCGGCGGCGGCGGCGCTGGCGGTGGTGATGGCGGTGACGAGTCCGTTCGCGGTGGGGGTGAACGACGCGCGGGCGGGGGTGTCGGCGGCGAAACAGGCGGAGATGCAGGAGACGGGGGCGTGCCTGTTGCAAAACTGCGGCCGCGAGCTCGCGGCGTGCGTGACGGATGAAAAGTGTTTAGAGGATTTGGTGTGCCTGCAGGGATGTTTCGGGAAGGAGGACGAGGGTGATTGTCAGATTCGATGCGGAGATTTGTACGCGTCGCAGGCGGTGGCGACGTTCAACACGTGCGCGGTGACGGAGAAGTCGTGCGTGGCGCAACGCAAGGATGACGGCAAGTATCCGGTGCCGCCGTTCGACGCGCTCGCGGATGGGTTCACCATCGACACCATGGTGAAGGAGAAGCGTTGGTACATCGTCGCCGGTTTGAATAAGGATTTTGACGTCTTCGACTGTCAAGAGCACTTTTTCGACAAGGGGGAGGACGGAAAGATGTACATTAAGATTAACTGGCGCGTCAACAGACCCAACGGCCAATTCTACGAACGCAACGACGTTCAGCGCTTTTACCAAGAACCGGACGGCAAGGCCATCTTGCACAACAACGGAAACGTGATGTTGCACTATCAAGACGATTGGTACATTCCGGCGTACAAAGAGGGGGAGTGGGTGTACATTTACTACCGAGGAACCAACGACGCGTGGGACGGATACGGCGGCGCCACCGTGTACGCGACGACGCCCGATCTGAAACCGGAGTGGATTCCCGATCTCGAGGCGGCGTCCAAGAAGGTGGGCGTCAACTGGAACGATTTCGTCATCACCGATAACTCGTGCAAACCGGCGCCCGAACTCAAAATCACCGCGCCAAAGGATTTAGACACGCTCGCCGACGACGCCGCCGTCGTGGAAAAGGATTTGGAAAAAGAAGTGCAACTCGTCGAACGCACGGTCGAGGACGACGTTCGCAAGGTTGAAAGCTTTTTCGGTCAAGAACTCAACACGTTGGAGGAGAAGATCGAACAACTCGAGCGCGGACTCGTCAATTCCGGTCCCGGTCGTCCCGCCGGATTCGTCACCGAGGACCGAAAGCGGTCCGCGATGAATTCGCGAGAGCGTCGTCAATTCGATCGTTTCTCCCGACGTCTCGACCGCATACAAGAAGATTTCCGCCAAGACGCCGATCTCGACGTCAACTAGACGACGACGTCGGAGGCACCGCGCGAAACACACCACGCGCCGCGAGAGACGGGAGACGGTCTGAAATGAAATGAAATGAAATAAGATGTGCGATGTTTCACTCACGCCTCGCGCCCGCGACGACACTCTTCCGCTCGCAAGTTCGCACGCGAACGAACGAACGAACGCGCGGCTCTGTACGCACGTCCACCCACCGCACGTACGCCACCTCGAACGCGCGCGCCGACGTCCCTCGAGTCGTCTCGACGCGTACACACGACCACCGTCGACGTCACCCACGATGTCAACCTCTTCCACCGCCGCCTTGGCCACCGCGAGAGCGTGCATCTCGCGCGCGTCGCCCGTAGCGCGCAGACGACCGATCGCGTCTCGTCGCGCGTCGTGCGCGTCGCGCGTCGTGCGCGTCGACGCCGGGACGACGAGCATTCAATTCGTCAAGGGTCAAAACGAAACCAGCGTCCCGGAGGTGCGACTCACGCGAAGCAAAGACGGCACGAACGGTACCGCTTTTTTCATCTTTGCCGAACCGGACGTGTTTGAAAACGGCCAGGGTGACATCACGGGCATGTTCTTGAACGACGAGGAGGGCGAGATGAGCACGGTCGACGTCAACGCCAAGTTTATCAACGGGAAACCGAGCGGCATCGAGGCGAGGTACGTGATGAAGACGGAGAGCGAGTGGAACAGATTCATGCGATTCATGGAGCGATACGCCGAGGACAACGGTTTGGGGTTCAGCAAAAAATAGATTTTTTTGTTTTTAGAAGACTTTGCAACGACGCGGAAATTTTTTCACACTTTGAAATCGCGCGGTCCGCCCCGTCTCCTTTGGTCGTCGCGCGACTCGCGACAAACAGCACTCATCGGCGCGCGCATGCGTCTCGGCGCCGCGTCCTCCCGAGCGCCGCCGCCGATTCTGACGACGACGCGTTCGCGCGCGAAAAGAGCACCCGCGCGCGCGTCGACGGAACGACGAGGCGACGCGACCATGTCGACGAACGCATCGCAATCGCCCAAGAGACTGGGACTCACCGGGTCCATCGGCATGGGAAAGTCCACCGTGAGCGCCATGTTTCGCGAACTCGGCGTCGACGTCATGGACGCGGACGCGGTGCGTGTCGACTTGGGTGGGCGTCGGTCGAGCGTCTCGCGCGCGCGAGCAACGACGCGAGAGAAGACGCGAGACTGACGAGCGCGCGCGCGCGCGCATTCGGCTCGCGAGCAGACGGTGTACGACTTGTACGCGCCGAACGGCGCCGCGGTGCGCGTCGTGGCGGATTTATTCGGTGAAGACGTGATCGACGCATCGAATGGGGCGGTCGATAGGAGGAAACTCGGAGCCATCGTCATCGGGGACGACGCGAAGATGCGCGCGCTCGAGGAGGCGGTGCACCCGCTGGTGGAACACGCGAGGGAAGAGTTCACGGCGTCGCACGCGAGCGACGACGTCGTGGTGTTTGACATTCCGTTGTTGTACGAAAAGGGGTACGAGACGACGGTGGACGCGGTGTGCGTCGTGAGCACTGGTGACGAGGCGATGCAGCGAGAACGCGTGATGAAACGCGACGGGATGACCGAGGAGAAATTGAACGGAATATTAGCTCGCCAGATGCCGGACGCGGAGAAGAGGGCGAAGGCTGATTACGTCATCGATACGTCGTGTTCGTTGGAGGAGACGAGAGCGCGAGTGGAGGAGATATTACGGACATTCGCTCGTTTACGTGGTGACGAATAGCCCGTTAACGGTGAACATCGTCATCGTCTCTTGTAACAGTAGCGCGGCGTGTGTATTAAAAGTTAGCTTGACAGCGCCAAGCCTGAAACAGATCTTAACGCGGATGGTTTCGATGCACGAAGCAGGGAAGACGCAAAACGGAAGCGCGTCTGCAGATGATCTAACACTGTGCGCAGAGTATTGCATATTGTCGCTCCTCAACCGACGACGACGCCACCGACCCGTTCGCAACATCGCGCGATATCACGGCGGCGTCCGTCCGCGGCGACGATGACTGACGCCTCGAATAGATCGCACGTGTCATCTTTGCGATGGTACATTGTCGCGCTGGGCGTTATCGTCGCCGTGCTCGCGTCTCGAGCTCCGATGATGTTGGCGTTCGTGCGTGACGCGACCGAGTTCGTCGTGACGTGGCGGTACGACGGTGAGCCGATCGTGGCGCGAGCGCCGCGCAACGACAACGATCAAGAGTTTTCACTTCCTGGAACGGATCCTGGAACGGGAGGAACGGGAGGGGACGCGACAAAGACGCGGCGGTTGAACGCTGAGTTGGAGGCAGCGCGAGCTCGCGGCGCAACATTGGACTATTGTATCCTCGGCGCGGGCCCTGGAGGGATTCAGACGGCGACTTATCTCTTGCGCGACATCGCGAACGTTTCTCTTGTGGTGCTCGAGAAACGAAACACTGCGGGATCATTTTTTCAAAAGTTTCCAATCCACCGAAGGTTGATTTCCATCAACAAGCGCGCGTTCACCAAGAAGCAGCGCGACACAGATTTTCAAATGCGACACGATTGGAACTCGCTCATCGATCCCGATGATTATTCAGGCGATCGAGGAGGTCGTCGGCGCTTACTAATGCAAAATTATAGCACAGATTACTACCCGCACGCGAGTGACTTGGCAACGTATTTGGACGACTGGGCGTCACAAAAGTTGAATGGTTACATTTCTTTCGATACGGAAGTGCGGTCGATCCGCAAGCCGAAGACAGTGTTTCATGTGGATACGTTGAATGACACGTGGAAATGCAGGAACGTTATTTCGGCGACCGGTCTACACGTACCGAAGCAATTTTCAGGGAGTCTCGCACATCCAAAAGTCATCGGATACGAGTCGCTGAGTAGAGACCCTGTAATTTTTGAAGGGAAACGTGTAGCGATTATAGGCGCTGGAAACGCCGCGTTTGAAGCCGCATCAGTCATATCCAAAGTTTCCGCACACACTGACATTTTTGCATCGAGTGCGATCAAATTTGCACATCAAACGCACTACCCAGGCGCCGTGAGAATACCGAATGCAGGCTTTTTGGACCAGTACCTACTCAAATCCTTGGACTCGTTTATACCGATTGATGCCAAAACTTTTGCGAAATTGAAAATAACAGAGGCTTTTGGTGGGTCTTTGGTGTTATCGATGAAGGGTGATAAAGTTGTGGATAATATTCTAACATCTGGCAAAGAAGCGGACTGTAAATCCATTGAATTCTGCTTCTTGTACGACTACATCATCCGCGCCATCGGTTGGACGTTTGACGATAGCATGTTTGAAGGTACGACGAAGCCGCAGATGGAAAAACCGGGAGAAATCACCAAGAGAGGTGGGAAGTATCCATCTATGACCGCAGCATACGAATCAACTAACGTGCCAGGATTGTATTTTGCCGGTGCGTTGTCTCATGCACTGGACTTCGGGGAGTCGGCTGGAGGCTTCATTCATGGGTTTAGATATACTTCACGAGCTCTAACCAGATACTTAAACGTACACAACCATGGAGGTATGTGGCCGATGGCGATGCTGAGAGGCAAAACACATGCCCTCATGCATGTATCGCAGCGTGTGAACACGGCTTCATCGCTGTATCAAATGTACGGCACACTAGCGGACGTATTCCTGATTGACGTTTTGCAGGAATCGAGCAAAGATTCATCAAATGAAGAGTTGATAGATGTTTTAAAGGATGCTCGCTACTTTGAAGACGTTCCTTTGAAAATGGTGCGTGAAGGACGTTTCAGTTTTAACATGGACGCACGATTTCCAGCATCCAAAAGGAGTAAGCTCATCGCTACAGTCACTTTGGAGTTTGGCAAAGATTTTCATGGTCGATTCATCCTCGATCATGGCGAACGTAACCCATCAGATGGGCGTAAATACACGGAAGAGGAATGGGAAACCCGGCCTAGCTTCTTCTTGCACCCCGTACTGAGGCTGTATCGTGCTCAGAAGAAGTTTGATTCTCTCTTCTTCACCGATGCCAGCTTGTTATACACCGCGCATCTTGAAGAAGAATTGACCACGGATTGGTCACACTTTGACGCTCACAAGGTACCGATTAGGAAGTTTTTACGCCGAGCAACGATCATCGCGAACCGCATCGGTCCAAAGACAACGCTCGGACGTCGTGAATATGATGGGAACGTATTTGAGGGGCGCTACGAAAAGAGTTTACCTTTCTTTCCGTTTGAAGTGCCCTCCGCGTGGAGTGCGTTCAATCGATTGAAAAGTATGCTTCTTGTGTAGCCTTATAGATATGACGTGTATGGGTCATTGTTATGTACTTTTATCAAAAATGTTATACTTACTTGGACAGGATATCGGAATTAAAGTCGTCTTGAACGTTTTCAACATTTTGGAGCGCCGGGTTTGTTGCCGCCTCGGCCGTTACAGTCGGTGCGTGCACACACTTGAGACTTGTAGGCGCAGTAGACGCCTTTTCTTCCGACGTAATTTCCACACTGTGTTTTTGTGTTGTAACATGCTTCGTAACACGTAGCTCCTGACTTGAACCAACCGGATGGACATGCATTCGCGTCTACCGTGCTGGCGGTCGTGTCGCATGTCTGTGTAGAGACAAACTCCCCACCTGTTGACTTGCACGTGTGGTGTGAAATCGGCGCCGTATAGTCGAACTTTGGCGCTTCATACAGATCTAGTTTGAGTGTACATTTGGAGCCAAGATTGGTAGTCGTCACAAGATCCAAGTCGAATGAGACACCGGGGAACTCCGAGTACCAACCAGCACCAGCAACCGCGCCGTCTTTTCGAAGACGACACTGATCGTCGTTATATCCAGCGAAACGGTCGGCGAAAACTGCTTCGAGAGTGGATCTACCGTTAAAACATTTATTGTGGCCACTGTGAGCTGCCGCGTACACATCTGCACCCGCGTACACGGGTTGTCCTGCCTGGACGACGGGACCGGTGCACACGAGTCCAGCCCAGCACAGCGTGATGGAAAAATCTTCAAGCTCTGCCATGACTCCCAATTTCATGGACGCAGAAAGCTGTCCAGTAGTCTGCTGCATTAATTTGACCTTTGGACTGGTGGGCAGCGCGAGGCGAGCTTGTCCATCGGACAAACCAAGATCAACATAAAGACCATCCGAAACAAGCTCGTATTCGAAGTGGCCCTGGGTGTTTGCCAGGAAATAGTAAGGAAGCGTCAATTTCAGAGCGCCCTCAATAACGATGTAGAAGCCATACTGAAGCATCTTGAACTTGCGAAATGGTTTCACGAACTTGCCTTGACTCAAGTCACCAGTTCTATACAGTTCCGCAGTGGCATCGATTTCGACAGACGCGTCCATATCCACCTTGAAGCGCAAGTTGAAAGATATAGCTTTCATGCCCGCTCGGAAGGCGTCCGTCATAGCGCCTATGAGCTTATCGCCGTCCATAATACCACCAAGTTCTGCAGATGTTTGCTGGGCAGCGTGGTGGCGCTGTGCGGCTAGATAGAGATCTTCGCCACTGTGCATCGCTTTGATGATTTCCAATTGCTTTCTGGTGCTGCGTTCAAGTTCGCGAACCTCAGACAAGTACACGTTTTCAAGTCTACCAAAATCAGCGGCACGCTCAAGCTCTTCATCCCAATATGGTACGTCTTGATCATTTTTAGACATCAAGAGTCGCCGGCGTCCAAAACCTGGAATTCGCTTCACCGTTGAGTCGACAGAGTTGAACGCCCCCTCGACCCATTTTTTAGCTGCCTTGATGCCATCCGTCAACCTATTTGTCCAGTCCGTCAAAGTTCGCGCTGACGCTTCAAAAGCTGGTTTGATCACGTTTATAAAAGCGTCCGCGATATCTTTCGCGAAGTGAAAGGAAATGGAAAAGTCAGTGAGGCCTGCACACGTTTTCATGCCACCTTTGACGTTCACTTTTAAGCTTGCCTTGACTTGCTTTGTGATTTTTGTCAAACGGCGCTCCATCTTTGAACCTTTCTTGGGAAATGGAGAGCTAAAACCGTTGGTACTTTCATCAATTGTGTGCTCGATTCGAATCTCTTCGCACACAGCAGTCAAACATGGAATGACCGGGCACTCGTTGCCGCCGATTGGTGCCGGGGGTTCAGGAACCATGACTTTGGCCAGCTCCTCGCCGTAGAATATTTCCGCAAGCTTTCTCTCGATTTTATGGTCGTGCCGCGGAGCGAGGTCACCAAGACGAGATTCTCCAAGTCTAGCCTGAGTGGTTGCGCTCATATCGCACACCAGAGCATCTTTGACGTTGCCTAGAAGCGAATCGACACCAGGGATGATGCTGTCCAGTAAGTCGGATATAACAGCAGCACACTTTTGCGCAAGCGCCCAGAGGTCCTTGCCCAGAGCAACAATTGCCTTTTTCACATTCTGGATCAAGTTCGCAACATCATCTTTCAATCTGATGATCTTGTTGATGATATTTCTGACTTGGTTTGTAAGGTTGTTGAGCTCACGTTTCAAGTCATCCCAGAAAGCACCAAGCTTCGCGTTCTGGCGAATGTAAAGACCAAGATTCTCGAGATCATCTCCCATCAAAGCCGTCATGTTTGCAAGATCTTTCTTAACCTCCGCGAGGAGCTTTTCTTCGTCGAGCACGCAAAAGGTCCCTGTGGAGTTTACCTCTTTGTTGTAGCCAGGTTCGCACGCAACGCACTTGTTTGACCCCTCATCGAGGCGCCAACCGAGTTCACAATACGTACACTTACCTTTGATACTGCCAGTTCGCTTGCATGTGGTCTCCATGTGTCGAACTTTGCTTTCACAATATTCAGTCTCCCATGAACACTTCTTTTCATTGATGCACTTGAAGACAGGGCATTTCCACCTGAAACCAACGGGTTGACCTAACGCAAATCCACTCACTTGCTCTGCACCTTGACCACACGACGTTGAGTTGAACTCACAAGAAGACTCAATCACTTCTTGTGCTGCGCAGTGCGCAGGCGCGGTCCAGTCTTTTTCCTTGATAGTGCATTGCTTGTCAACCTTCAAATTACTCCGGTGAAAAGTCATGACATTGAGCTTTTGCGAACAGACTTCCTCTGCGTCTTCCACGACGTCGCGAACAAAAGTTGCGAAATCGACCCCGTCAAAGTGTTCGACTTCGTTCGATAACTCGCACGTGTAGAAAAGCGCTTCACGAAGTTCAAATCCTTCGTAGCATCCGCATTTTTGCGAGACACATTTCAGAAAATCCGACTCGGAAGAGTGTCGCATAGTCTCGTTGCAAAACGTCTGGAACTTGGCTTCTGGCAACGAACACGATTTTGCGCACGGGAAGGTGGCGAGAAAATCTCCATACACTGTTTTGAAATCAGCGTTGAGAAGTCTATGATTTACGATAGAATACGTGATGTCAGAACTCGTCGCCTTAGTTTCGACGGCTTCATTCACGTTTGTTCCGCCTGCTAGGACGAGAATGCCATCTGAACTTCCCAATGCACCGACTTGAACGCGACGTCGCATCTGTCGCTTGCGAAACCTTGCGCTTGAGAGCATCCAGTCCGTTGTCAACTCTCGCTCGGAGAGCGTGCGCTGTGCAACACCCATCATGGGTACGCTTGAAGGCTCGAATCGTCGCGCGGCAAGCGCAGCGCCGACGTCGCTCAGTCGTTCACCGTGAATCACTGTTTGCACAGTCATCGCCAACGCCAACACGGTGACGACATACCACCTGTTTCTCGCGCGCAAAGAACACCACGTCAGTCACCCTCTCAACGATCGATTTCGTGCGACTCGACGCTCGCGACCGCGAGTCTACGCGAGTCTTCGCGACAGCATTCTCTAACATGTTCGGTCGACCGAACGCAACCGTTCGGGAGTGAAAGAGAATTCTGCGGATTCTCACCTCGAACGCGAGTCATCGCTCGCGCGCGCTCGCGCGCCCGATGTCAGCAGCGGCGACGACTCGTTTAAGCGTGCCTCTCGATCGCTCCGACGGCGCCACATCTCGCCGGGGGCGCCACGCGCGCGAGTGTCGCCATGTCCAAGAAGATATTTGTGCTACGTATTTTCGTGTTACGTATTTTAGTGTTACGTATTTTCGTGTTACGTATTTCCGTCGATGCGATCGCGCGCCAGAATCGCGCGAGCGGTGAACGATACTCGCCAACGCGCGAGATGAAGACTGCTCGAGAAACGAATGGCTCTTCGTCGGCCCGCACGATGGCGCTGTGCGCGGTGGCGCTGTGCGTCGCCACGCTCGGAGCGAGGGAGCTAATTCAGTCTCGAACCGTTGCCAATTTCGTTCTTCCAGCGGGGCACGAGTGGGATACGCCGGCGATGCGAGCGCGCGAACAGACGCGATTGCAAGCGAAAATCGACAGATGGTCTCAGCTTGGCGTCAAGGTCACCGTGTCAGATAACGAAACCACGAGCGTGTCCCTCGATCAAGGAGGCGCGCACGGAGACAATGCTACCGACGGGACGATGAAAAGCATTACGGAGCGAGAATCCGAAAACTCAAACACAACGGCTCTCACGCCCGAAGACATATACGCGATGGGCATGCGTACTACGATGTGTATAAAGTCTTGTTTAGACGACGCTCAGGTGGAGAAGATTCTCGACGGACAAGGATGCTCAGCCATCAACGGCGACGGCGACGCCGAGCACTCCAGGCTGACATGTTTGCACGAGCGCTGCGATTGCGCGGAAGCGAAAGCAGTGACCGAAACATTACTTTTCACGTGTGACGCTCGCAAAAGTGGCGCTAATTTCTCTTACACGGCCATGATGGACTTTTACGACGCGAGTATCGAAACCGCATTTGACGACTGCAAAGCATCCAAAGAAGAAGATGTGTTGGACAACCAGCTGAACGCTAATTGGGATCCGGAGGCAAACAAAACGCTTCAAAGTTTAGCTATCACTCCGGCACACTCAAATTCTTCCGGTGTCCCGGCGCTAGGAGCTTGGTGTCATCTTCCGGGTGACGCATCGTGGCCGTATATGTGTGCCATCCCATCTGTTGATAATCCTAGCTGCACATTTAACTCTGGATGCGGTAGAGGGTGTCCGTGGGGAGCAGCGCCTTGGGGTACATGGCACTGCGGCTGGTGCTGTGGCTGGTGCTGGAGCTGGCCGTGTTCATGCTGGTGCCATTGCAGGTGGCGACGCTGGGGGGTCAGGTGCAGTTGCGGCTGCCGTTGGTGCCGAGCGTGTGCTTCGCTACCAACTTTCGAGTTCAAGTGCCGTCGTCAGCGATTTTTGCGCCGAACAGGCGGTTGTCAGGCATGCGTTCCCGGTTACGAGGTGCGCCGCGGCCGCTGCCAGCTTATGGGTTGGATCCAAGACATCATCAACGGTATCAACACGGCGAAGAGGACAATTGCCGACGCACCAAGAGCCATTTCTCGCGCGGCAAATGACGTAAAGAGCGCGTTTGATGCCATCGGATATCGCATCAGAGACATAGCGCAGAAAGCTGAAGATTTGGCGAAAAATTTCGCGAAAAAGGTATCCAACCTGTTTGACGCAATTGCAAACTCCATCATCCCAACGAGTCCCGAGGCTGTGGTACGCGGCATCGAAAAGGCTTTCGTCTGTGGTAGCAACGCCGCTGACCTTGGGGATGAACCAGAGTACATCACGCAACCGGTACACATGGGGTTGCTCGATCCTGTGAATGAAGATGCACTGCATGGCATGATCCAAGCCATCATGCGTGACGAAGACATCAGCGATCACACCTGGACGACGCACCGCAAAGTTCGCAACCCGCACTACACACCAGCCGCAGATCTCGGTGGTAATGCCTCTGCAGATCTCGGCTGGTGCCCGCCTGCCTTCAGTGCGCCAGAGTGGCCAGATTTCCCCAGTATTAACGTCAACTGGGGCAGTATTCCGTGGCCACCAAAGACGCCCACTATTTCCATGCCTGGGTTTCCCCATGTGAAGCTCCCGCGAATGCCAGGCCTGACGTTTCCGGGTCTTCCAGGTTGGTCGCCGGTCTGTCTTCTGACTCAAGTATGCCTTGCGCCGAAAATCGACGTCAGTATTGAGAAGAATCGTGGCATGGAGTTGGACATTGCGAAAAAACTCCATGGCACTGGCGTCGCAAATGCAAACTTCAAAATGTCTCTCGACACAAAGTATCCCATCAGCGTGTGCATTCGAGTAAAAAAAGTGAAGATTCCTTTTGAGGTGATTTCCGAGTCTATCAAAGTGATTGTGGAATGGATGAAGAAGAAACTCCTCGTTGCATTTGACGCCATTAAAAAGTGGGGACAGCCGATTGCCGATGCGATTGAAGACGCCAAGGATGTCGTGAAGGATGGCATTGATGAAGTCACTGGTTGGTTCAGAAGCATCGGTATAGGTCGTCGGCTACTTGATAGTGAAGATATCACTAGTGCGGAAGAGGCCAACGAAGAGATCGCATACCGTACGCGGATTGCTGAAGAAATGCAGTCGCGTCAGCTCGCGCTCGCAGCGAGATACCTCGGTCGCCTTGAAGCAGCGTATGCGACGTACGCCCCGGAGATGGAATCTCATGTGCGCCTTGAGACTCAGCGCATGCGGAACACGGTCAAGTCGCATCCAATTTTTCATCATGGTCATCATCATGATGCTGCGACGCTCGGGGTTGGACTCCTTCCCTGGGACGACAAAGAACTCACCGACGGACTTCGCAAGGCGTTTCTAAAGATGAAGAATGCAGCTTTCGTTCTCGCTGTCGGCGCAGCGTTTGATACAAAGGTGACGATCAAGGCGGATGCGTCGGCATTTATGACCGGTGACTTTACAAACGGTGGGATCGTACGAACCATCTCGCAAACGTTTGGCGGTGGCTCTGGATTCTACACTACTCTCGAAGGTGTCGTTCGCATCACCGCCCCATGGATGTTCATGGCAGAAGCAAAGGGCGAGTTCAGCTATCGAATCTATCACGACGGAGATATTGGATTTGAGGTGGGTTTGGACGACGGTAAACCACACATCAAGGTCCATGACCCGAAGGTTAAGGCTGAACCTCAAGGTGCGTTCTCAGCGTCTGCGAGTTTCAAGACGGGATTTGTATTTGAGATCGTGGATATGAGACTCCAGTTTTGCTATGACACGAAGGTGTGCGCCGGACCCCAAATCAACGTTGGACAGCCAATTTATCTCGGTGCTGATGCTTTCGTTGCAGCATCTATGGCAAACACAAAATGTTTCGCCGGTGGTACAGAGCTCACCGCAGTATTCGCTGACACCTTCGACGGCTACAAAGATGACGCGAACTGCAAGCTTCGATCTGGCGGAACCGTTGCTGGAGTGGGTGGTTACGTCGAACTCCCGTACCCAAGCATAAATATTGTCCTACAAACTGTCGTCGATGGTAACGATCAGTGCGTACCACCATACCTGTTGTATGATCAACCCGTTAAAGGTTCTGTCATCGACGACGTTGGTGGCGAGAGCTCCTTTCAAAAGTGCACAAGTTCTGGTTCTGGCTCCTTCATGAACGAGGGTGACTGCGCGTGCCCTGTTGGGGGTACTTGCTAGTTGAGCCTTGCCTCGTGCGGCGACGTGTTTCATGATGTGTATCAACTAAAAGTCCTACGTATAATATACCAACCAAATAACACGTTGTTTCGTTGCAACGCGCTACTCATTACCGTTGCGTGTCCACGAGCATCGCACGTTCCCAGTGGTCGATGTCGTCGACGGCGCTCGGCGGCGGTGGTAAGACGAGACTTCGAGGTGGGAGCTTTGCGGCGTCCACTCGAGCGTTCGTCGTCTTCCTCGCGGCGAGTTGAATCGTGTCCCAATCGTCGATTCCGTCCGTAGAATCGACATCGATGAACAATTTATCGTCTAAACTTTCAAACTCGTCATCTTCCATCAACGTTTCACGCAACTCGCGAGACACTCGCGATCGGTCCCAGAGCCAACGGCTTCGCGACGCCTCGGCGATTGACGCGAAAAGCGTACTCTTTCGTTCACGCGCGCGGTGCGCGACGCCCGAGCACTCCTCATCCGTCGCGCTGTGCGTCGTCGCCATCGATTCTAACAGTTCGGGCGACGCGCGATGCGCGCTCGCGATGCCGACGTCTTGATTGTTTGTGGAGTTGTACAAGACTCTCGCCGGAGACGACGATCGTTTCGGCGGCGCCGAAGAAGCCTCTCTCGCTGCGGCGGGATAGCTCGGACCACCATCGGCGCCCCGCGCCACGGACGCCGTAAGCGCGCACAGCTGCGCAAACGGTCCCCATCGCGGCGGCGGCACGACTCCGCACTCTCGCGCCTGGTGCGCGCACGTCGCCGCCGCCGACCGCGCCAACAATCGAATCGCTCGCTTGAGTCGCAGTCTGCTCTCTCGCACCACCGCGCTCGTCGGATCGTTCGATCCCTCCACCACGCTCCGCGGTAAAAACAACGATAGACGCTCCGCGTCGACCCCCGCGAAATCGCGCACGTGCACGGATCCTCCGTTCTCCCACACCGACGCGTTGGCGTCGTCCCACGCGCTCGTGGGCGCCCACACGAAGGACTGCGAGCCGGCGTGCGATCCACGGTGCAGACGCGGCGCGTCCAGATACCTCGACGCGAGCGCGGTGAAGTGCATCAAAATCCCCAATCCCGCCGCGAGTTCGTACGCGTCGAACCCCTCGTCGTCCGCCGCGTCCGGCACGCGCCACTCGCACGCGCGCACGCGTCTGGGCGCCCCTCGTCCAAAACAATCTCTCGCCTTCGTCTGACTCCCATCGCCGTCGATCGTCACCGGTAACAGCGCGCGTAACTGTCGCATCGCCCGCGCCACCTCGCGCGATCTTGCCTCCATCACCCGTCCGCGCGCGCTCTCCGCTTCCGCCAACGCGCAGGGCACCTCGACTTCGAACGCCGCCCGCTCGGCGTCCCGAAGCGTCGTTCTCGCCGCCACCAACGCGCGCTCCCTCGCCTCCACCGCCTCACGCTCCGCATCGTGACGCATCTTTTCTCGCGTCAACCGCATCGTCGCCTCCTCGATCGCCGCGCGTCGCCGCGCGTCGTCGTCGTCCCGTCCCGCCCGCGCGCGCTCCGTCCTCGCCGTCGCCGCGCGTCGTCTCGCCTCGCTCGTCTCCATCGCCTCCCACACGCGCGCGCGCAGATACGACGCGCGCGCGAGCGCAGACGCGAGCGCGCGACGTCCTTCGCGTCTCATCACCATCGCATCGTCGTCGCGTCGCCCACCGCGCGTCGTCGTCGTCCTCGTCCTCATCGTCATCTCGGCGCCACCTCGACGATGACGATGCGCGATGACGACGCCTCCGTCTCCGCGCGCGGTTTCTCGCGGACTCACGCGCGATGGATTTCACCGAGACGCATGGACGCCCCCCCCGCGTCCGCTCGCTCGTCGTTCACGAAAACCGCGCGTCGATCGATGTCGTCCCTCCACGGGTCGTTGGCAACGACCGAGGATTCGAACGAGACGGCATCCATCGATTTGGAGGTTTATGACTCAAGAGAAGGGGGTCAAGATCCAGCCCGCACCTCGAACTCGTACTCGTCGACACACGCGGGAGTCGACGACGCGCGCGGGAGTCGGCGACGCGCGACGCGAGGGTGTATGGTGGTGGTCACCGCGCGCGCGCGATCGGGATCGGGATCGACGGGAACGAGCGCGAGCGAGGACGCGCGGAATTCGGGCGGGGACGTCGAGGAGGCTGACGACGATGGGTTTGAAATCGGCGCGCGGCTCCTTCGAACGACGGTGCGACGACGACGGAAGCGACGACGAGAGGACGCGATGGAACGAACGTGATCGAATCGAATCGAATGACTGACCGACGGCGTCTCGGCGTGTCGTTCGCGCGCGCAGGACGATCACGATTACACGGTGGAGGTGACGGCGAGACGACGACGGCGAGACGGCGCCGACGAGTATAAAGTGCGGTACGAGTCGTTTCATTTCCCGAGACGGCGAGACGAGTGGGTGTCGAGCGGCGCGCTCAGGGCGTACGTGGCGACGCCGCGGCGAAAGAGTCGCGGCGATCGGTCGCGCGCGCGGACGAAACCCGTGGACGCGGGGGCGGGACGCGCGCCGTCGCGAAGACGCGCGGCGGAACGCGGGGCGCGACGAGACCGCGGCGAGAGGGAGCGCGCGAAGAGCGCGTCGTCGAGTGGAGATCATGGACGATGTTCTTCGGGTAAGCGGGCGCGCGCGAGGTCGGGTGAGAAGACGCGTCGAGAGCCGGCGCGCGGACGGAAAGAGCGAAAGACGGCGCAGACGGCGGCGCCGCCCGAGGCGCCGCCGCGGACGCTGAGCGAGGAGGAACGCGCCAAGAGAACGATTCGAGTCTTCATGCAGCCGTCGCTCAGGAAGGTGCTTCTGTACGACTACGAGGTGTCTCGCGGTACCGATCCCAGACCCTTCGTCGAGCCTCGCGTCACCGTTGTCGACATTCTGAACCGGTTTCTCGCGAGCGTGTCCCCGCCGACGACGAACAAGGTCAAGGCGGCGCGCGCCGAAGCCGTCGTTCGAGGTTTCGAAGCGTGCTTCGACCGATCCCTCGACGCCAATCTTCTGTACAAGGACGAATGGCACAATCCACGCGTCGATAAACCGAGCGAGCGCTACGGCGCCCTCCATTTACTTCGCATGCTGGCCAAACTTCCCGCCATGTTTCCGCCCGAATCCTTCGCCGAGGACGCCGACGCGCTCCTCGTGCAAACCAAGGCGAACGAACTCGCCAAGTTTCTCGCCTCTCGCGCCGTCGAATTCGGTGCGCACGAGACCGCGATCGACGTCACCCTCGCCCCGAGCACGCCCGAGAACGGTGAGTGAGTGAGTGAGTGACGGACGCGCTGTAACTACTACGCACGCCTCGCCCCCTCGTCCCCAGTCACTCCCCGTCCAATGACGACTCGAGAGACCTCACACGCGCGCGCCAGCGAGCGCGGCGCGCGGGAGACTCGTTCGAGATGGGGAAACGGGCAAAGGGGAAACATCGCTTAGGTGCGCGATCGACGACGCGACGCGACGCGACGCGACGCGGTGAGGGGACGTGGGTGCGCACACGACCGCCGCCGCCGCCGCCGCCACGGTGACATGATGACCTCGCGCGAATGATTGAATGACGACGACGACGACGGCGACGACGGACGCGTAGACTGACGCATGACGCGATGATCGCGCGCGGTGGGGCGCAGATAAGTACTACTACCTCGCCAAGGAGCAAGGGTTTCGATCGCGGGCGGCGTTCAAACTCGTGCAGTTGAATCGAAAGTATGACTTTTTGAGCAAGGCGAGGGCGTGCATGGATTTGTGCGCCGCCCCGGGGGGATGGCTGCAGGTGGCGCAAAAATACATGCCGATGAGCAGTACCATCGTGGGTGTCGATCTAGCGCCCATTCGACCGATTCGAGGGGTGACGACTCTGGTGGAGGATATCACGACGCAGAGTTGTCGCGCGGCGCTCAAGCGCGTGACGCCGCAGGGGTTAAAGTACGATGTCGTGATACACGATGGCGCGCCGAACGTCGGTGGTAACTTTGCGAAGGAATCGTACACGCAGGCGGCGCTGACATTGGATTCGTTGCGTCTGGCGACGGAGTTTTTAGGACCGGGAGGGTGGTTCGTGACCAAGGTTTTCAGAAGCGTCGAGTACCACGCCCTGTTGTACGCGTGTCAACAATTGTTTAAAAAGGTTGAATCCACAAAGCCCGTGGCGTCTCGCGGGACGTCCGCGGAGATTTACGTCGTGTGTAGCGGATACCTCGCGCCGACGAAGATTGATCCCAGACTTTTGGACGCGAAACACCTGTTCGCGGACACGGAGGCGGAGGCGCAACCCGTGGACGTCACGAAGGATGGCAAGCGAAAGCGTAACAGAAGCGGTTACGAGGACGGCGTATCCACGCTGTACAAGGAATGCGCGGCTGAAGATTTCATCATGAACGATAAACCGGGCGAGATGCTCGGGTTACACCATGCATTCATTCTCGATGGCAAGGTGAGCGCGCGCTTCGTGAGGACGCTGTTTTTTTTCTCGCATCCGAAAGCCTATGAAGATTCAGCTTCACAGTTTGTTTGAAGGGAGGTCAGAGCCCCTGCTGAAACAAACCTTCTAGTACAATGCCGTTTACCCATCTGAGGCTTTCATCGACGCGTTCAATCCTTTGATGGATTTATTTTATTTTCATTTCGAGCGACGCGCTCTCGACGCCTCTCGACTGACGCCGACGGTTTCATTCCCGCGCAGAATCACAAGGGATTAGAAGCCCCGGAGGAGGGATGGATGGATCTCGATGACCATCCGACCACGACCGATGAAATTCGTTCGCTGATGAGCGATCTCGGCGTACTCGGAAAGGCTGATTTCAAGATTCTCCTTCGCTGGCGCATGACGATTCGCAAGGAAGCCGGTCTCGAAAAGAAGAAGCATCAAAAAGGACGTCGCGGACAGACTGAGGATTCCTCGGACGAGTCGTCCGATGAATCGTCGGGTGATGAAGACGAAGCGTCTGACGGTGATGAAGACGATGAAGAAGAGAAGGATCAGCTCTTGAACGAGATGAGCGAGTTGAAGAGCTCCATGGACGCGCAGGCGAGACGCGACAAGAAGAAGAAGGCGAAAATCAAAGCCAAGGAGCGACTCCGCGTGGCGCGAGGCTTGGCAAGCAGCGGTGAGGCGATCGTGGAGCAAGAGATGGATCTCTTCTCCCTCGCGCGTATCAAAACTAAGGGCGCTCTCGACGTCGTCTCCAAGGCTCCCACGCCGGGACTGGGCGCGGCGCACGACAGCGACGAGGAGCCGGACGCCGTCGGCGACGACTCGGACGCCGAATCGGACTCTGAGGAGGATGAACGAAGATTAGACAAGGAGGTGGACGACATGTGGGAGATGTACAAGGCGCGTCGGATGAAGAAGGGCGAAAAGTTCACCGAGCCGAGCAAGGGGAGAGATAAGCGCACCCAACTCGGGGCGGGAGAGTTGGACGACGAAGACGAAGACGAAGACGACGAAGACGCGAGCGATCCCGCGGACGACGAGTTCAAGTCAGACAGCGACGAGCTCGAGTGGGAGGACGACGATGAAGAGGAGGAGGAAGTCCCGAAGAGTAAACGAAACAAAACGAAGAAAGACTCGAATCCGCTCGTCGTCGATCTCGGAACGAAGCAAAAGAAGAACGCCGCCAAGGCTGCTGACATGTGGTTTTCCAACGACTTGTTTTCGAGCGGTAAAAAGAGCGCAGTCGCAGCGACGGATGCGGGATCGGAGAGCGACGAGGAGGACGAACCGCCCGCGAAGGAGAAGGCGAAGAAGGAGAAGAAGAAGAGCGCGAAGCCGTCCAAAAAAGAAAAGGGTGCGGCGGCGGATGAAGAAGAGGAAGAAAACTTTGACCATCTCAGAGCCAAGGCGCGCGAGGCCAAGGAAAAAAAGGCGAAGGCTGACGCCAAGGTTGCGAACGCCAAGCGAGGCAAGGGCGCGCGCGACGACACGTACGACGACGAATCGGACGAAGAAACAACGCGTCAAAAGGGTAGAAAAGGTGCGAACGATTTCGAAGTCGTCGCCGCCGAGGAGGACGTGGAGGCTGGTAGCGAATCCGATTCCGGTTACGAGTACGATTCCGAGGTGGATGAGCTCTCCGACGACACGCGCGCCCGCATCTTAGCCTTGGGACAGAAGATGATTCGCAAGAAGGATCGCGAAGAGCTCATCGAAGACGCATACAATAGATACGCCTTCGACGACGACGACGTTCCGGATTGGTTCGCGGAGGATGAACGTCGATTCATGAAGCCGATTCCTCAGTACACGGCTGCCGAACTCGCCGAGGCCAAGGCGCAGCTCGCGGCGGTGAACACGCGTCCTATTAAGAAGGTTGCCGAAGCGAATTGGCGTAAAAAGAAGCGCGCTGAGGCTAAGATTGCGCAAGCGCGCGTCCGCGCGGCGGCCATCATCGAACAAGACGACGTTCCAGACGTCAGCAAGGCGAAGGAGATTGAACGCGTCTTCGCCAAGGCGCGTCGAAGCGCGGCGGGCGGCGTGAAAAAACCTCGAAAAGTCGTCGTCGCTCGTAAATACCACCGCGGGAACGCGGGCGGTCCGAGCGTCGATAAGCGTCAACTCGCCGATCTTCGCGGTCAACGCGCGTCCGCCAAGCGCGCGGGTAAAGGCGCCCGAGGCGGGGGTAAAGGCAAAGGCGGTCGCGGCGGCGGTCGAGGGAAAAGCCGCCGGTGACCGCCGTCGTCGCCGTCCCTCCCGTTCGCGCGCGCCGCGTTGTAACCATACGTACTCACACACACACCATCACGCGCGACGTCACACGCGCACACGCGCTCTCATCGTCGCCTCGTTCGTTTTCGACGTTCGTCATCGCGTCTCCGTCCACGCTCGACGCGCGTCTCCGTCTGAAAAATCAAACGCGACGCCAGCTGTCACACACGCGAGCGCTCGGACGGGTGGATGCGCGGATGGATGGGATCGACCGTACGTGGTGCGTCGTTCGCAGACACCGTCGCGCGAGGTGCGCGCGCGGAGCGGTGCGCGTCGAGACACGGCTCGTCGTCGTCTTCGTCGTCGTCGCGTCGTCGTCGTCGCGCGTTGACCCATCGACGGGCGTCGCGTCGTCGTTCGATCTCGCACACGTCGTGATTCGTCCGACTCGAGCGCGCGTTCCCCCGACGGACGAGGACGCGCGATAGCGATATGGTGGCGAGCGCGGTGGAATCGGCGACGAAGGGGATGGAGGAGGAGAGAGGGACGAAAGAGCGTCCGTCGCGCGCGCTCGAGGGATCGAACACGATGGATGATTACGTCATCCTTCGACCGGTGGGCGAAGGGTCGTTTGGGAAAGTGTTTCAGGCGAGACAGCGGTACACGGGACGCGCGTGCGCGATGAAGTTTATTCCGAAACACGGGAAGGATGAGCGAGAGTTAGAATCATTGCGAAGCGAGATCGACATCATGAAGACGCTCGATCACCCGAACGTGATTAAGATGCTGGACGCGTTTGAGACGCAAAATGAAGTTGTCGTCGTCATGGAGTTTGCGCAAGGCGTACTCTTCGACGTGTTGACGCACGATACCAAGTTACCTGAGCGCGAGGTGCGAGAGATTGCGATACAGTTGATCGATGCGTTGCATTATTTGCACAGTAATCGCGTGATTCATCGCGATTTGAAGCCAGAAAATATTTTAATAGGCGCGGATCGGTGCGTAAAGGTTTGCGATTTCGGTTTGGCGAGATCGATGAGTCAACAGTCCTTGGTGATGACTTCGATCAAAGGTACGCCTCTGTACATGGCGCCCGAGCTCGTGCAAGAGCAACCGTACGATCACACCGTCGATCTGTGGTCTTTGGGAGTGATTCTGTATGAGTTATTCGTCGGTAAAACGCCCTTTTACACGACGTCCATGTACACGCTGATGCAACGAATCGTCAAGGATGTCGTTCCGTGGCCGAGCTCGATGTCGCCGTCGTTCAAATCATTTTTGCAAGGCTTGTTGAACAAAAAGCCGCAACAGCGATTGAATTGGCCGTCCGTGCTCGATCATCCCTTTGTGCGCAAGGACAAGGACGACGCCGGCGAAGGACTCGCGAACGCCAACTCGGACGCGAACGTAGAAAATGAAGCAGCCGCCAGGAAAATTGAGAGCCGCCGCCAAAGCGTCGTCGCGAGTGGACGCAAAGGAATTCATGAAAGCGATGTCGCCTCGACTCTCGGTCCCAACCTGGGCGACGTGAGTGAAGATTTGCAAAAGCTCGAGCTCGAAGCGCAGAAGTCTGTCGAAGCCGCCGCCGGCCTTCATAGAGATAGAGCCGCGCTTTCCAAGCTTCTTGAGACGCTTCAGCCGCAGAACACGTATCGGAGCAAATTTTTACCGAGCTATATTTCGAATAGAACGCTCGCGTCGAAGAAAGTAGAGTTAAAATCTACGAAAATGGCAGACATCGCGTCGGCGTTGCGAACTTTGCTCGCCATGTTGAAGGTTCCGAAGAAGATTTTGATGAGCGTCGGTGGCGGGTCGGTGGCGCTCACGAAGGATCTCCCGGCGGCTGTCATCGCTGCTTGTACTACGGCGGCGAATGCGAACGATCCTCCTCAGCCCGAGTTGTTAGCTTTAGCCATAAAAGTGGTGTCCACCGTGGCGTTTCCCGACGGAGCGACGCCGTGGTGCGGTCTCGGGTTGAACGGTTATCTGATGTTTCTTGGGAAATTATTGGGGTATACGAGTCGCGACATCGGCGAGATTGTCGCCACTACGGCTTCAAAGGCTATCGCGGACGCGATCGAAGCCGCTAAAGAGCGTGGAATCAGTTCAGAGCTTGCGGCGACGCGCGGCGCTCTCGGGCCGCTCAGCTCAAAGGGCGGGGGCGTCACCGATGCCTTGTGTCAGACGTTGGCGAGATCCACGAAGCAAGCGACGGCGACGCAGGTATGCCGCGCTCTGTTTGCCGCCACAGAAATCGGACCTCTGACTGCTTACATCGCGGGTACGTTATCGGTGAAAAAAGACGGGACGCAGAAACTCATCAGGAACGCGACGACGAAAACGCACTCCGCCAGATTGCTGAGAGTCACGGCGGACGCCAGCGAGGATGTGCGCGCACAGGCGATAGCAGCAGACGGAATACGCATCTTAGCCGCGATAGTGGTGGACGAGACGTCCAAACGAAACGTCACCATAGAAAATGCAAAGTTGTGCGCGGCGGTTTTGCGCGCCATGGATCCTTTACTGGACTCTCGGACGCAGCACCCGGTCGTGACTTTGCTCGATGTCGGCGTGTCCGAGGCGTTGTGTCTCGCGCTCACGGTGTTCACGAGCGTGGCGAACGATTTCGTGCTCGTGCCCGCCGTGGATTTGATAAGTTTAACGTTTAGTTGCATGCCGACGCCCGCGATGGAGCAAGGGGCGACGGAGGACGCGATGCGGAGGTTCAAGAGCACTCTCAGCAGGCGGGACGTCGCGAAGACGTTGATATCTCGACTCAAAGTGGCTAATCGAGAGGCGTGGCCGTCGATGACGTCCCTGTTACATTATTTAGTGATGAGTTCCCGCGTTTTCGCCAGCGAATTCGTCGCCGGCGGCGGTCTCGAGTCCGTCTTGTGCAAGAAAATTCTCTCCGATAGGACTCCGCACGTCGTCACGGATTGGCTCCTCATCATCATGCATTTGGCTCGAGGGAACAAGGAAAACTACCCGTTGATCGATGCAGCGAATGTTTTGGAGCCGATGACGCGTTTATTGGACCATCCCGATCCAAACGTGCGTTCAAGGGCCTGCAACGCCATCGGCAACGTCTGTCGACACAACAACTTTTTCTATGAACAATTTCGAGAGCTCGGAACGGTGGAAAAATTGATCGAACGTTGCGGAGACAAAGATCGAACCACGCGCAAGTTTGCCACGTTCGCCATCGGCAATGCCGCGTTTCACACGGATGCGCTCTATGGCCCACTCACAGCCGCCGTCGATCCGCTCATGCACTTGCTCGACGCGTCGGAGGAGGCGAAGACGCGGTCAAACGCATGCGCCGCGCTCGGCAACTTGGTGCGGAATTCGAGCGTTCTATGCAGTCTCATGGTGAGCTCGGGAGCGCTCGACGCCATCATCAATCTCATCGCCGGTCCCACGGAGGGTAACGAGGTCGTGGTGGACGCGGACATCGTCAAGATTGCCATTTACTCTCTCGGCAACGTCTGTCGTCATCGCGTCTGTCGAGAGCGCGTCGAGTCAAGACAGTTGGTTCCCCTTCTCGACGAACTCGCGCGACAGGGCGATGAGAACGTGAAAAAGTACGTCGTGCGTCTGAAAGCCAAGCTCGACGCTGCCCCGACGAACAGATCATCGTCGAGCGCCGCGAAGTGATTCGCCATTTGTAAAAGTGTACAGTGAGAAATTTCCCTC
>Ga0181576_10000810_pt1 | contig 23548 bp, 24 predicted proteins | sample 101ome_22_FD_132464 | JGI IMG/M metagenome (GOLD analysis project Ga0181576, IMG submission 132464) | Coastal salt marsh microbial communities from the Groves Creek Marsh, Skidaway Island, Georgia - 101412BT metaG (megahit assembly) | ecosystem: Environmental > Aquatic > Marine > Intertidal... | reverse complement strand
TGGACGGCGTCCGCGCCAGACAGATTACATTTGCACTCTCACAATTAGGAACTCGCTCGCGCGAGAACAAGCGACAGAACACAGTGCTGCGTCACGCGCAAAATCACGATGGACCTGTTGAAATAGGGGAGGCATTGGCGGTGGTCTGACAGAAATTGACAGTGAATTCGGCCAGAAGATCAGGCAAGAGATCTTCACGTTTGAACTTATTCCTGCCCGTGTTTTATCTAAAGATATTCCCCTCGTAACACGCCGTATTGGGTCTGAAAACATGCTGAAAGCGCTTCAGCACTACCAAGCCAAAACATCCACTCCAGCAGAAGTCACCGACTATTTCGCCAGCAATTTGCCGAAACGAATGGCAGAGCAGCTTTTCGAGGATCTATCCGCTCAGGATGCCATTCCTGTCGAGGACGGTGAAAAAGCGCAGGCAGAAGCGATAAATGTTATTCAATCGCTCGTAGACTCGGGCGAAATTGCACTGGCTGCGGCCTCTGATCCATAATCCATCGCTTCCTGGTCTTGCCGTACTCTTTGCAAGCCCATATTCATCGTTCGATGAAAACCAAGCGCTCCACAAAAGAAAAACTAATTGATGAGGCAAGCGTCAGATTGCTGGACGCCATCATTCGTCGCGCTCACCGGCTGCCTTATCAAGAGCGCATAGAATGGTTCGCCAACAGGGCTGAAAAAGTGATTGCGCCCCTAGCTGGGTATCGACGGCGAACGCTCGAGAATTTGGAAATGGTATTTCCAGACCGCTCTCACGCCGAAAAACGCGAAATCGCATCGAAATCTTTGGGGAACTTCGGGCGTACTCTGATTGAGTTCTACTCGCCCGAAGACTTCAAAAACCACATACGCGCAGGCGGCGCATCGCTGGAAGGCGATGGCGTTCAAGAACTTCACAACGCTTGCAAATCGGGGCGCCCAGTCTTGATGGTGGCGGGTCATTTCGGTAATTATCTGGCCAGCGCTTGCATGGTGTCCGATTTTGGTTATCCGGTAGCTGGACTGTACCGCCCATTCACCAATCCGCTATTCGACAGCAAGTACCGCAGCACCTTACTACAACACCTCTCCTTCGTTTTTCCTCAAGGGAAAAGGGGTACTTTCGCTTTCAATAAACACCTGCTGGGCGGGGGCCTCTGTGCGATTTTCTCAGATGTGAACGAGCCAGAAGGTGAACTTATCAATTTTTTGGGCGTGCCCGCCCCGACGGCAGTGTCTGCCGCGCGCCTCGCGCTACGAACCAATGCACTTGTACTGCCTTTTTTTGACATTCGTCAGGAGGATGGCCTCTCGTTCCGCTCGGTCATTGAGGCACCCATCGCACACGACGATCCCGTCTCGATGACGCAAGCAATAACAGACCGGCTCGAAGCACGCGTTCTTGAGAATCCTGACCAGTGGTTTTGGGTTCATCGCCGCTGGAAACGCGGTTCAGTCTAGCCACTCAGCGGCGACAATCCGCCCCTGCCCTGCCTGCTGGACAAGGACGACAGACCGATTTTCGTCGCCAACATCAAGAAAAACCTTCTGGCTATGCACCCCGTCCCAAAGGCCAATCAGCTCCCAATCGTAAACGACATTGGTATGTGTCAGCGTCTTGCCAGCATTCTCACCTGCGCGAACATTGACCACTTTCTCCGGAAACACTTTAACCAGCTGCACTTCGAATGGTCCGGCCTCTGCGCTGCCAAACCGCTTTAGGTTGAGTTCAAAGCCATTGTCACTGCGTTCGACGTCAATCAGTACAGGTCGTGGTGAGGTGCTTTCGTCCGAGATTGAAGCTAGGACATCTAAAGGCTGCCTGGTTGAAACTTCTGTTTCACCTTGGATGATGATCTGAGGGGTGTATACCATTCGTCGTCCTGCGCGAGCGGCATATCTCTTCTGCCTCTCCGAATATTTTGCGTTCGCAAAGAGATCTGTCCAACCAATATAGTCCCAATAATCCACATGAAGAGATAACGCGATGACGTTATCAATTTGTGAAATTTGACTGATCAACTCCTCCGCTGGCGGGCAGGACGAACAGCCTTGTGACGTAAACAATTCAACGACCGTATTGGCCCCGTCGGCATTTACCGCGGAACAAGGAAGTAGAAACGCCATGGCGATACTGGTGATTTTGTTCATCAGTTCTCTCAACTTTTGAGTACTTCGGTACGACAAGAAGCACCGCATTACCAATCAATCATTCGCGATATTGAGAGAACCTGCAATTTTTTGACCCTAATGTGTGCAATGGTATACAAAAAAGTTGTGTACCCTCTTGATTGCGCTCAGCGGTTCAGGCAGAACCCTCCCAACACTTGGACTGCCACATCGAGGAGCGCCTTCAATGCCTATCAAGGTCGGGACAGACACAGCGGGAACCAGACACACTCTGACGGTTGGCTCGCAAAGCGTAGAATACTATTCAATACCTGCGGCAGAAAGAGCCGGTTTGGGAGATTTCTCACGTCTGCCGGCGGCGCTCAAAGTCGTGTTGGAAAACCTACTTCGCTTCGAGGATAACGGTTACTCAGTTTCAACAGACGACATTCGTGCCTTTTCAGAATGGGGCAAGAACGGCGGCAAGAATCCACGCGAGATAGCATACCGACCGGCACGCGTGCTGATGCAGGATTTCACAGGTGTGCCCGCAGTCGTTGACCTCGCTGCAATGCGCGACGGCATCAAGGAACTAGGCGGAGATGCACAGCAAATCAATCCGCTGAACCCCGTCGACTTGGTTATCGACCACTCTGTGATGATCGACGAGTTTGGGAACCCCCGCGCATTCCAAATGAACGTTGACCGCGAATACGAGCGCAACATGGAGCGCTACCAGTTTTTGAAGTGGGGCCAAGGCGCATTCAATAATTTCCGTGTTGTTCCCCCGGGGACAGGGATTTGCCACCAAGTCAATCTTGAATACCTTGCTCAAACGGTATGGACAGACACTGATCAAAACGGGAAGACCGTTGCTTACCCTGACACACTTGTTGGCACCGATAGCCACACCACTATGGTGAACGGTCTGGCGGTTCTTGGATGGGGTGTCGGCGGCATCGAAGCTGAGGCAGCAATGCTGGGGCAGCCGGTTTCCATGCTGATCCCGGAAGTCATTGGTTTCAAACTCACCGGCGAAATGGTCGAAGGAACAACGGCGACCGACTTGGTCCTGAGAGTTGTGGAAATGCTACGCGCCAAAGGCGTGGTTGGAAAGTTCGTTGAATTCTACGGATCCGGCCTCGATAGGCTACCGCTTGCTGACCGTGCAACGATTGCCAACGTGGCACCCGAATACGGCGCAACCTGTGGCTTCTTCCCGATCGACGACGAAACGCTGCGTTACATGAAGCAGACCGGACGTGAAGAAGAGCGCATCGCACTGGTTGAAGCCTATGCAAAGGCGAACGGCTTCTGGCGCGGAGCGGATTACGAACCGATCTACACCGACACTCTCGAATTGGACATGTCGCAAATCGTTCCGGCAATCTCCGGCCCGAAGCGGCCACAGGATTATTTGCCCCTCACCAACGCGAAGGAAGCCTTCGCTAAAGAGATGGAAACCACCTTCAAGCGCCCTCTTGGGAAAGAGGTGCAAGTCGCTGGTGAAGAATACACGATGTCTTCCGGCAAGGTCGTGATTGCGTCGATCACATCCTGCACAAACACCTCAAACCCATACGTTCTCATCGGTGCAGGGTTGGTTGCGCGGAAGGCCCGGCAGCTCGGCCTCAACAGAAAGCCTTGGGTAAAGACTTCGTTAGCACCGGGGTCACAAGTGGTTTCAGCCTATCTTGAAGCTGCCGGTTTGCAGGAAGACCTCGATGCAATCGGTTTCAACCTCGTGGGTTACGGTTGCACGACTTGCATAGGCAACTCTGGACCTCTTCAAAAAGAGATTTCCGACGCGATTAACGAAGGTGATCTCGTAGCGACCTCCGTACTTTCCGGAAATAGAAACTTCGAAGGCCGGATTTCACCAGATGTTCGTGCAAACTATCTGGCATCCCCTCCGCTCGTCGTCGCGTACGCGCTTGCAGGGGATATGAACATTGATATCTCCAGCGAGCCGCTGGGCACTGACAAGAATGGTGATGATGTCTACTTGAAAGATATCTGGCCAACCAACAAAGAAATATCCGATCTCGTGAATCAGGTCGTCACGCGCGAACAGTTCCAGTCGAAATACGCGGATGTATTCAAAGGTGACGAGAAGTGGCAAGCGGTCGAAACGTCTACGGGCGAGACATACGACTGGCCTGCAAGCTCCACTTATGTGCAAAATCCCCCGTACTTCCAAGGGATGTCGAAGTCGGCTAGCACCGTAAGCGACATTGAAAACGCACGGGTGCTGGCAATTCTCGGCGATATGGTGACCACCGATCATATTTCACCCGCCGGCTCATTCAAAGACACAACTCCCGCCGGGCAATACCTCATCGAGCGCCAAGTGCCGGCTCGGGAATTCAACTCATACGGCTCACGTCGAGGCAATCACGAAGTAATGATGCGCGGCACTTTCGCGAACATTCGTATCAAGAACGAGATGCTTGATGGCGTTGAAGGCGGCTATACGCTCGGGCCAGATGGTCGCGAGACGTCTATCTTCGATGCCGCAATGGCATATCAAGAGAACGAAACACCACTCGTCATTTTCGCCGGCGAGCAGTATGGGGCTGGGTCTAGCCGCGACTGGGCCGCGAAAGGCACCGCTCTTCTTGGCGTGAAGGCTGTTATTGCTGAGAACTTTGAGCGTATTCACCGCTCCAACCTCGTCGGGATGGGTGTCATTCCGTTCGAATTTACTGGCGGTGATACGCGCAAGACGCTCGGCCTCAAAGGCGACGAGACGGTTTCTATCAAAGGCCTCGCTGCTGTTGAGCCGCTTCAAGAGGTTGGCGCAACGATCACCTTCAGCGATGGCGCAGTGAAAGAAGTAACTTTGAAATGCCGGATCGATACGGCCGTTGAGAAAACCTACATCGAAAATGGTGGCGTTCTTCACTTCGTTTTACGAAACCTTGCTCAGGCATCGTAATTGAAAAGAGCCCTGCGCACCAAGACCGTGCGCAGGGCGCAAATGACTACTCGAAAAGCAATTGCGCCGCGATGCTTTCGCGGTTGATGGACGTCTGACCTAGTTGCGCCAGGCCGATATCGGCTTCTTCAGATACAACATCCCAAATCTTATGAAGGCCTTCTTCGCCCCCTGCGGCTATTGCGAAGAGCAATATGCGCCCCAGAAATGCAAAATCGGCGCCGCCGCCTAAAACTTTCAAGACATCTTCACCTGAGCGAATTCCGCTGTCGAAAAACACCGGGAAATCTTCTCCGACTGCAGATCTAATGGATTTAAGGGCTAGAAATGGAGATCGTGCGGATTCAAGCTGGCGCGCCCCGTGACTGGATACTTGGATCGCGTCTACGCCTTCAGCTTTTAGTCTCCTGGCATCGTTGGCCGAAAGTACACCCTTGACCACCAGTCGCCCTGACCAAATTTCACGCAGTTTGGCGAGAGTGCTCCAATCTGCGCCGGCGCGGCTCTCGGTACGATCAAATTCAAATCCTGGCGCGCGAAAATTTGCCATTTCGGGACGCCCACTCATCAATGTCCGTATTGACCAATCAGGGTGCAGCGCAAAGTCAACAAACTGTTTTGGACCAATCCGAAACGGCATTTTGAAACCGTGCCGCAATTCCCTTGGCCGTCGTCCAACCTCGGGAACATCAACAGTGAGGACCAAGGTTTCATAACCAGCTGCGCCTGCTCGCTCAACAAGCTGAAATGTCGTCGCCCCATCTCCGCTGAAATAAAGCTGAAACCAAGCGTGCCCTTCAGCAACCTCAATCAGGCGCTCCAGTGGAGTGGAAGCAACGGTCGAAACGCCAAGCGGGACATTGTATCTTGCAGCAAGGCGCGCAAGCATTTCATCAGCGCCGGGAGCGGAGAGATTGCACATTCCCATTGGACTAATTCCAAATGGTCGATCTGTTGGCTTTCCAAAAACGGTTGAGGCCAGCGACCTCTCGCTGACATTGCGAAGAACCGACGTTTCAAAAGAAACCTTATTGAGCTCGCTACGGTTCTTTTGGGCGGCGAGCTCTCGGCCCGCCGCTCCGTCTATGTAATCAAACACCATCCAAGGTAGCTTACGTTGAGCAAGCTTGCGCGCGTCCTCTGCGGAATGGATTTGATCCTTTGCGAACATGCCTTTTAGCTATTCACAACCGCCATGAAGCGGTCCCTGATCGTCACGGGGTCCATTGTGATTACTGGCATTTTTTCATTGCCGCTCTCGCACTTTGCAACAATGATGGTCATCTTCCTTGCTTCTACCGCGGCCTTAAGTTGCGCATGCACATCTTCTGCGTTGCACTCGACAACGTTCCCACAGCCGCTGGCTTTAGCAATTCCTGCCAGCGAGGTTTTCTTGCCCGTGTAGGTTGGCTGATCACCGGTTGAGCCGTAGCTGCCGTTGTCAACAATCAACAAAATTAAATTAGGCGCATCGTTGTTCGCAATCGTAGGAAGTGTACCAAGGTTGGTGAGGATCGACCCATCCCCATCGATGACGATTACGGTCTTCGGCTGAGCAAGTGCCAACCCCAATCCGATGGATGACGCCAGCCCCATCGTGCCAAGCATGTAGAAGTTGCTAGGTTGGTCATCAATAGCGTGCAGTTCTTGGCTTGGGATACCAATGTTACAAACGGTCAGGTGCTCTCTCAAGAGCGGTGCGATTTCTCTCAGAATATCAGCGCGTCTCATATTAGTAGCCTCCCCAGAAAGTAGCATCAGTCAAAATGGCAACTGGTTTGTTAGCCATGAATGTATATTTGAGGATCCTGTCGAATTCCTCAGCGTCGCTCGCCTTGTGGAAATGATACGTCGGGATATTCAATTGCGCCAATAGAGCTTTGGTGTGCACAGCCATTTCGACTTGGCAGGCAACAGGCTCGCCGAGCTCCCCGCGATAGGAAATCAGCATCGGCAGCGGCATTCGGTAAAATTGCGTTAGCGTCACAAGAGTGTTGATCGTGACACCAATGGCTGTGTTCTGCATTATGATTGCAGGCCGCTTGCCGCCCATAAACGCACCGGAACACAGGCCAATTCCCTCGTCTTCTTTGTTCGAGGGAATATGGTAGATGGAGGGATTATTCTCGATCTCGTCGATCACACCGGCAAGCTGCTTACACGGCACCGTGGTAATAAAATTGACGTCGTTTGACACAAAGTCATCGACGAGTTTCTTCGCTAAGTTCATCAGAGCACTCCAGTTTCTCTTTCTGATTCTTCATCTTAGACCGGCCAAACCTTCGCCCCTTGCACGATTTGTCAGACCGGAAATCTTTGTCTGAATTGGCGTCCTATTTTCGCCTTCACCTCTTAGGTTCGGTCGGCAACCAACCAAGGATCCAGAATGATTTTTGGGACTATAGCTCTCCTTTCAACTAAGTCCGAAAACGCGCATGCGCCCTCTTCAAGGGGCCGGATTTCAATCCAATCCAATGCCCCAAGCCGCCCTTTAAACAACGCTTGAGCAGTTTGTCGAAAGTCATGTGCTGTATATGTATAGGTGCCTACGAAGGTGATTTCCTGCAAAGTCATTCTGCGTATATCCAACCCCCCCAAAGACTCACCAAGGCCAATATGCGCGATAACACCGCCCGGTCGCACAAATTTGCTAGCCATCTCGCGGGTCGACGCATAGCCGACCCCGTCAACAACCAGATCAACCAGGGTGTCGTCTGGAAATGCATTGGGAGAACAGACCTCAAATCCGGTCTTTTCCGCGACAAAAGCAGCACGGTCCGCGTTCGGCTCCACCATCAAAACATTTGATGCATTCATCGCCCGCAAACATAATGCCGCGCCAACCCCAATTGCTCCAGCGCCAATGACAAGCGAAGCTGCACCTTCGACAGAGACGACTTCGCCGGCCTTTCTGGCAGCATGCCAACCGCAGGCAATTGGCTCGACGAGTGCCGCTTTAGAAAGCTCAACGCCATCTGGAACCGGAACAAGGTTTCTCTCGGGCATGCAAACGTATTGAGCAAAAGCACCCGCCCTAGGCGGGATGGAAATAATCTGCCGTTGTTCACATAGATTTTCGTTACCTCGCCGGCATGCATCGCAGTCCCCGCAGGTCACAAGTGGATTGATCGTAACTCTTTCGCCGTCGCGAGGGCCTCCAACAATTGTGCCGGCAGCTTCGTGCCCAAGGACCAGTGGCGCAGGGCGTCGTTCGTCATGGCCAAGATATGCGTGCATATCTGAACCACAAATTCCAACAGCCGCAACGCGGATAAGATGCTCTCCCGTTAAAGGTTCAGGAGTTTCCAGCTCACGCAACTCCAGCTGTTTTATACCTTCATAAACAAGAGCCTTCATTTCGCGGTGAACCCCCCATCAACCATTAGAATTTGGCCAGTCACATAATCGGATGCTCTTGATGCAAGGAACAGAATTGGCCCGTTGATATCCTCTAGCGACCCATTTCGACCGAAACACGTCTGCGCCGCATTTCGTTGTGCAATCTCTTCGTTTTCGAACACGGGCTGGGTCAATTCGGTCGGGAAAAACCCTGGCGCAATAGCATTAACTGATACCCCGAAGCGCGACCATTCTTCAGCCATAGCACGAGTCAATTGCCCAACACCGCCCTTTGACGCGCCATATGGGATACTGTTGGGAAACGCTCTGAAGGTTTGCAGGGACGCAAATGTGATTATCTTCCCCCAGTGCCTTTCTTTCATGCACGATACCAGAGCGCGACTTAAGAAAAACGGGATGCTCAAATTAAGATGAAGGGTAGCATCCCAGCTCTCAAGCGAGACATCATCGGCAGGCTCACGCAGATTGATCCCTGCAGCATGAACAACAATATCAGGCGGACCGAACGGCTCTGAAACCACTTGAGCGACTGCGTCAAAATCCGACACCGCGCCCAAATCGACCGATATGGGTGAGAAATCCGCCCCGACCTCGCTTTGTAACTGCCTCAAAGCATCGTTTCGACGGGCGAGCCCGACAACTTGAGCTCCAGCTTCCAATAAGATGCGCGCAGCCTGACGGCCCAGACCTGAGCTGGCACCCGTCACCAGCGCAGTTTTTCCGGTCAAATCAAATAGGGCATCCGACTCACTCATGAGATGACAGATCGAAAGTCTCGTTGGGGAAATATTTCGCCAAACGTACATCGGCAGCACGCGCGTGACCTTCCATGCCCTCCAGCCGAGAAATTCGTGCAGTTGCCTCAGCGACTGGCTTTGCACCCTCTCGGGTCGACCTCTGCCAAGTCACAATTTTCATATACTTATGGACTGAAAGACCGCCTGTGTAACTTGCAGCCCGCGATGTTGGAAGCACATGGTTGGTTCCCGAAGCCTTGTCCCCGAAGGAAACGGTGGTTTCTTCACCTAGGAAAAGCGATCCGTAACAAGTTAACCGTTCAAGCCACCAGTCAAGATCGTCTGCCTGAACTGTCAGATGTTCCGGTGCATATTCATCAGAGGTAGCAGCCATTTCTTCGCGATCGGCACACAGAATTACCTCTGCATAGTCTCTCCAAGCTGCGCGCGCATTATCCCTGTTCAATTCCGGCAAGTCTTCGATAAGTCCGGGAACCTGTCGCATGACCTCTTCTGCGAGTTTTCTGTCGTCTGTCACCAGCCATACTGGTGAGTTAAAGCCGTGCTCGGCCTGCGACACGAGATCAGTTGCGACGATGTGCGGGTCCGCCGACGCATCGGCGAGGATTAAACTATCGGTTGGCCCGGCAATCATGTCGATACCTACGCGCCCAAACAAAATACGCTTCGCTTCAGCAACAAACTGGTTCCCAGGTCCAACCAGGATGTTGGCCTCCGGCATACCAAACAGGCCAAAAGTCATCGAAGCCACAGCCTGCACGCCTCCCATCGCCATAATGGTATCGGCTCCGCAGAGATGCGCCGCATAAACGATCGCAGGTGCGACCCCAACTCTTGGCCGGGGCGGCGAGCAGGCCATGATATGTCGGCATCCCGCGACTTGAGCTGTAGTCACGGTCATAATTGCACTAGCGACGTGACTATACCGCCCACCCGGGATGTAACATCCAGCAGCATCAACAGGGATCGCCTTCTGGCCAGCCACGAGCCCGGGAACAACTTCAAGCTCAAAGTCGGTTACCGTTTGCTTTTGGGCCTCAGCAAATTTCTTAACATTTTCATGCGCAAAGCGAATATCGGCTTTCAGTTTTTCGGGCACGAGTGCACAGGCTGCTTCGATCTCCTCTTTCGATAGAATGACATTGCCCTCATATCGATCAAACTTGGCCGCATATTCGAGTGCTTTGGCGTCTCGGCCGGACTCGATATCGTCGAGAATCCCCTGAACCAACTCGTGCACATCAGTCGCATCTGAAGTTGAAGTTAGCGACGCTTTCTTAAGATACTCGCGTGTCAATGGCCCAAGCTCCTCAGTTCCAACCCGTTATTGCCGCCTATCGTGAGCAAAAGAATAAATTTTTCGCCAGTAGCGCCGCCAGGGTCACGATTCGTGTTATTTTTAAGCGCTTACACCAATGCAATGCAAGCCTTTACATTTTCGCATTGAAGGACCAATTTAATGCCTGTTGGTACAATCAAAATGACCAGAACTATGAAGCCAAGAACGCCCGCGACACTTGTTGATGTAGCTAAAGCGGCCGGGGTATCCACGGCCACGGTGTCGCGCTGCATCAATTCGCCTGAGAAGGTCGTAGCCTCAACGCGCGAAAAAGTGTCGGCGGCAATCACTGAATTAGGTTATATGCCAAATTTCGGTGCGCGGGCGATGGCCGTCCGTAAGACCAATACCATCGGCGCAATTATCCCGACCATGGAAAACGCCATCTTCGCGCGTGGCTTGCAGGCGTTTCAGGAAGAATTGCGAAATCAAGGCTTTACGCTACTTGTTGCAAGCTCTGCCTATGACCTCGACGTCGAGGAAGAGCAAATTCGTTCCCTCATTGCGCGGGGCGCAGACGGACTACTGCTCATCGGTCATGACCGAAACCAAAGGATACTGTCCTTCATCAAACAGAACCAAATACCAGCCATCGCTGCTTGGACATACGAGAGCGGAACCGCCCTGCCCTCCGTAGGCTTCGACAACAAAAAAGCGATGCAAGAAATGGCAAATCATGTCGTCGAACTAGGTCACAGCCAAATCGGAGTTATTTCCGCACAGGCTTCGAACAATGATCGCGCACGTCAGCGCCTTGCAGGGATTCGAGAGGTGTTCAATGCGCAAAACTTTGTTGAAGATCAGTTAACAGTCATTGAGACCGCCTACGGCATCGAAGAGGGGGGTCAAGCCTTTGAAAAAATGGTTAGGCGGCAACCGCGTCCCACGGCGATAATTTGTGGCAACGACGTCATCGCGGTCGGCGCAATAAAGAGAGCAAGGGAGCTTGGGATCAGAGTTCCGGACGAAGTTTCCATCACCGGTTTCGATGACATCGAACTCGGCCAGGTCACGTTTCCCACGCTAACAACCGTTCAGGTACCTCACCGAGAGATGGGTATTGCCGCCGCAAAATCCCTTGTCGCCTTGCTTTCCGACCCCAAGGCAACAAAATCAGTTAAATTAGAGACTTCCTTGATCATTCGGGAGTCTTTAGCCAGCGCGCCTATCGAACACACTTAATTATTCGAGATGGCCTCATTTAACGCAGGTAGGAATCTTTGCTCGTAGTCAGAACCTATGAGAGGACCTGCGAAACGGAACAGGACGGTTCCTTCGCCATCAACAATAAAAGTCTCAGGCGGCGCGGTGACGCCCCAATCAATCGAGGTCCGTCCTCTGGGATCAAACCCATGAGCAAAAAACGGATCGCCTTCAGCATTCAGGTATTCCAATGCATCGTCCTGCTGATCGCGAAAGTTTACCCCTGCCACTCTCAACCCTTGGTCGGAGAGTTCCGTTAAAGTCGGATGTTCCGCCCTGCACGGCGGGCACCAACTCGCCCAAAAATTGACAATGGTGAGCTCACCAGATGCCAAATCACTGCGCTCAAGAATTGGCTTTCCGGTCAGCCCATCAGCAGGCAACGCAGGCGCCGTCTTTCCCACCAGCATCGACGGGAGATCGTCTCCGTCTCCCCAGAACATACCTGCGACGAACAACCCACCCACAGCTGCAAAAACAACGGGAGGAAGTAGCGCGAGAATTGGCAGCTTAACTCCCACCAGTTTCACCTTCGGCCTCGTTGAGTTCGCGCATTGAACGGACAGATTGCCGCCAACTCGCGTACACCAAAACCGCCAAGACAATCACTGTGACGGCATAGGCACTAAGTACTGGAACGGCGTATTCGCCTAGACTAGCCATTTGCCCTCCTTGCCCGAATTCTCAGCGCGTGGGAACGCCTGAAGCGAATTTCAGAGCGCGTCCTCAAAAGCACCAGCCCAAGGAACAAGATCACGAACCCAGCGATGCTGAGAAGTAACGGGTGATAAAAAACGTCCGCTACGTTCTCCTCCTTGTCGAGACTCAGCGATGCTCCCTGATGCAGTCCTTGGTTCCAAAAATTCACAGCATACCGGCTCAGCAGCGCGAATACGGACCCTACGATGCACAGCACACTCGTCAGATCGGCAGCGGTATCCGGGTCTTCTATAGCGGACCATAACGCCACATAACCCAAGTAGAAAAAGAACAATATAAGAAACGAGGTCAGGCGCGGATCCCACGCCCAATACGTCCCCCACATAGGTTTGCCCCAGATTGCTCCCGTCAAAAGAGCAATGATCGTCATCGCGATCCCGACCGGCGCCGCAGCTTTGGCAGCGAGCGCACTTACATGATGCCTGCGTATCAGCCAAATAAGGGAGGCAACAAGCATCATGAGCCAGGCATTAATCGCCATTAATGCAGAGGGCACATGCAGATATATGATCTTAACCGTTGCACCTTGTCGGTAATCCTCCGGCGTAAAGAAGAACCCCCAGATCAATGCGGCGGTTAACAAGAATGCCGACAAAGCGAACAACCACGGCAACAAAGGAGTCGTGGTCGCCATGAATTTCTTCGGATTGGCATATTCCCAAAGTGACATGTTTTTCATCTAACCTTTATCAACCACAGCAACAAGAAGTATCAGCGTAAATTGATTTTGAGCGTTTTTGCCGCTGCGAATGGAAGCAGAGCGATAGTTCCCGCAGTGATGCCAGCGAGCATCAGAAGGGTTGTCTTTGGATCGCTCCCCATCATGACCCGGCGGACGGTTTCCGCACCAAAAATTAGGGTGGGCACATATAATGGCAGTACGAGGATTGAGAGCAGGAGCCCTCCCCTACGAACACCAACCGTCAGTGCCGCGCCAAAGGAACCAATAAATGATAACGCAGGCGTTCCGATCAACAACGTCAATAACAGGTAGGTATAGGCCTCAGGCGGCAAATGCAGCAAGAACCCCAAGAACGGTGCAGCCACCGAAAGCGGCAGCCCAGTCGTAAACCAATGGGCAAGCGCCTTGGTCAGAGTGACACCCTCTAGGGGCAAGGGTGATGTTGCCAACAACAACAAGGAACCGTCCTCGAAATCGAGAGCGAAAATCCGATCAAGTGACAGCAACGCTGCGAGCAAGGCGCCAATCCACAATACTCCTGCGCTGATCCGGCCCAACAGCTCTTTTTCGGGTCCAATGGCGAAGGGGACCAACACCACAACAATCAAGAAAAAGGCCAGTCCGAGCCCAAAGCCACCTCCGGCCCGTACTGAGAGGCGTATATCTCGAATGAGAAGAGCAATCATAGAAAAGCCTCATCACCACCCACGAGCGGTGCCGCTTTCGATAGGTGATTTGCCAGATCAAGGCAGGGCATCTCCAAGCCTATATCAATGTGCGACACCACCAACGCAGAGCCGCCACTCTTAAAATGCTCGTCGGTAAGGAACTTCGCGAATAGCGCGACCGATTCCCGATCCAATGAAACGGTCGGCTCATCCAACAGCAGTATCTTTCGACGAAGAACAGCTAACCGTGCTAGGCCCACACGTCGGGTCTGCCCCGCAGAAAGCGTACCAGCATAACGGTTTCGCAGCCCCTCCAAATTAAAGGCAGCGTAGACCCAGGACGGAACCTGATTTCCGTAGACTTTTGCCCAGAAAGTTAGGTTTTCTTCGACAGTCAACGCCGATTTAACGCCGTCCTTATGGGTCGCCAGAGCAATTTCACCCTCGTCGAAAGCAATCTCGCCTTCAGTCGGTTCCTGAAGTCCCGCGATCGTTCTCAAAAGGGTCGTTTTGCCAATACCGTTTGGGCCCATTATCTTAAGAGCCTCTCCACCGTGGAGCTGGAAATTCACGCCTTCGAGAATTTTTATCCCGCCGCGATGGACTGACAAATCTGAAACGCGCAAATTCATTAACAGTTCGCCTGCTTACACAGGAAGCAGCGACAGTCCAATCCGGCGCCCTTCAGATAGCAGAATGTTGTAGGTTCGGCATGCCGTCGGTGACGCCATAGGCTCGATCCCGATATTTGCCCCTTCGACCGTGGTTCGGAAATCAACTGGCAAGGGTGAAAGATTCTCGCCTGTACCAACCAGCAAAACATCTATCTGGCTTGCGGCAGCAACGATTTCCGAAATATCGGAAAAGCCGCCCCATTGCTTGACACCAGACGGCAGGACGAGCGCAGCACCAGCAACCACTTCTCCGCCGATGCGAAAGAAGCCGCTCCCATAGCCATCAACAGGCACCCCTGTATTAAAAACAACCTCATTCAATCTCATAGGCCGTTCCCCGCAGTATAGCCAACATCTGTCGGGAGCATCACAGGTACACGATCACGCATCGACGTTCGCAAAAGTGGTACCGCCTTTACTGCCTGTATTGCCCCAGTCGCGCTTAACACCGAGCATCAATACTACATTTTTTGCGATATAAATGGAGGAGTATGTACCAACGATAACCCCCCAAGTAATCGCAAAAACAAATCCTCTCAGGACATCACCGCCAAATACCAACAGTGCAATCAAGGCAAGGAGAGTCGTCCCAGATGTCATCAACGTGCGGCTCAGGGTTTCGTTGGCAGAGATGTTGAGCACATCTCTCAATGATTTTTTCTTATGTTTGATAAGATTTTCACGAGCCCGATCAAACACCACCACCGTATCGTTGATTGAATAGCCCACGATTGTCAGCAGCGCGGCAATGATCGCAAGGTCAAACCGGATTTGGAATAAAGAGAAAATTCCGATGGTCAGGAGAACGTCATGAACGAGTGCGGCGACCGCCCCAATCGCAAACTGCCACTCGAAGCGCAGCCAAATATAAATAACAATTGCAAACAGCGCACCTGTAACCGCAAGGATTGCCTTAGTAATAAGTTCTCCTGAAACCGTCGGCCCAACACTCTCCACCGACGGGAAAGTGATCATAGGATCAATTGATGTGAGAGCTCTTTCGACCAACTCGATGGTAGCGACCCCTACACTCTCCTCGCCCTCCTGAGCCTGAATCACCACCATCGCCACATGCTGATCCTCGTCAAAGCTTGGATCATAAACCTCCGTGATTGATACATCACCGAGGCCAAGTTCAGCCAACGCTTCTCGATAAGCGCCCACATCAACCGGAATCTCCGAGTCAGTCCGGATCGTCGTTCCTCCGCTGAAATCGATTCCGTAATTTAAGCCAAGGACCAAAAAACAAGCAACGGCAGCGATCACCGTGACGATGGACCCGCCGAAAGTTAGACGCGCCCATCTAAAGAAGTCAAAGTTGGTTTGGCTCGGAACGAGTCGTAAGCGCATCGTACTAGACCTCAATTGTTTTGGGGCGTTTGCGACGGAACCAGATCACAACGAACAAGCGTGTGACAAAAATCGCAGTGAATACAGAGGTAAGGATTCCGATGCCCAATGTAATCGCGAATCCTCTGACTGGCCCCGACCCTACCATGAAAAGAATGGTCGCAGTTATAAAAGTGGTGACGTTCGCATCGAGGATCGCGGAAAGCGCGCGCTCATATCCCAATTCTATTGCTCTCGCTGGTCCCTTTGCAGTCCGAAGCTCTTCACGGATTCGCTCGAATACAAGTACGTTGGCGTCGACAGCCATGCCGATCGTCAGGACGATACCAGCAATCCCCGGCAACGTAAGCGTCGCGCCCAACACAGAAAGCGTTCCAAAGATCAAAGCGACGTTTATGAGAAGAGCCAAATTTGCCATCAGACCAAAGACGCCGTAGCTCAAGAACATAAACAGAAGAACGCCCGCCATACCGATGAGTGCGGCTATTTTCCCAGCGTCAATACTGTCCTGACCAAGTTCAGGTCCAATCGTGCGCTCCTCCAAAAAGGTCAGTTCCGCAGGAAGTGCCCCTGCGCGCAGCAACACTGCCAGATTGGTCGACTCTTCCACAGTGAAGTTGCCGGTAATGATCCCCGATCCACCCGGAATGTGGCTTTGAATGGTCGGCGCACTAATCACCTCACCGTCGAGCACAATTGCGAAAGGGGCGCCGATATTATCGGCGGTGTAATCACCAAATGCCCTTGCCCCTTTGGGATTGAAACGGAAGTTCACGGCAGGCCGACCGTTCTGATCGAACGCCGGCTGAGCATCGACCAGTTCTTCACCCGTCACTACCGGCACCCTTTCCAGCACATAAAACGTGCCTTCGCGGTCGAGGGAGGGAAGTATTTCTTCGCTCGCACTCGATCCCTCGTCGAGCGAACTGGCAAGCCTGACAACTGGCTGGAAGGTCAGCTGCGCCGTCGTGCCAATGATGTCCTTTACTTCTTGGGCAGAACCGACCCCCGGAACCTGCACCAAAATCCGGTCTTGACCTTGCCTTTGAATGCTAGGCTCTCTGGTCCCCACTTCATCAATCCTGCGCCGGACAATCTCAAGAGCTTGCTCGATCGTGCGATCAGCAATTGCGGCCTTTTCAGGCTCTGACAACGACACAGTTATAACCTGTCCCGACGCGGAAACGACCAAGTCAGAAGCCGCAGCACCTGTCAAAGAGGTTACAGGTCGAGCAAGCCCCCTGACGAGCTCCAGCGCTCGTTCAACACCATCCGCATTTGATACATTGAAGCGGAGTAGGTCGTCGGGCGCATTCTCATCGCGTGTAACAAAACCGACAGTATCGCGCTCCGTCAGAATGGTTTGCCGCACTTCCTGCCAGAGTGCATCCATGCGTGCAACATAGACATCCTCGACTTCGACCCTTGCAAGGAGATGGGCCCCTCCGCGCAGATCGAGCCCAAGATTTATCAAGCTAGAAGGCAGGATTTCAGGCCAAAGGGTCGCCTCCCCCTCAACTCCCTCCCGCTCGATGCCGCGTTCAATTTCTATACGCGCATCGTTGGATTTTTCGACGCGCTCATAAAAGAGGTTTGGCAACGCAAAGAGCAACCCAACGAGACAAATTGCGCCAATAAGCAGTTGCCGGAACGCTGATATCTGGAGCATCGAGCTTCTTTCGTTTGGTGTTATTTCGCAGGTTCGGTTTTGCTAACTACCGATGCAATCGTCGAACGCACAACGCGGATCGAAACACCCGACGCGATCTCGACCTCAATCTCGTTGTCATCCTTTACCTTCATCACCTTACCGATGATCCCACCTTGGGTAACAACCTGATCACCACGCCGAAGGGCCTCGACCATCTGCTGGTGTTCTTTAATTTTCTTCTGCTGGGGACGGATCAAGAAGAAGTACATAATCGCAAAAATGGCCGCGATAAATGGCAGTTGTGCAAGCGCCGAAGAGTCCATTCCTTATCCCTCATGTAACTGGAACGCGCTATCGCGGGGCGATTGAACGCGAAATTCGCGGCACGTTAATTCGCTGGATAGGGAATGGCAACTCAAAGACTTAGAGTTTTCGATGAAGTATCCGCGCGTCAGACTACAACTACAAAAGCGTTTCGCGTATCACAATCCAACGACTCAATAGAATGGAACAAGCCCATGCATGACATCAGAGCAATCCGCGAAAATCCTGCAGCATTTGATGCGGCATTGTCTCGGCGTCGCTTGCCTCCGATGTCTTCCGAGATTCTCTCGATTGACGAGACTCGCCGCGCCAAAATTCTCGCTGCGGAAACCGCGCAGGCTGAGGCAAACAAGGCCGCTCAGGAAATTGGTGCGGCGAAGGCGCGCGGCGACGAGGAAGAATTTGCAAGATTACGAAACGCGGTCGCAGATCGGAAATCGGACATCGCACGCCTGAACGACGACGCAAAAAAACAAGATGCACGCTTGCAAGAATTGCTTCTGGGTATACCCAATTTGCCTTACGATGACGTTCCGTTTGGTGAGGACGAAGAGCAGAACGTCGAAATTCGCAAATGGGGAACACCGAAAACTTTCGATTTCACTCCGCTCGAGCATTTTGACATCGCCGCAGTAAAGGGCGGGATGAACTTTGACCTCGGCGCCAAGCTTTCGGGCAGCCGCTTTGTTGTGCTCTCTGGTTCGGTCGCTCGGCTCCATAGGGCACTGGCCCAATTCATGATCGACTTCCATGTCGACGTACACGGCCTTGTTGAGGCCAACACACCGGTTCTTGTCAAAGAAGAAATGATGGTTGGCACTGGTCAGCTTCCAAAGTTTGGCGATGACAGTTACCAAACGACGAATGGTTGGTGGCTCATTCCGACGGCTGAAGTGACGCTTACAAATACTGTTAACGGCGACGTAATTGACGAATCTGACCTTCCAAAGCGTTACGTTGCGCATACACAATGTTTCCGCTCCGAGGCAGGCAGCGCAGGTCGGGATACAACTGGAATGCTGCGTCAACACCAATTCGAGAAGGTCGAAATGGTTTCAATTACGCATCCGGATGCTTCGGAAGAAGAACACCTCCGCATGACAAATTGTGCGCAAGCAATTCTTGAAGCACTCGAATTGCCCTATCGGACGGTTATTCTCTGCACAGGAGACATGGGCGCAGGTGCGCGCCGCACGCATGATATTGAGGTCTGGCTGCCCGGACAGAACACTTATCGGGAAATTTCTTCGGTTTCCACATGCGGAGACTACCAAGCACGCCGCATGGATGCCCGTTTCAAACCAACAGACGGGGGCAAACCGCAATTCGTGCACACATTAAATGGCTCCGGCTTAGCCGTTGGTCGTGCGCTGATAGCCATTCTCGAAAATGGCCAACAAGAAGATGGATCTGTTTTGATCCCTTCTGCGCTTCAACCTTATGTAGGTGGGAAAACAAGGCTGCTTGCGAATGGACGCCTTGCATAGTGCTTACAGAAAAGGCGACCTAACGGTCGCCTTTTCCGATATGCTTCTTGAGGCGTGACGGTTGCTTCTTCTTGCGGTCTTTGTAGGGATTCTTGTCGCCCTGATCCCGCAAATACAGCCTTATAGGTGTGCCGGGCATATCGAACCCCTCCCGCAACCCGTTGACCAAATAACGCGAATAGCTGCTTGGCACGACGTCCGGATGCGATGTCATCACAACAAAAGCCGGCGGCCTTGTCTTCACTTGTGTCATATACCGCATCTTGATCCGTCGTCCCTGCGGGGCAGGAGGCGGATGTTGCTCGAGCATTCCAACAAGCCATCGGTTAAGCGCGGCGGTTGGTACCCGTCGGTTCCAAATTTCATAAGCCCGCATGATTGCATCGTGCAGGCGCTCCAGTCCGCGTCCGGTTTTGGCCGAAACTGTAACAAGCGGTGCGCCCCTTAATTGAGGAAGGAGGCGCTCGAAGTCAGCCCGCAGCTGCTTGAGTTTTTCCTGCTTTTCATCCTCGATGTCCCACTTGTTGACAGCGACAACAACGGCACGTCCTTCCCGCTCTGCAAGGTCCGCGATCCTGAGATCCTGTTGTTCGAAAGGGATCTCTACATCGAGTAGTACAACAACCACTTCGGCAAATTTTACGGCACGCAAACCATCCGAGACTGAAAGTTTCTCCAGCTTGTCTTGGATCTTTGCCCTTTTCCGCATGCCAGCAGTATCAAAGATACGCATTGGAGTCTCATTCCAATCCGTCCGCACTGAAATCGCATCGCGTGTGATCCCTGCTTCGGGCCCGGTCAGCAACCTTTCCTGGCCCAGTATCTTGTTGATCAATGTTGACTTGCCGGCATTTGGGCGCCCGACGATCGCAATTTGTAGCGGCTTATCGGCAGTCGGTGCGCTGATTGTGTCATCAAACTCATCGTCGTCGCTTACATCGACATCAAGCTCAGGCAGCGTTTCCTCGATTTTCTTCTCCGCTGCTTCGGCAAATGGCATGAGTTCTTCAAGTAGCTCGCCCATTCCCTCTCCATGCTCGGCGGAAAGGCGGATCGGTTCCCCAAGCCCAAGGCTAAAAGCCTCCAGTAGACCGGACTCGCCCGCACGGCCCTCGGCCTTGTTCGCCGCTAGAATGACATGCGCGCCCTTTTTCCTGAGGATATCCGCGAATATTTCATCGGCTGGGGTCACACCAACTCTCGCGTCGATCATGAACAAACAGACATCCGCCATATCGACGGCCTGCTCTGTCAATCTTCGCATCCGGCCCTGGAGGCTATCATCCGTTGCGCTTTCAAGGCCCGCCGAGTCCATAACCGTAAACCGCAGTGGCCCTAGGCGCGCATCTCCTTCTCTGAGGTCGCGTGTAACACCCGGTTGATCATCGACAAGTGCAAGTTTCCGCCCGACGAGGCGATTAAAAAGGGTCGATTTTCCCACATTTGGGCGCCCGACAATGACCAACGTAAACGACATAGCTTTCCGATCCACTATTCAAGAACGCGCGTCTATACCAAACGAAAGTCAACGGAAAGCGGCGAGTTGTCCTTCAGTGGTCATCACGAACAGAGTACCGCCAACGACGATTGGTCGGCTTGCAGCGCCACTCGGCAAAGCCACTTGCGAAACCAGCACACCGTCAACAGGGTTGTAAGATCTCAGGAAGCCGTCGGACGATGCGACAATAAGGCGACCGCCTGCCAATACGGGGCCATAATGAGCGGTAATCTCGCGATCACGCCGCCAGCCAAGCCTGCTTTCATTGTCGCGTCCGTCCGGCAAATCAACGGCCCATATCGCCTCACCATTACGCGCATCCAGTCGTATCAGTTGGGACACATCATTGACCGCGAACAAATCATCACCGACCGGCCAGATCGGGCCTGTGGCGCCATGGAGCGCGGTCCAAACGCGCTCACCCGTCTCTAAATGGAGCGCAGCAATCCGCCCTGAAAAATTACCCACATAAACTTTATCGCCAACGATCACCGGATCGCCTGAAATTTCAGAGACTGTCGAGGCCGCACTTCCCAAGCGCTGCCCTCTCACGACTGACGACCATCTCTCTAGCCCTCCGCGTGGGAAAACAGCAGAGATCTCGCCTGATGCAAAGGGAATGACCGCAATGCGTTGATTGGCTGCGACGCTAGCCCCGAACCCGAAACTCGATCTGGACGGAGTTGCATCCGCACTCCATTCAATGCGCCCTGAGCCGACATTGACAGCCCAAGCCGTGCTCTCCCGATCGACGACGAAGGCGACGTCGCCCAAAACTGTCGGTGCACTAAGGCCCGTCGCATTCAGGTCTTGTCGCCAATCAATAGTTCCTGCCATCAAATCCAGAGCGATCATCTCTCCAAACCCGGTTGTGGCCAAAAGTTTTCCACCACCGATAGCAAGCCCACCTCCCGATGTGATGCTATTATCCCCCGCCAGATCGGAGAGCTCAGTCTGCCACTGCAAGGTACCGTCATTGGAAACTGACGATACGATCCCGCGAGAGTCCATAACGTAGATCACGCCGTTGGAGGCGACAGGGTCTGCAGAAATACGCGCACGTCTGGTGTTGCCCTGCCCTACATCAGCAACAAATACTTGGGAAAGTTCGTCAGCTAATGCGAGATGTCCGCCCGCATGATCCGGCGAAAGATTTTTGTGCGTCCAATCGTCGGTGGAAATTGCCGCTGCCAAACGTACAGCCTGAACGCGGTTTTGGAACTCAGTCGTATCACCAGAAATCCCGGCCCGATGATCAAGCCTGTCACCTTCCAGAATGATTTCCTTTTCACCACATGCGGCAATAAGAAATAGTCCAGACAAGACAAGGTGATAAGCTTTCAACATCTAAGTCCCCACATGTAATAGGTGAAACAAATCTCTGCTGATTTCGTCTCGAAAGATCACAGATCTCCGCCCAAGGCCACAATCATCTGTTGCGAACGTTCACGCAAGCTTTGTGTCACAGCAGCGTCTTCGAGCACTCCTTTGAGCGTCGCAATCGCCGCTTCATCGTCGCCCATTTCCACCTGAACAAGCGCCAATTGTTCTTTGGCAAGAAGTGCAAATGGCCTCCCGGGGGCAGTCAACGGAATAAGCTTCTCTGCACGATCTTCTGCTGAAACGATACCTTCCGACACCATCACCTGCTTCAGGAGCGCCAATTCCGTGTAAAGTTCTGATGTCCCCTCTTCGTCGATGATCCCCTGAAGCAGCTCGATTGCCAAGTCGGCATCGCCTGTCTCAAGCGCGGCGGATGCCGCAAGCATTGAGGTGACCAAATTCGCGGGGAGTTGCTGAAGCTCTGCGAGAACGTCTTCGGGGTTATCCATCGAGAGCGCATTAATAATAGCGTCACCATTAGCCTGCGCCGAAGCGCGTTCTTGCGAACGATTGTATTCTGTCCAAGCCGCCGCACCGACTAAGATAAGTACCGCCAAGACTGCAATCCAGCCGTACCGCCGGATATATCCGAACAACTGATCGCGCCGCACTTCTTCGTTTACTTCATCTATGAAGCTTTCGTTGTTACTCACCTCAATACCCTTCCAAGGATCGTGCGTTTGCCCCAATTAGCCGCATCAACGCCGATTTGCCAAGAGCCAGCCGCGCCGACAAGTGATGCGGCAATGCAGCAAACGTCAAAAAAATGATCTGAACTGATCAGTTTAGCGTAATCTGTGAACAAACGGCTTGCTCATCGCCGTAGAGAGCATATCTCCAAGGCCGCAAAGGTACACGAAGGACCAATAAATGAGGATCTTCCCGATCATTTCCGCGATTGTTGCAGCGATCGCTTTATATTTCATCGTCATTGAGCGGGACATGCTCTTTGACTTCGTGTCCCAACAAACCAGCGCAGCGTCTACGGATGAAACCGCAGATTCCAGTGATACCGCAGTTTCGTCGAGCGATGCGACACCAACTGAGATACAGGTGTCACCCGAAAAATTGGTGAAAGTTGTTGCCAGAGACTCGGTCGCGCGCCCGCTAGAAAACGCCGTCATCGTAAGAGGTCGCACCGAAGCTGCGCGGCAGGTAGAATTGCGGGCAGAGACGAGCGGTAAAGTCATTTCAGAACCGCTTCGCAAAGGCTCCCGCGTTCAAGAAGGCGAGGTAATTTGCCGACTGGATCCGGGAACGCGTCAAGTCGCGCTCGCGGAGGCCGTGTCGAGGCTGGCAGAAGCCGAGGCTCGATTGCCTGAGGCCGAGGCACGGATTCCCGAAGCCGAAGCGCGTTTGCTGGAAGCTCAATCCCGCTTGGCCGAGGCGATGGCGCGCCGGAGCGACGCAATC
>Ga0181576_10000799_pt1 | contig 23683 bp, 18 predicted proteins | sample 101ome_22_FD_132464 | JGI IMG/M metagenome (GOLD analysis project Ga0181576, IMG submission 132464) | Coastal salt marsh microbial communities from the Groves Creek Marsh, Skidaway Island, Georgia - 101412BT metaG (megahit assembly) | ecosystem: Environmental > Aquatic > Marine > Intertidal... | reverse complement strand
GCACGTTCCGCCCCGCGTCCCGCGGCGTCGCCGAAATCATCGCCTCCCCTTTCGGCCACCATCCTTCGCTTGCCCCCGCGCTCGCCCCCGCCCACCTCACCGTCGTCTCCACCCTTCGCGCCCTCAATCCTCTTCGCGCCAATCCCGCCCCGATCGCGCTCGCCCGCCACATCGTCGCCCCCTCGACCCGTCGCTCGCCCCTCGTCGCCACCCTCGCGCGCGTCCTCGTCGTCGTCGTCGTCCCAGACCTCGCGCGCGTCCCCGTCGTCCTCGCCCGCGTCCCCGTCGTCCCCGTCGCCCCCGACCCGATCCCGCGCGTCCACGACGTGCGCATCGACCCGCGACCGCGTGTGTCGCGCCACCACCGCCCGTCGCGACGACGCGCAACGACCGCGCGGGCGCCGCGCGGGCGCCGAACGAACGAACGAATGATTGCGCGAAGTGTTTGAAAAGTTGTGGTGTCGAGAATCGGAGACCCCCCACGAGTCATGACTCTTCGAACGGCCCGTCCCGGCGGGACGTCCCGACGGCCGCGTCGAACGCGTGCGCGCGGCCGAGCTCGAAACGTTGGGACGCGAGGCGGTGGAGGCGTCGAGAATGTTTCCGTTTGGTGCGGCGGCGGTCGTCGTCGGACGTAAGCCGGAGTAGACGTCTTTACATGGATGTTGTAACTGTATGTACGCCGCGAGTCTCGCTCTTTCAGCTCTTTCGCGCTCAAGTCGAGCACGCGCATCCTCCGCGATTGTTGTTCGCCTGGCACGCGCAACAGTTTCCGTTTCCACGACACCCGACGGCCCCCCCACACCCTCCATTATTACAATTGCAGGTAAAGGGACCTCCTGAGGCGATTGCGTCGGCGACGCCATCGCACGTGGTTCCGCTGTTCGTCCCGTCCGTGTATTCACACGACCCCGGGTCGTTCGGAGGTTCGTCGACGCAAGCTTGGCACGCATACGGGCACGCCGCACCGTTCCCGCAATTTCCACACACTCCGTATTGCTGGTCATTGTCGCATGACGAATCTTGGAACCGACACAGCGGATACTCACATTGCGCCTGGCACATGTACGAAGTGATCGCCCCCGTCGACGAATCGATCTGCGGGCAACAAGACTCGTCAGACGAGCAACATGCTCCGCCACAGCAGAAGCGGTCGGCTCCGCAGGGTGCCAGATCAGGACGACCGTCGCAGTTCTCGGGCGGGGGGCCAGTGCACGCTTCGGACTGGCACACGAGATTCCCCGGGTTGAGTGGATCCTCGCAGCAGTAGCTCGTTGACAGCGTAGAGTTGCTGCAACACGTGCCGCCGCAACATATACCCTCACTCGACGGTGGCGTTCTCCCGACACCAGACGGGTCGCACGGTTGTAATTCGTTTCCGGGTATGGAACAAATGGGTGGCGTCGAACAGAATGGATTTGGACAGTCCCCTTTGTTGCAAATGGCTAATCCGCACACCACGCAACACTGCCACTGCTCCTCTCCTGCGGGCGCGTACGGGCAACACACCTCATCACAGCATATTCTGTCAGGATCCGAAAGGCATTTCGAGCCGAGAGACCCGGGCGCACACTCGGGCGGCGGCGGCGGACACGAAAGTCCCTCGTCGATGCAAATCGTGTACCCGACGGGTTCGACGAAACAGCACTGTTTCTTTCTTGGACACGCGTGTTCTCCTTGATACGGACAGTAGTCATCGCAATCGACGAAGTTGTCGACGCACACATTCCAGTCGTGCACGCGATTACGACGCTTGCAACAGTACTGGTCTGGGGCGCACGGAGCGTCGTGGTCGCACATCGGCGCGCACTCGTCGGTCGAATCAACGCACGAGTTGTGCGTGTGGCCAAAGAAATCAGCACCGACATCGCAACAGATGAGTCCATCTCCTCTGTGAAAGATGCTCGCGCAATCATCGTTCGACGCACAATCGATGTAACGACGCTGAGTCGCGAAAAGAAAATCGTACCACCATTGATTTGGGTCTTCAGCGCGCGCTGCATTTCGAGAGTTTACGACGAGGTGAACGCGGCCATCTCGAGGACTGCTCACGGCGTTTTCGAGCGCATACGAACGAGCGGCCAAGTAAAAGTCGATGCCCACGTCGTCTACCACCACCGGTGGAAGGTCGCGACTGGCGCCGTCCCGAGCGCCTTGATTTCGTCGACGGGATCGACGAGACTGGGAGGGATTCGCGAAGAAGGACGCGATCCAATCCATGTCTTCCGGCGCTTCGGTCGAAGAACGGGAGCGCCCGATTGTTTTCGTCGTGTAAGAGGATAGAAATTCATCTCTCACTTGCACGAGGAAGTCTTGGACATCAGCCATGTCAAAATTTTCATTGTCATCTTGGCTTCGAGACGGATTTCGAGGCGCGGGTCGGTTCCCTTGAGATCGCCGAGCGCTCGGAGCCGCGGCTTGCGCCACCGCTGAAAGCCCGAGACACAGTATCAAGAGAAAGTTCACACGCGTTCGCACGTTCGGCATCGGAAGCTGGATTATGGCGCCCAAAACGGCTGAAAACGCCACAAAAAACGCCGACGTGAAAGTTAACTCATCGACATCAACTCGAACTCACAACCATTGTCTGCCTCGATGAAGACTCAATCAAAGTAAGAGTTGACGCGATTTCAAAGCGAGCGAGCGAACACTAATACTGGTACTAATAATACTTACCATGTAAAGGACGCTAGCTCACTCAAATTTGATAATCTGGTAAACCGTACTCCACGAGGAGGAAGAGTAGACCGATCCACACGACGACCAAAATCCCGGCTTCCTGCATCGTAAATGTCGCGTCGTCATCATCCTTTGCGTCAAAGTAAGCGCTCCTTGCGCTCAGATACGCGATGATGTACCATCCTGGCCACCGTAATCCTCGTCCCCACCACCAGACTCGGTTCTTATACTCCAAATACGACTCGTTATTTCCGGCGAGCTTGTGAGCCTCCGAAAGCGCGAGTCCGGCTCGTTGGTTGAGTTTATACTCCCTCGGGACCAGCCCTTCGATCTTGCTCAACTCCTCGATCGCTCGCCCGGTGTCTCCCTCGTTCAACGCGCGCTCGCCCTTCTCTAACGCTTCATTCGCCGCGCGCATCGCCTCGACGTCTCTCTCCGCCGGCAAAAGCGACCGCGCCCACGCCGCCGAGAGCGGCGTCAGCGCGTCGTCCCCCGGTGCCTTTGGTCGCGTCGCGCTCTCCGTGAGCCAGGGAAACGCGATCGCTTCCCCGAACACGAACGCAATTTTACCTCCCAACATCGCTCGCCTCGTGACGTCTTCGTCCGAGCCCGGCGCGCGCACCGTCGTCGTTCGTGCCTTCGCGGTTGACGTCGACGGGCGTCCCATCGTCTTCATCCCGCCGTCCGTCCGCCTTCTCTCCATCGCCCTCGCCGAGACCGCCCGCCCCCGCGTCGCGCGCACGCCGCGCACCGTCGTCATCGCGACCGTCCCACAGACCGTTCGCGACCCCACCCGCGCGCGGACGAACGACGAGGACGGTCGATTTTCGAGCGACGGTTTGACGCAAAGCGCCATCGCGGCCCGGATACCCATTACGTTTTTGTGTTTGATCGAGTTTTTGAGTATAGAATACGTGAGACCCGGGTGTTCGGGGGACAAACTCATTTCACCAAGAAGTTCCGAGGCGAGCGCCGCGTCGTCACTGCGCGGGCCGGACGTCGAGAGGCGCGATTCGATCGGGATGGCGACGATGTCGTCCACGGGAGGGGCCGCGCGGTTGCGCCCCAATCCTGGGGCGGGGGTGCTCCTCGGCGAGGCCGACGGACGGGAGTCGGGGGAATCGCGTGGGCACGGCAAGGGGGGGACGGGGACGAGCGCGGAGGTGGGATCGTCCGCGTTCGGAGAGCTGACGACGTGGAGAGTGGTGAAGATGATCGGCATCTTGTTGGGGGTCGTCGTCCTGGTCGGAGGTCTCGTGTACGCGTCGACTCAGCTGGAGGTTGACTTGGTCGAGGATATCGTGCCGCACGTGAAGAATCCGGTGAAGTTTTTTGCGTTGAACGTCGCGGTGGCGTCGTTCGGTGTCATTCCCGGAGCTGCCAGTGCGACGTGTGTGACGGCGGGAATTCTTTTCGGGACGCTGTGGGGGATGGCCCTTTGTGTCAGTAGTGCGAGCATCGGCGCCATGGTGAGTTTTATGTTGTCCAGATACGTGGCCAGACCTTGGGTAGAGAAGATGTTTGTGCGTCACAGTGGTAGGTTTAAAGCGCTAGATGATGCGGTCTCCAGTGATGGCTCTCAGATAGTGATCCTTGTGCGGCTGTCTCCTTTCTCACCGTTCACTGTGGCTAGTTACATGCTCGGTTTGACTTCTGTACCGTTTGTGTCATACGCCGCGGCGACGCTCGTCGGTTTACTTCCATCGAGCTTTGTGTACGTTTACATCGGAGATACGGGGCGAAGAGCGAGTGGATCCGACGGAGCAACTGTTCTTGAGATCGTTTTTTACGTCCTTGGACTCCTGATGACTTTATTCGTTAGTTATAGAATTGCTGTGATAGCGCAAGACGCGATGCGCGCTAAGGTGGGCTTAGAATGGGATCCATCAACGGATTCAGACGAGGAGGTAGAGCTGGACGTATTCGGTTCACGAATAGATGATGAGATCGAACGAGCGCCGCTTGAAGATGACAGGGACGATAGGGATAAGCCAGGCACTATTCTATGAACATACATGTAATTCTACGCTAATATTTCTACATTTTCAAACTTTCAGCAGAACCAACCAGCATTAAGTAGTTCGCTTGCATAGGCTCAGGTAGGACTTACGTTCCTTCATTGCTTCTACCTTCGTGAGTGGGATGCACTTCGGCAGATGATCACGCCAATGCTGATGGCCGGTGTGTTTCAGCCACGCGCCGCCGGCCGAAGAGAGCTGGCGAAGGCACCCTTCCCCGTCACACAGAGACATTTGGTCGACATCCTTCGGGAAGCAATCACTTCGTCCAGTCATGGAGCAAACTTCCATATTTGCACGACTCAGCACGCTGTGACAACTGGCCAAACACATGCGATGCATCTTTGGTACGTTATGTTGAGAATCTAGGAAGACGTTTGAAAGTTTGTTGACGTCGTGTAAACCATTCCAACCATTTGATGTCCTTTGTAGAGCATCCCAAAAGCAGGAGTGCCAACACTCTATGGGATTTGCGTCTGGATTACACTCCGACCACATGTTACACTCTGGTCCGAGATACGGAACCGGATTGGATGTGTTGGTGGCCCACTCTGAAGCGAGAACGTGCCACATGGCGGGTTGATCTCGCTTGAAACCGTACTTTACACTGTTTCCTCCCTCGTCTTCGCCTACCTCGTATACGGCGTTAATCACTCGTTCAAACATATCCGTTACCCAAGCATTCGATCTAGCGCACATCAGACCTGTATTCAACCATACTTGGCCAGTATCACCAAAGAACAGACTCTTGTCCATCGGCCAGTGTTGGGAATACCATCCGAGTGGATCCCAACTGGCAAACCACGCGTCGAGATCGACGTGACACACCATATCATACACTCCTTGCGTAGATTGCACACCCATCGCGATGTGCTTGGCAAACTTTCCTGATCTACCCGCCAACATACTCTTCGGAATCAAAGCCAAAATTGAAGCGTAACCGTGGTCTCTCGCATAACCCTGATGGTTGGCGAGCGTCTTGTGGTAAGCGGATAGCATGTCCAACGTCGTCGCCGAGCTCATCAAAGCGACTTTACCCCCAGATTCAGTTTCATCTACCAACGCCCACTCTCTACTCGTGATAGAACCTCCCGACTCGGGCTCCATGACGCCCTTGAAGTACCTACACCTGAACTGTTCGAGGTCCAACTCCTCCTGCGCTGACTCCAAGTTGTAAACCAAGTCTTGGCCATCATCGTGAAGCACCAAAACAGGTTCGTCGATTTTCACGTAAAAGTAACATTTTCTTCTGCTCTTCTTCTCCCCGTCGATGAGCTTTTGCAACTTTAAATCATCCCTCCACTTTGGCTTGTCGGGAATCTTCCCTTGCACCGTGTACTCCTTCTTCGTCATCTCGATGGCGCCGTCACCCGCATCCAATCGAACGCTCCCCTCGAATCTCGCCTCGTACATCTTACCGAACGACACTCCGCGTCGCGAGAACATCAACCGAAACCACGACTCGCTCAGGCTCCGCAACGTTTGGTCCCCGGGATAAAACGTCTTTAAAAACACAACGACAGCGACGAGCGCGGCGATCACCGCGTTTCGCAGCACCGCCCGTCGCCGCTCCCGACGCAATCGGAGTCTCGCCGCGCGAGCGAAGCGATGGTTACGCTCGCTCGGCGACGCCCCCATGCTCATAGCACGGGCTCACCCGCGTCCTCGCTCTCTCGTCCCCCGCGCGCGCCATCGACAGCCCGCCTCGTCGAGGCCTCGCGCGGTGTCCACGCGTCCGATCGATCGATCGATCGCGCGGGGTCGAAACGAATCATCGTTTCGGTCGATTCTCTCGGCCGCGCCGTGGTCGCGGGTGTGCGGTGAGGGTTCGTGAACCAAGAGGAAAGGGAGGACTCAAGATTTGCGCGGGAAACGAAGAGGCGACAGACGGGCGAACGGGCGCCAGACGACGGCGTCGGAAGGCGGTGTCTCGCGAGAAGAGCGCGGGAAGAGCGCGGAAATAATTCAATCGAACCCCGGCGCTCATCGTGGATGCGAGCGCAGCGATCGGTGACGGCGTTGGTGAGCGAAGCGAGACGACGGTTACGTTTGAGGAAAATTAGAAAGATTGGCGACGCGACGTCCGGTGGAGTCGAGGTCGTCGTGAGCGGGGCGACGCGGGCGTGCCATGGGAAAACCCAAATGTCTTCGTCGGGGAAGTCCGACAGTGCGAACATTATTCGCGTGTTGGCGTTCGAAGATGGCTATGACATCAAGTCCATTTTGTCCTGTGGGCTTGGAGAGACGTACGAGAGGATTCAGCTCGAGCAGGAGTGGACGAGTGAGGACTTTCTGGAGAAAATCGAGCGGTTCAAACCAGACGTGCTTCTTCTCGACTTTTACATGCCACCGCACACCGGGTTAGTGGTGTTAAAGAAGCTCAACGAGGCGGTCCAAGAAGGAAGAATAGAGAGGCCGAAGTTTGTGCTTGGAATGTCGAGTGAGGCGCTCTGCAACAACCAGTTGACGAGCGAGGGCGCGGATGCCGCTTTTGAAAAGTGGAAAATCGGCTCGTGGGAGGGGTGGAGGACTTGAAAATGGTTGAGGTGGGTGAAAACCATCGAGCGCTACGATTTCATTCGATCGCCTGTGATAGAAACTACGTGTAAAGTTACATATGTACTTGTAAACCAGTAAACCGAGAACTGAGCCGCTACTCTTCAAACAGCTCCTTTTCCAGCGCTTCCCTGAGCTCAAACTTGGTCAACTTGGAATACTTTTTCAGACCTCTCGCGCGGGCTAATTCCAACAGGTCCGATCGCTTCATCGTTCTCAATCGAAAACGCGCGTCCCATTCTTCGAGCTCACCTGAGAGAAGCTCAGCTTCTTGCTTGAGAGCTTCTTCCGTTCGGAGCGCGTCTTGTTCAATTTCTGCCTGTAATTTGCCTTCCGCGATGCTCTCTCCTAGTTGTCTCGCCACCACACGCGCTTGACCGAGCGCACGACCTAGCTGGACCGCACCTTGTACGGATGTTTCATCTCTCGCATCAGGTTTCTCAACAGTGCTCGTCTTGACTGCAGTACTCAAAAAGTTCCGCGGAGTCGTGTCCTTCTCCACACTGGACCGCTTTTTCGCAGGGTTCAGGGAGTTCGCCGCACTTGGAACAAGTATTGCGTTTGTTTTCTCTAATTGCACGTGTGCCGCGCACAACAGCGTGATAAACCAAGTGAAGCCATCGGACACGTTGAAACCGTGCGTGGCGTACGCGAGAAAATATACGGCAGCAAACTTGAACGCCTCCGTCTGCGGAATCGCTCCTTCGCGCCGCTCTGTATCCCAATCTCCAACCGAAATCACCGGCAATATCCACGCTAGCCACGCCACCAAGGGCACGCATCCCACGAGGCTCGCCACCGTCCAGCGCAAGCTTGAATCGTCCTCGGCGTCACTAGACTCGTCGATGGCGAGCCAGCCCGCTTCCACTCTCGACTTATACTTCGTTCCAGACCGCGCAAGGGCAAGAACGAGACCACTACCGATGACGCTATCCGCGACGTACGTCAGCGTCGACGCCCCGTCCGCAGCGCGTGTCTGAACGCTCGCACGTTTCCGCACGTGTGAGTTGGAAGTGGTGGGAACGCCGCCGCGCGCGCGTGATTTTCGCGGCTCCGCGTGATCGACAGGCCGCGCGATCATCGACCCACATCGTGCAGAGACGGTCATGCGCCCCGACCTGACGAACTCCGCGCCGATTGCGGAGGTGAACTCAAGAAGTGAGGCACAAGATGGCCCAGGTTGGCGTTTTATGGTTTTCGCCGAGCACATCGAGCACCGAGCACACAGATCTTGTAAGCACAACTCGTTGATTACAAACACTAGTACTAATGTTTTAACTAAGCATTAAATACGTTGTACAACATCTAATTCGGACGGTTTACAGGTCTTACAGTTCGTCGAGCTCGTCTCCGGGAGCTTGGTCGGTCTCTTCGTCGTTTCCGCACGAACAACCGCAAACCGTGATTGCGTACTTTGGCGCTCGTGGCGGTAGATCGTCATAGGTGCAGTCTTCTCCAATATAATAGTTCCAAAAGTAACTCGGTGCTCGAGCCGGAAAAAGACAACCGCAGCAGCACGGCTCTGAAGGGGTTTCCCAGCGAAGGTGCGCTTCCTTCTCTTGAAAAGTACGCCTGGCAGCGCTCGGTCGCATTTGGCTCGAACGCGCGTAGTGATGAGCCATCAGAGAAAGTATCATCGACGCAACAATCCAGGAAGATGCTTTAGAGAGGGCAAAGCGCCAGGAAACTCCCCCGAGGGCAGTAAAACTCATGCTGGTTACGAATGCCACAAAGCCGATACACAGCACAAGGCACCCGAGTAAAAATTGTACCACCATTCCGATTCTTCCACACATCTCGAAACACTTTACTATGCACCGAGGACATGACTGCACACACAGGCATTCCGCAAACATCCTAAGGAGGGCGTCATAGAAGCCTTGAATAATGCCCCCGACGACAACAGACACCACCGTCCTATCCGGCTCCCCAGAGATCAAATTAAACGCACAAGTCAATCCGTAACCCATGATCACGGAGCAGAACAGACACACCATACGCTCAGAACGAGAGAATGGATGTTTCGGGTGAGCCATAAATAAAGAGAGCAACAAATGGTTGTTCTTCAGGTATAACCACGCGTCAGACGCGTAGCTCTTTGAAAAGATCACCGCCCCAACCGATATTCTTTCGACAAATATCGGATAGGCTTCGCGGTCGACGAATCCGCCTTCCGTCAAATATCTGTCCATCATCACCGGTGCCGGTACATTCTTCACTTCGCGCTGGACGCGAGCCACGACTTCCTTTGCCTGATTGAGCGCAGCGTTTGCCTTCTCCTTTGCGGCGCGCTTGCTGGCTTCATAACGGGCTATGGTATCTTCTAGCGTCATGGGTTCGTCTAAGAATACTAATATCACGCAATTTCCACGCCGCTCTCACCCAGTCGGCGTCATCGACTCTCGACTGCGTCTCGACGAGAAATCGAAGTTGCGTCATGACGTTGGGCCTAGGGTCTAGGTGAGGGTTTAAACTACCGTTTTGCCTCGAGGTTGATGCGTCAGGGGCCTCAGTGGTCGTGGGCTACGATCGCGCGAACCGGCGAACGTTCGACAAAAGGCATGGCTTCGACCGCCGCGCCCAAATTCGTTCGTAAGAAGGATGGGGATGACGCTGTTGGTGGGAAGAGTAGAAACGATGCGCTCAAGTTCGCCAACAAAGCGCTCAGAAGTGAGCGAAGCATGGTTGACGGACAGCTTTTAGCAGATTTCGAAGCGGTGCTGTCCGGTAATGCGATTTATTTACCTCATTTCCACTGTTCGGGACGCGATTATGGATTGCTCGCATCTCTAGGGCGCGAGATGGAGGCAGCAGCTCAGCTCGGAGGGATGGTGGAGTGGTCCAAGCACTTGAAGCACGAGAACCCAGACTTCTCGGAAACGTTTCAGAGGGTGGTGGACGCAATGTCAGACTATTTTGACGTCGAGGTGTACGCAACCCGAATGAATTTTTATCGCGATGGAACCGATTGGAAACCCTTTCATCACGACAGTCACGCGTACGGCGGTCGAGCTCAGAGAGAAGATTTTACAATGGGTGCTTCGTTCGGAGGATCGAGGGAACTCATTTTTCTTCACGAACCGAGTGGGAACACCTTTACCTTTCCACAGAACAATGGTGATGTTTTTGCGTTTACTTCAGATGTCAATAAACGTTTTAAACACGGTGTACCAAAAGCGAAATCAAATAACGATCCACGTTTTTCCATCATTGCTTGGGGTAGAAGGAGGAGTATAAATAGTCGTAACGGCGGTGGTCAAGTGACCGGTGGAACAGACCACGGTGTCACGTTCGATGCGTCGCTTAATGACGATAACAACACGCACGGTCCGAGTCAGAAGACCTCTGTGTCAGTCGATGAAGCGCAAAACGCATTTGTGACTGGTAATGGAGAGGTCTCGCAACTCATTCAAAAGTTCGTTGAGAAGCAAGCTAGCGTCGAATCTATCAGTGAGCGGAATTCTAAACGTTTCTCGAAGCCACGAAAAGGTCAGATTCCTGACACGAGCGCGCAGTTGGCTCTAGAAGTGATGCATAGAATTGGTGAAACTGCTTACATGGAACTAAGGACTGCGGCGAGGGACTTTCAAGTTGGTGATGTTCCCGTAAAATCGTTCTACGCACGCGCGTATGAGCTATGCAACGGAGAAACCGACTTATTGATGCGTCTAGCTGATTATTTGCCGGATACGAGGCGAAAGGAAGAACTCACCGAGTTCCACCACGCGGCGCAGATGTTAGATATGTAGGTAGTACTGCAGCACTCGGCTACACAGCCTAGTCGTACGTTTGTATAACACAGATATTATTAGAAAATGCATACCAAACTATTCTTCGAGCGTCAATCCTGTCGTTGCTCTGAATTGATCGTTGTAGGCCGAGTTCGATCGTGACAGCTTCTTCCCGCTCGGTTTCGACTCAGACGCCTTCGTGTACAGGTAAGCGCCTAACAACGCCAACGCAGATCCCGCAGCGTTGAGAGGGGAGACCGGATTTCTGAAGTAAATCACCGAAGCAACGATCACAGCCACGCGCTTGAGAGCGTTACCGACGCTGAAAGTTACAGGGGTAATATTCGTGAGTGCCTGGTAGCTGACTTGGTTGTACAAGTGATAGAAAATACCAGACAGGAAGAGCATCTGCCAGAGCTTTTGTTCGCCTACCTTGGCGACGGCTGCCGCGTAACCGGCAGACCATTGAGCACCTTCAACAATATAAGCCGCCGGAGCCAAGTACAAGAGACCAATGATACCCAAAATACCATACAAGTTGATACCATCTATGTGCTTGAAGTCGTTCAAGGACTTCTTTGACGTGATGTTTCGCAACACCATGGCGACGTTGCTCACCATTGCACCTTGAAATCCCGTGATGTTGAAGCTCACCTCTTTCATAGCAGCCATGGAGCAACCGGCGACGATGGGAATCAGAGAATACCAAACCGCCGGAGCAAACGTTTGGCCGAGGAGCGGACCAGAGAGAACGACTGAAAACACGGGTTCTGCCGCCTTGATAACGTGCGTGAACGACACAGCCATCTTACTGAAGCTCACGCACGCAGAAACGTGCCCAACGGTGTGGAAGAAAGCCACCGGAGCGACCGCCAACAGGAAAACCTTGGACACGACCGGCTTCGGTTGGACCTTCGTTGCCCACACTGTCAACATCCACAGGCTGGTTGCCGCAAGTTGCAAGGTTGAAATCAACCACGGGTACGGGAACACGTTCAACGTAGACTTGTTATACACATTGAAGACAATGTTAAAGAAGTACCACAGGAAAAAGTACACCGCAGTTTTGGTTTGGACACTCATGTTTGAGAGCGGAGACTCGGCCGCTCTGGCCACCGTCTTTGAGCGCGCCTTGGGCGCAGCATCAACGACCGTACGGCGCACACATCGTCGATGCGTCGTCGAATCCTATTTAGAATGAAACATCATCGTCAGTTTAATCGTTTACACCGTCACGTGAGGCGCCACGTCGTCTCGGTGCAGTGCAGGTGCGCGTCGGTCAGTTTTAAACGAGCCGCTCCAACCGCTTCGATTCGGTTTAGAGGCTGCGTCGACGGGTCACCTCGCGCGTACCGTGTGCGATCGGACGATCGGAACCGCTCTATTCGTGTTCACCGGTCCATGACCCGCGGCGACGCAGAGCGGATTCTTTCGTCGCTCAACTCCGCGGATGCGCGGAGCCAGCGCGACGCGCGTCGAGGTCACGGCAAACATCCCGCTTCGATGGGCTCACCGATTCGGTGAGGATGAGCGCGTATCGACCGACGACCGACGAAAGCGAGCTATCAAGAGCGTCTCGGACTCAGCTGAGAGAGAGCGTCGAGACGAGCCGTCGCGTTTTGACGTCGATTGCTTTCTGACTCAGCTCCTCTTCAGTCGAACGAGTGCGTCCCGCAAAGCTTGCGCAAATCTGAACGAAACGCATTCGAGCGCAGTGAGATATTCTACAAACTATGACTAAACACAGGCTACTTTGCTACTATGCGCCACTTGGCGCGTGATCGGCCGGCGACGATGGAGTCGGAAACTTTGGGCGCCAGAGACAAACCGTCGAGGGCGAGTTCTTCCTCCTCGGTTCGGTGCGCCACGAGAAATGTATTTTGCTGCGAGAGCATATCGTGGTCGATCAGCATATTTCTTTTCGACGTCCTCGGTAGTCTAAAATACAGATGCGTGCACCAACACTGGTGCGGGGTCACGCCGTTCGCTATGCTCCTGGCGATGTCCTTCACGTGGAAGCCCGGGACGTCGTGTCTTCTTCGACGCGGAAGACAGCACGGCGCTAAAACCAAGGCGGCGACGCGTTCGATGCTCTCATACAGAGAAATAGCGCGATCTGCGAGCGCTCCACAGAGATGGACGCCCACCAGCACCGCGGTGCTCGCGCTCGGAGCGTCGGTGACAAGTTCTCTGACGAACGCCTCGCACTCGCTAGAAAACAAATCAAACATGTGAAACGAAATTCGATCGGCACCGAACGCGCGCACGTGACTGACGTCCATATCTGTGTCGCAATCAATCATATATATTCTAGCTTTCGGAAACGCATCAGCGAGTGCCAGCGACACGAATCCCCGCCCCGAGCACAACTCGACGAAGATGAGACCGCTCCCGTCGCCCTCCCAGTCACCTTTGCCAGCATTGCGATCGCGAAGCGCTCGACGAACGTGTTCTAGAGCGGCGAACGCCTCCGTGATCTCTTTCTTGATTTGTCTGTGTCGCGAGAGCGAGTCGAACGCTGGATCATTCTGAAGTAGCCCGCGCAGAGTGCTCGCTTCGAACGCCGCGCCGTGCGCGTTGGCGTCTCGGAACTGCACAAAGTCTATGGCGCGCCGCGGGACTCGACGCTCCTCGGTGGCGACTCCCGCGGTCTGAGGCATGGAGACCGTACGCGCCGTCTTCGACGCGCCAAATCTCTGGCGAATCGACGAATCAGGGCGCGTGCGTCTGACGCGAGTCACTCGGGCGAGGCGGCGGCTGTTCGACGCAAAGGCGCAAAGGCGAGGGATGCTCGCTACTATCTCTAACTCTACAAACGACTAGATTCTGCAAACCATCAGATGACAAAGATGACGACGACCAATGATGCGGCCGCGGCGACGACCACGCGCTGATTTAACCTCGACGCGCTCGTGCACTTGACGTCTGGTCGATCCGACGGTACGACGACTCCCGTGGCCAACGACGCGTTACAAATCTTCTGAGCGCTCGCCATCTCCCCCGTGCATCCGTACACCGAGTTCATACAATATTCCCAACACATCGGAATCTCGTAATACTTGGTCAACTCGACGGGATCCGGATCGCACCTCGGAAACGCCGCCGCGCACATGTACTCGGCCATCACCAATAAACAAGCCGGATCCCCCGCCAACATCGGCGCGATCGCCGCCTGATGCTTGGTCATCCGCTCAAACATCGCCAACACCTTCTTATCCTGCGTCGTCGGCGGATCCGTTCGCACGCACGCATCGTACGCGATCCCTTGACAAAATCCCAACTCGCCCGCGTCGAGCGACACGCACCGCGCTCGATTCGCCGTCGTCCCATCCTCTTGCAGCGTCGCGTACTCTCCCACCTGCGCATCACACACGCGATACGGGTAATCCAACGCTCGCGAAAACGGTCCCTCACTCGTCGTCGTCGTCGTCGTCGTCGTCGTCGTCTCCTGGCCGCGCACCGTCGTCATCATCATCGTCACCAGCACCATCCACGCGAGCGCCAACGTCCTCGCCGTCCCCACCATCCCGAACGCGCGCGACCGACCGACCGACCGACCGACCGACGACGACGACGACGACGCACGCACGCGCGCGCGCGACGACGCGCCTCGTCGCGCGCTCTCGCCGCCTCACCGTCGTCGCGCTCTCCCGCCCTCCGTCGTCCCCGCCATCCATTCGTCCGAACGTTTGACGTCTCGACGCGGGATCGAATCGAATCTCTCGACAGCGCGGCGCCCATCGCGATGTCCTCCGAGGCGCTGTTTCACTGCGAAAACTATTTCCACGTCGGCGCGTACGCCGAGTGCGTCGAGGCGGCGGCGGCGTGCGGAGACGCGCGAGGGGTGGACGCGGTTCGTCGGGATGTCTTCGCGGCGCGATCGAGAACGGCGCTGGGACAGGGAGCGGTGCGTGGGTCGTGTGACGCGACGCGCGTGTGATGCGATGCGATGCGATGCGATGCGATGCGCGGTTGGGGCGCGGTGCCGATGGGGCGGTGGGATGCACGGATGCGGACGCGAGGAGAGAAGAAGAGAGACTGACGGGGACGCGAACGGGGACGACGCGAACAGATCGTGGCGTCGGAAGTGTCGGACGACGCGCCCTCGGCGATGCGAGCGGTGAAAATCTTTGCGACGTATGAATCGAGCGATGATGCCGAGACGAAGGCGGCGTGCGTGGAGGCGATCGGGGCGATGCTGGAGGATGAGGCGTCGGCGGAGGACGCGACGACGCAGTTGATGGCGGCGACGGTGTTCGCGAGCGAGGGCAACTACGTGGAGGCGATGAAGTGTTGTCACACCGGTCTGTCGCTCGAATTGAACGCGATGATGGTGAATTTGTTGTGTAAGCTGAATCGGCCCGAGTTGGCGGAGAAACAAGCGAAAATTATGCAACAAGTGGATGACGACTCCACCGTCGTGCAACTCGCGTGCGCGTGGGCCAACTGCGCGAGCGGCGGTAAAAATATTCAAGACGCCTCTTACATTTATCAAGAGCTCGGCGATAAATACAAGTGGACGCCTAAATTGTACAACGGCTCCGCCGTGTGCTCGATGATGATGGGCAGTTACGACGACGCCGAACGAGATTTACTCGAAGCCGTCGCCCTCAATCCCAAGGACGCCGACACGTTGGCCAACTTGGCGACGTGCGCGCTCCACCTCGGCAAATCATCCGGTCGTTTCATCAACGCCATCAAGCAAACCGGCGCGGCGCACGACGCTCTCACCACCATTAGCGCTTTAGAGAATGATTTCGAACGCGCCGCCGCCGCCGTCGAGGGATAGGAGACGCGTCCCGCTGTAACGTAAAAAAAATGATCCCACGAAAAACAGGGCACCGACATCACATCTCGACGCACCGTCGCGCCGCGCGCGTGCGACGCGTGACGCGCGACGACGCGGGAGGGAATCGCGCGCGGTGTGCACGCGCGCTCGACGGTCGACGCCGCGCCGTCGCGCGCGCGGTGCGGGGCGCGCTCGACGAACGACGAGATGCCGCGAACGACGACGACGCGGACGCCGGACGAGAACGTCGCGAATCACTTTGTGTACTCGCTCGCGGGCCGGAATCCGTACGCGGCGCCGCTCGATGACGTCTCGAGCGTCGTACCGATGATGGATCTCATGCGCGTCGACGCGAACGCGTTCGCGGAGGCGTCGCTTCGCGATCGAGGGCTCGAACGGGCGATGGCGTTTTTGAAAACGCCGTATCGACCCCTGGGTCTGGACGATCCGGGGGAGGGCGTCGCGATCGCGATGCGGGGGTCCAGACGCGGGGCGTCGACTCTCGACGTCGGTGGCGCGCCGATTCGGTCGGAACCGGTGGGGACGATGACTGCGCGCGCGCCCGCGGCGCCCGCGGCGGCGGCGGCGGAACGCGAGGCGCTCACGTTCGACGACGACGACGAAGACATGATGGCGGATATAGACGTCGACGCGGTCGTCATGCATAAACGCACGATGTCGACGGGTGGAGTCGCTACGAATTCGGTGCTCGCACCGTCTGTGCCGTCCGTTCCCGTGGGTATGGGTATGGGTATGGGCAACGGCGGTTCACGACTGACGCAGGCGCGCTCGGCGGCGCCACCCGCGCGCTCGGTGGCTCGCACTTCGGTTCTGAATCACGCGGTGGGCTGCAAAGCGCCGCCGTTGGATGGGTCTGGAGCCGATTGGACTTGTGAACACGGGCACTCGCTCCGCACGTGTCCTCATCGGATCGGGCACGTGCAGTCGCTGAAACCGGTTCTGGCAAACATCGTGTTCCAGCTCGAGGACGACGATGCAGCCGTGAAAAATAGTGATAGAAAGGTTTTCATTCATCAACGAGTGGAAGCGGAAACGATCATCCGAGTCTGCGAAAACGCTACTGAGAATGTTCAACAGCCCGCGCCTGCAAGCGCGACGTACCAAGCTCAAGATTTCAACAGACCAGTGGCGAACGCACCGCAGCAGTACCAAGCCGAAGCGCGATACGAGCCGCCGCCGACGTCTATGAATACTATGAATGCATGGACGGGACCTCCTCCCGCCGCTGAGAATTTCCCTGGATGGAACGAAGAGCTGGAAATCGGTGAAGACGTAGTCATTCCGATGAACGGAATCGGGGCAGTGAATGTCAGTGAGAACATTGCCCCCATAGAGTGTCAAATGAAGGGCGGGGATGCGAAAGATTGGGGTCACACCAACTTTTCATGGAGTAAGCTCTGCGAACAAACGTTGCGCGAAACTTTCAACGCCAAGTCATTTCGAAGTCTGCAATTACTCGCGGTGAACGCCACGATGGCTGCTCGGGATTGTCTCGTACTGATGCCCACTGGTGGTGGAAAATCGCTGTGCTATCAGTTACCAGCCGTCGTCAAACCGGGAGTCACCGTGGTCATTTCACCATTGATCTCTTTGATTCAAGATCAACTCCACCATCTCAGCGAAATGGGAATACCGGCAACTGTTCTATCGGCCGCCAAAGAGAGCGATAATACTATATACGACGACCTTCGTTCACCAGTACCGGATCTTCGACTGCTGTACGTTACGCCGGAGAAGGTGGTGCGAAGCGGAAAATTAAAGAGCGCTCTTGAGCGACTTTACAGCAGAGGTATGCTGAACCGCTTCGTTCTAGATGAAGCGCACTGTATCAGCGCATGGGGTCATGACTTTAGGAAGGATTACACTGAGCTGAGAGGTTTGAAACACCTCTTCCCAACAACTCCGATCATGTGTTTGACCGCGACGGCGACTCGTAGAGTCCAAGATGATATCGTTCGCCAGCTGAATCTTCCCAAGTGTCTTCGATTCTTCGATACGTTCAACCGAATAAACTTGACGTACGAAGTCCACCCGAAACTCAAGGCGAAGCAAATGATATCGAAGATCAAAGACTTGATAGTGGAACGTGGATTGATGAGAAACGGCAAAGTGCAGTGTGGTATCATCTATTGCTTCAGTCAAAATGATTGCGAAAGAGTCGCAAATGAGCTGAACAAAATAGATAGAGCCGCGGGCGATCACAAGCGATTCGGTGTAGGGCGCAAACGGGCGCTTAGAGCCGTACCGTACCACGCCGGATTGACGGACAAAGTGCGACGAGAGAATCAAGAAGCCTGGCAGTCAGATAGAGCCCAGATAATTTGCGCAACGGTCGCGTTTGGTATGGGAATCAACAAACCAAACGTAAGATTTGTGTTTCATCACAGTATGCCGAAATCTCTGGAAGCTTACCATCAAGAAAGTGGCCGTGCAGGCCGGGACGGAGCGCACGCTCTGTGCATTCTCTTCTACACCTGGGGTGACGCGTCAAAGGCGAGGAGCATGTTGATTGACAGCGCAAGAAAGGAACGACCGCATCCAGCCGTTCTTCAAAATAACTTGGACTCTCTGAACACAATGGTGACGTATTGCGAAAATTTTGCCGACTGCCGACGCACGCAACTGATGGCGCACTTTGATGAGAAATTCGACCGATCCCGCTGTCGTGGTATGTGTGATTCGTGCGCCGCCGTGGCCCAAGGAGCGAAGTTTGAACAGGTAGATCTCACGAATTACGCCATGGGAATGCTTAATATAGTGAGATCAGTTCCCGATGGAATCGGTATCGGTTTATTGGTGGATGTATTTAGAGGTTCGGGGGCAAAAAATGTGAAGCAGAAGCACTACGACCGTTTGCCTGGCTACGGTGCCGGAAAAGGATTGGACAAGTCCGAATCAGAAAGATTGGCCCGCGCGATGGTTTTGCGAAATTTCTTCTCTGAGAAGTCCGTTAGAAGTGAAAACATGGGACCGTATGCCACGACTGTGACTACCATTCACTACAACGGCGTTCGCTGCGAGGCTATCCAACAAGGCAGAGAGAAATTCATGCTATCCTGTAGTAGTGGATCAAGACGAGCTTCTACAAGAAAAGCGCCGATTCCGACGACTGTCGTTCTCGATTCCATCAGCACTCCGACGACTGGTATGGCGAGCCAAGACGTCACAGAGTTCCTCGACGACGCACTCAATCCGGCGAATCTCGAGTGCAACAGAGAGGATGGACATCTCAAAGAGCAAGTCTACAGCGCGCTCAACGTGTGGCGTAGACGATTGGCTCGAGAACTACAGATTAACATTGATAGCGCTTTCCCTCCGGGTTTGGTTACGATACTCGCGGATAAGAGACCGCGCAACGCGGAGGAAATGAAAGAAATGAGTAACGCCATCACGCAAGCTTCTTGGAGAACCTCCTTGAAAAAGCACGCGAATCCCATCATCATCGTCATCAATCACACACTGGAGTGCGAAGAAAAAGGAATTTCAAATGAATATCTCGCACAAGAAAATCAAGAAGACGATATCGACGATATCGATGATATTGAAGCTTTCGAAGCTCTGGACAACCACGATGACAACAGACGCATGTCTCAGCGTCTTTCGCAGCAGCCGCGTGCGCACGACAACATTAATATTAGCAGCCTTGATCCATCACCAGCATGGAAAAAGGCACGTAGAATGTAACACATAGACGATACGTAGCCTCTCTTCTTCTGAGTTTTTGTCCCACTTCAAAAGTGCCGCGAAGTGCGTGAGGTGGATTACACTTCATCCCCACTTCGTAGCTCGCGCCGCTCGTTCGTCAACATGTCACCGCAGAGCGATGCGGCAAAGCGGTTCATGAGGTCCTACGACAAGTTCACCATCGCCCTGTGCACGACAGCCGCCTTAGCGTACGGCGCCGCGCGCTACTACGACTTGCCTGAGGCACCCGACGACTTCGACTTGAAAACGTGGTTTCTGGGCGGTTACGATGTACCAAAAGTCGATGAGCCCGCTAAAAAGGGAAAGGCGTGATTCTACGTAGTTTTGGAATCACGCACATCTCGCAGATGGCGTCCCTTCGACGTTCGGTGTAGTGTTGTAACAACGGTAGCGAAATTCATAGAAGAGTGAGCGGCGCCCGAAGAAGAAAAATTGTGCCTGTTTTTATTAGAACCTACTAGATATCATCCCAACGTTCAAGCGAAGATGCGCAAGTTATGATCGGCACTACCGACTGCTAAGGATCGCGCGTCACTACCGAAGGCGACGGCCTTGACCGCCTTCTTCACCTCAAACTCCTTAAGTAAATCCCACTTGCCCTTGACCCGGTACACGCTCGCGTGATGTCCCCCGACGGCGACGTATGAACCGCTATGATCGAACGAAACCGCGTGCGCACCAGAAGCTTCGATTTCGTGGACGATTTTAGACTTTCTAAGATCCCAAATCTTGACACCATCTTTCGCGGCGGACGCGAGATAGTATCCGTTCTCCGAAAAGGACAAACCGGTGACCTCGCTGGTGTGTCCATCTAATTGTAGAAGCTTACGCGTATCTTTCGCATCCCAAAGCTTAATGGTCGAGTCTTTCGTACCCACTCCTAAAATGACACCATCGGGGTGGAAACTTCCAGCCGTGATGGCTGAATCCGCGTCGTCGTTCACTAGGGCAACGCACGAACCCGACTCGACGTCGTGAAAGCACCACGTCTTGTCCAACGAGGTGGATACGAAATAGCTATTCGAAGGGTGCACACTGATGCTCGTCACATCGTTCGTGTGATTGCTCGACGTCGCCATCTCCGATCCATCGGCACCCCAAAGCTTGACGACGTTATCGGCGCCGCACGAAAGGATGTTGTCTCCAATAAACTTGACGTCGAGAACCTTCTTCGAGTGACCGATGAGTTGTTGAACGCGCTGCGATGTTGACTTGTCGAAAATCGCCACGGTGTGATCGTTACTCGCGGTAGCGATGATGTTATCATCAGCAGCTTTCACCGCGAGGGCGTTGATACCCCCGGACGTCGTCTTGTGCACGGCTTGCGTCACCTTGTCGCCAAACTCTGCAAAGTCTTCGGGGGCGGTCAAATCGCTCGATACCGCGCGCTTTTTGCGCGCACCCGAAAGTTCTTTATTCAAAGCCTCCATCTTCGCCACGATGGACGCGGGAACTCCGGACTTGACCTTTTTAGATTCGGGCTCGACGTCCGCCGCCGCCCCGCGCTTGGCCGAACCCTTCGCGTTCGCCAGCGCGTCCCTCGCGTCATCTCTCTCCTTCATCAACCTCGCGATCACGCGACACGCCGCATCGTGTTGATACAACGCGTGACTCAACTCTTGTCTCGTCGTTTGCAACTCATTCCGAAGCGTGTGCGTCTCGAGCATCAACGCGTCCCACTCGTCGTGAAACGCGCTCAACAAGCCCGGCACCGACATCGTCGCCTCCGGTCTCGGGTTCACCCACTTTTGCGGTTTCACCTCGATCAAATCATCCACGCTCAGAGATTCCTTCGTCACCGGGCACTCCCCTCGCTCCTACGCGCGCGTCGTCTCTCGTCAGTCACGCATTCATTCATTCATTCATTCCTCCTCGTCCCGCCTCCCTCGCCTTCTACCGCACACCCCTCGCGCGCGCCTTCGTCGCCTTCGCCTTCGTCGCACCTCGATCGCTTTCACGATCAACGATCGTTCGTACACGATCCCTCGCGGCGTCACCACCGCCGTCGTCGGCGTCGTCCCACTGATCGCACACAACATGATGAAATCTAAAGCCCACGAACGCCCGCCGGCGCGCGCGAACGAGTGCGACGAACGCACGCGCGTCGCCCCGCCGCCCGTCGCGACGAGGGGCCGGGTTTGACACCGGATCGAGCGATCGATCGACCCCGATCGATCGATCGAAAAAAGGGGGGTCGATCGAGGGTGAGTCTCGTTTTCCCTACGATGTCGTGGGGGAAATGAGACTCGTCGTTTGTTTATAGGCAAATTACACATTAAATACGTAAGCATCCCAGGGACCGATTGAGTACACAGGGGCCGATGTAGTACACTGTAGGGACCGATGTAGTGCGATCCAGGGACCGATGTAGTGCAATGCCGGGACCGTGCCGAGTCGTCACCCGACCGACCGATCGATCGAAAAAAGTTGACCGATCGATCGATCGATCGATCGAAAAACGTTGACCGATCGACCGATCGACCGACCGATCGATCGATCGACCTCGCGGACGAGTGTCCGACCGACCGCCGTGACGCGTGACGAATCGGTGGTGCGTTCGCCGACGCGCGGTCGTCGTCGCGCGCGCGAGACGGTGACGGTGGGGGAACGACCGCGGGGTGGGCGCGCGAGGTGACGTGCGTCGTGTCGCGCGTCGAGGGCGTCGTCCGTCGAGGTAAAGCCGTCGAACGTACCGGTACTCGTTCCCGTCCACTCGTCACGGGACGACGAGGAGGACGAGGAGGAGGAGGACGGGCGCGCGATGGAGACGGGAGGCGTCGGGACGTTGGACGACGGTGGTGGACGCGACGGTCGGGAGGGGGCGTCGTCGACGTCGCTCGCGGGCGAGCGTGCGAGCGACGAGGCGATCGTTCGATGTCGGGGCGGACGAGTGGGTCGGGGCGTCGACGTCTCGAAAGGAGGGCGCGGCGCGAAGGAGGAGGAGGAGGAGGAGGAGGAGGGAACGAAGAGGGGGAGGGGCGACGGTGATCCGGGCGAAAAGGCGATGACGACAGAGGAGAAGGAGGAGAAGAGGAGAATCATGCGAGAGCGCGAACGATTGCGAAGCTTGCGACGACGAAGGGCGCAGACGACGGAACAGCGCCAGCGCGAACGGGTGCGCTCGCAAGCGAGGCGAGACGCGATGTCGAGGGAAGTGAAGCGCGCGTTGGCGGATAAGAAGATTCAAAAGAGAATGAACGAAAAGAAAGCGAAAGAGGCGTTACACGCGGCGCACGTGTTGTCGCTGAGTCTGCGCAATGAAAAAGGGGGTCTCTAAAACCGGAATTCACTAAAACAACTAGACTAACGTAGCACCAACAATATTTAGTCCCGCGCCGCGCCGCGCCGCGCCGCGCCGCAGCGCGCGCGCGCACGCCGCACGCAAGCATTATTTGTATTATGAATGCAGCTATAATATAAGAACGCACACGCGGACTGGCATCATCCGTCGCGCATCCTTCGCCGCGCGCGCGCGCGAACGCCGCCGTCAACCGACGGATACGCGCACCAAGAGCTCGTTCCGACGCGTCTTCAGACTGTACAGAGGACCGAAAGTGTTGATTCGAAATTCTCTCTCGTCCACGCACGACAATCCATTCGTCGCGAGCGCGTCGACGAGCCTCGCGCGATAAAACTCCGCCGTCTCGGGCGTGGCGTTTCCCTCAAAGGACACGGCGGCCAAGAGCTCGCCCCCGGTCGCCACCACGCGCACGTCTCCCTCCGCGTTCGGTTCGGCGATGCTCTCTCGCGCGCGTCGTCCGAGCAACGCGAGTTCCATCGTCTTCCCACCCTCGAAATACCTCGTCGTCAGCGGTTGCGTCGGCGGATACATCGCGCCCTCGGCGTTCCCGCCCTCCATGTACTCCATGAGCGTCGCCAACCCGCGCTCTCGGTTCTCATACGTCGTCGCCGCGACGTAATACGCTCCGTACACGCGTAATTCGTACGAATCTCCGCTTCCCGCGTTGACGACGTCGTACGGGACGTCGTAATCACCGCTCGCTCGGGACGACGATGACGTGGAGGAGTCGTCATCGTCTCCGCGCTTCGCGCTCGACCGGAACGCGCGCGCGCGGTGCGACGGACGAGCGCGCATCGCGCGCGTTCGTTCTCGCGTCGTCGTCGTCGTCGTCGTCGTCGTCGTCGTCGTCGTCGTCATCGTCGTCGAAAGCGGCGACGCGGCG
>Ga0181576_10000788_pt1 | contig 23838 bp, 40 predicted proteins | sample 101ome_22_FD_132464 | JGI IMG/M metagenome (GOLD analysis project Ga0181576, IMG submission 132464) | Coastal salt marsh microbial communities from the Groves Creek Marsh, Skidaway Island, Georgia - 101412BT metaG (megahit assembly) | ecosystem: Environmental > Aquatic > Marine > Intertidal... | reverse complement strand
TCCAATCAATCATAGTTTTATAAAAAGGCAGGTAGCACTGATTTTGTACACCTGTGCCTCCCATAATACCACTACGATTATTAAATCCATATTCAGCAATTAGTTCTTGAGCATTACCAGTATCATAATGTTTGCGTAGTCGCCAGCCGTTACCTGGTAAAAACAGCATTTCAGCCTGCCGCCTTTTATATTGTTCCTCACCGTCATAACAATCCACAGTTAGCATGTCAAGACCTGCTCGAAATAACTCTTTGGTGTAGTTTAAATCACTGTCTATCAGTCTGTCACCATTTGTAGTAATCTCAATATAAACTGGCGCAGTGCGAAGTATTTGTACGATTTCTAATAAGTGTGGATGTGTATGTGGCTCTCCAAATCCTGTAATGTGTACATCACCATACCAACCAGTTTGTATAATTTCTGTGGTTAGTTTTTGTACAGTGTATTCATCCATAAACAACTTTTGATTAGGATAAACACTTGGATCGTGCCTCGGGCAAAAACTACAGGTGCGATTACAGAGCTCAGATATGTTGAGCTCTATAGTCGCTAGTCCTGGATAATATTCATTGTATAGGTCAGCGTTCTGATGTCTACTGTGACGGCTTTTTATGTGTCCGTTGACATCAAAGTCGCTGTTCCTTGTTTTTTCTAACTTTGTCGGCATATAATCCCATACTGTGGTCAAATGCTCCATCGAACAACTGAAACTTACATAACGCTCTAAAGCGTCCTCTCATTTGATCTTTGAATCTCTGCCACCATGTGCTTTGTCTTACGTTTCCGTAATAGTTGATGTATTTTAGATCACCAATGTGTGTAAACAATCCAAACGGTGGAACTTTTGTTACAATGTCATTGTTATTAACAAATCTCCAGGTTGGAATATTGTCAAACTGTTCTGCCCATAAATGGTTGCCCACTCTCGGACTGCCAAAGTTATACAAGTTAACAGTGTAACCCATATCGGCAATTCTACTAGCACACAAGGTTGCCATTGCGGCACCCAAACTGTGTCCAGTAACAATAACAGTATCACGTTCTTTGTTAACTGCTTTACCTTTAACTAGTTTTTCAATCAGCGGCCACAGTTTATCAATTTCATTTTTAAATCCACTGTGAACTCTACCTTTTGTTTCACTTGCTTCTTTCCATGCTTTTAAATCAGCAAGTACATCGTTTAGTTGTGATGGTTGCGTACCTCTAAAGGCAATTACCACCTGATTCTCATCATGTCTAAACATACACCCTTGAGCTCCATCCTCATCAAAGAATTTATAGCTCTTCTTTTCTTGTACATATCCGCTTATGTCAGCAAAGCAACCATCATGGTCTTTATATACACTATTGCTTACATCAGCGCACATACTCGCGTGTTTCCAATCCATTTTCACCCCCACGGTTATTATGTTTTTTTATATTCAGTTGTGCTTTATTGTTACTACATTCTTTTAAACATATAGGCGGGGGATTATCGCTCTCCCAGCCAGTGTACCAAATATGTGTCCAAAAGACTTTATGATTAACAATATCGTCTAACTCATGTGTATTTAACGAATTCCATTCAGGATCCGTTTGTAATAGATTCCAAATTACTTTGTCCTCCATTAATCTCTTTGTTTCGTTATCATTGTTATTGCGTCTTTTATCCCAGGCGTTAGCAAAGAAACAACAGGGCCAAACTCTACCATCAGGAGTAATCTCCCACTCTCTGGTGTCATCTTTTACCTGATGAGCATTACAAGTAATACAATTAGAATTCGTAGTGTTCATGTGCTAATTTCCAAAATTCACGTTCATTTTCCGGAGTAATCTTACCCCAACTTCTTTTGTTTATTTTTATATCTAGTTTACATCCTATATCATTTGCCCGTTGTATTATCTCTGGTACCTGAAACCAATTCCAATCAAATACTAGAAAGTGCCAAGCACCACTGCCTCCATTCTTGAACCAGGCAGTCATGTTGTCCATAGCACGTTGCCAATCAACACCTTCTCTATACAGCCAGTTTGTATCGTGGTCAGCACCATCTACACCAAACTTTATGCGTATTTCTCTGCCATGCTTTTTTGCCAACTCAGCGTACCAATCTGGTTGACGTAAGCCACCATTTGTGTTAATATGAACTTTAGAAGTGTGTTTAAGACTTTCTAGTATAAACTCATTAACTTGCGGATGCATAAAAGGATCACCAAATTCTCCGCAGAATTGTATGTAACTTATATCCAGTTTTGTTTTAGAGAGAATGTTCTTAAAAGTGTCAAGGCTCATGTGCTGTAAAGGAAGCCACTCTTCCTTTTCGCCAGTATGTTCGTTAGTTCTAGCACAACTACGACATTTAGCCTGGCAATATGTAGTTAGAGCAAAGTCAAAAGCATGTTTCATTATGTATGTATTTATTTGGTATAAATACACAGTGCCGCAAATAGAGCCGGCATTTTCCATCTATAATAGGAGACACAGAGATGATTGAAGGTTTCAAGGCACCCTGCGTGGTGTTTAAAACTCGAGTTCGCGATGAAAGCATTGGCGGACCAAACCCTTTCCGTTGGGAAGATGTAACCAGCGATAGCCTACTAAAAGGCAAGCGTGTAGCAGTATTCAGCCTACCAGGCGCATTTACACCTACATGCTCAACATATCAACTTCCTGGTTTTGAAGAAAACTATGAGAAGATTAAAAGTCTAGGGATTGACGAAGTATACTGTATCAGTGTTAACGATGCGTTTGTTATGAATGCATGGGCAAAGGCGCAGGAGATTAAAAATGTTAAAGTGATTCCAGACGGTTCAGGTAACTTTACTCGTTTTATGGGTATGCTTATTGGTAAAAACCACTTAGGTTTTGGTAATCGCAGTTGGCGTTACATGTGCGTATTCAATGACGGCGTAGTTGAAAAATGGTGGCAGGAACCTGGCATCAACAATGATGGCGACGACATGGATCCATATGGCGAAACAAAGCCAGAAAACATGGTAGAATATCTGGAGTCTGTTGCTGGGTAAGCAATGATTGAACAGTATGATGATAGATTGGCAATATGGGGGACTCCCGGTGCTGGGATGAACTTTATTGCCAGTCTACTTTCTAAACACGAAATTCTAATAGAAGCAAACAATGAATATTTCTTTGTACAACGTGGACAAAGAGAAATAGGTTGCGGCCATCTTGATCAGGAGTATTATCAACACACAAGACAAGATGTGTCTAAAATCACACCCAGTGAATACCGAAGACTAATTAAACAATACAAAATAGATCATCCGCTCACAAAACATTTAGTTATACTACCAGATGGTTGGGCTCATTATATCAAAGGACTTCTTGTAGCAAAACGCAGAGCAAACTTAAAAAATTATGAGCATGGCAAACTACACCCAAAAATTGCTCGTACTGAAGAAGTAATGCGTAGAGGTACTCAACTAACAGACGGGTGGGAAATTCACAAGTACAGAGAACCATCTGATAACAAAGTTAATAAACATTATCAGTTCGCCGCCAGCCTGGTTAATCCAGATGACATACAAACAGTTACCTATCGTGATTTGTTTGTTACACCAGACGTACAACTATGGGAAAAACTAGTAAACAAGTGGAAAACCAGGCTAACTCTAGAAGAAGTACTAGGTCGTGTAGCAGTGTATCACGATAAAAACGTACAATTACTGAGAGCAGAATATCCAGAATTAAATCAACATTTAGACAATTTCCTGTTAGAAATGTCTTGACTATTCCTACAGTTCATGTATAATGAATATAATAAATTTTATGGAGTGTAGCATGATATCTAGCAGACAAATTGTTGAAATGATTAACCAAGAGATCAAAAAAGAATATGACGATCAAGTGATTAGTGCCTTTAAACACCTAATTGATCGCATTGAAGTTTTGGAAGATGTAGAACTCAATAATATGTACAAGGAATATGTGCGTGATGAGGAAGAAAAAAGACAGCAGTCAATTCAAGCCACAGAGGCTCGTCTTCAAGCCGAAAAACTATTCGCTCGAGAGGTTGAATAACATGGACAGTGTACTTGAGCGCAAAATCGCTAACTGTCTTGCTCTAGCATACAATCCAAATGCTAGCGAATGGGCTAAAAATTTCTGGAAAAAAACTGCAGAAAAGTTGGCAAAAAGGCTTGACAACAAGTAAGACATATCATATACTATATGTATAGTTAGAAATTAACAGGAGTTGATGATGGAAATGTTTGCTGGTACACTTGATGCTTTGGATAAGATTCGTATTACAAAGCCACTGAAGTTTGAAGATCTCGCTAATCGCGGTGACCGTATTCGTGCGTATGACTTTATGGGTAACACTGAAGCATACATTGAAGGCGTAGTTAAAGACAAGGGTATGACCCCTGGCGGATACTATGGCTACACCATTGATATTGAAGTTGATGGTATGGATGCTGGTCGTGAAGGTGACACCGGTTACGTTCCGTTTGAAACATCGTTTATGGAATATGATACTCGAGTAGAGTTAGTATAAACTAATTTTAAGAATTTATGACAATAGTGTCATAATGTGTAAAGTAGCATAAGGAGAAAGACATGCTCGATACAATTACCGCCCCAACCAAAGCTGCAACAGTAGCAAATCTGCTTGTTTGTTATATGGAATCTTTTCCAACTCGTACAGTTTTTGAGCGTACAGAGTTTATTCGATTCCTAGAGCAAAAAGGCATTGAGAGCAATAACAGTTATTACCTTGCTTTGGTAGAAACTGGCACAGTTGTTCCGTTTAATGTACCTGGTACTGCCCGTAAAGTCGGGTACCTAAAGGTAAAATAATGGCAAAGTACTATGTATTGGCGGCACTTGGTGCCGCCTTTGCAGCCGCAGTTGATTCATATGTAGTGTTAGCACTAACACTTGCTATTACACTATTGTTATATCAAACAGAGGTAAAGAAATGACACCGGAAAAAATTGTAGCAGGTAATAGTTATACTTGTACATTCACAGTAAAAAACATTCCACTAGATGAATGGGGTCGCCCAGGTGGTATGATGAGCCTGGCAGATTTGCCAGTTAAAGGATACGGTGATTACACCAGCACAGGTGATATTGTTGCTCGTGACCTATCTACAAAACTTCTTGAGGTTATGGATCATAAAAGTGATGGCAAACCCAAAAAGTATGTTGTAGCATTTGAGGACGTAACTGATGTCAACGTATGTAATTGAACCCACTCAAAAGAAGAGTGTTGTAGAAACCGCTTATTGGAGCAACAGTGAAACTGGTGAGCGGTTGGAAATTGAGACTGGTTGGCGTTGGGGTACATTTATCGTTAATGGCCTTGAAGAAGATGAAGTTGCGCCAGATGATGAAGATGTCGTAAAGAACGAACACGGCTTTGAAGTATATGCTTATACTAACGCAGAGTTAGACAACACATTTGACGGTTGTTGGGAATATATGACACTGTATGACAAAGACCGCAACGTCTGTAGCGACAGTGACGATGAAGATAATCCACTAGCAGCTCGCCTAAAAGAACTTGAAGAAGGCTGGTATGAGGATAGTTATTCTTATCTAGAAGAAAGTGGCTGGTATGATGACGATTCAGAAACCTGGATCTACGGCCCACTTGATGTTAAGGTTGAAGATTAAGTGTACGATAGTCAAATAGAAATTGCTTTTGTAATTGATGTGCTTGACAAAGAGATTGAGTTTGCTACAAGTTGTTTACAACCTCATGATACAGGACACATCAATACAGCAATTAGTTGGATGACACATCGTAAGAACGAATTAGAAAAAGAATATTCTCTCCTTAGCTCAGCAGGATAGAGCAACGGCCTTCTAAGCCGTGGGTCGGGGGTTCGAATCCTCCAGGAGAGGCCAATTAGGCGAGCGTGGCGGAATAGGTAGACGCAACGGACTTAAAATCCGTTATCATTATTGGTGTGTGGGTTCGAGTCCCTCCGCTCGCACCAAAAACTGGATTCTGTTCTCCAGGATAAACAAGTGAACAGATGGTGCCACCTGGGTAGCAGTGTCTCAGTGCTATATCTGAGAGTCGGGGCGGAACAACAGGGTGTATCCTGCCGCAAGGTAGTTGGCGAGGTTGGTGGCGACTACCACTTTTTATTAACGAGGAGAACATTATGATTTTAGGAGTAGCATTAATTGCAGGATTGTTTTTTAATGACAATGCTGTGTTTTTTCAAACAGTAGAACAAAACCGTAAAGACGGAATGGAGTGGCATTACATTGGTAAAACTACTCCAGATGGATCACCGGCTATTACGGCTAAAAATGAAGCAACAGGCGAGGAATTTATTTACTTCAAGATGAAGCAACCACAGGAGTAGAAATGTTGCGAGGCGCATTAAGATTTGAGGCAGATGGTCTCAAAGCAATAGTTAACAATGATGAAGTGTGTTATTTTGTTGACTTTTACGAGAATGATGTTAAAATTGGTAGAATAAACTATTACGGCAAAGATGGGTCGTATGCTGAAAGTGCCGCAGAGAATTATATTTACGGCGTTTTTAAAAAGGAAGATGTGCTAAAGCACGTTGAACAGTTAGAGTTAAAACTCTAAAGTACTGGAGAGTTGGCCGAGTGGCTGAAGGCGGCACCCTGCTAAGGTGTTATACGGGCAACCGTATCGAGGGTTCGAATCCCTCACTCTCCGCCATACTAGGGAGAAAGTGATGGGACATAGTGTTGATGATGTATACCGCCTAGTGTCTGTAATGTATGATAAAGCGATTGAGTTACATCGTATGCGTTACAGCTCAGAAGTGGGAGGCAAGTATAGTGAACAAGAGGTACAATTCCTCATTGATGACTTACGAAGCCTAGCACGTCAGCTCGCTAATGACCGGAACATAGATCACAAACTCCCATAAAGGCAAGGGTCACAGCAAGACTCAGGATTAGCGGCGATGGATGGGGCCAGTTACCAAAAAGGTTAAGACTTGTTAGACGTAGCGGCAGGACAAGTCACCAAGTAGGCGGGAAAAGGGGGCTGTACTTGGAATAAATACTTGCATAATACAGGAGGTTGTGTTATGGTACAAAAATGGATTAACGCTCGTATTAAAGAGCGTACAAGTTTAGATGGTGCGATTTTAATTGTCGCAGGCATCTCTTTTCTTATCTTTAAACCTATAGCAAGTCTAGTAGCATACGGCGCGATTGCCTACGGTGCCTGGACTATTTGGAAAAAGGAAGACTAATGGCTTCAGAGAATTGGCAAAAATGCCTGGAGACTATTCTCCATCATGAAGGTGGTTATGTAAACCATCCAAAAGACCCTGGCGGTGAAACTAACCTTGGAGTAACCAAGCGGGTATACGAAGAATGGGGTGGCACAAAAGACATGAAAGACCTAACGGTTGAAGATGTGTCCCCGATTTACAAAAAAAATTATTGGGATAGAGTCAAAGGTGACGAACTTCCAGCAGGGTTAGACCTTTGTGTGTTTGACTTTGGTGTAAACGCAGGTACAGGTCGTGCCGCTAAGTATCTACAAAATCTTGTAGGTGCTACAGCAGACGGAGCCATTGGCCCAGGCACACTTAGATCAGTTAATGCGTATGTACAAGTAGAAGGACTAGCACAAACTATTGACGAGTATCAACGAGCAAGACAAGGTTATTACGAGCAGTTAAGTACTTTTGAAACATTTGGCAGAGGTTGGACTCGCCGTGTTACTGAAACTACTGAACTTGCTCACTCAATGATCTAATGTTCGTAATACAAAACGATATTCTTTGGCAACCTACACAAACAGCCAATTGGAAAAATGTAAAGTTTTTTCCTACTCCCAATAAAGGAAATCGCTATCATCCAGAATCAATTAAAGTAGATGTGCTGGATGGTAGCCTATGTGCTTTTGGCACGGCTCAGTTTTTTCAAAATCTTGGAGAAAATTCTGGGCATATAAATATCGATAGTAAAGGCAATGTGTCACAAAACATTGAGTTTACACTTCAAGCACAAAATCAAAATAGCATCGTTATCAATCTATGTAGTCAAACAATTACAGAGCCACAAGTAAAAATACTTGATGAGATAGTAGATGTGTTAGTAGAGAAATATAAAATTGGAAGACCTGAAAAAGTACAACCAACACAGTGATACCTGGTGCCCTATTCCTTTTGTTGGGCTAAGTTTACACCCAATGGGTTTCCTTAGTCGCTGTATGATGAGCGAAGAAATTATGAGCAATGCCCAAAATTTAGATTGGGATAGTCCAGAGTTTCAGCGTCTTAGACAGAGTATGCTAGATGGTAAATGGGATTCGCCAGGCTGTGATAACTGTCGTATGAAAGAAGAAACTGGAGCAAAAAGTCAGAGACAAAACTGGCTAACTGCTCAAAAGCGACACTTTGTAGATGGCGCTTATGACGAACCTAAAATTTCTGGTAATACAGTAAGGCACTTGTTCCTTAATTTTAACAATGTGTGTAACTTTAAATGTCGTATGTGTAGTCCACGATACAGTAATAGTCTTATTGCCGAACACAGACATTTACACAACACTAGTATGCCTAAACTTCGTTTTGATGAAGAACAGTACAAGAACATCAACAATGTACTAAATTTTTTAGAGTTTAATCGCGACAGACTTAAAGATGTAACAAGTATTTGGGTTACTGGAGGCGAGCCGTTTATTGACGATACAATGTGGAAGGTAGTTGATATGCTCAATGAGTACGCAATACCAGAACAAATTAGCATGAGTATCACTACAAATGGTAGCCGCATTGGTGTAGATCAACTTGATGTATTCAATAACTTTAAACAAATACATTTTGATTTAAGCATGGATACACCAGGCCCTATGTTTGAATACATGCGTAGTGCTGGATTATACTCTTGGGAAGAGATCGACAAATTTGTAGATGAACTTGCTGAGTACCGTAAACAAAATATGGACTGGTTGTTAGTAAGTTTGAACAGTAGTTATCAGATATACAATGCTACTAGATTAAAAGAATTATACGAATACACCTACGATAAACTGGGTGAAAACCATGTAAATCACAGACTTGTTATTGGTCCAAGACACTTTCAGGCAAGACATGCTCCACAAGAAATTAAAGAGATAGCCAATGGTAAAATTGATGAATTGTTAACAGCACGTTGGCTTGATGATCATGACATTAGAATGATTGAAGATGCTCGTAAAATGTTAAACAGACCTGCCGAACTAGAACAATGGCAAATGTTTATAACACAGTGTAAAGGGCAAGATAAGTTTAGAGGAGTGGATTTAAGAGATTACGATTCAGTTCTTGGAAAGGCAGTTTATGGCAGTTAGACTAAATTACACAAACAATACAAATCCAGAGCGTTGGTTTGGCATTAACGATTGTTTTACTGATGCTGATGAAATACTAAAATATTTTCCAACAGAAGCACATTTTAGTGACACAGGCAAACGTGATGGTGCTAACAAGTTTAGAACGTTTGCTAGAGCGGATACTCCACTAGGCAATATTTTTAAAGACTTTACTAACAGAGATTTTCGTTTACATTTGAGCGATATAACTGGTGTTGACTGTACTGCTGGGAAATTGCGTGTGGAATTATGTCAAGATGGCCCAGGTTTTTATCTGGAAAGACACATTGACATACCGGAAAAGGTAATTACATTACAAATTTATCTGGGCGAAGGTAAGGAAGAATGGGGTACAAGTTTTTACAGTGAAACTGGAGCATTGTACTCAACTGTTCCCTTTGTACATAATACAGGTTGGATGAGTACTTGTAACAGTAGATTAATTCACGGTGTAGAGCAGAATTTAGTTGACGGAATTAGAAAAAGTGTTATTATTAACTATGTTGTAGGAAACTGGAGAGACAAGGAGCAACTCTATGACTATGCACCTAGTTCAGGGGATGACGTCCCTCAACACCAAGAAGAACAAGAAACGTAAACTGACACTGAGTAAAATTGCTAAGTTTCAAGAGCAGATGTTTGCTCATAACAAAGAGATGCGGCGTAAGGGTTTACACGACTTACAAATGGACTTACAAGAGTTTATTGATTATTGTCACGGTGATTGGAAGCCCAAGGCGCAGAAAAGTGCTGCAGATCGCGAATTTAAGACGCTGAAAAGTGCGGAACCTTATCGTAGGGAGACTCCTCATATTCCAAGTAAAGAAAGTATTGGTGGCGTTGCTACTAAAGTTGAGCCTAAGGTTTATACAGGTACTCTTATTAAGGGTATTGCTACGATGCATAAAAGCAATGCGGTTCCGATCATCGACAAAAAACAAGCAGAAGAAATAAGCAGTATGAGACGATAATGAAAAAGGTGTGGAGTGTTACTATTGATGGTAAAAACGACTGTGTTAGTATGACAGAGTTTGAAGCCATGACAGTTAAACTGAAGTTTAGTGGTGACCCTTGTTTTGAAATGTATGATATGACAAAACGGCATGGTATGAAACCAGAACATCTTCATAAACTTCATAGACTTCAGGATACTATGCCTGATAATGTTACCTGGACAGGAGACAAGCCTCCTAGTGAAACCTGGATAAAAGGTATAGGGCCGGGTTCCTTTGGTGGTGCGGCTCATATGATTTGGGAATATGAAGATCTAATGGAAATGTAATGTATAGTATTACTAGTTTGTTCTGTGTACTATATCCTCCAGGTGGTGGTGGGAATTTTATTAGCTCACGTCTTAATAACTTTTTTCTTTACTCAGATGATAGTGGAGACCTATTACCCAATAATGAATATCATAAAAATGCCAATCCATTTTTATCAATCTTTCATCCAGAAGATTTTTTTGACGTTATAACTGTTTCGAGATACAAGCAACTATATCAAGAACAATTTGTCGGGCGTAGAGTGATAATAATCAAACCTGGCACATACGGTGAATATATATTAAAAGTTAGTAGTGCAAAAAATCAACGCAAGATACGAGATAGTTTAAACATCAATAGGTTTTGTAAAAAAGAAAACAAACACTATGACTTTATGATAGCCACACTTCGTAAGCATGGTGTAGACGTATTAGTAGTGGATTATGGAGACCTGTTTGTAAATAATGTGGTAAATACACTAAGAAATATTTTAACCTGGATGGGTTGTCCTCCTGGAAGTTTCGCTAAGAGACTCAAGATAATGGGTTACAAGTTTGAAAATTATCACAAAGAAAACATAAAGTTACTTGACAAGAACCAAATTAGATGCTAGAATTAATAATATTATTAATGATTAAACATGCTGTAGCGGATTTATATATACAAACAATCCGTCCACCATGTGATAAGACAGATTATTTGAGCAAAGGTTTACATTGGCATGCCTTTGATCACGGAATTCTAACTTTACTAGTGTTGATACACTTTGTAGAGTGGGATATGGCTATTGCTCTAGCAGTAGCCGATTACTTTATCCACTTACACATCGACTTTTTTAAGTCAACGATATGTAAAAGGATAAATATTAGTAGGCAAGATACAACGTACTGGAAGATTCAAACATTTGATCAGATAGCACACTATCTTACCTACTACGGTATAGTTTACTATATAAGTAACTTATACTAATACAGACATACACACAAGGAGAAACATTATGTTTGATACAATGACAAAGCAGTCGTCTGAAGCGATGGCTAACATTCTAAAAGAAATGGGCAAACTATATAACAATACAGGTATTGACCCATCACAATTTGCTGAAGCATTCCAAAAGATGTCACCAGCACAACCTAAAATGACTTTCAATAAAAACGGTTACGAAATCCGCACAGAAGTTCTTGCCCATGCAAAAGCCTTTACTGAGTATGAACACTCAATGAAGTTTGCTGGTTGGGAACAGACTGTTAAACGTGATCCAGAATCTGGTGAAGTCGTAACCACAGTAGCAATCCCAGAAGTTCCTGGAGTTGATAAAGTGCTTGAAACCGCTGAGAAGTTTTATCACTTCGTAAACGGCAACAAGTAATTTATATATGGATAGGGGGTTGACAAAACCCTCTATCTGTTGTATAAATAATATACTAACGTTGAAGCAATTCAAACGCTAGACAGGACCCGGGGGCGGTACCCGGCGCCTCCACCATAAACACACTAGGGGAAGGTTCGTACATGCCTGAGGAAATCCCTATGTACAGGCTCTAGTGTGTTTATGATGGGGGCGAACTAGGATCGACTGGTAGTTAATAGATGAGTGGAGTTAGTCGGTTGAGAAGCGTTATATTCTTAAAAACTATAAATGCAAACGATAATTTTGCACATGAAGATTACGCCCTAGCGGCATGATCATTCGGGGTTGGCCACTTACCTAGCAACAGAAAAGTGGCAATTCTAATAGAGAGAGAGTAAAATAATGAAAACTTTAATTTTAGCAGGCGCAATTAGCGTCATGGCTTCTTCTGTCTTCGCAGAGGAAGTTAAATCAGTTCCAGAAATCACGCCATACGTTGGTGTTGAGCGTGAAACAAAAGCAGAGATTAACAATGCTTATGTTGGAGCAACTACAAAAATTGGTAAGTTAAGTATTACCGGTCAGGTTAACTGGAATAACGTTCCGGCAGACAAGAGTACAGACTTTAACCATGAAAGTACCGAACTTGATTTTTCTTATGGCGTAACTAACAACGTTAGTGTATATCTAAAGAACGATTTTAACAGCGACTTTGATCGTACAGAGTCAGTTGTTGGTGCTAAATTAACTTTCTAAGTTAAATATAGTAGCACAGTGTAAAAGGTGGCAGTGCCACCTTTTTCATTCTTGGGGGTAATATGAGAGTAGTTTATATACATGGAGCAACAGCGAGTAATCGCAGTTTTGCCTATATACAAAAAAGTATTCGTGCTAAAGATCCAGTATACTTGAGTTACGAAAAGGATTCAAGTGCTAAAGATAATTTGGCTAGGATGACGGAAGAGCTCGCACAAGTTGACGAGCCTTTGTTCTTTATAACACACAGTTTAGGTGGTATATATGCCGTACACTTACAAGCAGAGTTCGCTAACAGTGCTAAAGCAGTTAGCCTAGCAACCCCCTTTGCGGGCAGTGAGATTGCTATATGGAGCAATCTATTGATGCCGCATTACCAATTGTTTAACGATATTACCCCCAACAGTGATTTTATACGAAATAGTCGTAAAATACCTATAACAATACCCTGGACACAATTTGTAACAACAGCGGGTGATGTGCCCTGGTTGCGAGGCGAAAATGACGGTATTGTTACTCGTGAAAGTATGGTGTGTAGAGACGACACCGATCTCATAGAAATTGATCGCAACCACTATGAGATCGTGCAATCTAAACGTGTCGTTAAGTTTATACTAAACGTGATGCAGTCGACTACGGCTTAGTAGTATACGCTCGAGTTTAGCAATTTTTCTTAGTTGGCTAAAACGAGCAAGTATCCAATGATGAGTCATTGTACTCTCCTTTCGCTGTTAACCATCTTTTAACCCATGATGAATGGGCCACTTTTAAAGCATGTGAATGCTAAAAATATTTATAAAAAAAGGTTGACAAGTAAGGCATCTTACTATATTATAAAGGTATAGTTAAAGAACAGGAGTTTTTATGGAAAATATTGTAGCACTACCAGAATTATTTAAAAGAGATGTAACAGGCCGTATTAGAACCTGGACAATACAAGTAGGCTACAATAGTGAAGACGTAGCAGGTATCAGAGCCATCAGCGGATTAGTTGACGGTAAAAAAGTTACCAGTGAATGGAATTTAACAGAAGCAAAGAATGTAGGCAGAAGCAATGCTACTACTGCCAAAACACAAGCAGAGTTTGAGGCTCAAGCAGAGTGGACCAAAAAAGCAGATAAAGACTTTTTTGCGGATATCAACAAGATTGATACATTTACTGCTTTTAAGCCTATGTTGGCACATGATTTTACTAAAACACCTGTTACAAGTGGCATTTGTCAGCCAAAACTAGATGGTATTAGATGTATTGCTAGCAACAAAGGATTGTTTAGCAGACAGTTTAAAGAGATTGTAGCAGTACCTCATATTGCTGAGGCACTAGCAGAGTTTGTTAAAAAGCACCCAACAGTAACACTGGACGGTGAACTTTATAACCACGAACTAAAAGATGACTTTCAGAACATTACAAGTTTGGTTAGAAAAACTGTAAACTTGGGTGAATCAGAACTAGCAGAAAGCGCAGAACTTGTTCAGTATCATGTGTATGATATGTTTGACAGTGCTAATCCAGGTATGACGTTTATGGAAAGATATAACTGGCTACAAGGAAACTTAAAGACTGCTGACACAGGCCCTAGCATTGTGAAGGTAGTTACACATATTGCTGAGACGCCAGAAGATATTGATGACTTGTATGGCAGTTACACTGAAGCAGGTTATGAAGGACAGATGATACGTCAGAATACTCCTTACGAGGGTAAGAGGACTAAAAATCTGTTAAAGAGAAAAGAGTTTATCACTGAGGAATACGAAGTAGTTGAGGTACTCGAGGGAAGTGGTAACTGGAGTGGATATGCTAAAAGGCTTACACTTAAAATGCCAGATGGTAGAACTTTTAGCAGTGGTATTAGGGGATCACAAGCACAACTAAAGGCGTTGCTTGAAGATCCAAACATTAACTGGGCAACTTGTAGATATTTTGAGCTTTCAAATGATGGAGTTCCAAGGTTTCCAGTAACAATAGATTACGGTAAAGGCGTAAGAAACGATTAACAATGTAGGTGCGGTGAAGTTGGAGTGTCACACTGGTCTCCAAAACCAGGACTAGCAATAGTCAGGGGGTTCGAATCCCTCCACCTATGCCAAATTCTAGGGCCTATAGCTCAACTGGATAGAGCACTTGACTACGAATCAAGAGGTTAGGAGTTCGAATCTTCTTAGGCCCACCAAAACCAGCATATAGAAAGGAATCTAATATGCAATTTTTTGAGATAACACAAGACCAACGTAAACTTGGTGATATTGGACGTCAAATGATGGACGCATCTTATACTGCTAGTAGTGATGAAACTTTTAATAAACTTTGTCGTATTGGCAATGAGTTAACGACAGTTGGAGCACCATTTGGTAAGAGATTGCAAGAGTTTACCGAGGATGATAGGCAGTTTGTTTATGATTTTATTAACGGGAAAATGACATAAAAGGGTTGACAAGTAAGACATCTTATGTTATAGTAAGATATAAAGTAAAGAAGAAAGAGAAAGATAGTTGATGAATAAAGTTATACTTACAGATTGCGATGGTGTCCTACTTAACTGGGAGGCAAGTTTTACTACTTGGATGGCCCAGAAAGGCTACAACAAGGTTGATGCTGATGAATATGATGTAGCAAAGAGTTACGGTTTAAGCAAAGCAGAGAGCAAGCCACTTGTTAGACAGTTTAACGAGAGTGCTTGGATGGGGTATTTGCCCGCTCTAAGAGATGCTAGAAGTGGTGTTGCTAAACTTGTAGAAGCAGAATACGAATTTGTTTGTATTACTTCGCTGAGTTTGGATGAGAACGCAAAGAAAGCAAGGGTTAAAAACCTACAAGCAATCTTTGGTGAAGATGTGTTTAAAATGGAAAACGTTGTGTGTTTGGATACTGGTGCTGATAAAGATGAGGCACTGGCTGAATACGCAGGTTTAGGACTGTGGTGGATTGAAGATAAGACTGAGAACGCTAAACTAGGCGTTGCTATGGGACTTAACACTATTCTTGTTAACCATGGACACAATCAAGATTGTGATAACACTAACATAAAGCGGGTAGCCAACTGGGCTGAAATTGTTAGTATTGTTACTAATTCTTAATTACTCTTCGTCTCCGTAGATGCTTAATACTTCTGTAACAGCAGGATGTCTTTCCACGTCCTGCTTGTAGAATTCAACAACGCCAATTAGGTCGCTGTTTTTCTTTTGTAGTAAATTTATAAAGTCTTTTAAACCATTGTTTTCGTAACCTCTATCATGTTGATTAAGGTCACCTGTTACAACAATACGGCTATTTGTGCCTAAGCGTGTTAGTAGCATTTTCATTTGGCTTGGTGTGGCGTTTTGCATCTCATCTGCCAAGATCCAAGCGTTTTTGAAGGTCCTTCCCCTCATATATGCTAGTGGAGCAATTTCTATTACACCGTCTTCAATCATGCCTTCGATTTGTTGTGGACTCCAATATTCTTCGAACACATCGAAGATTGGTCTAGTCCAAGGTGCCATTTTTTCTACCAGTGTACCTGGCAGAAAACCGTGTTGTTCGTCAACACTTACAGCAGGGCGTGTAACAACTATCTTCTCACACTCTCTTGTTTTGAGCGCACGAATTGCCGCAAGTACAGCCAGTAGGGTTTTGCCTGTACCGGCAGGACCCATAGCCATAACTATGTTTTTGTTTTCGTTATCTAGAAGGTCTACATAATCTTCTTGTCGAAGATTTTTAGGAATGATAGTTACATTGCGATCTCGCTGTCTGTAACTGTTTAAGTTGATTACATCACCTTGTTGGTGCTGTTGGTTTTTAGTCTTACGAGCTCTTTTAGCCATTGTATCTCCTTGTTAAGATATTGCCCAATGTGAGCTACCCGCACTGGTATTTACCTTTTCTAGGCGATAATTAACACAACATACAAATAAAATTTGCTAAATAGTATTACGGAGAAACATTTCATGGATCAAATTGATATTATTAAACAACTGGACAAGAACATTAACCGTAAGAGTGCGTTGGATATTCTAGTGGATTTTGATGGCGTATTGGACAATCTAAATGTATATGCCTACAAAAACTGGATTGAAGGCGAAGTTGTTGAAGGTCCAAAAATTGAACGTTATTGGATTACAGTAACACTCATGTATCCTTACAAGTTGATGCCAGATCCAGATGGAGCGAGCCGTATACTTAAAGTGGGTGGTAAGGTTTATTATGCCAAAGATCACTTCATTACTGCCGCAAAATTAGACACACCCGATGATATAGATCCAGAAGGTGATGAAAGACGTCCCGGTATGCCTGCCACTAAAAAAATCAAACGTAAAGTTTGGTTAGTGACAGTTGAGTTGCCAAGACAGTTTATGGATACTATGACAACAGATAAAATTAAAATTGACGATATTAGTCTCGACACTGAAAGTGTTGAAAATGCGTATGACGATGGATTAGGAGAAGATGATGCGATCAGACAAGAAGGTTAATGAAAGTATTCAGGTCAATGACCTAAAAAACCTAGTCCAAAATCTAGTGAGTATCGATCAATACAAGACAAAACTCGGTGAAGATAAAAACTTTATTGTTTTGGGTATTAAAGTTGATGGTAAAGACCCAGCAATGGATCTAAGTCAATTTGTAGAAAGTGGACACGACGTGTTAGACGTTGATGTGAGTCCAGGCCCAGACGACTCAGGTATGTACACAGTGTTTGTAGAAGTTGAACGCAATAGTGGTGCGTTTGACAAAATTAACGGTGTTTTAAACGACATCCGTCACATTGATGAAAGCATGGGAGATTTGATGTTTGCTAGTTATGAGCAAAAACAACCACAGTCTTTCAATCAGGAAAATTTTAACAACAGTGTTATTTCTAGCAGTTATGACTATGTGCTACAACATAATCCTGAAGCAAAAGCAATCGCCGAAAGAATGAAGTTTTTAAACAGTTACTAATGGCTAAAGAAGAAACATTACAAGCCCAGGGCACTGTTATTGAGTGTCTTCCAAATGCCATGTTCAGAGTGAAACTGGATGAAAACGACCATATTTTAATTGGTGTTATCAGTGGAAAAATTCGCAAACATAATATCAATATACTACTGGGAGATAAAGTAGATTTAGAAATATCTCCTTACGATCTTTCAAAAGGTCGTATAACATTTAGGTATAGATAATGGCTAGATTATATGGACTAATATTACTTGTAGCAATACTAGGCGGCGTTGCTTATGGTGCCAAGTATTATTATGATACTACACAGAACACTATTGCTACACTACAAAAGAACAATGCTCAATTAAGTGTGGCAGTAGATACAGCACAAAAAAGTGTTGATACACTCACACAAGATATTGCCAAAATGGCATCGTTAAACAAGTCGCTACAACAGGACTTACAAAAAGCAGAAGCATATGGTGATGAACTTAGAAGCAAACTAAGCAAGTTAAACCTAGTTGTGGAAGCACTAAAAGATTCTAAAACATTAGAAGGAAAAATGAATGGCGCAACAGCAAAATTATGGCGTGAAATCATGGGCAACACCGGTAATGATGATGGTAGTAAGTCTGCTCTTCCTAAGTGGTTGCAGCAGCCTGATACCGGAGCCGGAAGTGAAAGTGGTAACGGAAATACAGAAGGTACAAGTACCAGTAGTAGCGAGACCGAAACCAGTAACGCTAAGTGATACTAGAGTATTCGTAGTAACAAAAGATAACTATGAGGAATTTGTCAAAGAGTTTACAGAACTCTATGGCGAAGTAGCCTTTGTCGCGTTGAGTATGAGGGACTATGAGAACCTGGCTCTTAACATAGCAGACCTAAAACGTTACCTCGAGCAGCAAAGCGAGATTATACTTTACTACGAAAAAGCAGTAACTGAATCTCCAAAACCTGCGGTAAAATAACATTGTACTAAACATTGTGTCATATTTTATTAAATATGGTTATGATGAGGTACAAGAAATGAAACCCAGTAGAAATCCTTGGGAGATTTTAGGTGTAAATCACGGAGCATCTTCAGAGGAAATAAAACGTGCCTTTAAAAGACAGGCACTTAAACACCACCCAGACAAAGGTGGTGACGCAGAGTTTTTCAAAGACTTGTCTAGAGCGTATGACTTAATTAAAAATCAAAATCATATTCCAGTATTAACAAAACCAAGTACAAAATTAGTTAATGTTAAACTGAGTATAGCACAGCAGATAAAAGGAGTAATGGGTATTATTACTACTGATGCTGGATTTGATATGGAAGTAAAAATACCTCCAGGTGCTAGAGCAGATGATAAATTTAAAGTTAGACACAATAACAAAAATTATATCATTAATATTAAAGAATTATCACATAAACACTTTACAAGACAGGGTTTTAACGTTATAATGGTGTTACAAGTTAAGTTAGAAGATTCATTAACTGGTAAAACTATTGGTTTTGTAGGTCCTGAAGATGAGGACATAGAAATACAAATACCCGCCGGAACAGCAAACGATACTCTAATAGTATTAGACAACAAAGGTTTGCTCAATAGAAAAAATCACCGTAGGGGAAATTTACATATTAAAATTAAGGTGGATATACCACCACTTAAAGAGATTGAAGAGATCGAAGAATTTATAACAAGGTTAAAAAATAATGGCAATGAACGACGTTGAGTCACTGGTTGTATCGGCAATCAATTTAGCAAAACATTTTAATCACGAGTATGTGACTGTTGAGCATCTTTGTGCGGTTGTACTGGATGATCAGGTTATTAAAGGTTTATGCTATGATGTTAAAGCAGATGGACAAGCAATACAGGAAGCACTGATGCTTTATCTGGGAGAAGATTGTAAAGAGATGGCAATTGATCCAGAAGAGGAAGTTACTCCTAGAAAGACACAAATGATTGAGCGTGTTTTTAGTAGAGCACTAACACAAGCATTGTTTCAAGGTCGTAGAGGTATCAATCAAATTGATGTATTAATTAGTATCCTAGCAGAAGATCATTGTGTAAGTTCAAAGTTTGCCAATGAACTAGGATTAGATAAAGAAAAGGCAATGAGTTGGCTACAAGACAGTATCAACGATAAGAATAGCCCTGTAAAAGAAAAACTGGAAAGCGGTGCCAATAATGTAAAAATTGCTCGTCAAATTATGGAGCAATACTGTACAAACATGAACGAAGAAAGTGGCGAATATGATGATGTTGTAGGTCGCAGAGAAGAACTTCGTGATCTAGTACAAACACTTGCTCGTAAGAAAAAGTCAAATGCTATTCTTGTGGGACCAAGTGGTGTTGGTAAAACTGCTATTGTAGAGGGACTTGCTAAACTTATTGTCGAAGATAATGTACCTGAAACTATCAAAGAAAAAACTGTTTACTTATTGGACATGAGTAAACTTGTTGCTGGTACAAAATACCGTGGTGATTTTGAAGAGCGTATTCAAAATTTAGTAGAAGCACTCAACATACTTGATGACATTATATTGTTTATTGATGAAATTCACATGGTTATAGGTGCTGGTAGTACTGGTGGTGGTAGCATGGATGCTGGTAATATGCTCAAGCCTACTCTTACAAACGGCAATATTTGTGTAATTGGCGCAACAACTGACGAAGAGTATCGTAAAATCTTTGAGAAGGAAGCAGCACTTGCTAGACGTTTTACAAAGATCGGTGTTGATGAACCAAGTGTGAAAGAAACCAAAGAAATTCTACGCAATACACTGATCAGTTACGAAGTTTATCATGGCATTGATATTGACGTTGATGCGGCAGATTTAGCAGTGGATTTGAGTGCTGAATATATGTTTAACAAAAAACTTCCTGATAAAGCATTTGATGTCATTGATAGAGCGTGTGCTTACAATCGTATCTTACCGGAAGAAAATCAAGTTAATCGTATCACCGTTGATGAAATTAGAAGTGAGATTAGTAGACTTGTGGATATTCCAGTTGAGCATTTGGGTACAAAAGATGCACAACGTGAAACATTAAACAGATACAATGAAATTGAAACATATCTAAACAGCACAGTATTCGGACAAGACGAAGCAGTCAAACGTGTAACAGATAGCATTACAGTTAGTATGGCTGGACTTAAAGATCCAAACAAACCTGTAGCCAGTTATTTGTTTACTGGACCTACTGGTGTTGGTAAAACAGAACTTGCCAAACGATTAGCACAAAGTATGGGTATGAAACTTGTGCGTTATGACATGGGTGAGTATCAAGAGCGTCATACTGTTAGTAAACTTATCGGTAGTCCTCCAGGCTATGTAGGACATGGAGATGGTAAAGCAGGTGACGGTATGCTTATCAACGAACTAGAAGATAATCCAAACTGTGTATTGCTACTAGACGAAGTTGAAAAAGCACATCCTGATATTATGAGTGTTATGTTAACACTATTAGACGATGGATTTATCACAGGTAGTACTGGTAAAAAAGTAAGTGCTAAGAATTGTATTGTTATTATGACAAGTAACCTTGGCGCAAGAGAAGGCGCTACTAAAGCAATCGGCTTTGGTGAAGAGACATACAACATTAGAGCAGTTACAGATGCTATTAACAACTTCTTTGCTCCTGAATTCCGCAACCGTTTAGATGGTATTGTACAGTTTAATAGCCTAAAACCAGAAAACATGAAACGTATTGTTGTCAAATTCCTAAAACAAATCGAAGGATATGTTGAAGGAAGAAAAATCATTGTACACTGGAAACCGGGTATTCTTGAATACTTGGAAAAAGAAGGATTTGATCCAGCGATGGGCGCCAGACCACTAGCACGTCTTATCAATGAGAAAATTAAATTACCCATGGCGAGACATCTACTTAGCAAGGAAAATATTGCTGAGATACATGTAAACTATGTAAATGACGAAGTAACTTTTAACTTTATGGAGAAGGCTAATGGAGTCAGAACTGCTGAGTTACCAAAACCCGAAATGGTCTCCTAGTGAGAAACTAACATACGGTAAAGTTTGTTCAATAAAACTCGGACCATTTGATTCAGCAAACAGGCTGTGGATTGATCAACCACATCGTGCTAGAACTAGTTATATATTCAGTAAAGATAAACAAGCGTACACTATCTATACTGTAATTTACAGTAATGATAAAGAACTGATAATGGGATTATCAAAGTTATATCCGTACCAAGAGGTAAAAACTCCTATGAATGAAGGACATGAGAAATTACTATTAGATACCAATAAGAAAACTTTAATTAGAGATAACATGTGGTTTGGCAAATACAAGCATCGACTTAATTGTTGGATCCCCTGGCACATGAGAAAAAGTGGTGAAAACACAGAACTGATAAAAGATGCTAGGAAGTTTTTTGAACAAAACTTCACACGAGAGAACTGTTATATTAGGCATTGTAACCATCATTATGGGGAAAATTTACCATACATATACACAAATGATGAGTATGTGCTGATGTTGTTCAAGTTATCGTTTAGTGATAGAGTATATATTGATATTACTAGTATCATAACCTTTGATGAGATTAGAGAACTTGTATAAATACAAGTAGACTTACTAAAGGAGAATTCACAAATGGCGAAAATTAACGAAACTATATTCGTAGTTAAGGTCAGTGAACTAGTGCGTGATGACGAAGAAAGCCGCCCAGTTTTAGATAACGAAGCAATGGCACAACTTGAAGCAGTCGTTAAAGAATTAGCAGGCTCAAACGCATTAGTAGAAATAGATAAAGCAAATTAACGGATATTAGATGTCTAGCAGTGTAATTATTTTAACAAACCAAGATGAACTAAGTTATACAGGCGACAAGTTCAAGGGTGACGGATACTACGGATATAGTGATGGATTACACACTATTAGTTTTCACGTCAATAACTTTATTGGTCGTTTATATCTTCAAGCAACCCTTGTAGAAAACCCAACTGACGATGATTGGTTTTACATCGGTCTAGGTACAACTACTGACTATTTAGATTACAGTTCACAAACAACAAATACCAAAGGTGTCACATTTACTGGTAACTTTGTGTGGCTGAGAGCAAGTGTAGATAGAAGCCATTTAACAGCCAGCAGTTATGTATCTTTACAACATGGCAGACTAGAGAAAGTTGTTCTCCTTATCTAATATCTGCTAAATACAGATAGTTATAGACAAAGGGGACTCTAGAGTGGCGATTACTGCTTATTCAACTGGTACAAGTACAGAATTAAATCAAAATACTATCGACATTAAAAGTGGTATCACCTCAGGTGATATGCTCTTCTGGAATAGCAACACCAATTTATTTGAATCTGATACACCTGCAACAAGACTATTATCTTCCTATGCTACCCAATCTTGGGTACAACAGGAAATTGCCAATACAGTTAGTGGCGGGTCTTTAAGTTTAACCGGATATGCTACTGAAACCTGGGTTAGTCAACAGATTGCCGCACTTGGCACTATCTTTGATGGTGACTACAACAGTTTAACAAACCTCCCTACATTATTCAACGGCGACTATAATAGCCTATCAAACGCACCTAGTTTGTTTAGTGGCGATTATAATGATCTAATCAACAAACCATTATTGAGCAGTTACTATCAGACAATGACGTTTGCTGGTAATGTACTTACTCTTAGTAATGGCAATGCTGTAGATCTAAGTTCACTTGCTACAAGTAATACAAGTGTTGATGATTTAAATGATGTTGATACAACAGGCGCCACTGTTGGACAAGGATTACGTTGGAACGGTTCACAATGGGTTCCATACACATTCCTGGAATTCGATGGTAACTATGCTAGTTTAACTAACAAGCCTACTATTCCAAATGACTTACTAGATTTAAATATTAATGATGGCACAAACGGGCAAGTACTTTATACTAATGGCGCAGGTAATTTTTACTTTGGTGACATTGCTGGTGGCGGTGGTGGATTACAATACACTGATTTAAGTGTAACAACAGGTACACCAAGTCAAGGCGGTAGTTTACTTTATAGTAATACAAATGGTACATTTACATTTAGACCTGCTAACTTAACAGGCTATGCTACACAAACTTGGGTTAATACACAACTAGCAGGTTATGCTACAACTGCTAGTCTTTCCAGTTATGCTACAACTGCTAGTCTTTCCAGTTATGCTACTACAGCAAGTGTTCCAACAGACGTAAGTGACCTAACTGACACCACTAACCTATTGAGTGGCGGTGGCGGTGGTGGCATTGCCTTAACT
>Ga0181576_10000785_pt1 | contig 23855 bp, 22 predicted proteins | sample 101ome_22_FD_132464 | JGI IMG/M metagenome (GOLD analysis project Ga0181576, IMG submission 132464) | Coastal salt marsh microbial communities from the Groves Creek Marsh, Skidaway Island, Georgia - 101412BT metaG (megahit assembly) | ecosystem: Environmental > Aquatic > Marine > Intertidal... | reverse complement strand
GATCCCAAATCAACAGAGCCAAAACAAAAACACCCGGCGGAAACCGCCGGGTGCTGCATTTTTATGGGGTCGAACTTACGAGAACCACCAGCGCTCGTGTGCCTTCAGGCCGTCGAGATCCCAGTTCGCGGCAACGTTCTCGCCATGGGTCAGACCATTTCCAAGGCCCATGATGTAGTTGGCGAACATCGCGACGATGGCGCCGCCGTCATCATTGATGAGGCGCTGGCATTCGGCGTAGATCGTAGCACGCTTGGTGTCGTCCAGCTCGGAGCGGCCATCTTTGACCAGCGCGTTGAACTGATCGGCAGCCTCGGTGTTGCGCCAAGCGGTGTCGTTCCACTCGGTGTCTTCGACATAAGCCGATGCGAACATCCAGTCTTCGGTCGGACGGCCACCCCAGTAGCAGGCGCTCCAGCCCTTCTTGTTCCAGACGTTGGACCAGTAACCATCGGAAGGCTCACGAACCACTTCAACGTCGATCCCTGCTTCGGCAGCAGAGGCGGCGATGAGCTGAGCGGCGTCGACCGCGCCTGCAAATGCCGCGTCCGAAGAGGACAGCTGGATCGGACCGCTATGGCCGGACTTCTTGTAGTGATGCGCGGCCAGTTCCGGATCAAACTCGCGCTGCGGCAAGTCGCTTGCATGGAAGCGGTTCGCCGTCGAGATCGGGTGGTCGTTACCAACAGCACCATGCCCGAGGAGGATTTTGTCCACCAGTTCCTGACGCTTGAGCGACAGCTTCAGAGCCATGCGCAGATCGTAGTTATCGAACGGCGCGGTATCGAGGCGCATCGGGAAGGTGTAGTGCAGTGTGCCGGTGGTTTCGAGAATATCGAGGTTCGGGGCACGGGCCAGCAGGTTCACCGTTTTGGGGTCGATCCGGCTAATTGTGTCGACATCGCCGCTCATCAGAGCGTTCTGGCGGGCGGTTACGTCGATGATTGAGATCAACTCAAGCTCGTCAAAATGGGCTGCGCCCTCTTTGAAGTAGTTCGGGTTGCGCGTGCTGCGCAGTCGTACGCCCGGATCGAACTCGGACATGACATAGCCGCCGGTACCGATGCCGGAGTTCGGGTCGACCTCGCCATTCTCGGCCGGCAGGATCAGCAGGTGGTAATCCGACACAATGAACGGGAAGTCGGCGTTCGGGGCATCGAGGTCGAAGATAACCTGATAGTCGCCCTCTTTGCGAACTCCGGTGATTGCGGAAAGCAGACCCTTGGCCGCAGAGGTCGAGTCCTCGCCCATATGATACGCGTAGGTCGCCAAGACATCGTCAGCGGTTAGCGTCTTGCCGTTGTGGAATTCAACACCACGGCGGAGGTTGAAGGCCCAAGTTGCGCCGCCATTGGACGGCTCGTAGCTTTCGGCCAATTCAGGAATGAGGCTGCCATCAGCGGCAATCTCGGTGAGCGTGTTACCGTAGGTGTAGCCCACCATGGTCATCATGCCGTTTTCGAAAGTCGCTGGATCGAGGCTGTCTGTCGTCGAGCCGTAGGCCATGCCAGCACGGAAAAGGCCGCCGGACTTGGGCGTCTGGGCCATTGCCATATCGGCCATCGACATTGCTGCGGGCAGAGTGACGCCAGCAGCAAGTGAGGACATGATGAACGAACGCCGGTCGATCTGGCCGGTGGTCAGTTGGGACGCTTTGTTCTTGAGGTAGATATCTTTTTTCACTTTCTTCTCCCTGTTTGCTCCCTCATTTCGACCGCAGTCAAAGAGGGTACCCCTAGATACCAACCGATTCCGCGCGTCAGGTCCAGCATTTTGCTCAAATTCGACATGGGAAATGTCGCTCATCCACATTTGGCGGGTGCGCGAGGTGACGGCAAAAAGGTTTACAACCACGGATCGGTTCTGTCTTATGACGGGACACCCGCCGCCAAAAAGAAGGCGGAAGCAGATAAAAACAGGGGAAGACAGGGGGAAGAAGCTTGCATCCAGTGCTCGCGACTGTGCTGAAGCGCCTAGGTTTGGGCCTTCTGACGCTATTTATCGTATCCGCCATTATTTTTAGTGCTGTCTCGCTTTTGCCGGGTGATTTCGGGGAAGCTGTGCTTGGACAGGCGGCAACCGAGGAAACTGTGGCCGCCTTCCGCAGGGAGCTTGGGCTCGATACACCTGCGCCGATCCGATACGTCGAGTGGGTCGCGGGTGTTCTTCAAGGCGATCTGGGAACATCCTTCTCGGGGCGCAATGCATCCGGTGTGGACCGTTCGCGGCCTGTGATCGACCTGATTGCGCCGCGCCTGTCGAATACGTTGTTCCTCGCCGCTGTCACCGCGGTGATCGCTGTGCCGCTGGCGCTGTTCCTTGGTGTGACGGCCGCGCTCTACCGAAATTCCGCCTATGACCGGACGGTGAACGCGGCGACGCTGACGACGATTTCCACGCCGGAGTTCTTTGTTGCTTATATCCTGATCCTGCTGCTCGCCTCGCTCTGGCCGGTGTTTCCGTCGCTGGCGAATGTGGATGCCAGCACACCGTTCATGGAGCGGCTGTTCCGCATCGCCCTGCCCGCCATGACGCTAACGCTGGTCATCGTCGCGCATATGATGCGGATGACGCGGGCGGCGATTATCAACCTGCTGGCCAGCCCGTATATCGAAATGGCGCGGCTCAAGGGCGCGTCGCAGCGCGAGGTCATCATCAAGCACGCACTGCCGAATGCATGGGCGCCGATCGCCACCGTGATCGCCTTCAACCTCGCCTATCTGGTGGTCGGCGTTGTCGTGGTTGAGGTTGTCTTTGTCTATCCCGGGGTCGGGCAATTGATGGTCGATAGCGTGACCTCGCGGGATATCCCCGTGGTGCAGGGCTGCGCGCTGATCTTCGCCGCGACCTACATCCTTTTGAACCTGATCGCCGATATCATTGGCATCGTTACCAACCCGAGATTGTTGCACCCAAGATGAGCGAAACACCCGAAACATACTCGGCCGCCGCGGAAGTCGGTGCCGTTCGGAAGCGCCGGACCCGTTCGGAACGGATCTGGCTTTTATTGAAGAAAGCGCCAGTGACGGCTTGGTTCGGCATGATCGTCGTCACCTTCTACATCATCGTCGCGCTATTCGCACCGGTTTTGGCCCCCTATGGCGAAGCGGACAGCTCTTTTGCGGCGTATCTTCCTTGGGGTGATGGGCATGTTTTCGGCACCGATCAGATCGGGCGGGATATCCTCTCGCGCCTGATCTACGGCGCACGAAATACGATGGGGATTGCGCTTGTTACGACCTTTCTCGCCTTCTTGATTGGAGGTGGGCTGGGCTTGGTCGCCGCAATCAACCGGAGCTGGCTTGACCAGATCCTGAGCCGTGCAGTGGATGTTTTGATGGCGATCCCAAGCCTCATTTTCGCGCTGATGTTGCTCTCGATTTTTGGTTCGACCGTCACCAGCCTGATCCTGATCATCGCGGTACTGGACTCGACCCGCGTGTTCCGCCTGACGCGGTCTGTAGCGGTTGGCGTTGTGGTGATGGACTATGTCGAAGCGGCGCGCTTGCGCGGCGAAGGGCTGGGCTGGGTGATGCGCCGCGAAATCCTGCCGAACATCATGCCGCCCTTGGTGGCGGAGTTTGGTTTACGCTTCTGCTTCGTATTCCTGACGATCTCGGCGCTCTCTTTCCTTGGCGTTGGCATTCAACCGCCGACCGCAGACTGGGGCTCGATGGTGCGGGAGAACGCCTCACTGATCCAATTCGCAGCCTATGACCTGAAGGCAGGGCTGACGCCACTGCTGCCGGCGGCTGCAATCGCGCTTCTGACAGTTGCGGTGAACTTCATTGTCGACTGGTTCCTGCATCAGACAAGTGGACTTCGTGATGAGCACTAATAATAAGGGCGATATCCTCCTTGAGATGAAAGATATCCGGATTGACGGATTCTCTGACGAGCGCTGGCATCACATCATCAAAGGCGTTGATCTGACGTTGCGCCGTGGCGAGGTGATGGGGCTGATCGGGGAATCCGGCGCGGGGAAATCGACGCTGGGCAAGGCCGCGATGGGCTATGCGCAACCGGGCTGCAAGATCACGGGTGGCTCGATCATGTTTGATGGGATCGACCTGCGGACCCTGCCTGAAAGGAAGAAACGCCATCTGTGGGGCACGCGCATCGCTTATGTCGCGCAATCGGCAGCGGCATCGTTCAACCCTGCGCACAGGCTGATTGACCAAACGGTGGAAAGTGCCACGCGCGAAGGCATCCGCCCTGATCGCGAGAGCCGACAGGATGCGATAGACCTTTATCGTGCGTTGCAGTTGCCGAACCCCGAAGCCATTGGCGAGCGGTATCCGCACCAAGTATCGGGCGGTCAGTTGCAGCGGGTGATGACCGCGATGGCGATGTCGCCGCGGCCTGATCTGATCATTTTTGACGAGCCGACGACAGCGCTCGACGTGACCACGCAGGTCGAAGTGCTCGCTGCGATGCGCAAGATCGTCGAGGAATTTAACACGGCGGCGATTTACATCACCCACGACCTTGCTGTCGTGGCGCAGATGGCGGATTTCATCAAGGTTCTCCGCTATGGTGACGAGGTTGAGGAAGCCGAAACCCGCAAGATGCTGACCGATCCGCAAGAGGCCTACACCAAATCGCTTTGGTCCGTGCGCTCGCTAGAGAAGCCCGAAGAAAAGAGTGACGATATCGCGCTGGAAATTGAGCGCGTCGATGCTGCTTACGGGACCGTGAAGGTGCTTCACAATGTGTCGATCAAAGTGCCGCGCGGTAAGACGGTGGCCGTGGTTGGCGAGTCCGGCTCTGGCAAGTCGACAACGGCGCGGGTGATCACAGGGTTGTTGCCGCAGTCCAATGGCGAAGTACGGTTCAATGGCAAAGCCCTACCGCCCAAGCTTCAGGATCGCTCGAAGGACCAGTTACAAAAGATCCAGATGATCTACCAGATGGCCGATACCGCGATGAACCCGCGGCAAACGGTAGAGGAAATCATCGGGCGGCCGCTTGATTTTTATCTCGGGCTAAAGGGCCGCGCGCGGGAGAAGCGCGTCATTGAGCTGCTGAATATGATCGAGCTAGATGAGAGCTTTCTTGATCGTTTGCCCTCGGAGCTTTCGGGTGGTCAGAAGCAGCGTGTGTGTATCGCGCGGGCATTGGCGGCTGAGCCTGAGGTGATCATTTGTGATGAAGTGACCTCTGCGCTCGATCAGATCGTGCAAGAAGGTATTTTGAAGCTTCTGATGCGGCTGCAACAGGAGTTCGGGATTACCTATCTCTTCATTACCCATGACATTGCGACCGTGCAGGCGATTTCGGACGAGATCGTGGTGATGTTCCAAGGGAAAGTTGTGGAACAGGGGCTTAAGAGCGAGATCCTCGCTCCGCCCTATCCGGACTATACGCAGCTCTTGCTATCCTCGGTTCCGGAGATGGACCCTGACTGGCTGACCAATCTGCTCAACGTGCGGGATGGCGTGAGTTGAATTGACCTGCCGAAAACACGGGTGCTGGCAAAAGAAAAGGCCAGGCTGATCAGCCCGGCCTTTCTGATCCGACATGCCCCACCGCTTCGGATCAGACCTCCTCAACAAGTGTGAGGATGTCAGGATTCTCGGCAAGGATCTTGGCTTCGCTGACCTTGAGCGGCTCGCGCACCGAGCCGCCGAAGCTTTCGAGACGCTCGCGCAGTTCGGGGAAGAGTTTGAAAATCTCTTCGCGGGTTTCTTCGGCGAAGGCACCCATGCCGACCTGACCGGGATGGAAGCTCTCGGACGGGATGCCTTCGGCATAGATCAGCTCGTGGGTGTCGAACATCATGTGGAAATATTCGACGCTGCCGCCTTCAAGCTGGAACACGGTTTCATCGTTGATCAGTGCCTTGGCGGGCACCAGTGCCTCGCGCTTGCCGAAGAGCAGCTCGACATACCAGCCCTTAACCAGCATCCGGTGCTGCGGCGAAACGCGCAGATCGCGGCTGTTGCCCATTGCTCCCTTGCGGATAGTGTTGGCACGCTGGGCACGCAGCTCGTTTGCGAATTCGTTGCCGCTCGTATTGAGGAACACGGCCGTTGCGCCGCGCTCTTTTTGCTGTTCGTGCACTGCCTCGGACATGGTCTTGCCGAGTTCCACCAACGTAGCGTTTCGATCGACTTCATTTACAGTGTTCAACCGTTCAAGAACGATCATACCACCGAGTACCGCAGCAACGAGCAGCACCAGCACCAGCACCATGAGCATTGATTGAACCAGCGACAGACGGCTGAAAAGTGATGTTCTTTCGGACATAAGTCCCTCCAAATCACAAAACGAGATGCACATGAGGAATGCGCTCTTGGAATGGGAAACGGTTGTCCGGCTGCAAATGTTATTAAAAATAAGAAAGTATCATAGAAACCGGCATTTCTGCCGGTCTCCAAATCGCCAAAAGTATTGGTCGCGCCTCAGAAGTCGAGGTTCTCGACGCTGAGGGCGTTTTTCTGGATGAACTCGCGGCGCGGTTCGACGACATCGCCCATCAGTTTGGTGAAGAGATCGTCTGCCTCTGCCACATCGTCGATCTTCACCTGCAAGAGCGTGCGGGCCTCGGGATCGAGTGTGGTTTCCCAAAGCTGACCGGGGTTCATTTCGCCCAGACCTTTATAACGCTGGAGCGTCAGGCCGCGTTCGCCCTCTTCGAGGATCGCTTGCAGAAGGTCGAGCGGGCCGTAGATCATCTGATGCCGGTCTTTGCGGTGCAATTGGGCCGGTGTTTCGTAGATCTCTTGCAGGCTCTTGGTAAAGCTGCCGGTTTTGCGGGCCTCGCCGGAGCGGAGCATCGGGCCGTCGAGCGTGCGGACCTCCTCAACACCGCGCAGGATACGGGCGAGGCGAATGCCGTGGTCTTGGGTGATCCGGCCCTGCCAACCACGCTCGTACTCCAGCGCGATCAGGTCGAGGCGTTTGGCGACCTTGTCGGCCACGCCTTGCAGATCGGCATCCACCGCGCCCGGCACGAAGCCACCCGCGATGGCGGCTTGTTCGAGGATGTGGCGGGGATAATGGGTCGGGAAGGCATCCAGAACGCGGCGCAGCTGGCGCGCCTCATCAACCACGCGGCGCAGATCGGCACCGCCTATCTCGGAACCGTCGCCAAGCCGCAGAATAGCGCCTTCGGTTCCCTGCTCAATCAGGTATTCGTCCAGTGCCGCCTGATCTTTCAGGTAAACCTCGGAGCGGCCCCGCCCGACCTTAAACAGTGGCGGCTGCGCGATATAGAGATAGCCACCTTCGATCAGCTCCGGCATCTGGCGGAAGAAGAAGGTCAGCAGCAGGGTGCGGATGTGTGCGCCATCCACGTCTGCGTCGGTCATAATGACGATCTTGTGGTAGCGCAGCTTTTCGATGTTGAACTCGTCGCGGCCGATGCCGGTACCGAGCGCCATGACGAGGTTGCCGATCTCCTGACTGGAGAGCATCCGGTCGAAGCGCGCGCGCTCAACGTTGAGGATCTTACCACGCAGGGGCAAAACAGCCTGTGTCCGGCGATCGCGGCCCGTTTGGGCGGAACCACCGGCGGAGTCACCCTCGACGAGGAAACCTCGGTCTTTGACGGGTCTTTCTCAGAGCAATCCTTCAGCTTACCCGCAAGGAAGTTCACATCCATCGCGGTTTTACGACGGGTCAGTTCGCGGGCTTTGCGGGCGGCTTCACGGGCCATTGCGGCCTCGATGATCTTACCGACGATCTGCTTTGCCTCATTCGGGTTTTCTTCAAACCATTCAGAGAGCTTCTCGCCGACGAGGTTTTCAACGGCGGGGCGCACTTCGGAGCTGACCAGCTTGTCCTTCGTCTGAGAGGAGAACTTCGGATCAGGTACTTTCACCGACAAAACGCAGGTGAGGCCTTCGCGGGCATCGTCGCCGGTGAAGTTGATCTTCTCTCGCTTCGCGATACCGGTGTCTTGGGCATATTTGGTGATGGTGCGGGTCAGAGCGGCGCGGAAACCGGCCATATGGGTGCCGCCGTCACGCTGCGGGATGTTGTTGGTGAAGGGCAGCACATTTTCATGGAAGCTGTCGTTCCACCACATTGCGACCTCGACGCCGATGTCGTCCCGTTCACCGTTCATATGGATCGGTTCGGACATGATCGAGGACTTCGAGCGATCCAAATATTTGACGAACTCGCGCACGCCGCCATCGTAATACAGCTCGGAGCGCAGCGCCTCGGCGGGGCGCTCGTCTTCGAGGATGATGCGCACACCGGAATTGAGGAAGGCCAGCTCCCGCAGGCGCTTTTCGAGTGTTTCGAACACATAATCGAGATTGGAGAAGGTGCCCGTCGACGCAAGGAAGCGGACCTCGGTGCCAGTCTCGCCACCCACGTCACCGACGACACGCAAATGCTCGGTCGTGTCACCGTGTTCGAACTTGGCGAAATGCTCTTTGCCGTTGCGCCAGACGCGCAGCTCAAGCCAGTTGGACAGCGCATTCACCACGGACACACCGACGCCGTGCAGACCGCCGGACACCTTGTAGGAATTGCTGTCGAACTTACCGCCAGCGTGCAGTTGGGTCATGATGACCTCGGCTGCGGAGACGCCCTCTTCCTTGTGCATTTCGACGGGAATCCCGCGCCCATTATCACGGACCGAAACCGAGGAATCCGCATGGATTTTGACATGGACATAGTCGGCATGACCGGCCAGCGCCTCGTCAATGCCGTTATCCACGACTTCGTAGACCATGTGATGCAGACCGGAGCCGTCATCGGTATCACCGATGTACATACCCGGACGCTTGCGAACGGCTTCTAAGCCCTTGAGAACTTTGATTGAATCTGCGCCATAATCTTGCGGCTGCGGGGCCGGTTCAGACATCTGGATTACCCTTTATGGTTTAAGTGTCTTTATAGGCGGTTTGGCAGGGGATGTCACGCCAATGACACAACATTTGGCGTATCCGGACGGACAATAACACAAGGGCCGCGCATGGCCGAAAAGGCTGCACCAACTAAGGCCAAAGGCGGGCGACTTCGGCCCGAATTTCGCGACGCAGCCACTGGTGGGCGGGAACCTTGTCATCGCGCGCGTGCCAAAAGATTTGCATCTGCGGCGTCGGGATTTCGAAGGGCGGCTGAAAGACCGATAACGCCAATCGTTCCGCGAGATCATCAGCCAGTTGGACCGGAACAACCGACAGGTAGCGGCTCTTGGCGACGCCCTGCCGAGAATGACGGACTTCCCGAGGTAAAGCATCCGACCGAGGAAGAGGCCGCCGCGCTGGGGGCGATATGTGCAAGCCACGGAATCCGGTTGATCGGACCACCGCTAGAGCCACTCGCGGCCGCTTAGAAGAACGGAACCACCAAGCCCACAAGAACAAGCAAGCCGCCCGCGACCCTATTGATGCGGGCGGTCATCGTCGGGGAGGTCAGAAGCCGGCGCGCCTGATGGATCGAAAGCGCCATAACCAGATTGCCAAAAAGCGGAATGGCGAAGGAAATCGTGCAGATGGCGGCGATGTCCCAGCCATTCACAGCAGATACATCGAAGAAACCCGGCAGCATGCCCATGTAGAACAGGATGGCTTTCGGATTGCCGATAATCACCGCCAGACCCGCGACAAAACCGGACCATTGACCGGGCCGCGTGAGGGCGCCGGTCGACTCGATGGGCTTAGATGCCGAGCGGATGACAAGAAACCCCATCAACAGGAACGTGCCACAGGCGACCCATTTCAGCAGTTCGAGAAATCCCCCATAGACCGACAGAATCCAGCTCACGCCCAAGATCGCGCAAAACGGCCAAAGGATATCGCCTATCGCGACCCCAACGGCCAGCGGCCACGCGCCGTGAAACCCACCCGAAAGAGCGCGCGCAACCAGCGCCACCCACACGGGGCCGGGGGTGAAGAAAAGCACCACCATTGCGAAGGAATAAAGTGCGAGATCAGAGGCGGCGACTGTCATTGGATGTCCATCAGAATTTATGCCCCATGAGGTCAAGCGGGGCTTTGGCATCCTACTCGTTATCGCGCAGGGGCAGGACCATCAACGTTTCATCCGGCTCGGTCTTGATCCCGCCGGTGTATCCGTCCTCAAGGGTGACGAACCTGAGCATATTCGGCTGCGCCACGAACCCGTGGCCCACATACATGGCGCGATCGCCGAACAGCACCATGAATTGCGCAGGTCCAGCGCGGGCTTCGTCTATGGCCCTTTTCAGCAGGCGCGAAGCAAGTCCCTGCCCGCGCAAATCAGGCGCAGAGGCGACATCGCCAACGCCCATGACCGTCAGAACCGCATCCCCCAGTCGCACATCACGCAGGCAAAGGCCGATATGGGCGGCGACCCTGTCGCCCTCCCGAATGAGAAGGCGGAGATGGTGACGTTGCTGGAAGTAGCTGCGATTATAGAAATTGGTGGTGAAGGCGGCCTTCAACAGCGCGGCGATGGCGCGGTCATCTTTGGCATTCAACTGGGTTTCGTGAATGATCTCAACGTCATGTGTCATGGGGTGACTTCCTGTACGATGCTGCGCCCTGCCTCTTCGTCAACGGAGACATATTGCGCGCGGCTGGCCAGTTCTTCGAATAATTCCATGCCGGTTCCGGTCATCCATGCTTGCGCGCCCAGTGCGCAGATTTCGTCATAGAGGGCTGCGCGGCGCGCGGCATCCAGATGCGCGGAAACTTCATCCAACAGCAAGAGCGGTGGCGTTCCATGATCGCGCAGAAGCGCGCGGGCATTGGCTAGGATCAGCGCAATGAGAAGCGCCTTTTGTTCGCCAGTAGAGCAGTCGCGGGCGGGCACGCCCTTGGCGCGGAACACAGCGGAAAGATCGGCGCGATGCGGTCCGACCAAGCTGCGCCCTGCGGCGATGTCGCGTGGGCGGCTCTCAGTATAGGCGGTGAGCAGATCGTCGGCAGTTTCCGGCATCTCGGCACCATCTGCGCCCGTAATGGTAAGATCTGACGCCGGAAAGTGGGTTTGCGCGGCGTCTTGCCCGCGCATGAGCTCCGCAACCGCATGTTTGCGGCCCGCAATTATACGGGCGCCCGCGTCGGCCATCTGCGCCTCAAGCGCGGCGTACCAATGGGCATCGCGGACCATATCCTTGAGCAAGCGGTTCCGCTCTCTCATCGCCTTTTCGTAGGTGAGAACCGCCTCAGCGTGGGTCGGTTCGAAGCTCATCGTGGCACGATCAAGAAAACGGCGGCGGCCTTCGGAGCCTTCGATCCAAAGGCGGTCCATCGACGGAACCAGCCACAAAACGGGGGCGATACGACCCAATTGAATTTGTGGCGCTGTTTTTCCGTCAATCCGCACCTGACGACTGGCGCCCGCCTCGGACCATGTCTCGACTTCGGTGACGCGATCGCCGTTGCGCATAACCGCCGCGATTTTCCATCCCAGTGCCTCGGGGCGGCGGGTCATGTCCTCTGCCGAGGAGCGGCGCAGACCGCGCCCCGGTGAAAGGAGAGAAACCGCTTCTAGAATATTGGTTTTGCCTGCGCCATTTGGCCCAAAAAGCGCGACGGGCCGCCCGTCACATGCCAAATCCGCCCGCATATGCGAGCGGAAATGCGACAGGCGCAAACTGGAGACATGGAGCGCGCTCATGCTTGGCACTGCCGCCCCTCAAGCCAGAGACGCGACAACCCCTCAGACGCGCATGGGCATAACAACATAGACGGCGCTTGTGTCATTGCCCTCGCGCATCAGGGTTGGGTCGCCCGACGAGTTGAACAGGAAGATCGCGTTTTCGCGGTCGACTTGGCTGGCGATTTCCAGAAGGTATTTGGCGTTGAACCCGATCTCGAGCCGCTCATCACCGTAGGCTACGGCAAGTTCTTCCTCTGCTGCGCCGCTGTCAGGGGCGTTCACCGACAGCACCAGACGGTCCTCATCTAGGCTGAGCTTCACGGCGCGCGACCGTTCGGAGGAAACCGTGGCAACGCGGTCGACCGCCTTGGCGAAATCGGCGGCGTCTACTTCCAGCTTGCGGGTGTTTCCGGTGGGGATAACACGCGTGTAATCTGGAAAAGTCCCGTCAATGACCTTGGAGGTAAGGGTGATGTCCGGCGTGGCAAAACGAACCTTCGTCTCAGATACGGAAACGGCGATCTGCATTTCGTCGTCGTCCAGCAGCTTGCGCAACTCGCCAACAGTTTTGCGGGGGACGATCACGCCGGCCATGCCCTCGGCATTTTCGGGCAAGTCGGCATCAATCCGTGCGAGGCGGTGGCCGTCGGTGGCAACGCAACGCAATACGCGGCCACCATCGGCCTCGGCCACATGCATGTAGACACCGTTCAGGTAATAACGGGTTTCCTCAGTGGAAATCGCAAATTTGGATTTATCGAAGAGACGCCGCAAAACCGGCGCAGGCGCGGAGAAGTTCGTCGCGTAATCGGACGAGGCCATCACTGGAAAATCTTCTTTCGGCAGGGTCGCAAGGCTGAAGTTCGACCGGCCTGCCTCGATCGAGAGACGACCCGAGACGCCGTCTTCGGTCAGGGTGACAAGCGCACCATCAGGCAGCTTGCGCACGATTTCGTTCAGGGTCACGGCGGCAACGGTTGTCGCGCCAGCGCGCTCGACCTTGGCCGGCGCACGATCAACCACCTCGATATCAAGATCGGTGGCGCGGAACTGGACCGCGTCCCCTTCCGCCTCGATCAACACATTGGCAAGGATCGGAATGGTATTCCGCCGCTCGACAACAGATTGCGCTTGGGCGACTGCTTTGAGTAGCGCTCCGCGCTCAATGCTGAATTTCATAATCTTCGCTCCGCTCGCTTCCAGGCAACAGGCCGGAAGAGGAAACTACCCGTTTCCCCTTCTACCTCAAGTTCTTTTTAACAGTTTTGGATGTTGCTCGGTCGGCGTCAAGCTTCGAGCGCACGGCGGAGCAGTTCCAGATCGTCGGCAATCTGGCTGTCTTTGTGTGACAGCTCCTCAATCCGCTTCACTCCGTGCATGACGGTTGTATGGTCACGCCCGCCAAAACGACGCCCGATTTCAGGCAATGACCGGCTCGTCAGCTGCTTTGCCAGATACATCGCGATCTGGCGTGGCCGCGCGTAGGTACGCAGCCGCTTCGGCCCGATCATATCCGATAGGCGGATATTGTAATGCTCGGAAACTTTGCGCTGGATTTCCTCAACCGTGACCTTGCGATCAGAGGCTTTCAGCACGTCAGCGAGGCAATCCTGCGTCAGATCCAGAGTGATCTCGCGGCCCACGAGGCTGGCAAACGCAAATAGGCGGGTCAGTGCGCCTTCGAGGACACGAACATTGGTCGAAATCCGGTGCGCGAGAAACTCAAGCACACCATCAGCGATCTCAAGCCCGGGATACTGGGCTTTATAAAGTTCAGCCTTGGTTTGCAGGACGCCGAGTCGCAATTCGTAATCTGTCGGATGCAGGTCAACCACAAGACCGCATTGCAATCGGGATTTGATGCGATCTTCCAGTCCCTTGATTTCTCCGGGAGCGCGGTCGGCTGAAATGATGATCTGCTTTTGACCGTCTACCAGCGCGTTGAAAGTGTGAAAGAACTCTTCTTGGGTGCTGTCTTTCCCCGCAATGAACTGTACGTCATCGACCATCAGGATATCAACCGACCGGAACAGCTGTTTGAAATCCATCATCTTGCGTTCACGCAGAGCCGTAATGAAACGGTACATGAACTGCTCGGCAGAAAGGTAGAGCACGTTGGTTTCCGGCTGGCGGCGGCGCAGTTCATGGGCAATGGCGTGCATCAGGTGGGTTTTGCCCAAGCCGACGCCACCGTACAGGAACAGCGGATTAAACGTGACGTCAGCACCTTCGGCAACGCGGCGGGCTGCGGCATGGGCCAGTTCGTTGGGCTTACCGACAACAAAGTTCTCGAAGGTAAAGCGCGCATCAAGCGGCGCACCGGGCACTTCGCTCACGGCATCTGTCGAGGTGTCTGTGGTTGCTGCTTGCGCTCTTGTACGGCTGGCGCTCTTGGGGCGCGGCGGCACAGAGAATTTCAGCCGCTGAACCTCACCGCCAATGCGGTTGATTTGGTAGAGGATTTGTTCGCCAAAATTCTGCTGGACGTATTTGCCGATGAAATTCGTCGGGACAAAGAAGGTAGCAACACCTTGCTCGATGGTGGAAAACTCGAGGGGCTCAATCCAGTTAGAATAGTTTCCTGTCCCAACCGATACACGGAGCGTTTCACGGATCTCTGCCCACATCTCGTTTGTCATCTTCCAACCTGTCCCGACACTAATCTTTTTTAGGCAAAGCCCATTGCATCAAATCCCCCTGGTAGCCTTGCGAGGAAAATTCCTCCCAACACGCTGTCCCGGGCTTACCCACCCAACGACGACGCCAACTATCGATACCAAAATGGCAGAGGCAGCATGTGACTTGGGGTTTCCCCTTCGTCAGATTGCACACAAAAAACGACCAGAGGCCCAATGCTGCATTCAGCAAACAGGGACATATTCCGGACCGCTTTTCACGTTGCCACCCCAGGAACGATGTGAATCGCTTGCGTAAGCTAACAACAGCATCACGGTTGCTTCAACTGAACATCGCGCTTGACTTGGGCATTAATGAAAAAGAATCCCCGCCACCGCCAAAAAGCTGAGAATTTGAGCATATGCGCGTGGCCGTTCGACAACAAAAAACGCGACCCGAAGGCCGCGTTCAATTTAATATCTTGACCAGATGATCAAAAGGCAGGGAATCAGCCGAGCGCCTTAACGCGGGCAGCAAGGCGCGAAACTTTGCGCGATGCGGTGTTCTTGTGGAAAACGCCTTTGGTCACGCCACGCATCAGTTCGGGCTGAGCTGCGCGCAGAGCGGCCTGAGCTGCGTCTTTGTCGCCGGAAGCGATTGCTTCTTCGACTTTACGGAGGAAGGTGCGGATGCGCGAGCGGCGCATCTTGTTTACAGCAAAACGACGCTCGTTCTGGCGGGCGCGCTTTTTGGACTGGAGAGTATTTGCCATGTTTTCGGTCCTTGGTCAGGTCAATTCAATTTCATATGCGCAATCGGCCCGACCGGGTTCTAGAACCGGCTGATTCTGGCCAAAGCGGGCCTCACACGCATGTCTAGTGCGGCGTATAGGCGAGATGGAGTAGAAAGAAAAGGCAAAATCGCCCTGTTACCTAGCGCACCCGCCCCACAACCAAGGCGCGCCGCCGTCGTAGCAACGTTCAACGATCCCTGAATTGCGGCTCGCGTTTTTCAAGAAATGCCGCCATGCCCTCTTTCTGATCTTCCGTCGCAAAGAGCGATTGGAACAATCGGCGCTCATAGAGCAAACCTTCGGCCAGCGATGTTTCAAAGCTTCTGTTCACGGCATCCTTTGCGGCGCGGCTGGCAATGACCGACTTTTCAGTGATCTTTTCAGCGGCGACGAAGGCTTCTTCCTTCAACTTTTTCGCGGGCACAACGCGCGACACCAGCCCAGAGCGCTCAGCTTCGGCGGCATCCATGAAACGGCCCGTGAGGTGCATATCCATCGCCTTTGCCTTGCCGACAAAGCGGGGCAGGCGTTGGGTGCCGCCGATACCGGCCATGACACCAAGGTTGATCTCAGGCTGGCCAAACTTGGCGTTATCGGCGGCGATGATGAAATCGCACATCATTGCCAATTCGCAACCGCCGCCCAGCGCATAGCCCGCGACCGCAGCGATGATCGGCTTCTTGGTGTTATTGAAACGCTGCGCTTCGCTACAGAACAAGCAATCGACGTACATATCCATGAAAGACTTTTCGGCCATCTCGGCCACATCAGCACCGGCCGCGAAGGCTTTGTCCGAGCCGGTAAGCACGATGCACCGAACCTTGTCATTGGCATCAGCATCTTCCAGCGCGCAGCAAAGCTCTCCCAGCATCTGGGAATTCAGCGCGTTCATGGCGTCGGGCCGGTGGAGGGTGATGGTCGCGATGTAATCTTGCACATCTACGATAATGTTCTCGAATGCCATTCGGAGCTCCCGCTTTCCGTTTCGCAGAGACCACTGGTTAGCAAAGCGTGCGCGTCTTTCAAGCTATCTTTGACATTGCGGGCAATAGAAAGTTGAGCGTCCTGACTGCACGAATCGGCTCACTTTTGCATTGCAGCCCTCTGCCACGCAGGGCTGGCCTTCGCGGCCGTAGACCTTGAAATCATGTTGAAAATAACCCAAGTCGCCATCAGCTTGGCGATGGTCCCTGAGGCTTGAACCACCTGCCGCAATCGCTTCGTTGAGGACATCACGAATTATTGGCACCAAGCTATGAATACGCCTGGTCGAGAGCTTCGCTGCCTTTCGTTTAGGGTTGATTCCCGCCCGAAACAGCACCTCGCAGACGTAAATATTGCCCAAACCAGCAACGATTCCCTGATCCAGAAGGGCTGTTTTGATGGGGCTCATACGGCCCTTTAGCCGTGTCACGAGGTAATCGCCATCGAACTGGTTGCCCAACGGCTCCGGCCCGATCGCCCGCAAGAGCCAGTGATCTTCTTGCGCATCAGTCGGCAAGAGATCCATTGCGCCAAAGCGGCGGGCATCGTTGAACGTGACCCGCGCGCCGCCTTCCATATCAAAGACCACATGATCGTGTTTCTCTGGCGCGGGATGATCATGGGCAAAATCACCCAGCATCGCGCCCGACACCAACATGCGCCCCGACATGCCAAGATGAACGAGCAGGCTCTCACCGCTTTCGAGGTCGATCAGAATATATTTCGAGCGCCGCCGGAGTGCTCGAATCAGCTTCCCCTGAAGGCGTTCGGCCATATTTGACGGAAAGGGCCATCGCAGATCAGGGCGATTGACCGCGACTTTTTCTATCCGGCGCCCTTCCATCGCGGGCAAAAGTCCGCGGCGCACTGTCTCGACCTCTGGCAATTCAGGCATGCTGCACTTCCTATAGACGTGGGCACGGTGTATGCCCCGTTTGGCGCCTATAGTTGGACCAGCGCAAGAGGACGGCAAGAGTTCATGACAGAACAGCAGCAGAAGACCACACATTTTGGCTTTCAGACCGTGCGCGAAGAAGAGAAAGCCGGGCGGGTTCAGGGTGTCTTCACTTCGGTTGCATCAAAATACGATGTGATGAACGACGTCATGAGCGTTGGGATTCACCGCATCTGGAAAGACGCAATGATGGATTGGCTCGCGCCGCGTCCTGGCCAACAGTTGTTGGACGTAGCGGGTGGCACAGGCGACATTTCCTTCCGCTTCCTCAAGCGCGCGGGGGCGGGCCATGCAACTGTGCTGGACCTGACCGAATCGATGCTTGTTGAGGGACGCAAGCGCGCCGAGGCCGAACAGATGGGCGTAAGCCTCGATTGGGTGGTTGGCGATGCCATGAACCTGCCCTTCGCGGGTAACAGCTTTGACGTCTACACGATCAGCTTTGGCATTAGGAATGTCACGCGCCCACAGGAAGCGCTGAACGAGGCCTATCGCGTCTTGCGGCCTGGAGGGCGGCTCATGGTGCTGGAGTTCAGTCAAATTCCAACCCCGATGATGCAAAAGGCCTATGATCTCTACTCCTTCAACGTCATCCCTAAGATGGGGCAGATGATTGCAGGCGATCACGACAGCTACCAGTATCTGGTGGAGTCGATCCGCAAATTCCCCGATCAGGAGACTTTCCTCGGCATGGTCAAGGCTGCCGGATTTGCGAATGCCAAATACCGCAATCTTTCGATGGGCATTGCCTGCCTGCATTCTGGTTGGAAGGTCTGACCAATGCGTGGCCCGCATAATATCATCCGCCTGATCCGCACCGGCGCAACGCTCGAGCGTACCGGCGCGATGAAAGTGATCATGGATGCCGTCGAGGCGCCGAAGTTGCTGCGGGTTGTGCTGCGCACGTTGGTCTGGCCGGTCAAATGGGTGGGGTACAAGGGCGACCCGACCGTGCCGCCCGCGCCGCGTGCGCTGACCGCTCTTGGCCCAGCCTACATCAAATTTGGCCAAGTGCTTTCGACCAGGCCGGATGTTGTCGGCGACGCGCTGGCGCGGCAGTTGATGGTGCTGCAAGACAAGCTGCCGCCATTCTCGACTGCCGAGGCAAAGGCAGAGGTTAGCCGCGAGTTGGGCGTTGCTGCGGAGGCTGTCTTTTCCGAGTTTTCAGATGCGGTCGCCGCTGCTTCGATTGCACAGGTCCACAAGGCAACATTGGTCGACACGGGCGAAGATGTCGCCGTGAAGGTGCTCCGCCCTGGGATCGAGCGGGCGTTTCAGAAGGACATCGACGCTTTCTATTTTGCCGCGCGTATGATCGAAATTCTGTCACCTGCCTCCCGCCGGTTGCGGCCAATGGAAGTGATCCGGCATTTTGCCGGTGTGGTGCATGGCGAGTTGGACTTGCGGCTTGAGAGCGCGTCGGCGTCTGAATTCGCCGAAACAACCCGCAATGATGTGGGTTTCAGCGTGCCCGAGATCAAATGGCACCTATCGGGACGGCGGGTCATGACGCTGGGCTGGGTCGAGGGACTCGGCTTTGGTGATATCGAAGCGCTTCGCGCCAGCGGGCATAATCTAGAAGACGTCGCTGGCCGGGTCTTGCAGCTTTTCCTCAGTCACGCGCTGCGGGACGGGCTGTTTCATGCGGATATGCATCAGGGGAACCTCAAGCTCGGCGCGAATGGCGATATCATCGCGTTTGATTTTGGCATCATGGGCCGGATCGACGCCTATACGCGACGGGTCTATGCGGAAATCCTGTATGGCTTCATCCAGCGCGACTATCGCCGCGTGGCCGAGGTGCATTTCGAGGCGGGCTATGTGCCCGCCGATCGCGATGTAGAGGAATTTGCCGCAGCTCTGCGGGCTGTTGGTGAGCCGATATTTGGCATGGAAGCGAGCCGTATTTCGATGGGGCGTTTGCTGTCCTATCTCTTTGAAGTGACAGAACGGTTTGGCATGGAAACACGCACCGAACTGATCTTGCTTCAGCGCACGATGGTCGTGGTCGAAGGCGTGGCGCGCTCACTCGATCCGCATATGAATATCTGGCAGGTCGCCAAACCTGTGGTGGAAAATTACATCAAGGACAGCATCGGACCAAAGGCCGTGTTGCGCGATCTGGCGCTGACCGCGCGGGTGCTGACCCGCTTTGGCCCGAAATTACCCGCGATGGCCGAGGCCGCGCTGATTAGGCAGTCGACCCCGGATCACCAGAGCGAAAGCAACAATGGGTGGTGGCAGCTTGTCACCGCCGTTTTGGCCGCAGCAGCAGGGGCGGGCGCTATGGCGCTTTATCTGCGCAGCTCGTGACTCATTCTCGAGGCGGCGATGCGGCTTCCCGCAGGCCGTTGACTGCCTCCACCATTGTTGTATCACCGCTGGCAAAGACGATCTCTGCGTCGCCATCTGGGGAGAAACGAACCTCTGTCACCCGCGCGTAGACAGAGACGGGATGCTCCGAAAAACCGCCACCCTCAGCGGATTGCAAATCCGTTTAGACCGGTTCGATTCCGGTACCCGCCTCCACAATATATTGTGTATTTTCCCTAAAAAGATCTACCTGATACAAGATATAGTTCGAAATTTTTCGTACACAATTCGTACACAAAATTTCGCTGCAGATTTGCTGATTCCAATACTAATGTTTGAGAGTATTAGTTAGAGGATTTTAGCAGATGAGTTACGGTGTGAATTCCATACGAATTCACAAAAAACTTAGACTGGATAAACGAGCAGGCAGCGATAATTGATCCGCTCGCCTTACACTGCCAAGCGGCAAGAGACTGATCAAAACAACTAAGACTGACATGCACTAACTTTTAACATGGAACACTCAAGTGGGGCTGCTCACTTCTGAGCGAGCTCAGTCGCGCCTTTCAGGTGGGGTTCGTGCTCTTTCTACCCTTCTTGATCATCGACCTCGTCGTCGCGGCGGTGTTGATGTCGATGGGTATGATGATGGTGCCGCCTGCTGTCGTGGCCTTGCCGTTCAAACTCGCCTTCTTCGTCGTCGCGGATGGATGGATGTTGATTTCTGACAGCCTGATACGCGGCTATTTTTAACTAAAAAGGGCGCCGGAAAACACGGCGCCCTTCGAATATTCTGATCGCCCTAGTCAGGCGCTTTCGCCGCGCTCGATCCGCGCGAATTGCTTCACAGCACTCGACTCTTCGTTCGCATGCGGCTGGCGGTGCAAGGTGCGGCTCAGCTTGCCACGCATACCCTGTCGCTCCACCCGCAGATAGGCACGAAGGCGACTGCCGTCATTGCGGGTCCGTTCGGTATCTATCACATGTCGCTCCATGGTATCCTCCTTATCAGTGGCCATTAGGAAGCCTACCACGGCAGGTACAAATTTTCACCCCTCCAGCCGCGAAACCGCCCAGCGCGCCGCCTCATCGACCGCGGGATCATCGTCGCCAACTCGCGCCCGCGCGGCTGGAAGGAGATTGGCATCTCCGGAATTTCCAATTGCATACAATACGTTACGCACAAATCTGTCGCGCCCGATGCGTTTGATCGGACTACCTGAAAAGCGTGCGCGAAATTCCGCGTCATCCAATCCCGCCAGCTCCGCGAGGGGCGGATCAACAAGATCATCCCGCGCGGCATATCGCTGCTCACTGGCTTCCACCGCGAATTTGTTCCACGGGCACACGGCAAGGCAATCGTCGCAGCCATAAATCCGGTTCCCCATGCGCGCGCGCAGCTCAGGCTCCACAGGCCCTTTATGTTCGATCGTCAGGTAGGAAATGCAGCGCCGCGCATCGAGTTGATAGGGCGCAGGAAAGGCCTCAGTCGGGCAAATATCGAGGCAGGCGCGGCAACTGCCGCAGCGCTCCTCGGCCATTTCATCAGGGGCAAGATCAAGCGTGGTAAAGATCGCACCAAGAAAGAACCAGTTCCCCAACTCCCGCGACAAAAGATTGGTGTGCTTGCCTTGCCAGCCCAACCCCGCAGCGGCGGCAAGGGGCTTCTCCATCACTGGCGCTGTATCGACAAAGACCTTGATCTCTGTTTCAGGCACCTGCTCGATCAGCCAGCGGCCGACCCGCTTGAGCCGCTTTTTGACAATATCGTGATAATCACGGTTCTGCGCATAGACGGAGATCGCCGCCCGATCACGCCGCTGCAAAACCTCAAGCGGATCATGCGCGGGGGTATAAGGCTCTGCCAGCATGATGACCGAGCGGGCCTCTGGCCAAAGCGCAGACGGATCGCCCCGCCAATGCATCCGCTCTGCCATCCATGCCATCTGCCCGTGGCGGCCTTCGTCGACGAAGCGTTCGAGTCGCGACATCACCTCGGGAATGGCGTCCGGTCGGCATACACCCATCTTGGCAAATCCGCTTGCCTCGGCATATGCGCGTAACCGTTCCTTCACGGCACCGCTCAGAAATCCAGATCGGCGTAATGCGAGGGTTGCGGGAAACCAGGCACCTGATCGGCAAGGATCGATCGGAAGGCAGGGCGGGACTTGATCTTGGCGTACCAATCCTTGACGGAATCTGCCGCGTTCCAGTTCACATCCGAAATATAATCGATGCAGCTCAAATGTGCTGCCGCCGCGAAATCCGCAATTGTCATCTCGTTACCTGCCAGCCAGCGACGGCTCTCCAACAGCCATGTCATGTAACCGAGGTGGAATTTGATCGCCTTGGTGCCTGCCTTGAGGTTGGCACTGTCGGGGTAGCCAGTGCCTTGGACCTTGCGAAACACCCGCTCGCCCACCAGCTTGCTCGTCACCTCATGATAGAACTTGTCGTCGAACCATGCCACCAAGCGCCGCGCCTCATAGCGGCCTTCCGGCGTTGCGGGCAGCAAAGGCGGGGTCGGATGCGTTTCTTCCAGATATTCGCAGATCGCTCCACTATCGGGCATTAAGCGGTTCCCGATCTTCAATACGGGAACCTGCCCCGCCGGATTTCGGCGTAAGAATTCTGGGGTTTTCTCCCAGTAACGCTCCTCAGCCAGCTCGACCTCGACCTTTTTCTCGGCCAGAACCAGCCGCACTTTGCGCGAAAACGGCGACAACGGGTAATGATACAAACGGTGCATTAAATTCGGCTACCTGTCCTGTGTTTGGTCCTCAATGCCGCAACCTGATGAGCGGATCAACTGTCTCTCTGGCGCAGGGCATCAACCTTGCTCGAAACAAGCCGCGCGCCCATCGGCCAGTATCGTCGCGGCCCCGTCCGCAATCGCCTCGGCCCGCGACGAAACGAAAGCACTGGGTTGTGCCGCCGAACGGTTCTTCGGGTCGGGCAGAATTGCAGCCAGTAAAGCAGCCTGCCGTGGTGATAGGTCAGCTGCTGAAATCCCGAAATAGCTCTGCGCCGCAGCTTCGACCCCAAAGACCCCGCGATCAAACTCGGCAACGTTGAGATAGACTTCAAGAATCCGCCGCTTTGGCCACGCCACCTCGACCACCGGCGTCAACAAGGCCTCAAGCGCTTTGCGCGGCCAGCTCCGACCCTGCCAGAGATACACATTCTTCGCCACCTGCTGACTGATCGACGAAGCACCACGCGACTGACCGGAATCGATCACCGCGCGGATTGCTTTCATATCAAAGCCCCAATGCGCGCAAAAATTCGCATCCTCCGCCGCGACGGCGGCGCGCAGCATGACCGGCGCGATCTGCTTGGCGGGCACCCAGTCCTTTTCGAGGCTCCCGTGGCGGAATCGCTCGGCCAGAATATAAGGCGTCGCCGGCACCGGCACGAAACGGTAGAGCAACGTCATCAACACGACCACGCCACACAGCGCCAATAATCCCCGCACACTCCACTTGGCGATCCAACGCGCGCGTTCAGTGAGGCGCTGCCGCAGAGGGACGGCGGCCTTTGCCTTTTTTCGCTTTGTGCTTTTTTGCGGTGTGCCTGCCTTTGCCATGACCCTGCTATAGGTCATTTCGCGGAGGCGGAAAAGCAAAACGGCGGCCCGAAGGCCGCCGCTCTGTTTTCTTATTCTGCCGGGATGGCCGTTTCTTCGTAGCTGAGCGGATGCGGAATATGCACCAGCATCTCTTTCGGGCAGATTTGCAGGAAATGCGCCTTTTCGGTTTCCCAATCTTGCAGGATACGCTCGGCCTTGCGGCTTCCTGTCTCTGCAAGATGGCGCTCGATCAGGCCCTTCAGCTGAGCCTCCCATTCGGCAACGGTAACAGGGCAGGCGACAAGGGTTTCCATGTTGATCAGCGGGCGGGCTTCGCCCTTCGGATCATAGAGGTAGGCCATGCCACCCGTCATACCCGCGCCAAAGTTTGCGCCGATGCTGCCAAGGATCACAGCAACGCCTCCGGTCATGTATTCACACCCGTTGGAGCCGCAGCCCTCGACAACCACATGCGCGCCGGAATTTCGCACCGCGAAACGCTCACCCGCACGACCTGCCGCAAAGAGATAACCAGCGGTGGCACCGTAGAGAACTGTATTGCCGATGATCGTATTGTCCTCGGCGACCAGCGGGCTGGCCATTGGCGGGCAGACAATAACCGTGCCGCCGGAGAGGCCCTTGCCGACATAGTCGTTCGCATCACCAGAGACTTCGAGCTTTAGGCCCGGGGCTGCAAACGCGCCCAAGGACTGACCAGCGCTGCCGGTCAGTTTGACAGTCAGGTGATCCGGCTGGAGGTTATTTCGCATGCCAAAGTTGCGCACGATATGGCTCGAAACGCGGGTACCGATTGTGCGGTGTGTGTTTTGCACCGCATAGTGCAGCTGCATCTTCTCACCATCGTTGAGGAAGCGTGCTGCGTCCTTGACGATTTCCGCATCCAGCGTGTCAGGCACTTCGATGCGCGGCTTGTTGCGATCATAGGTGATCTTTTCCGCGCCATCGACGGTGATCAACAGCGGATTGAGATCGAGATCGTCCAGATGCGCCGAGCCACGGCTGACCTGTGCGAGGAGATCTGCGCGACCGATCACCTCGTCAAGCGACCGCGCGCCGAT
>Ga0181576_10000772_pt1 | contig 24099 bp, 21 predicted proteins | sample 101ome_22_FD_132464 | JGI IMG/M metagenome (GOLD analysis project Ga0181576, IMG submission 132464) | Coastal salt marsh microbial communities from the Groves Creek Marsh, Skidaway Island, Georgia - 101412BT metaG (megahit assembly) | ecosystem: Environmental > Aquatic > Marine > Intertidal... | reverse complement strand
ATTCAGAGGCTCAGGCGCTGGACTCTAGCAAGGGCTTCGACTTGAGATTGGGCTTGAGGGTTCAACCCGACGAAGAGGATGGAGACCACAAAACCAGCATGCTTACTGCCGTTGGATCCGACAACAATTCCACTGCAGTGAATAGGTGATTGATCTGCTGGAGAGGTTAGCTCGATAGTCAATTCAGACCAGACAGGTAAGGCCTCTGGCGATAAAAACTCAACACCATTAGATCGGACGTTAACAGCCTCAGGAGGAAGGGAAAATTCAATGCCCCCTGACTTAACCTTGAAAGGTTCGAATACGCCTGATTGATCCAACTTTGTTGCTTTCATACGACAGAAAGATAACCTACCACGAATCCGTCATTCGTCAATAAACGAACGAACAAGCTCCACCAAAACCACTAACCCTGAATGAAAGTCATAAAACGCTTTCATTCAACATTTTACCACTCAATTACCGCTGCTCCCCAGGTCAAGCCTGCCCCAAAAACCACTAGCAGCACCAAATCTCCACGCTCGATCCGCCCTTGCTCAACGGCTTGATCCAGCGCGATAGCTACAGAAGCAGCAGATGTGTTGCCAAATTTGTCCACATTGATAAAAAGTTGATGTTCCTGAGCCCCCAGCCGATCCGCTACCGCGCTCATGATGCGCAGATTGGCTTGATGTGGGATCACGCATTTGATTTGGCTGATTTCAATCTGGCATCGAGCCAAGGCTTCCTTGGCAGCTCGATGCATGGCAGTGACCGCGCTTTTGAAGGTTTCCTTGCCATCCATGCGCAAGAAATGAAGTCGATCTTGAAGCGATTGAGCTGTGGCTGGGTGACGACTACCGCCACCGGGCATGGACAATAATGAAGCCTTGCCTCCATCTGCCCCCATACATGCGGTCAGGAGGCCGTGGGATTCGGGACGATTTTGAAGGATGACAGCCCCTGCCCCATCACCGAACAAAACACAGGTGTTTCGATCCTGCCAATCCACAATGGACGATAATTTTTCAGCCCCAATCACCAGAACCGTATCGTATGTTCTGGACATGATGAACTGTTGAGCCACCTCAAGGGCGTAAATAAAACCTGAACAAGCAGCTTCCAGATCAAAAGCTGCCGCCCGGGTGGCACCGATTTTCTGTTGGACTAGGCAGGCCGTGCTGGGGAAAGGCATATCGGGCGTGATGGTGGCCACGATGATCAAATCAATCGACTCAGCACTAATATTTGCTTTCTTCAGCGCCTTAGTGGCCGCCTCTGCGGCCAGATCCGATGTGAATTGATCCTCAGCTGCAATCCGTCGCTCCCTGATGCCAGTGCGGGTTGTGATCCACTCATCCGTTGTATCGACTAACTTTTCAAGGTCAGCATTGGTCATGCACCGATCTGGCACGTAGGATCCCACCGAAACAATGGAGCAGGTGCGTCCCTTGAGGTTGAGCGCCGCCCTGGGGTTGACGAAATCGACATTTTTACTCGGTAAGTCAGTCATGTTGCTTGATCATCATTGAGGCAGTTAGGCAATCTCCATTTTTTCATTAGCCATTGAGATCGCCTCCGTCATCTGTTGATTGATCTGGTGGTCAAAGGCACTGTAGGTCATGCGGATGGCATTTTTAACAGCCTTGGCTCCGGCCGAGCCATGAGCAATGAACACATTGCTGTTGAGCCCCAACAACGGGGCACCCCCGTATGCATCGGGGTCCATCCTCCGCTTAATAGTGCGAAAAGCACCCTTGGCCATTAAGGCCCCGATTTTCCTAACTGGACCGGCAGTGAGTTCCTCGCGCAACCAGGAAAAGAGGTTCTGAGCCAGACTTTCGCAAGACTTGAGCACCACATTGCCAACAAACCCATCGCAGACGACGACATCGACACGATTGGAGAAGAGGTCATGGCCTTCGACATTGCCCACAAAATTCAAATCGAGCTGCTTGCACAGAGAAAACGCTTCCAAGGTCAAATCGTTGCCTTTGATATCCTCTGTGCCAACACTAAGTATCCCGACTCGTGGGTTAGGAATGCCAAGTATCTCCCTGGCGTAGACATTCCCCATCACGGCATAGTGAGCTAGGTGGATGGGTTTTGAGTCGACGTTGGCACCTGCATCAAGGAGAACAAAATCGTTTTGAGGCGTCGGTAATACCGTCGCGATGCCAGCGCGCTCAAGCCCTGGCAGTCTTCTGAGTTTAACCGTGGATGCTGTCACCACGCCGCCGGTGTTGCCAGGAGAAAGGAAAGCATCGGCTTCTCCCTGCTTGAGGAGATTGATTCCAACGGTGATGGAACAGTCTTTCTTGCGCCGCACCGCATCCATCGGGCGGTCATCCATGGCAAGGACCTCGTCGGCGTGCTGAATTTTGAGACGAGACGAATCGATGGACCGAGTTTCGAGAGCTTTGAGGATATCAGGCTCTCGACCGACCAAGATAGCTGTTTCCAGTCCGGCAAGCTGGTTCAGAGCCTGGATGACACCATCCACAATGACGCCGCAGCCATGGTCGCCACCCATGACATCGACAGCAATACGCATCGACTCAGAAGGTTGAGAATGGGTTGAGTAAATAAGGAGTCGGCCAGCTGAATCAGCCGTATGACTCGATATTCACCACCTGCTTGCCCTTGTATTGCCCGCAACTGGGGCAAACTCGATGGGGCACGTAAGGGGCAGCGCACTCGGGGCACACGCTGAGCTGCGGCAGATGAAGGACACTGTTGGATGCTCGGCGTTTGCGTTGTGCACTTCGCGAAGGTTTTCTCTTTGGGACACCCATGATTCAGTCTTTTTCGTTTTCTAGTCTTAAATGATCAAGAGCTTCCCAAGGCGATACTTCTTCCGAAGATTCCCGTCCAAGGGAAGTTTGCGATGCCGAATGACTTTCAACCAGACCAGGACATTGATCTCCGCAGTGTGGATGCTGCGGCAGCGCAAGCAGGACATCCTCTCTTAGAACCTCCGTCAAGTCAACCAAATCATTCTGCACTTCCAGGGCATCATCCCCTTCCAATGAGGCAAACCCAGACCAATCGGATAATTCAATGGACCATTCGAACGGTTGCAAACATCGGGCGCATTCACAAACAAAGGACTGGCGCAGGATTCCATGGAGCAAGAGCCCCTGTTCATGCCGATCTATCACCAGGTCATATTGCAACCCTCCATCAGGTCGAATGAGTTCATCCGCAAGGTTCAGATCGAGCGCATCGACATCAACCTCTCCTTGAAAGCTCTCAGATTCCGCCTCCAAGTCACGCAAGTTTACTAAGAGTCTCATGAATTCAATGGATGTGATGAATGACCTGGAGAGTATTGGGAGGGAAAGCGCTTTTTCATGGCATCATGAATGGCTTCAGGAACAAAGGGGCGGATATCGCCGCCGAGGCTAGCCACTTCTTTCACCATGCCTGAACTGATGAAGGTATATTGATCCTTAGGCATCATAAAAATGGTCTCAATATCACTGTTAAGCTGGCGATTCATGAGTGCCATCTGAAACTCAAATTCATAGTCAGAAATGGCCCTCAGGCCCCGAATAATGGCATGGGCATTCTTCCTTGCCGCATAATCCACAAGGAGTCCTTCAAAGGCATCCACAGACACACCGGGAATGCCCTCAATGGCTTCATTGACCAGCTGGCAACGTTCCCCCTTGCTGAATAAAGGCCGCTTGGCCTCATTGGTGGCGACAGCGACAATCACATGGTCAAAGAGCTTGACCGCTCGGCGGATAACATCCAGGTGACCATGGGTCAGCGGATCGAAACTACCTGGGTAGATACCTATTTTGTTCATGCGGATCTTTACGGGAGGCTTTTGCCGCAGCTCATTGATCTGAAGTCGACCGCGTCTCAAAACGCCTCCGATGCCCCGAGCGGCTGACCTCCACCTCATATGAGGTTCCATCTGGTGAAACGATCAATCTAAGAGGTAGACCCTGGCATTCCTTGGACAGGTTGGCGATGTGTTCTTCCGGAGCATTGTGGTGATCATCCTCTCTTAAATTACGATGCAATTGATACATGGCTTGCAAAGACCCCAAAGAGCTGAGGGTCTCAAATGTGTTGGCCCCACAACCTTTGGTCACGCCATTGTTCATGATACTGACTCGAGGTTCAAGGGCTCTCAGCAAGCTGGGGTGATTACTTTGATCCAACCCATGATGTGTCACCTGATACACATCAACCTTGCCCACTCGATTCACAGGACAAACCAAGGCATGCTCCATATTCCAGGTTAAATCGCCGGCGTCAAAAAAGCGAAAAGGCCCGAATTCAAGCAACAACACGACACTACTTGCATTATCAGATAAATCTTGTGCCTTGGGAGGGACCTCTTCCTGGCAGATCAAGGAGCTTTCGGTAACTGGTATATCGATCATTTGCCGGTTGGCAGCTAAGCAACGCAAGGTCAGAGGAGGGCTTCCATTCCGTTGTCGTAGAGGTATTTCAGAGCCTGGCAGAATGAGATGACGCTGACCAACGTTCATGTCACGGTAAGGTTTGATCAGCAGCGGGAAACGAGCATCGGGACGCTGTCGATCAGGGCTCTCGGAGGGGATTCCCTTGTCATAAACAGCATGGATCGGGAGTTTTTGAGCTAGCTCAGCTGCTCCACCAAAATGATCCAAGTGGAAGTGCGTTGTGATTAAAAAATCAAGATGGTCTAGCCCAGCACGCTGGGTGATCACCTCATGGATACGATCCGCATCGCGCTGGCCAGGATTACCAGAATCAATCAGGATGGATTGACCTCCAGGACTTACAACAAGGGTTGCTGCACCCCCTTCGACATCAATCCAGTAAATATTCAGGCGACCATCATTCTCATCACCCAGTAGCACGCCTTGCAGGAAGCAGAACAACAGGTAGACCCATCGTGTTGAGGAGGATTTCATTGTATCGAAGCCAGGTTGAGCGTGAAATGAAAAGCATTTAACAGGCCCTGCCTAGATTAATCGGCAGTGATAGCTTAAGGCAATCCACAAACAAGGGCCTATGATTTAGGCCTTCACTATTGCCTTGGATCCTGTTTGAAAGGACGGATCGGTCATAATTTGAGTCGATTTACCTTAGCCTAGGAGACAAAACCAATCTGAGATCCATTTCAGGCTTGTCAAAGCGAGGTCCAAATCGTTGAATACCGCCCTTGTCGCAAGACATAGGGTGGCTGAATAGCTCAGTTGGTAGAGCAGCGGACTGAAAATCCGCGTGTCCCCAGTTCAAGTCTGGGTTCAGCCACCATTTCTTTTTTTTATCCTTTTTTCATACTTCTCCTGACTTGCCCACTCTTTTGCTGGGTCCAAGGGTCGACTCCTGGGCGTTTGTGACCCTGGCGGCCCAACCGATGCTTCATTTTGGCACAAACAGCCCACTTCAGCCTGAGTTTGTCTAATGCAGTGGCCGTAAGCGGGCATCACATGTTGCCTCGAACTGACTGCACTATGAATGAGGTTTCACAGGGTGCCACGAATGAGGGCCGTGGTCTGCGATTCAACTTTCTGAAAAACTCGGTCAAAAAAAGAGCGAAGGCACAATCCCGAGTCATCCCAAGACCACAAGCCGATGGACAGAGGACCTGGACACACTCCTTCAAGATACCTCTTGATTAAACCCAACCTTCGCGCACATTGTCATCGACTTAGGTTCATGAGGAAAATCACTCACAACGCTGCTTTGGGCCATTCGAACAAGGGCTGGAGCCGCCGGATCACGCACCTGTTTAAGGTAAACGCCTTAGCCTGGGTGGGGCTTTTATTAACCTCAGGATGTCAGCAGGATGGGCAAATCGCCATCTATGAGGTGATCAAAGATCAACCCTACGTTTTGCCATCCAATTGGGAGAAGGCAGACAACGCCAGTAGCATGCGTCTGGCCACTTTCAGGATCACAGGCGAAGCCAACCAATCTGCCGAGGTGGCTATCCTTCCCATGCCCGACCTGCAAGTCGCAGACCACGAAATTGTCAACCTTTGGCGCCAGCAGCTTCAGCTGACGCCAATCGGCGAAGATGAGATGGACGCCAACAGCAGAGCCATAGCCATCGGATCGATGGAAGGCAGGCTCTTTGATCTGACCGCAGCCGAAGGCGTTCCAGGCGACATGGCAGGCATGCGCATCGTCACAGCTTTTGTCAAAGCACCCACCGGCACTTGGTTTTTCAAACTATCTGGGCAAGGGGCATTCCTTGAATCTAACCTGAGCGGGTTCGAGGATTTCTTGGCCTCAGTGGACCTTTATGCCCTGCAGGGCGCTATCCAAACCAGTAGCATGCCCCCTGCGACGGGTTCGCAGCCACGAGCCAATCCTCCTTCCAACTCAACTGCCCAAGTCGATTTGCCCGATTGGGTTGTCCCGTCAACCTGGAAAGAAACCGGACCTCGTTCCATGATCCTTGCGAGCTTTGCTGCCGATGGAGACGGCGGTCTGGCTGATATCACCCTATCAAGTCTAGGGGGTGGCGCGGGCGGCCTCTTACCCAACATCAACCGATGGCGCCGCCAGATCGGCTTGCCTCCAACCGATGCTGAGGGTGTGGCTTCCATGACTGAAGCAATCACCGTAGGCGAACAAACCGCAACACTTGTGGCACTGGAAGGCCAGGACCAAAGCATTCTGGCTGCCATCCTTCCCTTTGGCGATCAGACCTGGTTCATCAAGGCCATGGGACCTTCGAAAGCCATTGATCGAGAAACCGATGTTTTCAGACAATTTGTTCAGTCCATCTCATTTGAGTAGATCATGAAGCAACTCTGGCATCTCATCACTTCGCTCAAACTCACGGTTGTCTGCCTGAGTTTCTCCATGCTGATTGTTTTTGTCGGCACCCTGGCACAGGTTGAGCAGGGGCTCTATTTGGTTCAGGATCGATATTTTAAAAGCCTTTTTGTCTTTTGGGGACCTGAGGGAAGCGACTGGCAAATACCCATCATGCCAGGTGGTTACTTGGTGGGCATCCTGCTCATGATTAACCTGATCGCGGCTTTCATGGCTAAGTTCAAATGGACGAGAAAAAAAATCGGCATCTGCATTTCTCACCTGGGCATCATCCTGCTCCTCCTTGGGCAACTAGCTACCGATCTGCTTTCCCGTGAAAGTGCCATGGAAATCAAAGAAGGAGCCACCAGTTCGCATTCATCTGATTTCAGGATCAACGAGCTGGTGATCATTGACCAAGGCAATCCAGCCAAAGACAAGGTCTATGCTCTTGCTGAATCTTTGGTTCAGAGTAAGCAGGGAGCTATCATCAACAATCCATCACTGCCTTTCCAACTCAAGATCGAAGCATTTTGGCCCAATGTATCGCTGACTGGCACATTGGAAGATAGTCAGGGCCAACTCAAGGCCGATCACGCCGATTACCAGCGCGTCGAGGCCACAACCGGCTTCTCCAATGTCTACCTCAAACCCATGCCCCCCCAGACTTCCATGGACTCTCGAGACACCCGGGCGGCAATCATTGAGGTCATGGACGGCGATACCTCGGTTGGAAAGTGGTTTGTAGCAACCATCTTGGACCCGCAGACATGGACATACCAGGGACGGGAATACAGTATCGGGATGCGTGCCAAGCGATATTATGAAGATTTTTCCATGACACTGCTCAAGGCCACCCATGAAAATTACACAGGGACCAACGAGCCCAGAAATTTTGCGAGTCGGGTGCAGCTAAGAAACCGCCAAACGGGCGAGGATCGTGAGGTCCTAATCTACATGAATCACCCGCTCCGGTATCAGGGCCTGACATTCTATCAGTACCAGATGACTGCTGGAGAGATGGTGCAGCGTCAGGGCCTGGACCCCTCCTCAACCTTTCAAGTTGTCAAGAATCCTACTTGGGTCAGCCCTTACCTGGCCTGCGTCATGGTTGGCCTTGGACTCACGATTCAATTCATGATCCACCTGGTTGGATTCCTGCGCAAACGTCGCCCAAACACAACAGCTCTGGAACCCTCCTCGGCTTCCACGTAAATCAAACTGGAGCCCTCAAGCTGCCTCATCAATCTCACTCATGAAGACAAAAATCCCTTATTTCGTCACAGCGCTTTTTGGACTGATGATGCTCTCGGCCCTGAGGGAACCCAAACCAGCTGGACCCATGAATGACGTTGGGTTTGGGCGGATTCCAGTGCTGCGTGAAGGACGCCTGCAACCTCTGGATTCTGTGGCGATGAATGCCTTGATTCAAATCCGCGGCACGAGGAAGGTGCCCCTGGACGGACAGGATGCCAAGGGCAGTTGGGGCGACCTCAATCAATTGGCTCAAAATGGCGGAGTGCAGCTGACCGAGCGCAAATGGTATCAGTTTTCCAAGCGCCCGAGGAAGCTCAATGCGTCGCAATGGCTGATGGAAGTCATGATGCATCCTGAGATAGCCGATCAACGTTATATTTTTGCTATCAATCATCCCGAGTTGTTGGATGAATTGGGGCTCATGGAGGCAGGGTTGGAACGCTCGGGACTGCGTTACTTCACATTTCTGGAAATGAGACCTCACTACCCTGCCATCATGGGGCATGCTCGTAGTGCTTTCGACCGCGAGGAGGCCCTCAGGTCCCCTTTCGAAAAAGCGGTTCTCAAAACATACCAGGCCCTCAACATCTATCTGGAACTTAAAAACACCATGGCTCCAGAAGACGCTCATGACATGGTAGCCGAACTGGACACCTACCTCGCCTCGATCGGGCCAGGGATCGAAGCATGGAGGTTGCAAAACCAAGGTCAGGAGCATGACGAGAACCAGCTCAATCTCTTCTCCTCTTACATGGACCGATTTCAGCTGCTGAGCGGCGCCAGGACACTGATGATTCCTCCCGAGCGACAGGCAGGAGCCAGTGATGATTGGAGTACCATCGGGACAAACCTCATCACGGCAATCCAAACCAGGACCATCAAGCCTGCCATTCAATCCTTCGCAAGCATGCAGTCGGCTTTCCATCATGGTCGAGCCGATCAATTCAACCAGTCTTTGGATCAATACCTCAACTCATTGCAAGCTGGATATCAGACCGAGGTCAAACGAACCGGCATTGAATACCGTTACAATCGTTATTCGCCTTTCTATCGAAGCAGTGTGTTGTATTTGTTTGCCTTCCTGCTGGCATGCATGAGCTGGTTCAGAGATTCAGATGGCATGAGACGAACGGCAGTCATGCTCATTGCCCTCGCGGCCTTGATCCACACTGTGGGGCTGATCACGCGCATGTTGATAGAAGGCCGTCCCCCTGTTACAAACCTATACAGTTCAGCAGTATTTGTAGGCTGGGGAGCCGTGCTTCTCGGCTTGGTGATCGAGAGGGTCTACAAGGATGGAATCGGTTCGGCCATCGCAAGCCTCGTCGGCTTGCTTTCCTTGATCATCGCACACAACTTGTCCCTCACCGGTGACACCATGGGTGTTTTGAGAGCTGTGCTGGACACCAACTTCTGGCTCGCCACCCATGTGGTGATCATCACACTAGGTTACGCCTCCACCTTTGTCTCTGGGTTTCTAGGCATCATTTATGTCATGCGCGGGTTCCTCCCCGGCTCCCTTCCTGAATCCACAGCGAAGTCCCTGGCAAAAATGGTTTATGGAGTGGTCTGCTTCTCCACGCTATTTAGTTTCGTAGGCACGGTTCTGGGTGGGATATGGGCCGATCAGTCTTGGGGGCGTTTCTGGGGTTGGGATCCGAAAGAAAATGGCGCCCTCCTGATCGTTATCTGGAATGCCCTCATCCTGCATGCCCGGTGGGGCGGGATGATCAGGGAACGTGGCCTGATGAACCTGGCTATTTTTGGTAATATTGTCACTGCTTTTTCATGGTTCGGGGTGAACATGCTCGGGGTTGGGCTGCACAGCTACGGTTTCATGAGTGCGGCTTTCAAGTGGTTGATGATTTTTAACTTCACCCAAATCAAGCTCATTGCCATTGGCATGATAGCAAGCCACCATTGGCAAGCTAACCGATGGGCTGTATGGACAGTATGCCTGCTCAACGCCATGCAGGGGCTATGGATTCTCACTCAAGCGCAATGGGAAGTGGCTCAGTGGGCAACCCTCGCCCTGATGCTGGCACTGGAAGCTACCCTTTTCTTCTACTTGGTCGGCAGAAAGTTATCGCCCAGTAAGATGCGACAAGTCACAGCCTAAACTTGCTAAGCTCTTAGGGATTGATCCTTGTTGCAAGGGCCTGCATCTGTTAGCAGTCCACTCAAGCCATCATTCCCATGCCTGTCCCCTACCGTGTCGCCGTCATTGGAAGTACCAACCGAGGAAACTACGGTCACGGTCTGGACGTGGTGTGGAAGCAGCTCCCTGAGACTGAGATAGTTGCCGTCGCCGACGATCACCCTGAAGGCCTGGCCAAAGCAGCCACCCGTTTGGGTGCGACCCACGCCTACTTGGATTACCGCACCATGCTTGAGGCAATCCAGCCCGATCTGGTTAGCATCGCTCCAAGGTGGGTCGACCAACACTGCGACATGGTCGTTGCAGCAGCACAGGCAGGGGTCAAGGGGATCTACTTGGAAAAGCCGCTCTGTCGCAGCATGGAAGAAGCCGATGCCATGGTGCTTGCCTGCACTCAAGCGAACACCAAGGTAGCGGTGGCTCACCAAACCCGTTACAGCCCAATCCTTAGATCTGTCTATCGGTTGATTCATGAAGGTCACCTCGGCGACATCATGGAAATCCATGCAAGGGGCAAGGATGATCACCGAGGAGGCGTTGAGGATCTATGGGTGCTCGGAACACATGTGCTCGACCTCATGCACCATCTCGGAGGAGCACCAAACTGGTGTTCGGGCTCTTTACTCGAATCAACCAGGCTTGTCACAAACAAAGATATCAGACCTGGTAACGAGGGCCTGGGGCCCTTTGCTGGGAACCAAGTTCACGCGATCTATGGTCTTGAAAACGGTATCCTCGGTTATTTCAGCTCACGTGCTAACACGGCTGCCAATCCCAGCCGCTTTGGTATCACGATCCGTGGCAGTGAAGGATTGCTGACCATGGGAACAGGATTTCTGCCTGCCGCCTACTACTTAGCCTCATCTGATTGGCAAAACCACGGACGTAATCTGCCTTGGACACCAGTCAGTTCGGGCGGAATGGGGCAACCTGAATCTCTGGAAAATGGAGGACTCCAAGAAGGGAACCGAATCGCCTGCAAGGATCTCATTGCCTCGATTGAAGATGATCGCGCACCCGAATCCAGCCTACGCGAAGCCATGGTTGCCACGGAAATGATTTTGGCCATACTTGAATCGCACAGCCTGGGCCAACGTGTTCACTTTCCTTTAGAAAATCGCAAACACCCCCTGAACGTTCCCTTCAGGGCCAGCAACCTGCCTCAGGCACCAAAGAGACCATGATCGAAACACTGAAATGGGATCCAAATGAAGAGCGATTGATCCTACTAGATCAAACCAAGCTACCACAGGAAACAATATACCGCCCGCTGGAAACGCTTGATGAGGTTATTGAGGCCATACAAGCCCTCAGGGTGCGCGGAGCGCCCGCCATTGGTGTCAGTGCTGCCTATGGTTTGGTGATTACAGCCCGTGGTATCCACCAAACGGACTTTGAGGGCTACATGGCCGCTCTGAGTGAAAAGGCCGATCGACTTAAAGCCGCACGCCCAACGGCAGTCAATCTGCAGTGGGCAGTGGAAAGCATCATGGGTCGATTACAGCAAATGGACCTTCATGCTGTCGAAAACATCCCAGGGGTGATTCTCAAAATGGCTATCGAGTTACACGAGGATGATCGTCAACGGTGTGAGCTGATGGCCGAGCAGGGTCAGTCCATACTCCCCCCCAAGGCAAGGGTTTTGACCCATTGTAACACGGGTTTTCTCGCCACCGCTGGAATGGGGACTGCACTCGGGGTTGTGATCAGGGGTCATGAGCGTGGCATGATTGAACGCGTTTACGCCGACGAGACCCGCCCGCTCCTTCAGGGAGCCCGACTCACGGCCTGGGAATGTCAGCAACTTGGAATCCCTTGCACCATTATCTGTGATAACATGGCTGGAGCCTTAATGAAACAGGGAGCCGTTGACTTGGTCATGGTTGGGGCCGATCGGATCGCAGGAGATGGGTCTGCAGCAAACAAAGTAGGCACCTATGGTCTGGCTGTGCTAGCCAGGGCACATCGTTTACCCTTCTATGTGGTCGCCCCATTCTCCACCTTCGACAGCAGGCTACCAAGCGGTGACTTGATTCCTATCGAGCACCGCAACCCCGAAGAGGTACTGCGAGTGATGGGACGTTGTTCAGTAGCACCAGATCAGGCTGAAGCGTGGAATCCAGCCTTTGATGTCACACCCCCAGAACTCATTACTGGCATCATCACCGAACAAGGTATCCTGAAGCCTCCATTTGATGTCGCCATTGCCACCTTAGCAAAACTCCAGCCGGGTATTTGAAAGCTTCCCAATCCCCCACCCTTCCTGATTGCCTACGATGTCCGAACCAAACACCGGCAAATCTCAGTCAGCAGCCTGTCTCCCGGCAGCTTCTAGCCTGCCGTCTTTTCACAGGTCAAGGGTGGTCTTGGCAGCTACATGGCTGATCGGGGTCTTTGCCCTGATCGCAGGGACACAATCCCATGGGGCTCAAAATTCCCCCACTCATCAGGTAGCTGAATCGCCCATCGATACCCATCACTCACCATCCCAACTTTGGCACGATCTCATCCTGATCACATGTTCCGTGGGATTGGTATCCAGCATTGGATTGATAGGGTGGATGCGCCATCGCAAACAGGAGCCATTGCGCGCAAAACTCGATGAACAATGGCTGATGAACATGAGGGTCGCTTTGCTAGGCAATAGCACCTCACCTTCTAACAGCTTGAACCCCCATGGACCCGCATCCGACCCCGAAGTCCTTGAAAGCATGCTGCAGGCGGCCCAGAGAAGGGAGATCACTCAGCAGGAAGCCCTATTCCTTCGCAAGGCCAAGGAAACGGCTGAAAGTGCCAATCAGGCAAAATCAGAATTCCTGGCAACCATGAGTCATGAAATCCGCACCCCGATGAATGGAGTTCTGGGCATGGCCAACATCCTCCTTCAGTCAAAACACCTCTCCGAGCAAGACATAAGGCATGCCAATCTGCTCAAGCTATCGGCAGAGGGCCTTTTGGCAATCATCAACGATATCCTCGACCTGTCCAAATTGGAAGCAGGCCATCTGGAGGTCATTCGTGAACCCTATGATCTGGTTGAATTGATTGAATCCTCCCTTCAACTCATGGCCAGCCAAGCCTATCGCAAGGGTTTAGAACTCGGGTTTCATCTACCTCAGTCCATCAATGGCCAACTGATCGGAGACAAACATCGCATGCGCCAGATCGTGACCAACCTTCTTGGCAATGCCATCAAATACACAGATGAAGGTTTTGTTGAAATCCGGCTACTCAGAAAAGAAACCAAAGAAAACCGAATCCTACGCATTCGTTTAGAAATCGAGGATACTGGCATTGGTATTCCCCAGGATGCCAGATCGGCTGTATTTGAAAAATTCACGCAAATTCAGACCAATGGCCAGGAACATCGAGGCGGCACTGGCCTTGGCATGCCCATCACCAAACAGCTGGTTACCCTAATGCAAGGAACGATTGGTTTTGAAAGTGAACCCAATCGAGGCAGTCTTTTCTGGGTCGAACTGGATTGCCAGCAGCAAGACAACGAAATGGCTCGGTCTAATGATTTCACCAAACCGATCAATTCTGGTCCGGCTGTTATCCTATTCTCACCCGAAGAGTCTAACCGCCGCTGCCTTAGCTCCATTCTCTGTGCCATGACCTCGTCCTTGGTTACCTTGAAGACCCCTTCTGAGCTTATCGAGATCATTCAAAGCCCTACCGGTATCAAGGATAAAGAGGCCCTTATCATGATCGATATCCCTGTGGCCTGGGACCTGGCGAGGATCATCGATTGTGTGAACTCAATACTCGATCAAACACAAGATCGGCATACTGGGCTGCTCATCCTGCATCCAGAAAAATTACCCGAAAAAATAGTCAGCCAATGGTTGAGGCAATCCTGCAGGTGCCTGATGAAACCTGCTACAACAGAAACCCTGAGGCGCTCATGGGAATCACTTCAAGATTCTCCCCCCTTAACAAGGCCAGCCCAAGCAACTGAGGCCCCGAAATCCTCTCATCACGAGGGTATCCAGGCATTGGTGGTAGATGATCACCCGATCAATCAGCGGGTCGTTCAGACCATGCTGGAAATGGCGGGTTGTCATGTTCACCTGGCATCCGATGGTCTTGAAGCGCTGGCATACCTCAAGCACAACAGGATGGATGTGGTCTTCATGGACATTCAAATGCCTCATATGAATGGGATTGAATGCACCCGAGCGATTCGAGCCATGGACCCCAGCCATCAGGTCAGCCCTCGCAGTATTCCCGTTATCGCTGTGACAGCCAATGCCATGGCAGGTGATAATGAGCGCTGCTTTCAAGCAGGTATGAACGACCATCTTCCAAAGCCAATTCGACAAGATGAACTAGAGGCTATCCTGTCAAAATGGTGTTCAATCCCCTCCAAAAAAGGTCACTGAATCTAGGCTTGCGGGAGCAGCACTTCCCTATCCCACCTGCTTGTATCAGGGGAGTGTCTCGGGAGTCAGTGTCTCTCGTAGGGTCACAGACTGACCGGCGATCAAATCCACGAGCCTATGCATGATTTCATGACTAGGCATGACCAGTTTGACCTTGCAAGGGCCGTGCGGCAAACCCTCCAGCACGAGTGGAGTATGCCCCATGAGTTCTTCATTGATATAAACCGCAGCACCTTCGGGCGATGTCATCACCTGTAATTGGCTGGCAGCAAAAACACTGACATGCCGCAGGGGCTCTTGCTCCTGCTTTTGAAGTTCCAGACGGTCGGTGTGGGTTTCACCTTGGAAGGTAAAATGAATCAGATAGTCCCCAAGAGGTAGATTCACCACCGCTGGCACAGATCCAGCGTGCCATTTACCTGTATGATCCTGGTAGCGATAGGTGCCCCCGGATGGAAAAGTATCAAGTTCCACCTTGACCCGAGCCAATTCCAGATTGACGTGCAACGCCTTGCTCTGCCCCTTGGCTAAATAGGTCACAAAATTAGTCGCTTCATACCCCATCGACCGGACCCGCAGCCGGTAAGCACCCTCTTTCAATTCAGGCCAACTCACTGGAGAAAAATCCTCCCATTGCTGCATGGTTTCAGCGCTTTCCAGGATGACTAATGCCTCTGAAGGGACCGATGTCAGACTGAGTCTGCTTTGTCCCAACACCACCTGCGGTGTTTCACCATCGCCTGGGATGGGTTCCTGATTTCCCACCCTCTCTACCTTCGGGCCTTGCTTGTTGGGTGAGATCTTTGAAGCTGGCTTGAGCCAACTCATCAGCGCGATGCCCAGGACCAAGGCGCCAAACAAGCACCCCAGCACTCTGGGGCGGAGGAACAAGGACCAACCTGCCCCGAACAGGGCCCGCCCCTCCATAGGATGATAGGCATTGAACCCATCTCTCACCTCGGGGGGAGGAAGATGGATATCCATCCCCATCCTGGCTGCCAATCGAGTGAGAGTTGAAAAGCGTTCCCGGGGGTTCTTACCCGTGGCCTGATGAAGTGCTTCCAGGATTGAGTCAGGCACCATCAAGTTCCCCAGCCTGGACCAACCTTGCCGACTGACGGTATGGGGAAGTCTGGTATGGAGTCCCAATTCACGTAGTCCCTCGTATAGCATCAGTGCTAGGGAGTATACTTCGTCGGCGACTTGACACCTTGCGTTATTGAGGCATGCGTCTGAGCCATTTGGGTCCCATGATTCTGGAATGGGTTCTCCAGCAGACTCATGCCAACAGGCCAGGGCAAGGCGATCCAAACCGGGAGCAAGCATGAAAGCCGTGCCGTCAGGCAAAAAGCGAATATGGTCCAAACTTACCTTGCCATGCACCTGAGTTCGATGATGCATCCTCATCAAGCAAGCGAACACCGATTCGATCAGGGGTTTGAGTCCTTCCCAAGTCGGTTGCGGTCCACAGTCATCCAATTGCTGGCGCAAGCTGGTTCCCACCCGGGTCTTCATGGCAACCAGAGGTCTCGGTTTGGCTTGAGGATAGATGGCCAACAATTCACATGATCCGGACCATGGACCCTGACCAAGTTGTCCCACTTGTTGGGTGAAAGTTTCAGTCAGATCAGCATCCTGTGCGAGAAATGACGGCAAAAAATAAAGTACGACTTCACCTCCAGCATCTCGATCTTGAGCAACCCAATATTCACTCCCTTCAGGGTTTTCAATCAGACGCTCCCTGATGACATAGCGAGAACGGCACAGGCGCTGTCCTGGAGTCATTGCCATTTGTTTTGGACCCAAGCTTGACATGGAGGCGTCTCTGAATAATCCGCTTATAACCCATCCTCATCATCCAGCGCAGGCCTGGGCGAGCGGTTAGAAGAGTGCAAAGTTGATATCAGAAGTAGGCGCTGAACTCAAATACCAATGCGTCCTTGTCTAAAAAGCACAATCCTCGCGCTTAGCTCCCAACCCGGTTCCGGAAATAAAGACCACAAAGCCAATGCAATGCCTTTTCAAATCCAGATTACTTTCACCGAACAGCCTCAACATCAAATCATTCCCTATCCCAACCTAAGCATGGAAAAGCTGCCTACTTTCGACTCGGGGTGCTTCCAAGCTCATCAAAAGCAAATGGATTCTGAGGATGATTTTAAATGAGGTTTGCGCACTCTCCATCCCCTTCCTAGAATGTTTCCAAGCATGAAGCAGCAATACCTAGAGACGCTGAAACCATGGGTCTGCCCTGAACTAGACCCCGAATTTCGCCCTGCGGCCCTCAAGCAAAAAGCCCTCAAGCAGCTACTTGGCCAAGACGAGCATCCTGAGCTGATTCATATTGCACTGATGCGCCCTGATGGGAGTGTGGATCGATCGGTCACCCATCTCCTGCCCACAACTGAAGCATACCGCGAGCTGAACACCTTCCTGCTGGAACGGCAGATAAAAAGTCTTCTATGGTCCAGAGGTGCTGCCACCATTTACACCGACGCCCACCCAAGCCTGTGTCAGGCGCTAAACCAGCACTATCTCACACATCCTCTCGGACAATGGGATGCTGAAATGATGGGAGGCAAAATCTTTGAATCTCCCTTCACCATCGAACACATTGCCACCGGGGACATGCCTGAGGCCAATGCAACCAATTCCTCTCTGGGGGGACACCTGAAAGGCTGCCGGATTGGGTTTGATCTCGGAGGCAGCGATTTAAAAATTGCGGCAGTCGTAGATGGCAAAACAATTTTTTCAGAGGAAATCATCTGGGATCCGATCCCTCAACAAGACCCTCAATGGCATTATGATCACATCATGGAAGCACTCAAGTGTGCAGCTTCCAAAATGCCACGAGTCGATGCCATTGGAGGCAGTGCGGCTGGAGTCTACATCAACAACCAAGTTAAGGTGGCCTCTCTCTTTCGTGGCATACCTGAATCCCTCTTCCAATCTCGCGTCAAGCGCTTGTTTCTGGAAATCAAACAAGCCTGGGGCAATATTCCGATGGAGGTGGTCAATGACGGGGAAGTCACGGCCTTGGCCGGTGCCATGAGTCTTGAGAAGAATGGGGTTTTGGGTATCGCAATGGGCACCAATCAGGCCGCTGGATTCGTCACCCCGGACGGCAAAATCACTTCATGGCTCAATGAACTGGCATTCGTCCCCATTGATTATCGAGATGCAGCGCCGATTGACGAGTGGTCCAAGGATCGCGGGTGTGGGGTTCAATACTTCTCCCAGCAAGCAGTGGCCAGATTGATTCCGTCCTCAGGCTTACCTATCGACACCTCTTTACCCTTTCCAAAGCAGTTGCTCGCCGTGCAGGAGCGGATGGAACAAGGAGATGACAGGGCCGCCGCGATCTACCGAACCATGGGGGTCTACCTAGGCTACGCTTTGGCGCAATACCGCGAAAACTACGCATTTGAACACCTTCTGTTGCTAGGCAGGGTCACCACAGGGCCTGGAGCAGACCTGATGATGGACAAAGCAAAGGAGGTACTGCGGGTTGAATTCCCACATCTGGCTCAATCGCTGGCATTTCATCTGCCGGGCGAAAAGGAAAAACGCCACGGACAAGCCATGGCTGCTGCCACCCTGCCTGCTGTAGGCTAATACCAATCGGAATCCACCAGCTTAGTCCTTCTGTCGTCCTGACCTTAAGGCGGAGAGGATTGCCGAATCGTCTTCGCCCAATTTCCAGACGACTTCCAAAAATGAATCCAGGGTGTGCCCATGGCTCGCAAGGAAGGGACGATCCCCCGCACAGCCATACATGGTGGGCTGATCCAATTGACCTCTTAGCTTGGCACGAGCCTTGGCAAGCAATCGAGGAAACCAAACCACTCCATCCATCGCATCTGTCTTGGCTGGCAGGTCTGACGCCGGAATAATCTGCTCGCTGATCACCCCCTTCTGAACCTCCTTGAGGTAGCGCTCACGCAGAGCGGCAACCCGAAAAGCTGTTTCCAAATCTGGTTCCCCGTAATTAATGTGGTCTTCAATGAAATCAAATAATTCCTGAGGTTTACAACCAATGGAAGCAAGCCACTGGGATTCCTGACCCGAAAAAAAGGTTGCCACTTCGCGATGTCCCTGCTCATAGCGACCACACCCATCTCGAAAGAGTTTTTCAAAATCAGGTTTCCAGGAAATATTTGAAGCTTCCATGAGGGCATCCTGCCCATCATTGACCGCTGATGCCAAGCACATTGCAGGGTTTTTTCTTTAGTTCAAAGACCCGGCGAGGCAAGCTGCATGCCACATGAAAAATCGTTTTGATCTCAGCGGCGAAATAGGAGTGATCATTGGAGGCACTGGCAGTCTTGGAGGTGCGATGGCCTTAGGCCTGGCTGAAGCAGGATGCGAGGTCATTATCCTGGGGCGCAATGCGGACAAGGGAGAGGGCGTTGCATCAGGCATTAGAGAAATGGGCGGCAAAGCCCACTATGTGCAGGCTGACGCCATGCAGGCCGACAGCCTTAAAAAAGCACATGAACAGATTCAAAAAAACATTGGTGCACCCACCGTGCTGATCAATGCAGCCGGCGGCAATGACCCCAAAACCACGCTCGCTGGTGACATGCGATTTGAGCAGATACCACTTGAGGCATGGCGAGGCAATTTTGATCTCAATCTGGTTGGGGGTGTTCTGCTACCATGTCAGGAATTTGCTCCGGCCATGCTGGAAGCCAAGCGAGGCAGCATCATCAATATCGCCAGCGTGTCGGCACACATACCCCTTTCCAGAGTGATTGCCTATTCCGCAGCCAAGGCGGCCGTTCTGAGCTTGAGCCAGTTCCTGGCCCGCGAATGGGCTTCCATCGGTGTGCGCGTGAACACCATCACACCTGGGTTCTTCCCTGCTGAGCAAAATCGAAAAATCCTCTTCCATGAAGATGGCACCCCAACTCCTCGAACCGAGAGTATCATGGGCCATACCCCGATGGGTAGATTTGGCCAGGCTGAGGAATTGATTGGGGCAGCGGTTTTCCTGGCCAGTCACCAGGCCAGCAGCTTTGTCACCGGCTCAGATATTCGGGTGGATGGAGGTTTCCTGAGTCAGACCATCTAACATTTCATTCTGATACCTCACCCACGCCATGGCCTCCCTCATTGCCCCAGATGGAAATTTCCTAGACCAGGAATCAGTCAAGCAGTTCCTCGCCAGCGCCTATCCAAAAGGAACTTTCAGGAATAAAAAAATCCTGCTGATCATACCCGACAGCACGCGGACTGCCCCGGTGGGATGGATGTTCAAGGCGCTGTTCGACCTGCATGGACAAGATTGCCGAGCCATGGATGTCATGATCGCGCTAGGCACCCACCAACCCATGAGTGAAGAGGCGATATGTCTCCGCTTGGAAATCACCCAGCAGGAGCGCGAGCAGCATTACCATAAGGTAGGTTTTTTCAATCACGAATGGGACAATCCAGCAGCACTCAAAGAGATAGGAACCATCACACCAGAAGAAATCGAGGCCATGACAGAGGACCGCTTCAGCATGGAAGTGCCCATCAAGGTCAATCGCAAGCTCTACGACTACGATCAGCTCATGATCATCGGCCCTGTGTTTCCCCACGAAGTCGTTGGCTTTTCTGGAGGCAACAAATACCTTTTCCCCGGGGTTAGCGGTCCTGAGCTATTGAATTTCTTTCATTGGTTGGCCGCCATCATCACCAACCCGAGGATTATCGGCCATAAGTGGACGGCGGTCAGGAAGGTCATCGACCGGGCGGGAGCCTCAGTCACTATCCCTAAATCAGCGCTCTGCATGGTTGTCACCCATGAGGGTCTTCGGGGGGTATTCACCGGCACCCCTGAGTCCGCTTGGGACCAGGCAGCCGATCTTTCGGCCCAGACTCATATTGAGACGCGGGAAAAGCCTTTTCACACCATCCTTTCTTGCGCACCGGCCATGTATGACGAGCTATGGGTTGGAGGAAAATGCATGTATAAGCTCGAGCCAGTCCTGGCTGACGGCGGAGAGTTGATCATCTATGCTCCCCACATTCGAGAAATCAGCCTGACCCATGGTAGGATCATCAGACAGATTGGCTATCATTGCCGGGACTTTTTCCTCAATCAGTGGGAACAATTCAAGGATTTCCCCTGGGGAATCCTGGCTCATTCCACACATGTTCGAGGTATTGGCAAATGGGTCGATGGCAAGGAAAAGCCAAGGGTTACCGTGACCTTGGCAACCGGTATTCCTGAGGAGGTTTGCCAGGAAATCAATCTTGGCTACCGTGACCCCAAGTCATTGGATCCCTCCCAGTTCATGCATCGCGAAAAGGAAGGGATCCTGATGGTACCCAAGGCAGGGGAAACCCTCTTCCAGCTTAACAATCCGCCCGAATGGGCACGCCCCGAATAGCCTTCCCGATGAAGCAAGCGGGCGTCACTTTGGAATTGATCCTCCACCCTCAGCTGGTAGGTTGATCTCTCCAAAGCCGGCTGCCCCAAATAGGATGTCTAGTTGATGTCTGCGGGAACCACGCATTGGGACTCAAGTCTTGAATCATACAACCTCACTCAGTATAGAACAGCCATGACACACTCTCCCCTGAAACTTCACAACGCCATGTGGCCAGGCCTCGTTGGCAAGGGTAACGACGAAGGCCAGGAACCACCCATCAGCCTTGAGCAAATGCTCGACCTCACAGCGGCTGCTGAGGTGAATGGGCAAAAGTTCGATGGCATCGATTATTTCCTGTTCCTCCCACACACCGATCCCAAAGCCAGCGACGATGACCTCAAGCGTATTGCTGACCTGATTCAATCCAAAGGTTTTGATATTGGTTCGCTCGTAGCTCCTGTGTGGCCAGGGACCATCGGTGACTCAGCCATGGGGACCGATGAGCAACAAGGCAAGTTCCTGGATGCTGTCAAAATGGCTTGCCGTATCGCCCGCATCTTCAATGAGCATGGGGCACGTAAACGAGGCGTCATCCGCATTGATTCGGCCGAATTCGGCGTGAATACCTGGAAGGAAAATCCGACCCAAAACACGGCTCGAATCATTGATACCTTCAAGAAGGCTGCGGCAATCGCCAGCGATCACGGAGAACGTCTGGCCGCAGAAGGAGAAATCTGTTGGGCTGGGATGCATTCCTGGAAGGACATGCTAGACCTACTGGAAGGGGTAGGCATGCCCGAAACCCTTGGATTCCAGGCTGATCTGGCTCATACCTACCTCTATTTGATGGGTTACAATGCTCCTGAGCATGCCCTACTGGAAGATGGCTACAGTCAGGAGGCTTTTTATAACGCTTACGAAAAAATGACCGACAAGCTGAGACCTTGGACCATTGATTTTCACGTGGCTCAGAATGATGGACAAGTGCACGGTGCAGGATCACACGACAAGACAGGCAAGCACTGTCGTGCCGACGACCCCAACGGTAAGTTGGATATCACGCGTTGCGCCTCTTATTGGCTCAAGGATGCTGATCAACGCGGCATCAAGCACATTTGCTGGGATGGCTGCATGTTTCCTAATGCGGTCCTTGAAGACTCCAGCACCTGGAACACCATCCTGGAGGCCATGATTAAGGTCAGGGATGCACAAGCTTGAAGGCTCACTTTTAATTGATCAGGACAAGAACATGAGTGAAAAGAAACCACTGAATATCGGATTGGTCGGCTATGGCTTCATGGGGCGCACCCATTCCAATGGCTACAAGCGAGTGTCTGACTTTTTTCCAGACCTGGCCTATCGACCTGTACTCAAGGCTATCTGCGGACGGAATCAGGAAAGAACCCAGGCTTTTGCGGACCAATGGGGTTATGAAAGCGTTGAGTCAGACTGGCAGGCACTTATCCAGCGCTCCGACATCGATGCCATTGACATCTGCACCCCAAATGACAGTCATGCTGCTATTGCTATCGCAGCAGCTGAAGCAGGTAAAATGGTACTCTGCGAAAAGCCTCTGGCCAGGACCACCGAGGAGTCCTTACCCATGGTCGAAGCTGTGGAGAAGGCCGGTGTGGCCAACACAGTCTGGTATAATTACCGACGCATCCCCGCGGTGACCCTTGCCAAACAAATCATTGATTCAGGCAAGCTAGGCAAAGTGTTCCATTATCGGGCCAATTTCCTTCAAGACTGGACTATTAGCGAAGAACTCCCTCAGGGCGGAGAAGGCCTATGGCGTCTGGATGCCGCTGCCGCTGGATCTGGGGTGACGGGCGACTTGCTTGCACATTGTATTGACACTGCCATATGGCTCAATGGAGGGATAGCTGACGTATCAGCTGTCACCGAAACCTTCATCAAGGAGCGTGTGCATACTGCCACCGGCCAGAAGCAAGCTGTCACCATTGATGATGCCTGCATTTTCCATTGCCATTTTAAAAATGGATCCCTTGGGCTGTTTGAATCGACACGCTATGCGCGAGGTCACAAGGCACTTTACACGCTTGAGATTAACGGCGAAAACGCCTCAATTCGATGGGATCTCCATGATCTGAATCGTCTCGAATATTTTGATCACAGCGATGAGGGCAAGGTGCGTGGGTGGCGCAGTATTCATATCACTGATGGTGATCACCCCTACCTGGACAAGTGGTGGGTTCCCGGGCTTTGCATTGGCTATGAGCACACTTTTGTGCATCAAGTCGCCGACTTCCTTGCATCATTGAGTAGTGGGCAACCCTGCCCTCCAACCTTTCGTGATGCGCTGGAAACGGCCAAGGTTTGCGATGCTGTGCTGGCTTCAGCAGCCCAGCGTCAGTGGAAGAATGTGTAGGTAGAGAGTATGAATAATCATCGGTCCAATGCGTCAAACTATTGTATGAAACATATCTTAACCTCGTGTTTTGCCGGAGTGCTTGCAGTCGGCCTGACAGCCATGGGAGCAGAAACCGTAGACACTACCAAATTACCCAGTGCATCGGCCAAGCAGGTTGATTTTGTCAAAGACATCCAACCCCTGTTCGAAAAATCCTGCTTTGGCTGTCATGGAGCCAAGCCTCGTGCCAAGGCAAAATATTTCATGAACAATCGTGAAAAAACCCTGGCAGGCGGTAGTAGCAAGGAAAAGGCGGTTATTACCGGCAAGGGTGATCAAAGCCCTCTATTGCATTTCTCGGCGGATCTAGTCGAAGAAATGGAAATGCCACCGCTGGACAAGCGCGATAACTACCCCAAGCTTACCAAGGATCAACTGGCTTTGGTAAGAGCCTGGATCGATCAAGGCGCCAAGTGGCCCGAGGGAGTTGAGCTCAAGGCCACTCCTTGAAATCCTAAACATCGAATCACGATGACATTGTGGCCGCTCCCATCAAGGGAGCGGCTTTTTCGTGAACTTCACCCCCACATTCCTTCATTTAAAAACCATTGGACTTGATCGCGGAGGGATGCCTCAACAGGACGGAAGGACATACCTAGCTCCCGAATGGCCTTCTGATTATTGAAACACATGGGAGAACCCGCTAACCGAACGCCTGTCAGCGGTGCACTAGGAGGTTTCCTCGATACGTAGGCCCAACCTTCACTCATCCATGCGAACCCCAAAGCCAGCCAATAAGGGACCTCGCGAGTT
>Ga0181576_10000768_pt1 | contig 24107 bp, 20 predicted proteins | sample 101ome_22_FD_132464 | JGI IMG/M metagenome (GOLD analysis project Ga0181576, IMG submission 132464) | Coastal salt marsh microbial communities from the Groves Creek Marsh, Skidaway Island, Georgia - 101412BT metaG (megahit assembly) | ecosystem: Environmental > Aquatic > Marine > Intertidal... | reverse complement strand
TCCGACGCCGGCTCTTGCCGCCTCGCTCAACGAAATCAACCAACGCCGCTGCCGTCGCTCCGGTGCCGCAGGCTTTGGTTTCAGCCTCCACACCCCGCTCGAAGGTGCGCATCCGAAGCGTTTCATCATCTGATATTTCGACAAAGTCTACATTCGTTCCAGCCGGCGCATACACTTCAGACGTTCGAATGCAACGGCCCAAATCAGCGACATCCAGCACCTCCAACCCCGATTCAATCCATTCAATGTGGTGCGGAGAACCGGTGTCAACGTAATGAGCTGTCGAGTCACTGATTTGACTGGACACGCGCCGTGGTCGGTCGATGGAACGCATTTGCACGCCAGGCTGATCCAATTGTTCATGCCATCGAACGGCGTGTTTGCCATCACACGCATGCAGTGTTCCACCCGTTGAAGGCATCCATCCGCGTCCTACCAAAAAAGCGAACAATGCGCGGCTGCCGTTGCCGCAAAACGAACGTGAACCGTCAGCATTCAGGTAGTCCATTTCCCACTCATTCGCCCGTCCTGACCCATCGACGGCAGAGACTGGGTGAAAAAAAATCAATCCGTCTGCTCCGACCTTCCCTGTCCGCGAACACATCGATTGAATGGCTTGCGCATCGGGCAATTCCTCCCAATCTCGCCGGTCGAACAAAATGAAATCGTTGCCGGCACCTTCCCATTTCCAAAAGGTCATGCGCATGCTGGCGAAGGTAGCCCATCCTGCCTGCTCTATCTTTACCCCGTAAACGAAAAATGAAGGACGAACCCATCATCGAATCCGGCGTCAAGGCATTGATCAAGGCTTACCAAACCATGGCTACAGCCCGTGCAATGAGTGACTTGTACGAAAACCATGCGCGCCTGACTTCAAAATACGTCCACGCTTGTGCCCGCGGCCACGAAGCAATTCAATGGGCCGCAGGTCGCTTGCTTGAGCCTCAAGATTGGCTTAGCGCCTATTACCGAGACGACTGTTTATTGCTCACCATGGGCATGCAGCCGGAGGAATTGATGCTGCAGTTATTGGCCAAGGGTGATGATCCATTTAGTGGTGGGCGCACATACTACAGTCACCCGTCCCTGAATCGGGAAGGGATGCCGCGAATCCCTCATCAAAGCAGTGCCACGGGGATGCAGGCCATTCCAGCAGCCGGCGTGGCCATGGGAATTCAGTACCGCGAAATCCAAGGAATTGAACACGATCGGCCAGGGAGCCCTCCAGTGGTCATGTGCTCCATTGGGGATGCGGCCATGACAGAGGGCGAGGTCAGTGAAGCCTTGCACATGAGTGATTTGCGCAAGTTGCCCATCATTTGGTTGGTTCAAGACAATGAATGGGATATTTCGGCGCACGCCTCAGAAATTCGATCGCACGATGCATCTACTTTGATTAAGGCTTTTCCTCAAATCAAAGCCATTGAAGTAAACGGCTCGGATGCAGAGGCCAGCATGCACGCCATGCAGGAAGCATTCGATCACGTGCGCCATCGCCTCGGGCCTGTGCTTGTGCACGCTCACGTGCCGTTGCTCGGTCATCACACGAGCGGTGTGCGCAAAGAATGGTATCGGGATGATTTGGAAGAACACAGCAAACGAGACCCGTTGGTGAATTTGCGCAAACGGTTGGTTTCTCTAGGAATTGATTCAGACGAACTTGACCGAATTCAACGGGAAGTGCAAGAAGAGGTCCAAGCTGCTTTTGAGAGGGCACAAGAACGTCCAGAACCCGATCCAGCAGAGCTTGCACACCACCTCATTGCTCCCACCGCTGTGACCCACGAGACGGGCAATCGAGAAGGCGCAGATGCCGAACCCACCTTAATGGTCGATTGCGCCTTGCACGCCATGCAAGAAATTTTGGCAGATCACCCCGAGGCCCTCTTGTACGGGCAAGACGTGGGCGGAAGGCTGGGCGGTGTATTTCGCGAAGCGGCAACTTTGGCTCAAAAATTCGGCGATTCGCGTGTTTTCAATACGCCCATCCAAGAAGCCTTCATCATCGGATCAACGGCCGGTATGTCGGCGGCTGGGTTGCGACCCATTGTCGAAGTCCAATTCGCAGACTACCTATGGCCCGGCTTGAATCAACTCTTCACGGAATTAAGCCGCAGCTACTTTTTGTCGAATGGCCAATGGCCCGTGCACAGCCTGATTCGCGTGCCCATCGGAGCATACGGTTCCGGAGGCCCATACCACAGCTCGAGCATTGAGTCGGTGTTGGCCAACATCCGTGGCATCAAAGTGGTCTACCCATCGAATGGAGCCGACTTAAAGGGCTTGCTAAAATCAGCCTTCTACGATCCCAATCCTGTCGTGGTACTCGAACACAAGGGACTGTATTGGTCCAAAATTCCGGGGACGGAAGATGCGAAAGTAAAAGAACCGGATGCGGAATACCGGGTGCCCATCGGCGCAGGACGTATGGTATCGGAAGTGTCGAAATCTGGAAATGAAGGTGAAAGTCAATGCACCATCATCACGTATGGACGTGGCGTATACTGGGCCCAAGAAGCCGCCAATTCCTTTGCTGGACGAGTTGAAATATTGGATTTACGCTCCATCAGTCCGGTCGATTTTGAATTGATTGCGAAGCGAATTCGGTGTACCCATCGCGCCCTAGCTGTAACAGAGGAACCGGCACAAAACAGTTTCGCTCAAGCCTTGGCCGGGCGGATTTCAGCCGAACTGTTTGAGGAATTGGATGCGCCTGTGCACGTGGTGGGTTCGATGGAGACGCCAGCAATTCCATTGAATGAAGGATTGGAACGGTTTGTGCTCGTCAATGCGAAAAAAGTTCAGGCATGTCTCACAGAAACCTTGGATTATTGAACTTCCATGAGGCGCAAGCCTGGGTGCGTGCAATTTCAGTTTACATCCTGGCGGGTATGACATCCATTTTCGCCTGCGCCCAGCCGCCTTCCAATTGGAGCGGCAGTGTCGAATACGTTGTGAGCCCAGGAGATACGGAACCGACTTCTTGGGATTACCTACCGCAAAGCATCACTTATCAAACCGATGGAGTGCACTGGCGCATCGATGAACGCGGAACGAGCTTTGAACGTATTTGGCTCGGGCAACATGGCGCCACAACCTACCACGTTTTGTTTCATTTCCTCGGTCATGCAGTCGAATTGCTTGAAACCTGCCCAACCTTGACGCGGGTAGAATCGATGGATGTCAAAGGCAAACCCGCACCGTGTCCGTGGCAATCCGAAGCGCATCTGATCCTCGAAGAAGAGATGACCTTAACCGATGGCCCCGCAGAATACACCATCGAGCAAACCCAAAAGCAATCCATGGTAAGGCGCTACTGGCCGAGAGGACATTTTGACCTACCGAAGGGCTATGAGCCTATGGACAAAATTGGCCTAGCCGCACTGCTGTCTCGATTGGATAGCAGCCCGAAGGAATAGACGTAACCCAGTGATCTAGGCTGAATTCCAAACCACTCAGGCCCATGGCGACGTGCTTCTGGAATTCTCGAGCGAACTTTTCTGACACTCAAGTACTTGTGAAGTTATGGTGGGTGGTCATGGTCCGAAACATTCAAGCTTGTGGAACGTCGATTCAATCGAACGTGAAGGCCCGGAAGCCGTTCGGGTAAAAATCACCTGCAATGGTGAGGCCAGTGCTGTTCAACACCCCGGCCCCGGTGGGTATTGCGCATTCATACTCCCCACAGAACCCACAACCAAACGCAGCTATTCCGTGATTTCAAGGCCCGAAGCCCCTGAGTTCGAATTTTTGGTCAAAAATATTAGAGGGGGTGTGGCCAGCCGTTTCTTCCATACCGAACTACAACCAGGACAAGCCATTGAGATGGTGGGTTCGGGCAATCATATGTGGCAGAAAAAATGGGAAGAAGAGCCTCAGCATTTCATCGGCTTTGCCGGTGGCGCTGGTATTTCACCTATATACAGTTGCATGACCCATGCATTGGGACTTCGAAAGCCCAAACATCAATGCAGCTTGTACTATAGCAGCCCTTCCGAACGACGCGAATTGCTTCGCGAGGAACTTTCGAACATCAGCAGCCATCCTCGCGGGACAGTATTCAAACTTCACACCGAACGCATCACCACGGGATCGAGTTCCCAGCGCATCACCCGTCACCAAGTGGAACGCTGGTTGCGCATGCGGTCTGATTTTGCAACTGCCACGTACCTAATCTGTGGACCGCACGGTTTGATGGAGGAAGTACATGCAGCGCTGGACGTATTGGGAATCCCCCATTCGCAGCGACACACCGAGTATTTTACCAGCAGACAACTGTCAGGTTTGGAAGAGCTGCCGGTAGGCTCGCGGACAGCCGTTCGCCCCAGTTGCCTGGTCGAAATCGAACAAGACAGCGGTGTCCATTCTTTCCAAATGCACGGCGAAGGCAAGTCCATTCTGAAGGCGGCGCACCATGCGGGCATCGATGTTCCAAGCAGCTGCAGCGGAGGAATTTGTTTGTCATGTCAAGCCCAAATCATCGAAGGCGAAGTGCAGCGCCATGGCATCAGCGGACTGACCGAAGAGGAAAAGGCCAAAGGAATGGTACTCTGTTGCCGTGCGCAGCCCAAAACCGATCGCCTCAAACTTCGTCTGGTAAACGGCTAAAATTCAAGGCAAACCCAGGTATTTGTGGGTCTGCAGGCTCACACGCCACTGAGGATTGGCCTTGAGATGCTCCATGATGTACGGAAGCACTTTTTCGCGACGGTCCCATTCCGGTTGAAGGTAACGGGCACATTTGGCGGACAAGCGAGCGGCGTGCTCCTCTCCCCAATTCAAGTCTTGGCGATTGACAACGATGACTTTCAACTCATCGGCTTCGGCATAAAATTCGGGGAGCGGCGCCTTGAATCGTTTGGGAGAAAAGGTGACCCAATCCCAGTCACCGGTCAACGGGTGCGTACCCGACGTTTCGATGTGGGTGCGCAATCCTGCAGCATGCAGCCCTTCGGTCAACGCCTTTAAATCATGCATGGCCGGTTCTCCGCCCGTCACCACACAGAGAGGTGCATTGGAAGCTTGCGCTTCATCAACGAGCGTTCCGGCATCCACCTTGGGGTGCACCTCCGCATCCCAGCTTTCCTTCACATCGCACCAAGCACAACCGACATCGCAGCCTCCCAATCTGATGAACCAAGCCGAAGCACCCGTGTAAGCCCCTTCACCTTGTACGGTCAAAAACCGCTCCATCACCGGATACGTAAAATCACGCCAGTTTTCCATACAAATCAAATTCGGTAGCCGATTCGATGCGCGTCGTGACAAAATCACCAATGCGCAAATGCACGTCTTCCGGCGTTTGAATCCGCACCTCGTTGTCCACATCCGGAGAATCCCATTCCGTGCGCCCCACCCATTCGCCGTCTTCCAAGCGATCGATCAGGACCCGTTGCTCGGTACCGACAAATTTTTGGTTCAATTCGAATGAGATTCCAGCTTGTTGCTCCATGATGGCCTCAACACGCTTCTTTTTCACCTCCTCTGGAACATCATCCTGCATGGTGAAGGCGTGCGTATTTTCTTCATGCGAATAGGTGAAGCAACCCACGCGTTCGAAACGCATGCGCTCGGTCCAACGCAACATGTCTTCGTGGTGCGCCTCTGTCTCTCCAGGAAATCCGCATATCAATGTGGTGCGCAAAGCGATTTCCGGAACGCGATTCCGGATGTCGCCGATGAGTCGGTCCATTTTTTCTTGGGTGATGCCGCGGCGCATGGATTTCAAGATGTCATCCGATGCATGTTGCAAGGGCATGTCGAGGTAGTTACAGACATTAGGCTTAGCGGCGATCACATCCAACACATCCATGGGGAAGCCTGTTGGAAACGCGTAATGCAAGCGAATCCAATCCAATCCTTCTACGTCACTCAATCGATCCACGAGCTGCGCGAGCTCGCGTTTTTTGTACAAATCCAGGCCGTAATAGGTCAAATCCTGTGCGATGAGGATCAATTCGCGCGTGCCATTGGCCACTAGACTTTCCGCTTGCTGAACCAAATCCTCCATCGGCGTGGACACGTGCTTCCCGCGCATCAATGGGATTGCACAGAACGCACAGGGACGATCGCAGCCTTCGGCAATTTTCAAATACGCGTAATGCGCCGGGGTAGTAAGCAAACGTTCCCCGACCAATTCCTTTTTGTAGTCGGCCTTGAGCGTTTTGAGCAAGCGCGGCAAATCGCGCGTCCCAAACCACGCGTCGACCTCGGGAATCCCCTCACTGAGTTCGTCCTTGTAGCGTTCAGAGAGGCAACCCGTGACGTACACGCGATCGACCAATCCCGCCTTTTTCGCTTCGGAAAACTGGATGATGGTATCGATGCTTTCTTGCTTAGCACTTTCGATAAACCCGCACGTGTTTACGATGACGATGCCCGCATCGTCTTTTTTGCTTTCGTGCTCAACTTCGAATTGATTTGCCCGCAACTGGCCCATGAGCACCTCGGAATCGAAGATGTTTTTTGCGCAACCGAGGGTGACGACGTTGACTTTGCGTTCGCGGGTGGTTCGGGTTCTCATTTCAGGTGTTGATTCAATGTTGGGCAGCTTGTGCGCCGTCCTCCCAATTGGCTGGCAGCAAGCTGTCGATGAATTCAATCATCTCAAAATCTTGAAGGTCTTCCATTTTCTCGCCTATGCCTACGAAACGCACGGGAATGCTCAATTGATCGGAAATTGCGAGCACTACGCCTCCCTTGGCGGTGCCGTCGAGTTTGGTGAGCACCAATCCCGTCACATCTGTGGCGGAGGTGAATTGCTTCGCTTGCTCCACCGCATTTTGACCGGTTGAGCCATCCAACACCAACAAAACTTCGTGCGGTGCGCCAGGCACAATGCGATCCATGACCCTCCGAATCTTCGTCAACTCCTCCATCAATCCTCGTTTGTTGTGCAACCTTCCCGCGGTGTCGATGATGACCACATCCGATTGGCGGGAAACCGCGGCTTCGAGCGTATCAAACGCCACCGCCGCAGGATCGGCTCCCATGTGTTGGGCTATGATCTCTACGCTGGCTCGCTCAGACCAAATCTTCAATTGGTCAATGGCTGCCGCTCGGAAGGTATCGGCCGCACCGAGCAGCACTTTTTGCCCTTCTTGTTGATGCCGCCACGCCATTTTGCCAATGGAAGTGGTCTTTCCTACACCGTTGACGCCAACGACCATGATTACGTGCGGTTTGGAGGCATTTACATCGATTGACTTGGATGATGTGGAATCCGCAAACAGCCCCGCAATTTCCTCCCGCAGCATGGTGTAGAGCTCTTCTACCTCTGCATACGCCTCGAATCGCGCCCGTTTGCGAAGCCGATCCAAAATTTTCATGGTCGTCTCCACCCCAACATCTGCCGTGATCAAGGCCTCCTCCAATTCATCCATCAGGTCTTCGTCCACACGACGACGACCCGTGAATACTTTGGCGAGCTTTTGAAAAACATTGGTCCGTGACTTCTCGAGACCGCTGTCCAAGCTTTCTTTTTGTTTGCCAGAAAAAATGCGTTTAAAAAAACTCATGGGTCAAGAGAAGGATTGAAAGGTAAAGAACAAAAAAAGGGCCGCCTCCGCTGGAGATCGGCCCAATTCTATGGTCGGCGGGTCCAGCGGTTTAGTCGCGATCCAACCACGCCTTGACGTCGTCGTTGTGGACGACTTCTTCTTTGAATGTGTACGCGCCTGTTTTGCTGCTGCGTACCATTTTAATCACTTTCGTATGCTGCTTTCCGCCACCTGTCTGGAGCGATGCTACTGTTTTCTTTGCCATGGCTCAGCTTATTTAATCTCTTTGTGGAGGGTGTACTTGCGCAACACCGGGTTGTACTTTTTAATTTCGATTCGATCCGGCGTATTCTTCCGGTTCTTCGTTGTGATGTAGCGGGAAGTTCCGGGCATGCCAGAGTCCTTGTGCTCGGTGCACTCTAAAATCACTTGTACGCGGTTGCCTTTCTTGGCCATCTTTCGAGAATTGGGGTGCAAATATAGCGAATCCTGCCGAGCTAACAAGGCCTTTTTGCAAACCCAACATTCTCGCGTGGAAAAGCTCCCGAAAACACACGTTTTCCAACGCATTGGCGTTTTAGCTTTACCCTTCGGCAATGGTCTAACCCCGCATGTTCAAATCCAAAAAAACCAAACAACCCAAAAACCGCTTGGTGAACAAAGCGGGACAAGCTTCTAAATCGAAGAAAAAGAAGCCAAGCAGGCTAAAGCTTCGCCTCCAAGCGTTCGCGGGATTCATTAAGGATCCTCGGGTACAAGCGGTCATTGGAACGTTGACTCTATCTAGCTCGCTTTTTCTGACGTTGGCCTTGATTTCCGGTTTGTTCACGGGAGCTGCGGACTACGTGCTCGTGTCGGAAGGATTGAAAACAACTGGAGACGCGGCACTGCGCGAACCATTCCAAAATTGGTTGGGAGGCGTTGGCGCTTACTTCGCTTTCTGGCTGGGGAGGCAAGGGTTTGGGTTGGGTTCGATCGCGATTCCGGTCGTCTTGGGCTTGTTTGCCATTCCAATGCTCACACAACGCCCCATCCCATCCCGAGCCAAATGGATTCGCTTCTCAATTTTCTGGCTTGTGTTTACTTCATGGGTTGGAGGATACATCGCCACCCTATCCGGAAATTGGGGAAATAGCGCATGGGACCATTGGATCGGAGCTACTGGAAGATTTTCCACCGATTTGGGATTGCTTTACCTCGGCACCTTAGGCAGTGGGTTAGTCCTTGTAACCGTTATCTGTGCCATTGCCATTTTCTACTTGCAGCCTCAACTTCAGCACGTTCCGCGTTTTTCATTGGATGGCATCAAGGCATGGTTCATCTCGGAAGACGGAGAAGCGGGTGTCTGGAAACCAACTGCATCAGGTGAACATCCAGAACAGGATTTTGAATCCAAAACCGATCAGGATTTTGAGTTACCCGCTGAAAATCCTGAGCAAGACACCGAACCTTGGGAATCCGATTCCGATGAGGCTTTGGACGATTTGTTGGAAGAATTGACAAATGAAACGGAGGACCCGCTGCCTCCAACTCCACCCCCCGCTCCAGAGCCTGAGCCTGCAACCGCAACGATCGAACCATCGTCGGATTCAGACGTAGCCTTTGCTGTCAAAATAGCCGACCAAGAGGTGCAGCTGAGTGACGATGAAATCGATAAAAAAGTTCAAGATTTTGGGGAGTATGATCCGACTTTGGACTTGAGTCGTTTTGAATTGCCCAACCTCGACCTCCTCGTTCAACATGGAGATGGTAAAGTCCAAGTCAGCGAAGCAGAACTGGATGCAAACAAGAAGCGAATCATCAACACCTTACTAAACTTCAGCATCGAAGTTTCCAGCATCACGGCTGAAGTTGGGCCCACAGTGACGCTGTACGAGATTGTGCCAGCGCCGGGAATTCGCATTTCGAAAATCAAAAACCTCGAAGACGACATCGCATTGAGTTTGGCCGCATTGGGCATTCGAATCATTGCACCGATTCCAGGCCGGGGCACCATCGGCATCGAAGTTCCGAACTCCAACCCTGACGTGGTATCCATGCGGGCACTCATCGCTTCGGATAAATTCAATAATTCGAAAGCCGCCCTTCCCATTGCCATAGGCAAAACCATTTCAAACGAGACTTATGTTTTCGACTTGGCCAAAATGCCGCACCTGCTCATGGCCGGTGCGACGGGTCAGGGTAAATCAGTGGGCTTGAACGCCATGCTTGTGAGTTTGCTGTATCGCAAGCACCCGGGGCAATTGAAGTTTGTCTTGGTCGACCCCAAAAAGGTCGAACTGACGCTGTTCAATCACATCGAAAGGCATTACCTCGCCAAATTGCCCGATTCCGAAGAAGCGATCATCACCGACACCTCCAAAGTGGTAGCGACGTTGAATTCGCTGTGCATCGAGATGGACCAACGCTATGATTTGCTGAAGAATGCGCAATGCCGCAACATCAGCGAGTACAACGCGAAGTTCATTCGACGTCGGCTCAATCCAGAAGAAGGGCACCGTTACCTCCCGTATATCGTTTTGGTCGTTGATGAATTTGCTGACCTCATCATGACCGCAGGCAAGGAAGTGGAAACGCCCATTGCGCGTTTGGCCCAGCTCGCGCGTGCAATCGGCATCCACCTCATCATCGCCACACAACGCCCATCGGTCAACATCATCACGGGTACCATCAAAGCCAACTTCCCCGCCCGTATCGCATTCCGCGTCACCTCAAAAATTGACTCGCGGACGATTTTGGACGCTGGAGGAGCTGACCAATTAATTGGGCGTGGGGACATGCTCATGAGCACGGGGAATGATTTGATTCGCATCCAATGCGGTTTTGTGGACACACCGGAAGTGGAGGCGATTTGCGAATTCATCGGAAGTCAACAAGGATATCCAGATGCCTTCATTCTACCTGAATACACGGAAGATGGCGGAAGCGGCGAAACGGGTCACCTGAGCGACGACGAACGTGATGACATGTTCGCAGATGCCGCCCGGGTCATTGTAATGCACCAGCAAGGCTCCACTTCGCTCCTGCAGCGCAAATTGAAAATCGGCTACAACCGCGCTGGACGCATCATCGATCAATTGGAAGATGCGGGGGTCATCGGTCCTTTCGAAGGTTCAAAAGCACGCAAAGTTTTGATTCCAGACGAAATCAGTTTGGAACAGATGTTGCAGAAGGGAGAAGCATGAAGCATCTTCGCAGCATGAAATCCATTTTGTCATTTGCACTCGTCCTAAGTTTTGGCGCCATGGCATCGGCACAAGATGCCGCAACCCTACTGAACAAACTCAGCGAAGAAGCCAAAGCTTACGGCTCCATCGAAGCGACCTACACCTCCACCATGGTCGATCGCGTGAGTGATTTCGAGGCGACACAGGCTGGAACCATTTACGTGGAAGGAGACAAATACAATCTGGACATCGGCGACTACGTCATCATTTCAGACGGCGTGACGATTTGGACATACGATCCGGCTGTGAATGATTGCTACATAGACGACGCAGACATCATGGCAGAAGAAGGCATGGACCCTTCAAAGTTGTTCACCATCTGGGAAGATGATTTTAAAAGTGAGTGGAAAGGCAATGCAACGGTCAAAGGCCAAAATTTGGTTCAGATCAATCTCTATCCCTTGGACGCGGAGTCGAAGCCGTTCCACACCATTCAGTTGTTCATCGACGAAAGTGCCTTGCAATTGAAACGAGCCATCGTCAAAGGCAGAGAAGGCACCGATGTAACTTACGATGTCGGCTCGTTCAAGCCACGCTCGACGGTACCTGCCAATACATTCACCTTCGACCCCGCGAAATATCCGGGAGTCAACCTTGTGGACAATCGCATCTGAGGCTCGTCTTCACTGCGCCTCGACCCATCCTCCTGCGTCAAATTTTTCAATTCCCCAGCGGTGATTCATCCACCGTTTCTTGGCCGAGTCCCAGACCCACTCCGGATGGCAGAAAACGGATGCAGGAACAGGCCAAGGAAGCTCAAGCCATTTAGCCGATTCCAGCAGTGCATCGCACGCCACCAAGGCATATAATGAAGGATCCGTTCGATACGCATCACGGTACGCCTGAACCTGCTGAGCCACTTCCACGTCAGACCACCTCGTTCCTTGAGAGACAGGCATGGTCCAATGTGCACGTTCCAGGAATCGGTGTTCCAAAAATTCGAATTGACGAGCATCTGCATTTCCGTATAGTTGCACAGGAAACGAATCGGCCAATTGCAATTCGGTTTGGATGTAGGCGATGAGCGACTGGGCAGGTTTACCCGCTGGCACAGCGATCACATTCAACTTTGAGGTATCCAATTCGGCAATCAGTCCTTCGCAAAACTGGGTGTTTGCAGGAATCGAACGTAAAACGGCTTCAGACGTGCAGGCTGATTCAAAACCCGACTTGAAGGCCTCTTCCATTCGGACATCCTTGCCCCTGGTTTCTAACAGCAACACGGTATCTCCTGGATGTGCCAAAGCCGCTTTCTGTCCCAATCGACGCATACCAACTTCGGGCACAGGATCCAATGTGAAGGCCAAGGGATGCTTATCCCAGACAATTGGATTTTGGGGCGTCAGAATCCATTGGGGCGTGCCGGATGTGGCAAGTAAACTGTTCACAGAATCCAATGGCTCCCGACGCAGCGGCCCCAGCACCACATCTGCCCAAGCCAAGTCCGTTTCTCTCCAATCGTTTACCCCCAAAGAATCGGGATCGGTGTCCATCACCCGCAAACACACGGCATATCCGGAATCACTCAACATGGCTGCCGCCCATTCTGCCCCGTGGAGAAATTCAAGGGAAATTTCGCGCAATCGCGTAGTCTTCGCGTCGTACACTCCTCCTTCAATGGTATCCGCGTCCAACATAAACGGAAGCATGATGAGCGCACGCAACGTATCCTGGTTCAAGCGCGGCAAAGAAGGGCGAGAATGCAGAGAATCTGCGGCATGCCAAGAAACCTCGTTCTTTTCCGTCAATGATTCAGGACGAATAACCAGGACATCCCCAATAGACAATCCCGTCGATGCGTCGGGGTTATGGCGCTCCAATTCCTTTACTGGAACTTGGTATAATTTCCCAATGCTGTACAAGGTTTCCCCGGCTTCAACCGTATGCCACATTCCACCCGTGCCCGGCAGGTGAACGGCAGCAGGTTCCGGACGCTGAGGAATCAAAATGCGGTCTCCTGGGCTGAGTTCAGTGATCGTCGGGTTTGCTTCTTGCAACTCAGCTAAGGCTAATCCATTGGCCCGGGCAATTCGGGAGAAGGTATCTCCTGGCAATACCGTGTATTCGGATTGGGCGGTAAGCGTAAGGACCCCGCAACCAAACGTGAAGAACAACGCCATCCCGAGGATACGCATGGTATGCGATTGAGGCAACCGAGAATTAAGCAAAATGCGCATCAAAAAAAGCCGTTCGTTCATCTTTTTGCATGCCAGCGGATTCTTTCACAAATCGATCCCGCTCAGCCGTTGATTTAAAAACCCAAATACACACGGAATTATTGCTGTGATAAATGGCTTTCAATTCATCATCGATTTCACACAATGCTCGGGGAATTTCGGCAGGAATGCAAATCATGTCATTCCCATTCGATGGTCGCGGGTGGTTTGGAACTGATGTCATAGACGACTCGGTTCACCCCGCGCACTTTGTTGATGATGTCATTGGAGACCTTGGCTAAAAACGGGTACGGCAGATGGCACCAATCAGCCGTCATTCCATCCGTCGAAGTGACTGCGCGCAATGCCACGGCTTGTTCATACGTCCGCTCGTCTCCCATCACGCCAACGCTTTGAACCGGAAGCAGAATGGCTCCTGCTTGCCACACTTCATCATAGAGGCCCGCATCACGCAAACCCTGAATCCAAATGTGGTCTACCTCTTGCAGAATCCGCACTTTTTCAGCGGTGATGTCGCCGAGGATGCGGATGGCGAGGCCCGGCCCTGGAAATGGGTGACGGCCTAAAATCGATGGCTTCACTCCGATTTCTTTCCCCACCCGCCGCACTTCATCCTTAAAGAGCAGCCGCAAAGGTTCAACGACTTGAAGCTTCATGTAATCGGGCAATCCTCCCACGTTGTGGTGGCTCTTGATGGTCGCCGAAGGGCCGCCTGTCGCGCTCACGCTTTCAATCACATCCGGATAAATGGTTCCTTGAGCAAGCCAATTGGCCCCTTCCACTTCTTTGGACGAATCATCGAAAACGTCGACAAAGACCTTTCCAATGGCCTTTCGCTTGGTTTCGGGATCGGATTCGCCCGCCAGCGCTTTCAAAAACCGATCCGCCGCGCGTACACCCTTCACTTGCAAACCCATGTCTTCGTACGACGCCAACACCTCGTCAAATTCATTTTTGCGCAAGAGGCCGTTGTCGACAAATATGCAATGGAGTTGATCCCCGATTGCGCGGTGCAAGAGTGCGGCTGCGACGGTCGAATCCACCCCGCCACTGAGTCCCAAAATCACGCGGTCATTGCCAATTTGGTTACGCAAGTTCGCCACAGTCTCGTCTGCGAAACTCGCCGGCGTCCAATCGCCAGAGCAGCCGCAGATGTTCATGACGAAGTTTTTCAGGAGCCGCGGCCCATCCGTGCTGTGCCAAACTTCGGGATGAAACTGAATGCCCCAGACCGGACGGGAAATGTCCCTGAATCCAGCAAATTTCACATCGTGGGTGCTGCAAATTGTCTCAAATTCATCGCCAATGGACAAAATGGTATCCCCATGGCTCATCCACACCTGCGATTCACTTTGAATGCCCTGTAGCAAGGGATCAGCTTCATCAACATGCGCCAAATTCGCTCGACCATACTCCCTCGAATCCGATGCTTCTACAGAACCACCATGGGTTTGTGCCAAATACTGCGCACCGTAACAAACGCCCAGCACGGGAACATGGCCCAACATGGAAGACAAGTCGGGCCGCGGAGCATTTTCTTCACGAACGCTATGCGGCGAACCGCTGAGCACCACGCCCTTCACATCCGTTGGAACCTCTTTGAATTGGTTCCACGGAATAATTTCGGAGTAAACGTTCAACTCCCGAACGCGACGCGCGATGAGTTGGGTGTATTGAGATCCAAAATCAAGGATGAGGATGCGTTGGTGTTGCATGAGGCGTTGTGAGCAGAAATACAGAAGGACGCAAAGGTAGTTCGGGTCATTCGGAGCGGCGCGCAGTGGAACCGGTATTTTTGCACCATGCTATACCCACATTTGAACGGTCGCCGCGTCATATTGGCGAGTCAATCTCCGCGTCGATTGGAATTGGTACGGGGCCTTGAGCTCGATCCCATCGTCTGGTTGAAGGAGGTTGACGAATCGTTTCCAACCACGATAAAAGGGCCCGAGATTGCCGAATACGTCACCCGTTTGAAGGCGGAAGCCTATCTGGACGAATTGGAAGATCGGGACGTATTGATCACCGGGGACACCATTGTATTGCTAGATGGGAATGACTTACAAAAACCTCGCGATCGGGAAGAGGCCATCGGCATGCTTCAGCGCTTGAGTGGAAAAACGCACACCGTCGCATCGGGCATTGCCGTCACGACGCGAGAAAAAGGCGTCCTATCCGCAGTCGACACATGTGAAGTGACGTTCAATTCACTCGCACCTGAGTTGATCGAACATTACGTAGATCAGTACCAACCGTTCGATAAAGCAGGTGCGTACGGAGTACAAGATTTGATTGGATTCGCCGGAGTTTCGGCGATGAGAGGCTCTTATTTTACCGTAATGGGCCTTCCCACACATATTCTTTTTAAACTTATAAACACCTTAAAACCAAAAGTTTGAAAACTAAATTGAAGTCATTGTTTAACAATCTCTAGATTGCGTTGAACAAAATCTGTTAGCAGATGTTAAATGCTTGTTTTCAGGACACGATTCCTATTTGTAACCAAAACCCAAACACATGACTTCTTTTATTCTTGCTGCAATTAAAGCAATGCCAGCAGACGACTACGTAGGCTTTACGTTCTTCGTAGGCTGCATGGCCATGATGGCAGCTTCAGCATTCTTTTTCCTCTCAATCAACATGGTAGAGGGAAAATGGAAAACTTCTTTGTTGGTAAGCGGATTGATCACATTCATCGCCGCTGTACACTACTACTACATGCGCGACTACTGGAGCGAAGTAGGTGAGTCGCCAACATTCTTCCGTTATGTCGACTGGACATTGACTGTTCCGTTGATGTGCGTTGAGTTCTACTTGATTTTGAAAGCAGCCGGTGCTCAAACAGGTCTACTTTGGAAATTGATCTGGGCGTCAGTCGTGATGCTTGTTACAGGTTACCTCGGAGAGGCGGTATACACTACTGGATCCGGTCCTGCTATGTGGGGCTTGTTCTCAGGTATTGCATACTTCTACATTGTGTACCTGATTATGTTCGGTGAAGCAAAAGCGTTGGCTGACAAGTCTTCTGCTGGCGTTCAGCGCGCACACGGCATCCTCTGCAAGTTTGTCTTGATCGGTTGGGGTATCTACCCACTCGGTTACATGATTGGTACCGACGGTTGGTACGATTTCGTTGACGGAATCGGACTGAACATGGATGTTGTCTACAACATCGGTGATGCCATCAACAAAATCGGATTCGGATTGGTCATCTACAGCTTGGCTGTAAGCAAAGACTAATACAGAATCCTTAACGTCCTGAAATGCAGACCGCCGGCTCTTAGAGTCGGCGGTTTTTTTATGCCTAGCTTTTTATGCCTTGAGTAGCCTTACGCAAGGATCGGAAGCAGAACAAGCTGTTTCAAGAACTTGTCCAATGGCCTGCTGCGGTAATCCGTTGCGCTGGAGCAATGCTTCCACTTGTGCCGATGCTTCGGAATTGACGGCAACGAGAAGTCCCCCACTCGTTTGGGGATCACACAACAAATCGCGTTCAAATCCCGCATCCAAAATTTCCACGCGCTTTCCATAACTCGACCAATTCCGGCGGCTTCCCCCTGGCACACAGCCTGCTTCGTGGTACATGCGCAACCGTGCCTCAGTCAGTTGCGGAATCGCCGACGCATCAATTTCCGCTTGCCAACCGGACCCCTCACACATTTCCACCAAGTGTCCCAACAGTCCAAATCCCGTGACATCCGTTAACGCGTGTACCCCATCAATCTGAGCAAGCTCTGCTCCTACTTTGTTCAATTGCTGCATGGAAGCCACAGCCAACTCTAAGTCCGATTGTTCTACCACTCCTTTTTTTTGAGCTGTAGTGACCATCCCCACGCCTAGACCCTTGGTTAAATACAAACGATCCCCGGGTTGAGCCGCGGCGTTGGCTTTGAGCTGTGCGAGCTGGACGCGTCCCGTAACCGCCAAACCAAAAATGGGTTCTGGACTATCAATGCTGTGCCCCCCGGCCAATGGAATCCCCGCCTCAGAACAAATCGAACGTCCCCCATCCACCACCTCGCTCGCCACATGCTCCGGAATTTTACCCAACGGCCAACCCAAGATGGCGATGGCAACGAGCGGGGTTCCACCCATGGCATAGATGTCGCTGATGGCATTCGCTGCAGCGATGCGACCAAAAGTCCGCGCATCGTCTACGATGGGCATGAAAAAGTCAGTCGTCGAAACGATGCCGGTTCCGTCTCCCAAATCGACCACAGCAGCGTCATCTTTCGTATCGTTTCCGATGATGAGATTCGGAAAAACCTCAGATCGATCCACGCCGGAAAGGATTTCATGCAAAACCGCAGGCGAAAGTTTGCAGCCGCAACCGGCTCCGTGTGAAAATTGGGTCAATCGAATGGGTTCCATGATCAGCGTTATGTTAGCTCAACATCAGTATGAGCACCACCAAAGTTGAGCCCCTGTGAGATGCAAGCAGAAATTTCTCCCCTCCAAAGTAATCATCTTTGATTGAACAGATGATGCGTTAGATTCAACACCACCAACAGCACATGTACCTGCCTTGCGCTCAAGTCACTTGGTAAAAAGCGATGTGTATCACAATTAATTGTTTATAGATCTTTCACCAGTGACCCGCTTACACTATCAGGACTCCATATTTTGACCACACTAACCCGCCGCAAGGCACAAAACGTACTTCATGGAAAATGAGATGTTGGTCCCGGTAGTCCTCGCCGGTATTTTTACCCTGCTAGCCATTGTTGGCGTGGCAATGAAAAAAGGGCTCTATGTCCGTTTGGGCTACTTCCTCTTTGGCGGAATGGTCATGACCTTTAACCTCCTCGGGATGCTTTCTGGCGAAGGCGGTGCATTGGAGATTATCTCAATTGGCATGTTCGCTTGCCAAACCATCCTCATGTATCCGGTCGTTCCAGATGAGGTAAATTTTTCAGAGGAAGCTGTCAAGACGCTTGCCTTACGAGTCACCACTGCCGTATTGCTCATTAACGCCACAGCGGTTTGGCTCGTGCTCGCTGTAGAAGGTCTGCCACAAATACTCGCGGCCTTCCACGGCATTTTGGCGGTCATTATGTTGATGCGCATTGGCATGATTACCAAAGGTGGCATCACAAAAACGTAAATCTCTACTCCTTACTTCAAATGAAAACAAAACTCGCACTCACCATCCTCGGTGCCTATAACGCACTGATGGGCGTTCTCATGCTTGTCATGCCCGGCGCCATGGGCGAAACATTGGTCGGCGCTGAAAAGGCCGCTGCCTCCCCAGAAATGCTCGAGATGGGCACGATGTTCCATTACGGTCTAGGCCCCTCCCTCCTCATGATCGGCCTGATGCTTATCCTTTCCCGTTCGTGTGCCTTGGAAACCGCCAAGCAACTTTTGCTGGGCTATCTCATCGCGACGGTCGTGTTGCTCGGGGTGTTCTTCGGCGTGTTCAACAATCAAGACACCATCCAATTCAGTCCAGAAATGGCAGCACCGGATGTGCTGGCATTTGGATTGGCCCTATTTGCATACCTAAAAGGCAAATAAGAATGACCCCTCAAACCTGAAAAAAAGGCCGCTTCCTGCGGCCTTTTTTATTGCGTTGCGACCCCTGTTCAATGTGATTTCGACTCCATCAGCACGCGTTCGGCGATGGCCTCAAAAGAGAGACCACGTCCATCCACGGCGTGGCAATGCTCACGGGGATACCGTGTTCGGGTGTGGCGGTAGAGTTTGTCATAATAAATCAATCCAATCTCCGCTGCTTTTCGCAAATCCCCGCATTCCAAAGCTTTTGTTGCCTCACGAAATGCCAACCCACCCAGCTTATCGCGAATTCGGCCAAACGCAGCTTTCAAGGCTGGTAAATTGGCCTCGCCGTATACGCGACAGGTTTCATCAACCCGTTCTTCCAACGTCCGCTCCACCACCCAAACGGGCGCAGCCCGCAAGGCGTCAAACAAATCTTGGGGCAAATGCACCTTGCCAATGACGCGGCTCTCGTTTTCGATCCAAACGGGCCGATTCCCATCGCAAGCGCACAAGGCGCGGTGGCAGTCGTTGCCAAATTGCTCAGAAGAAGGTTGTGGAATGCGATCCAAATTCCCAAAAGCAGATCCCAAGTGACCGGCCAATCCTTCCAAGTCGACCACCTGAGCTCCCATCTCCGCCATCCTGCCCAAGACTTGGGTTTTGCCAACACCGGTCATCCCGCCGAGAACGCAGAGAATCGGAATGGAAGCAAAATCCGATCGCGCTTGCTGACGGTAGGCCTTGTAACCGCCGATCAGTTTCACAACGGGAATGCCGTGTTGTTCGAGCAGCCACGCGACGGAACTGGAACGCATGCCGCCGCGCCAACAATGGACCACCAGCGGCAGTGGCGTAGATTGAGTATCGAAAAGTGCTTGCGCGCGCGACACAAACCCAGCCAATTTGGGGCTGACCAATTCGAAGCCCTTTTCCACGGCTTGGTCCTTCCCACGTTGTTTGTAAAGCGTACCGATTACAGCGCGTTCCTCATTATCGAAGAGCGGAAACGATGTGGCCCCCGTAATGTGGCCCTTCTCGAATTCTGCGGGCGAGCGCGTATCCAAAATGATACGCGACGACTCGAATAACCAGCTCCCTGGTGTGCGTTGGTCATTCGGTTCGTCGACCGTAGCTCTTTTCAAATCCATTCGATTCTGCGAATGCTGTTATCTAATTACCCAGCGAATGGCTGACAAACCGTCAACTTGCAGGGTATAGATTCCCGTTGCTAAGGTCAAATTCAACGAAGACTGTACGGAATTCGCACGGTCGCGGAAAACGACTCGCCCGGCCCCATCCATGACGACAAAATCAGCCCCAATGGCCTGTTCCGGTATGATGAGGGTGCATGAACCGGCGTTTGGATTGGGAAACAATTGGGCATCCTTCGGCGACTCTCCGGTTTGAATGGAGTTCGTTGCACCGAGGTTGACATTATCAATCCAGGTGTGGTTTCCATAGCCGCCGACATTGACAAAGGCCAATTCCAAGCACGACACATAACCTGCCGTCCATTCTTCAGGCAACGCAACTGCATGATTTTCCCAAGCTATGGATCCACCCGTATCATACCAAAACCAGGTATAGCATCCGTCTACAGCCAAGTCTGTGCCATAAGCCGACCAGAGAACCACCCAATCCTCGGATCCACCTGGTCGCCCCCAAACCTCCAATCCGTCCACGTAAGACGCATACATTTGGTGAGCTACGTCAAATGTGAGGATCCCCATCCCCGTGGGATCGAAGGCTGGCGTGATGAGCAAATCCTCTGCTCCTTGCGTATCGACCCAATAATTCGGGAATTGAGCGACTCCGTTTTCTGAATCCACCAAATCCCAGGCATGCTCCCAGGCATGGCCATTGACTTCCAATCGCCAATGTTGCGGTGGGAATTGGTCGCCATCGAAATCCTCGGTGAATCCCGTGGCGTCCACAACGGGTTCGTTGACCACCTCCATCATTCCCGTCCAAGTCCAAGAGTCGTTGCCCCCGGTTGCATCGGTGACCGCAAGCGTCACATCAAAATTTCCAGGCGTGTCGTAAACCACCCAGGCATCGGGACCATCCGTCGTAAGCACCGTGCCTCCGGGGAAATCCCAATCGTACGTTGCTCCGTCGCACAAGGCTACAGAAACGGCAGAGAAATGGACTGGATCTGCTGTACAAGGACTGGCCAAATTCAGGTGGGTACGATCCGCCATGAAACCCGCCAACACTTGAGAGGGTGCATAAAAATCCGCCTGGTGCACCCCACGCGTTCCCGCAGTGCGAATGTGCCCGCCGCAATAGTCGGCTTGAAGGAACGTGCAGACGTTGATCATGGGTAAACCGGTGTTGTACAACAACCAATCATCCATGTCAGCATCACGGTAATAAACGGCATTCGTGGTACCGATGTACACCCCGCCATTGGAGCCACGTTGGTGGGCTAAACTCACTACGCGCTCGCTCGCAATGGTCGACGTGGTCCAATTCTGCCATGTTTCGCCCGCATCGGATGATTGAAGAATTTTATGCCCGTTTTGGGTACCGGTCAATACGCACCACAACCGGTCGGGATCCGTGCCGTCGACATCGAGGTAAATCGGTTGGTTGCTGTTGTTTCCGTTTTCACCAGGCGTTGGGGACACCACTTCCCACGTTTCGCCAGCGTCGATGGAGCGGTGCACGCGCCAAACCGAACCGCTTTGTTTGTGCGAGACGTAAATGCGGTCGCGGTCGCGCGGGCTCACCTTCACCGAAATGATTTTATCTCCGCCAAAGTCATTTACCAACGTCCATGATGCCCCGCCATCGGTGGAATGCCACAATTCGGACCCCACGGGTGAGTACAGACAATTGTAGCAAGTGGGATCCCATTCGAGGTTGCCGTACTCTCCGAACCAATAGGCGGTGTTCGGCTTTTTCGAACCGTCGAACGGCATGGCATCGATGCGATCGAAGCGGTCTTCGGTAAATCGGAATGCACCCCCGTCGTGATACCCCAATCGCGCGTCGCCCGGGTTGATGAATCCGCGGAAGTTATCTCCGGCAAGCTCCGCGAGCCATCCGCCCGAACTGTCATCCTCAGCACCCCAATGGTAAAGTTCACCGTTACGAATCAAGGTACCGTTGTGATAGGTTCCGCCTACCATCACCTCGGGTCCGCGCCAACCTGCTTGCCAGCCCCAAAAATCCGTGCCGTGTAGACCGTACATCCGAGGTTCGATGTGGTCGCCTTGGTCGGCGGAGTAATACAATCCACCGTCTGAAGCCACCCACATGTCTACTGTTCCATCGGCTCGTGTGAAAAATTGAATGTCGTGCACGTCGGCGTGGGTGTAGCGATCATGCGTGAACTCACCGGCCCAAGTGACCCAGTGGGCGTTCAGCGACCAATTGTCTCCTCCGTTTTCTGTTCGCCAAACGCTGATACCTGCAGCGAATTGGCGGTCTGCATCGGTCGGGCTGACATCCAATGCCAAATCGTAGTAGTATTGACCACCGTCGCCTGTGCCGTCGCCGCTCCAACCCAAGATGTTGGGATTTGTGTTTTCGGCCCAAGGCCCACCAGGTCCGTCGCCGCAGCACATGAACTCGAACGTAGCGCCCGCGTCAAAACTCTGATACATGCCGTACAATCCACCCCCGTCGACCGTCGAGCCAGCAGCTAAAACGACAATCCGATTGGGATCGGCGGGAGAGACCGCAAGTTCACAACGACGTTGACCATCATCCAAGCCTACACTTGGCCATCCGGTGGCCCCGGTGACGAATGAGAGTCCACCATCGGTTGATTTTTTGAATACCGTACTCTCGCCAAGTAATTGGATGGTATAACAAATCAGCGGATCGGCTGGGTGAAATGCGATTTCCATGTATTCACCGGATGAAATCTGAATCATCGTATCGCCTCCGTCTTCGCTTCGAAACAATCCGTAATTCGTAGCGGCGAAAAGTTGTGGCGACTCTCCGTCCACGACCGGTCCAAAAATCAAATCTCGGTACCAGCGATCCGCCCCTTGAAAGGTCGAATTTCCGCAGACTTCCCACGTCATCCCACCGTCTTCACTGCGCCAAAGTTGACCGGAACCCGCCCCGACCCAAACGCGGTCTGCATCGAGGGGATCAATGGCGATGCTGTACACACTCGTCAACGGCAAGTCCCGCGTCATCAATTCCCAGTGCCCGCCGTGATCTGAACTCTTCCATGCCCCAGCAGTTGCGGTTCCACACCAAACGATTTCGTGATCCGAGGCCGCTTGCTCGACCGTGTAGACATGGCATGCACCAGGGCTTTGCACCTGAAAATCCATCGCCACTTCCGGGTCGTAACTCCAAGGCCCCATTTCTTCCCAAACTCCCGTCAGCCGATCAGCAGCGGCTGCGTGAAGCGCTGCATATTCGTGAGAAACCGATGGCGCCGGGAGCTCCGCATTGCGCATCCATCGCTTGTAGAATTGTGTATCGCGGTTTTTGATAAACTCATGCGTCGCGTAATGCGCGTCAAAAGCCTGGCGAACCACATCGTAGCTTGCTTCTCCACCGTACATCATCTGCACCCAAACAGGCGAAGAGTCGGAAGGCTTGTACGGAGTTTGCGGCACGTGTTGGGAGAAAAGCGGCCGGCCGATGAAAAAGCAAACCATCACCAGAAGTGTGGCCCGTTGGATGAAAAAATTACGCATACCCAAAAGTACACGTTACTGCACGGTAAAAAAGTAAAAGGGCCGCCCGGAAGGCGACCCTTTTCTATTCAAGTGATATTGGATGGTTGGTCCAAATGATATGAAATTGTTATTCGTTCAGATTTATGGGCACGCGGTGCCGTAGTATTGGAAGAAGGTCAACAGGTCGGATACATCGATGAACAAGTCACCGTTGATGTCACCCGGACAAGCATCTGGGTAATCGCATCCGCCGGGGTAGTTGGCATCCGCATCGTAATTCAATCCTTCTGGGTCCATGCAGCCAACGACCAAGCAAGATCCATCATCAGATGTTGCAGAAGCATCGTAGTTGCACGCCGTGGCATCCATACAGCCAGCAAACTCACATGAGCCATCATCGCCGAAGGCATTGGCATTGTAGTTTGTGGCTTCCGGACTGGTGCAGCCCGCGTACAAGCATGAACCGTTGTCCTCTTCCGCAGCCTCGTCAAAGTTGGAAGCCATCGGATCGGTACATCCCTGCGTTGCACAACTGAAATCGCACGACAAATCGTCATAGGTGGCTGCCGGATCGTAGTTGGCCGCTGCCTCGTACATGCAACCCGCGACGACGCATGAGCCGTCATCTACGTTTGCAGCAGGATCGTAATTGTCTGCTTCTACATTGGTACAACCGAGGTACTCACAAAGCGCCTCTTGGTCGCCCGTGTTCGCTTGAGCATCGTAGTTCGAGGCGTTCTCGTCATAACATCCCGTGTAGAGACACAACGCCGCTTGATCGCCGGTATTTGCTTGTGGATCGTAGTTGTCCGCCTCGGCATCCATACAACCGGTGTACAAGCATGTGCCGTCTTCTACGTTGGCACTTGGGTCGAAGTTGTCTGCTGTAGCATCCGTACAACCGAAGTACTCACACAATGCCTCTTGGTCACCCGTGTTGGCTTGAGCATCGTAGTTGTCGGCTGCTTCATCGTAGCAACCCGTGTACAAGCACGTTCCGTCTTCCACGTTGGCTTGCGGGTCATAGTTATCGGCGTCTGCATCCATGCAACC
>Ga0181576_10000764_pt1 | contig 24137 bp, 22 predicted proteins | sample 101ome_22_FD_132464 | JGI IMG/M metagenome (GOLD analysis project Ga0181576, IMG submission 132464) | Coastal salt marsh microbial communities from the Groves Creek Marsh, Skidaway Island, Georgia - 101412BT metaG (megahit assembly) | ecosystem: Environmental > Aquatic > Marine > Intertidal... | reverse complement strand
GCTGCGCAGTCGTTCAATCACCGGAAGCATGACTTCCAATTCTTCCCTCCCCATACGGCCACCTTCACCGGCATGGGGGTTCAATCCGGCGACGGAGATGCGGGGCGTTCTAATGCCAAATTCGGTTTTGATAGCGGATACCGTTTGCAGGATGGTGCGTTCCAAAAGCTCTGCTGTGAAGTGTTTTGGTACGTCACTGATTGGGATGTGGATCGTGGTTGGTACGACGCGCAGCTCCGGGCAAGCGAGCATCATCACGACATGGTCTTTATTATCCAGTTCGCAGAGGAACTCCGTATGACCGGGAAAGCGAAAACCGGCACCTTCGGCCAGTGCCTGTTTGTGAATGGGAGAGGTACAGAGTGCGGTGCATGCGCCCGACTTTGCTAATTTCGCCCCAATTTCAATCGCTTCGATCACGCCCTTTGCGTGGGCAGCAACGGGTGTACCCGGCGTCCTTGGCGGGGCCATGTCAAGAGCGAGCATCGGCAACGCGTTCTCAGATAGAGCGGCTGCGTCCTGAGCCTCGTGCACCTGAACTGTAGGCAGATCTGCGGGGAGGTGAAGAGGATCACCTATCCATAACATCGGTATCTTTGAGCGGAGGTGCTTCCAGGCCGCAGATACGATCTCCGGTCCAATGCCCGCTGGCTCGCCGCATGAAATGGCGACGGTCATTCTATAGTGATCGTCGCCGATGCGCGAAGGTTTGCCAGAAGTGCATCTGCATAACCGCTGAGACGCGCAGAACGCAGTTCATTGCCCACCGCAACACGGTCTTCTTCGAGTGCGCTTGGTTCAGACAGGCGGGCGCAAAGCATCAAGAAGATGAGCGTGTCACCATCGTCGGTGCGAAGCGATGTCGAGATTTCATCGGGATCCAGTTTCGCGAGTTCTATTGCGATATCTTGGGGAATAGAGCGTACGGGAAGAATTTCCCTCTCCAGTGCTTCTTCGGGCATATCGCGCGCGATTCCGTAAAGATCGTCACATGTGTCGATGTCGCGGGCGATTGAACGGGCATTCTCTTCCGCTTTGCCGGAGATGGCATCGGGCAAGAAGAGTGTTGCAAACTCAATAGCTCCGCCTGCGCTCGACACCCGCTCAACCTCTCTCAGGCCGCGCAATTGAAATAGGGCGACACCATTAGGGATTGGTAGCGGATCGGATATCTCTCCTGGTTTCAGGCCGAGCATGAGGCCGCGGAGGGCAGGTGGGTAGTTATCAAGATCGACCCAATCAAGCCGACCTCCGTTTGCGCGTGAAGGCAGTGCAGACACCTGACGCGCGGCGTCTTCAAACGCTTCTTGGCTTGGGAGGTTGGCGATCTGTTGCGCCACATCCATCGCCTCTTCCATTCGTTCAGGTGGCGCAGCCAAGATTATTTCGGACAGGAGTACCTGAATTTTTGTCGCGGAGTCAGAGCGCTGTCCAAGCACACGGTCGATATCTTCGGGGGAAATCTCGATACGTCCCGCATAGGTTTGGCGAACAAAGTCGCGCCATGCAGAGTTCGCGTAGAGGAAATCGCGGAAGGTCTGGCTATCGACACCGGCAGCGGCCAGCTCACGGTAAAGGTCGTTTTCGGTGGTTTCATTGCGCGCGAGGAAATCCGCTAGCGCGCTCTCAAAACCTGCATCTGTCAGTGATAACCCCCGACGGGACAATTCCGAGAGTTTCAGGCTTTCGTCGATGAGTTGTTGCTGGGCAAGCTCCTGAAGGTCGCCCGGTGTTCCAAATGCGGCGAGGAGCTTCTCGCGTTGGTCCAGCTCGTAATAGGTTATGACATCGTCATTCACCGTGATTGCCGGAGAGAACAGCGATTGCGCCATCATAATGGTTGGCAAGCTGATGCTGAAGATGATCAGAAAGAAGCGGTGAACAGCAGTCATGTATTCGTTGTCCTAGTTCCGGCAGGAGCGCGCTTGAGCACTATTGCCTTCATTTGCCGCAAAGCCAAGTAGCCGCACGGTCAATTGGTAGTCGGTCGATGGCTGCACAGTAGTTGAAGACGTAAACCGACGCGAGGCAGAAAGCTCTACATCGACGCATTCATTTTGCCAGCCAAGTGAAGCGTTCGCTCGTGCAGGTGATTGGCTTACGACATCGTAGCGGGCACCAAGGCCCGCGCGCCAACGGTCGTTTATTTGGAACTCGCTCGCGACAGTCCATTCCCAGATCGAGGAGAGGCGATCCCTTTGCGGATCTGCTTCGAGCCAAATGTAGGAAGCGCTCAGGTCCATCCAGTCGTTGTTCCATGTCGCATGCGCTTCTGAGAGGGAGCTTTCGAAATCGTCATCGAGGATGTTTCTCAGCTCAGCGCGAAGGCCGCCTGCAAATTCCAGTTGGGCCGCGATGAGCCAGCTGGATGGCGATGAGTTTAAGCCGGTGCTTTGTGCAAATGATAATGGTTCGCTGCGGTAGATTCGCCCTGCGGTGATGCGCGCGGAGCGCCCGCTTGGTGCAACGCTCGTCCAAGTCGCGCCAATTGCAGCGCGCGCGCCGGTTTCCTTACGATCATCGCCGGGAAAACGGTCCAGCGCGAAAAGATTCGCCTGATCAAGTTCGACGCGGGTGCTGTCTTCATTGACGATCGTACCGGTGGTGGAGGTTGTGGACCATGCAAGCCCAATAATTGGTTCGAAAATCTGATGAGTACCATTCGATGTACTCCGCTGGAATGGCCAGCGGAGCGTCAGGCCCGTAGATGGCGCGATGCGCCATGCCAAACCAATGTTGGATATATCTTGTTGCGTGTAGTAGCCGTCAGCGGCGATCTGGCCCGTCGCGTTCAGGAGCACGCCGGTGCGGGTATCCCAATCTTTTTCCCACGATAGTGCTGATCCGACACGGACGACGTCGCGGCCCTGATCGCCTGTAGCCCGATCGAAGCGGAAGTGGGCATCGACACCAGATGAAAAGGTGACGACCCCCATGTCGGCAGCGTAAAATTTGCGAGTATACGATAATTCGGTCAGCAAAGGGGGCAGGCTGAGGTTTGTTTCGTCGCTCCGCAGTGTTTGATAGAAGGTAACCTCACCTTGGGCGAGCCTGGACTCTGTTACCGAATTGAATGCGATCGAGCTGTCCAGTCGATCTCGATCAGAGAATCCGTACTCAAGCAGGTATGCCTTGTCGCTGACGAATTCGGCGTCGAAGCGCAGTTCGGTATCTCGAAGAATATCGAAGCGCCCTTTACCGAACAGATAGGCGCGCATGGTATCGGGTCTGATGGTGTCTGAACTTGCTGCCGCATCGATCTGAATCTCGCCCCTCAAAAAGACTTGGCGATATCGTGCTTCCATCGTCTTGGTGACGGGGGATGAATAGGGCGTTAGCAATATGTCCCGAGACGCTCCAAATTCGACGAAATAAGGCACGCGTATACCGATCCCCAGAAGGTCTGAGGTCCGAATTTCAGGGACGAGAAACCCACTGGCACGCCGGACGGTGGGATCGGGCATACGCATTCTTGGTAGCCAAAAGATGGGTACACCGCGTAGCAGCAGCCGCGCGTCCTCGAAATAGAGCCGGCTTTCGGTTTCATCATGAGTGACGCGGGCAGCCTCGATCGACCAGAGAGGCGCTTGATTTCCACACACTGCGCACGACGTCGCGGCAACGCGGTCAAATTGGGTTATTTGACCGGCTTTGGCGACAGTGTCGGAGGCGAGTTGCAGACGCCTATCCAACAACGCGCGTGCGCCTTCCAGGAGGCCAAATTCCAATCTGGCGTCTAAGGTTGCTCGGGTTGCGTTGATCACATTGCCCTCTGCATCGGCGATGAAGATCGGTCCATCGACGATCAGGCGCTCAGACCTGCGATCAAAAATGATCCTGTCGGCTGACAGGCGGGTCCCCTCAAAAAAGACTTCGACATTTCCGCTGGCAACAAGCCTAGGGCCAGGCTCCACAGATATTGTATCTGCCAGCAGTGCGGCTCTGTCTTGGGCGGCAGCTGCCGAAACATATCCGAGAAGGACGAATATACCTATCCATAATGCGCGGATCATCCGTCCTCCAATTGCAGAAGAATGGCCAAAGCGAATGCCAAACCGGCGAGGGGAGGCGCCCATGCTGAGAGGATTGAAGGTATTTGGCCGCTTTCGCCCAGCAACATGGAAAAGTTCCGAATGAAATAGAATGCAAAGCCCAGCAAAATTGCTGTCATCACCCGAAATGTCGTTCCGCCGCCACGCTGAAACCGCATGCTAAATGCCGCTCCGAGGATCACCATTGTAAGGAACATGATTGGTTGCGAAAGTTCACTGTGAAACCAGACCAAGTGACGCCGCGCCGCGAAACCCGCGAGACGTAGGTTTTCAATGAATGCCGGTAGATCCCAGATCGAAATGGAAGACGGCTCGCCGAAGCTGTCCCTGATTTCGTCCGCAGTTAGGGTTGATGGTATTTCGTAGCTTGGCAATGTCAGCGCAGTTTTTTCTGGATTTGTGCTGTCGACCAGCTGCCAAATCTTCACGCCCGACATGCGCCAGGCGCCGTCGATCAACTCGGCTTTTTCAGCCTCAATGCGTTCTGTCACACCCGATGTTGGCGATGATTGTAGGAAGGTGACCGAACCAAGCAATGTGCCATCCAAATTACTGGACTGAGCACGAATGACAGTTTGGGCTTCGCCACCTTGCCGGAGCCAAAGACCGTCTTCGGAAATTGCCAAGGTGCTGGCCTCTTCGCCGAGCGCTGTCGTCTTGCTTTCATAGGCGCGGGAAGTGGCCGCAACGATCGGGTTCAAGACTGCGACGGCAAGCAAAGAGATAAGTATTGTTGCCATCACCGGCGCAAAAAGCATGCGTGCCGTTGATTTCCCCGATGCGCGGATGATGACAAGTTCCGAATTTCGCGACAGCGACAGAAGGCACAAAATGGTGCTCAGGATCAGAACAAGCGGAAGGAGTTGGTACATAACGCCCGGCATATTCAGCCCGCTCAGTATTATGACTTCAGAGAGGCTGCTGTCACTCCCTCCGAAACGGCGCAATTGCTCGACCATGTCCAAGAGGCCGTTCACCACGAAGAAGGCCCCCCAAACACCCAGGAAAGCAAAAGTGAACCGTTTGGCCAAATAGAGCTGGAGGATCACGCTGATACACTCCTGCGAAGTTGAAACCAGTTTGGATGTGCAAGGCGCATCAATTGCACGACTATAACCGCCGCCCCGAAAAAGATTGGTAAGTAAGCGGCTGGCCAATATCCCAAGGTCTGACGGGCCAACTGCCCGCCGGTTGTTTCTGCCAGTTTGATCAGTACGACGAATATGAGCGCATGACCGATCTGTGGCCATGCTCCGAACCGGCTGAATCGGACGGTGAGGAGCGATGAAAAGCCCAGCATTGCGCCGACGAAAGCCATTAGAGCCTGTACGTTTCGATTATGGGCCTCGGCCATCAGGAAAGCAGATGTTTGGCCAGTTTCGGCAGAGAGCCCTTCTTCCGCTGAGAGCAGCTCTAAGGTCGACAGCTGTACCGCCGATCGCTGTGGCGTTGTGCTATCGGGGAGAAGCCCCTTTAGATCGTAAGCGAATTCGCGGAAACGGGTGGTGAATAGGCTGCGATTGTCGGTGTCAAAATACTGCACCAGCCCGTCTAGCATGATCAGGTTAGTTGAATCAGCGGACCCACGCACAAGGTAGGCGCTGCCAGCAGTATAGATCATGCTCTGATCTGCGGCACGATTATCAGAGAGGAATATATCAAGCAGCCTTCCGTCTGAGGTAATTTCGCGAATGTAAAATGTGATCCCCGGAGACGGCGAAACGAACCGACCTTCGGTGAGTAATCGCGCTGAAATGTTCTGGCTGACCTCGACGCTTCGCGTGGCGAGTGCGCGATTGGCGGCAGGTGAAAGCCAATGCATCAAAATGCCCATCATCAACATGACTAGGATACCAAAGAGCGCCACAGGGCGTGCGAGACGGTAAGGCGAATACCCTGTCGCCTGCACGACGACCAATTCGGATTCATTTATGAGCCGGTTGGTTACGAAAAGGCTGGCGACAAATGATGCAATTGGCAGAACAATCTGCATCACTGTCGGCAGTGATAGCGCTGTGAATTCAAAAAAGACGCTGGCGCTCTCACCATTGGCGATCAGCTGATCAAAAAGGCGAACAGCTTGATTGACCCAATAGACGAGAATGAGGATCAGCGCGGAAACCCCAAATACCGCCACATATTGCGACAATAAATATCTGTCGAATCGCGGCACCGGTTCCCCCTCATAGTCTCGTCTGGCAGACGGGGTGACAGTACCTTATGGTGCCGATGTATTGAACCTGTATCTTCGATCACGGGTCGATGGCAGGCAAGTTTTGGCGCGGTGGACAAACAAGGGGGTTCTGCATGGGGGCAGTGTTTTTCTATCACCTGACAGAGAAACCGCTCGAGGCGACCTTGCCCGCTCTTTTGGAGCGGGCGCGGGCCAACGAATGGCGCATAGAAGTCCGTTCCGGCTCTTTGGATAAGGCCAGGTTGATTGACCGGATGCTTTGGGGTGGGGCACCCGAGAATTTTTTGCCGCACGGAATTTCAGGCAGCACACAAGACGACGACCAGCCAATTTTGCTTACCGGCGCGCGTGAACAAGGTGCGGTGCCTTCCGAGGGGGAATTTGACTGCGTGATGTGCGTTGAAGGCGCGCGGCTATCGGCGTCTGAGGTCATGGCGCTGGAGCGTGCTTGTGTGATTTTCGACGGTGCGGATCCGGAGGCGCTACAAGCCGCGCGTGGTCAGTGGAAGCAACTTGTCGCTGATGGATGCAGCGCGCAGTATTGGGCGCAAGAGGGAGGCCGATGGACAATGAAAGCCGAAAGCATATCAGAGCCGTAGAAACAGCGACCCGTCCCGTATTTCGATGCTGCTGAACCTGTTGAGAAGATCCATTCCGAGCAAGGAGATATCAAGTTCTCCTGCGTTTACGACGGCCCTCACGTTCTCCTGAAAGAACGGACCGATTTCGAATGCGTCAAGCCGGATAGGTGCGGTTCCGACGGTCCCATTCGCGGTAAGTGCCGTGCTGGAAAAGACCAATTCCGCAGTTTCAATTCCTGCGTTCAGCGCATCTTTCCTGGAAAGAACGATCTGACTTGCGCCGGTGTCGACGATGAACTCAATTGGGGTTCCGTTGACTTCAGCGATCAGATGAAAATGACCGTCGCTCTGTCGTGGAACGATAATCTCGCCTTTTGGACTGACTTCATAGGTCAGAAAGACGTCACGCCTTATGTCATTCCAAAGACCAACCGCGCCGATCACGCCTACGAAAATCAGACCCCAGATCGTTGCTTGTTGGAGCATTTTGGAGCGCTGTGACCGACTTTGGAGGAAAAGCGACCCAGCGATAGCGATAAAGAGGAGGCCAAGGTAGGCGAGGCGCGCGAATTGGTCTGTTGTCATTGAATCGACGCAGGGTTAGTTCACGAAGCCGAATGAGGCCAAACCGTCCAGAATGAACTGTACGGAAAGCGCCGCAAGCAACATGCCCAGAAGGCGGGTTGCGACAGTGATGCCCGTCTTGCCAAGCAGCTTTTCAAGATAGCCGGCGGCCATAAAGAAGGCGAATACAAGCCCGATCACCGCCAGCATCACGCCGAGTACAGATGCCAATCCAAGGGGTGATGATGTCTGTCCCGTCAGCAGGATGATTGAGGCAATCGCACCCGGCCCCGCGATGAGCGGTATCGCCAGTGGGAAGATCGAGGGATCATCGCTGGCTTCTTCCTCACTTTCTTCGGTTTGAGATTTGCGACGCTTTTGGCGCCGCTCGAAGAGCATGTCGAGCGCAGTCAGAAACAGGAGTACGCCACCTGCAATGCGGAAGGCAGGCATGGAGATACCGATGAAGCCGAGCAATTCCTCACCGAGCATTGCAAAGCCCAAAAGGATCAGAGCCGCCGTGAAGCAAGCATGAATGGCTATGCGACGGCGGGCAGCCGGCGTGGCGCCTTGGGTCAGTGCAAGGAACACGGGCATTAGCCCGATCGGATCAATGACAACGAGAAGTGTCGTGAAAGCGGTGATGATCATTGCGGTTTCCATCCCGCTTTGTCTCCTATTCGGGTCGGATTATCTAGAACTTCCTCAGAGTTGTTGCTCCGCGTATTCTAGCTTTTCGAGTGCTTTTATCCAAAGTGCTTCTGCGCGCTCCAGCCCTTCCACCACTTCTGCGTATTTCCGATTCCAGGTTTCTAGTTCACCGGATCGGCTCTCTTCATACAGCTCGGGCATCGCGAGTTTCTTAGAGAGTTTTTCACTCATCTCGGTGATTTTGTTAACCCGCTCCTCGCATTTGCGGACCTCTGATCGTAGGGAAAGGATAGCGTCGCGCGAGGGTTTCTCGGTCTTGGGCTTGGGTGCCTGCTTTTTTTGTTCCCGCTTGTCCTGCGAGAGGAGCATCCGGCGATAGGTGTCGAGATCGTCGTCGTATGGCGTGACCCGCCCGTCTTTCACCAGCCAGAGGCGGTCAGCGACGTGTGCAAGGAGGTGCAAGTCGTGGCTCACAAGAATAACCGCGCCACGGTACGCATTAAGCGCTTCGACGAGCGCCTCTCTGCTTTCGATGTCAAGGTGGTTGGTCGGTTCGTCAAGGATAAGCAGGTGCGGCGCATCGAGTGTTGCAAGCAAGAGAGACAGGCGCGCTTTTTGGCCACCTGACAAACGCCCTACCTCTGTCTCGGCTTGAGCTGCGAGCAATCCAAAACCCGCCAATCGCGCGCGAAGCTTCGACTGGGCTTCTGCTGGCCGCTCCCGCTGGAGGTGTTGGAGTGGCGTTTCCTCAACTCTCAGTTCGTCAACCTGATGCTGCGCAAAAAAGCCGATACGCAGCTTCGAGGAACGGGTGATCGTCCCCGTGAGCGATGGGAGCCGGTTCGAAAGCAGCTTGGCGAGCGTTGATTTACCTTCCCCGTTCCGCCCCAACAGAGCAATGCGGTCGTCCTGGTCGATGCGGAGATCGAGCCTGTCGAGAACTATATGGGAGCCGTATCCCGCTCGGGCGTCTTCGGTCGCGAGGATCGGAGGCGAGAGTTCTTCGGGTGATGGAAAGCTGAAGACTGTCCTTGCCGCATCTTCTGGCATGCGGATCGTCTCCATCTTTTCGAGCATCTTTACACGGCTTTGTGCCTGTTTTGCCTTGGTGGCTTTGGCCCTGAAGCGATCAACAAAGGATTGAAGGTGCGCGCGTTGTGCTTCCTGCTTCTTGGCGGCTTGGGCAATGAGTGCGCGTGTTTCGGCGCGTTGACGGGCGAATTGGTCATAAACGCCCGTGTAGAACGTGAGTTTGAGATCTTCGAGATGCAGAATCCCGCCAACCGAGCGGTTGAGCAGTGCTCTGTCGTGGCTCACAATCAGGACCGTGTGTGGGTACTTTACCAGATAGCTTTCAAGCCACAATGCGCCTTCGAGGTCGAGATAGTTGGTTGGTTCGTCCAAAAGGAGCAAATCGGGTTCGGAAAAGAGGACCGCTGCAAGCGCGACCCGCATCCGCCAACCGCCGGAAAAGGCGGAGCAGGGCATATGTTGCTCGTCATGAGTGAAGCCCAGTCCGCGTAAAATCGCGCTTGCCCGTGCCTCGGCAGACCATGCATCAATGTCTGCTAAACGGGTCTGGATCTCGGCAATGCGATTGGGGTCTTCTGTTTGTTCGGTGAGCAGCGCCGCGCGCTCGGTATCGGCAGCAAGAACGGTGTTGAGCAGAGATACCTCGTTCCCCGGCACTTCCTGACTCACGCCGCCGATCTTCCAGCCTTTTGGAATTTCGATTGAGCCGTTATCGAGGGTTAACTCACCACGGATCAGGCGAAAAAGCGTTGTTTTGCCGGTTCCGTTGCGCCCTACCAAGCCGACCTTGTGGCCGGTGGGAATGGTCGCGGAGGCGTCTTCCAGCAATGGGCGCCCGTCAATCGAGTAGGATATTCCAGAAATTCTAAGCATTGGATGTGCTTGCACCAAGCCAGCAGTCGCGTCAATCGCACCTTTTCAAAGAGTGGGGCGCGTGCTAGGGCAGCGCCAAATTTCACCGGGCTCTGGCCCAAAGCACTAGAGGAACGACATGGCGATTGAACGCACACTCTCCATCATCAAGCCGGACGCAACGAAGCGTAACCTGACTGGCAAGATCAACGCAAAATTCGAAGACGCTGGCTTGCGCATCGTGGCACAGAAGCGCATCCAACTGACGCCGGCACAGGCTGGCCAGTTCTACGCCGTTCACGCTGAGCGCCCGTTCTACGGCGAGCTGTGCGAGTTCATGGCGTCGGCTCCAGTTGTTGTGCAGGTGCTTGAAGGTGAAGGCGCTATCGCGAAGAATCGTGAAGTTATGGGCGCAACCAATCCAGCTGATGCAGCTCCCGGCACCGTCCGCGCTGAATTTGCCGAGTCGGTTGGCGAAAACTCCGTACACGGCTCCGACGCACCGGAAACCGCGAAAGAAGAGATCGCGTTCTTCTTCTCCGGTCTCGAACTGGTTGGCTAATTCTCTTTGAATTCCGCTTTATGACTACGGCCCGCAGCGTAATTGTTGCGGGCCGTATTCATTTTTGCAGGTCGATGACACCGATCCGGTTGAGCATTTCTTCGAGTTTATTGTCCGCAGCGGGTTTGCGCGCACTGACGATTTGATCGAACCTGAGGCGTAGGGTTTTCTTCTCGGCAGGGTCGAGATCATTCCAAGCGCGCCCCTGAAGATCCATCACAAGCGCGTAGTACCCGATGAAATGCGGGCGCGTTCCGCTTTCAATGAGCGCCGCATAGGCGGCATCGGCGCCGAGCGCGATTATTTCTTCCGCAGTATGAATGCCTGCGCGTTCGAATGCGCTCGTCATTGCGGGGCCGAGGTTGCGGAGTGAGATGATTGGCGAATTCTTGTTCATGTTTCAACCCAACCTCGGCAGTTGTCTTGGTCTATCGGGTGTGGCAGGTCGAACAAAGTTTTAGAGATTGGGGCTGCCATGAAACCTGCTGCTCGTATCGCCGCTGCCGCGGAAATCCTCGATTACATTTTTTCAGGCGAGCCTGCGGAAAAAGTGCTGACGGGGTGGGCGCGACGTTCTCGTTTTGCCGGTTCCAAAGATCGCGCGGCAATCAGGGATATCGTGTTTGATGCTCTTCGTAAGAGAAACAGTTATGCCGCGCGCGGTGGCGCACTGACCGGTCGTGCGGTGATGTTGGGGCGGGCAGTTCTGCAAGGTGAGCCTGTCGAAGAGATTTTTTCAGGGGAGCGCTTTGCGCTTTCGGAGCTTTCCGAGGCGGAAAGGGAAGTTGTCTCGCAAGACGCGGCGGAGAAGGTGATCAATCTGCCTGATTGGGTAGCCACGCAAATCGCTGATGATAATGGCGAGGAGGCAGCGCAGGAAATCGGCGTTGCCCTTGAGGAACGCGCGCAAGTGTTCGTGAGGGCGAACCTTTTGAAGGCAACGCCTGAGAATGCCATTGAGAGGCTCGGTGCTGAGGGGATCATTGGTGTGCCTCACCCGCATGTGCGAACGGCCATCAAAATTACTGAGGGTGCACGCCTGCTTGCATCGTCAACGGCTTATCAGGAAGGCTATGTTGAAGTTCAAGATGCTTCCTCGCAGGCGGCCGTGGCGCTATTGCCGTTAGAGCAGGGTTACAAAGTGCTCGATTATTGCGCCGGCGGCGGGGGAAAGGCGCTCGCGATTGCCGCGACGACGAAATCCAAGGTCGATGCATATGACATTTCGTTCGGGAGGATGAAGGATATCCCCTCGAGAGCGGCACGGGCAGGGGCCGAGATCACATGTCATCAGCAGCCACCAGAGCAACTGTATGATTTGGTTTTCTGTGATGCGCCTTGTTCAGGTAGCGGAACGTGGCGACGGACGCCGGATATGAAATGGCGTTTCAGTGAAGCTCAGATGGTGGCATTGCAGGCTCAGCAAACAGAGGTGCTGCGCAAAGCCGCGCCACTTGTAAGGGCTGGCGGCTTTCTTGCTTATGCAACGTGTTCGATCCTGCGGGCTGAAAATTTCGCGCAGGTCGAAGCGTTTGTTGACGAGTCAGGTGAGTTTTCTTTGGTGGATGACCATAGCTGGCCGGTCAGTGAGGAAGGCGACGGCTTTTATCTTGCAATCCTTCAAAAGCAAAATACACTTTAAGATTGTATTTTGCTGTATCGCGCACTTTTTTACTTTTGATTAATCTTAATCGTTTTTGCTTGCGCGGTAATTTGCGGGGTTATCGTGCTGCGTGGTTCACTAGCTGCACCTTCAATTCGGAAAACGATCCGCCTCGGTGTGAGCGTCGGTCTGATTGCGATTGCCGTGATTTTCGCTCTCCATCAGGATTGGATATCTCTCAATATCAATAGTTTGATTTCCTTTGGGCTGGCTGTTTTGGTTGCCGTCTCATTGCTCTTGTATGGCGTTTCGAGGTGGATGGCCGAGAGATTCCTTATTGCAACTGCGCGCACTTTAGTTGCTGAAGAAACCGGTTTCGCGCTGATTGCGGACGGCGTTGGCAAACTCATTGTCGCGAGTGCGGCAGCCGAAAACGCGACTGGCGACACTGACAACGCAATGACAATACTAACGCATAAGTTGAAATCCGCGGCAGCGGAACCGGCGGAACTGCTCTTTCGACTTCAAGCGGTCGCTCATGCCGTCGGTCGTGCGAGCGAAATCATATATACCAAGAATGGCACTTCGCGTGTTTCGGTACTCGAACTTCGTACCGATTGTTATCTATGGGGCCTCGACTTGCCCAAACGCGCGCCAGACGAGTTCGAGCACCGTGATGCAATCGCGCACCTGATTGCTGGTCCGAGCGGCACCGTCACATATCTCAACAACGCGGCAAAAGAGCTGTTCGGGCGGCGACCCTCGACCTTGAACAGCATTTTTGAGAACGACCTGCCGGTTTCTGGGGGGATCGCCAAGTTGAATCAGGCACGCTGGAAAGACTGCATGGTCCTTCATCGCCAGCTGCGCGGTGGGCGCGTTGAGGTTTTTTTGTTTTTCGTCCGACTTTGAGGCAGAGATTGCCCATGCGCCTTGGTCTGAGGTTGAAGAGTTGCCTGTTCCTCTTCTGAAATTGAGCGCAGGGGGGGATGTACTCGCCGCAAATCGTGAAGCGAGATTGCTGCTGAAGAATGACTTCAAGTCAAAAAGGCGATTGAGCGATCACGTCGAAGGCTTGGGCCGTCCCGTCAAGGATTGGGTCCATGAACTTTCGTGCAGAAATCTTGGGGCGACGGAGAGTGAGTTCCTCAGAGGCGTCGGTGAGGCGGAGGACATATTTCTTGAGGTGCGGCTGGTGCGCACCGGCGATGAAAATAATAGCGAGGTTCTAGCTGTTCTTGCCGACAGGACCGATTTCAAGGCTCTAGAGGCTCAGTTCATTCAAAGCCAGAAAATGCAGGCAGTCGGCCAGCTTGCTGGTGGGGTTGCGCATGATTTCAACAACTTGCTGACTGCGATTTCAGGGCATTGTGATCTCTTGCTGTTGCGGCATTCGAGCGATCACTATGACTATCGGGATTTGATGCAAATCCATATCAACGCCAATCGCGCTGCGGCACTGGTGTCCCAGCTTTTGGCATTTTCGCGGAAGCAAAACCTTCGATTGGAGGTGATCCGTTTTGAAGAAGTGCTTCCTGATCTCATGCATCTCTTAAGCAGGTTGGTGGGTGAGAAAATTCGACTTAAGGCTGAACATCACGGGGCAAAGGTGCAAATCCGCGTTGATCGCCGGCAGTTGGAGCAGGTGATCATGAACCTCGTCGTCAGTGCGCGTGATGCAATGCCCGCGGGCGGGGAAATTTTGGTCAGCAGCAGCGCGTGTACCTTGGTTGAGCCGATGATACGGCAGCGTGCCACGGTTCCCGCCGGAGATTACCTACTGGTGCAGGTTATCGACGAGGGAACAGGCATCCCAAAGGACAAGCTTTCCAAGATATTTGAGCCCTTCTATGCGACAAAGGGCGCGGGGCAGGGAACGGGGCTTGGCCTCTCGACGGTCTACGGGATCGTTAAACAATCAGGCGGCTACATTTTTGCCGAAAGCGATGCGGGGATTGGCGCGATATTCTCGTTATATTTCCCCGTTCACCATCCTGACCCAACAATCGAGGCTCTTGATAAATTTGCCCTCAATGCCGATGCGGAGCTTGAAAGTGACGCACCAGAAAAGGCCGAGGACAACATATTCAGAGAATATTCCGAGCCGGAGGAGGGTACAGGGACCATCTTACTTGTCGAAGATGAAGCACCAGTACGATACTTTGCCTCTCGCGTACTTGAAGGCCGTGGGTACACCGTCGTCGAAGCTGACAATGGGGACAATGCGCTGAAACTGCTTGAGGACGAACAGCTTCATGTCGATGTCTTTATATCTGACGTGGTCATGCCGGGGAGCAACGGACCGACTTGGGTGCGAAAGGCACTGGCCGAACGCCCGGATACCCGTGTGATATTTGTCTCTGGCTATGCGCATGATCCTGTCACCGCGGATCAAAGTGACATCCCCGGCGCTGTCTTTCTACCGAAGCCGTTCTCACTGGAGAAACTCGCCGATACGGTGGCCGCCCAGTTTCGTGTCCGCCAGATCTAGAAAATCGCGGTTTCAGGCGGGTTTTTGATGCGCGAGCAATTCGGTCAGGTGCGCCGCTGAACCGGTGAGGGCGGCATAATCATCATTGATCACCGAGACGGCGAAGTTCCCCATGAACCCAGCGAAGCGACCCTTATCGCGGAATGCATCTGCAAAACCGAAATCTGCCAAAAAAGGCGAAACAGCGCGGGCTACACCACCGACAAGGTAGACACCTCCAAACGGCAGTTGGATCAATGACAGATTGCCAGCGACCGTACCAAGAATGCGAATGAAAATACGCAGTGCTTCAGCCGCAATGTCGTCGTGGCCTTTTGAAACCCGATCCATGATCTCTTTTGCGGAGAGTTCGGTTGGGGTGCCGCGTTCGCTGCAAAGCCATGCGTAGGTCCGCTCAAGGCCGCGACCGGACAACACGTCTTCGACAGCCGGGAAACCATGGGCGGTGGACACAAATTCGCAAAGGCGTAATTCTTCCGCATTGCGGATCGGCAGATTGGCATGGCCGGATTCTGACGGAGGCACGACGCGTCCGCTTTCCGTTTCAAAAACAGGGGCGGCGTTAAAGCCGGTGCCCACACCAACAACCAGTTTTGCCGCAAGCTGATTACCTGGGTTGCCTTTCAATACCGGCATAATGTTGCTGTCCGCGATGTGGCCGAGCGCGTGGCCCTGAGCCTGCAAATCGTTCAGAATGGCGGTTGTCGCCGCGCCGGTTGCGCGGGCGAGCGTGTCTTTGTCTATTGTCCAGTCGAGGTTGGTCATATCGGCACGACCTTCGCGAACCGGTCCTGCTACAGCAACACAAGCAGCCAGCGGTTTGACGTCGTTCTCGTCAGCGATGTAACGGCGGAGGACTGTCTCGAGCCCCGGGAAGTCGGCATTTGAATAACGGCGGATCGTTTCTGGGCGCACATTGCGGCCCTCGGCAAGGGCAACGCGGGTATTGGTCCCGCCAATATCAGCGACAAGGCTGAAGCTTTTCGAAGCGTTCGTCATATGACTTCTCCGCACGCGATCTGCGTTTGTTAGCGATAACAATTTGGCTGGCGTCATAGACTACTTTTTGGCGCTGGTTCAAGTGCAATCCAAAATGATTGCCAGTCAGAATGCACCATTCTGAATACATGACCTTTTGAAACAAAACGGGCAGGCCAAGGCCTGCCCGAAAATTTGGTTGTGTTTGTTCGCTTAGGCAGAGCGACGGCGTCCCCCTCTGCGCCCGCTCGAGCGGCCGCTGTCTGTGCCTTGTGCGGATGGTGGCTTGTTAAAACGGATCCAGTCGCCGCCATGGGGGTCGTTGTTGGTCAGTAGGTTCGCGGCGCGGATTGCTTCCATTTCCTTGCCTGCGCGGAACTGGGTCGAGCCGAGCCCAAACATCTGACAGAACGCCTCATCGTCCATATCTGCGGGAAGGATGATGCCAGCGGCTTCAACTTCCGCACGTTTTTCGACGATCTTCGATGCGGCGGTTGGAAGTGCGACGGGGTTCATGATTGCGGAGGTCATGCCCGCGCCCATCGCCATTGGAAGGAACGCATTGTTGATGCCGTGGCGGTTCGGCAAGCCGAAGGAAATGTTGGAAGCGCCGCAAGTCGTGTTGACGCCCAGTTCCTCGCGCAAGCGGCGCACCAATGCGAACACCTGCTGACCAGCCGTTGCCATTGCACCGATTGGCATGACCAACGGATCGACGACGATGTCGTGAGCTGGAATGCCGAAATCGGCAGCACGCTGAACGATTTTTTTGGCAACTTCGAAGCGGACATCGGGATCTTCTGAGATGCCGGTGTCGTCGTTAGAGATTGCAACAACCGGAACGTTGTATTTTTTGACGAGCGGCAGGACGAACTCCAGACGCTCTTCCTCCCCGGTGACGGAGTTAAGAAGCGGGCGACCGCTTGCAGCCTTCAGCCCTGCTTCGAGAGCCGCAGGGACCGAGCTGTCAATGCAGAGCGGAATGTCGACCAGACCCTGCACCAGCTCGACGATTTTCGTCATGAGCGGTGGCTCAGTCTCGTTCGGGTTGGGGTTGGAGTTATAGACAACGCCGGCGTTGATATCGAGGATGGTTGCACCAGCAGCGACCTGCGCCAGCGCGTCCTTTTCCACGGTTGAGAAATCGCCAGCTTCAAGCTCGGCTGCCAGTTTCTTCCGGCCGGTCGGGTTGATCCGCTCGCCAATGACGCAGAACGGTTGGTCAAAGCCAATAATGGCCGTTTTCGATTTGGATTCGACGATCGTACGGGTCATGAGATTTCCTTAGTTTTGGGAGGCCGGAACCGTGGAGGAACCGCCGTTTTCGATGGCCCAGTTTGCGTTCGTTTTAATTCCACCCAGCGGGAAGAAATGGACCTTCTGGATGTTGAAGTCTGGCGTTTTCGCCGCATGCGCCGCAAGTTGACCGATGAACTCGTCCGGCTCGTAAGGCAGGAGCAATTTGGAGACGTCCATAGCGCGCTTCTGCAAAACCTTGAGTGACGGACCGACACCGCAGGCGATGGCGAATTTGATGAGGGTCTGAAGCTTGGCCGGGCCTGCGACGCCGATATGGATCGGGAGGTCGATGCCTTCGGACTTCAAGCGATCCGCCCAAGCAATGACCGGCCCTGCGTCGAAGCAGAATTGCGTGGCGAGTGCCATCTCTGCGTCAGTGGTTTCAGAGAACTTTTGCTTCCAGCGCAGCGCATCAATGACGTTCTTGTCAGAGCCGTCTGGATCGATGTCTTTATTGCCTTCAGGGTGTCCGGCGACGTGAAGGCGCTTCAATCCTGCTTTGTCGAACTCGCCCGTCTCCAAAAGTTGCATCGAGCAATGATAATCGCCATGCGGGTTAGACACACCGCCGGCAAGCAACAAAGCTTGCTCAACGCCAGCTTCGCCTTGATAGCGGGCGATCCAGTCCGCAAGGGTCGCTTGATCCTTGATGATCCGCGCTGGGAAATGCGGCATAACTGGATAGCCTTCGTCTGCAAGGCGCTTCGCGGTCGCGACCATGTCTTCGATTGGCGTGCCCTCGATATGAGCGATGTAAACGCGCGTACCGGAGGGTAGCAGATCGCGGAAGTTCTCAACCTTTTCGGCCGTCCGCGGCATAACTTCAATCGAGTAGCCTTTGAGGAACGCCTCAACATCCGCGTTCAAGGTGGGCGCGGTGGTTTGGGCTTCTTTCTTTTTTCTAAATGACAGCAAGGACACGACGGCCTCCTTTAAGCGGGCAGGGAGCGGGGTTTCGTCTGATGAGCTCAATTCCAACCTTCATTCGCGATGAGGGCTTTGATGCGCTCTTGATCATATTCGGCATCAATCTTTGCCGCCTCGTTTGCGGCGATTTCATGAGGGTCACCTTCGACAGTAAATGGGGCGGCTTTCCGCCATTCAGCGAGATAGTCATCAGTGCCATCAGCGCCAACTTTCATGGCGGCACGATCAATCGCCTGCTCGAAACGCTCTGGCAATTGGACCTTGGCCCCGCGGCGACCTTTACCCACAATCACCTGGGCCGGAATGTCGCGCCAGTAAACGATGGTCACGTCGGGCATTGCTGATTCCTCGTTGGTTATCTCTCAGCCTTCTAAACCGCTCCGAATCCGACACGGGGTCGGTTTTCGACATGGTGGGCGCGTGTAACGACCGTGCTCACATATCAGGAGAGCGAAACGCTGGATACGCGCGTTGCATCCGAATATTTCATATCCATTCTGAGGCACGCTCAACTTTTGGCGGCAGTGCGAGAACAGAGCCTTGCGTGGGAGCCAGCAGAAGCCTAACCTAGACGTAACTCGAAATGGAGGGCGTGAGTCATGGCGCCCAAGCGTCGCCGAGGCGGTGGCGCGTGCCCGAAACCGGTCGAGCGCCCAGCGCCTCACACCGCGGATCCTGACACGCTTTATGCGGCACTGGATCTGGGGACAAATAGTTGTCGCATGCTGATTGCCCAACCCAAGGGCAGTCAATTCCATGTTGTGGACAGCTTCTCAAAGTCCGTACAACTGGGGCATGGCCTTGAAACCTCCGGCAAACTGTCGCGAGCGTCGATGGGGCGAACGATTAGTGCGCTGCGGGTATGTCGCCAAAAGCTCGCGCGGCATCGCGTGAAGCGGATGCGCCTTGTTGCGACGGAGGCGTGCCGACGGGCCAAGAACGGCGCCTATTTCCTGAACCAAGTGCGCCGTGAAACCGGTTTGTCGCTTGAACTTATATCGCCCGAGCAGGAAGCGCAGATGGCGGTGATTTCATGTGCGCCGCTTGTTTCGACCAAGACATCGCAGCTTCTCGTTGTGGATATTGGCGGTGGGTCCACCGAGCTTGTCTGGATCGACCTGAATAACGTTCCTGTGAGAGAGCGCCCTGGGGCAATTATGCGTCTGCACAGGGGCTTTGTTCAGGATCCTGGCCCATTCGCTGCCGCGAAGGTGGTCGACTGGATTTCCGTGCCGCTCGGTGTCGCCACATTGCGCGATCAATTCGAAGACGTACAGGATGATGCGGCGCGGTTTGCGCTGATGAGTTGGTTCTTCGAAGAAAATCTCGTGAAATTCAGCCCTTACTCAGCCGAACAGGTGCGGGACGGTTTCCAGATCATCGGTACAAGCGGCACTGTTACAACGGTCGCTGCCAGCCATCTTGGCCTCAAGCGCTATGACCGCAATAAAGTTGATGGATTGCGCATGACGAGTGATCAGATTGATGCGGTTATCCAGTCCTACCTTCAGCTCGGCCCAGCAGGGCGCCGCGCAGACCCGCGGATCGGGCGCGACCGTCACGCGCTGATCATGTCAGGTGCCGCGATATTGCAGGCCCTGATGCGTATTTGGCCGACTGACAGGCTTTCAGTTGCTGATCGTGGTTTGCGGGAAGGGCTGCTCTACGCACAAATGAGCGAGGATGGTGTTCTGGAAGACACGCCTTACTGATCCTGCGATGCGATACTTGAGTGTTTGCGCTCAGGCCACTATGCGGGGCGGGACAAGCGGAAATTGGCAATGGCAAATACACCAGGAAAAAACACCAGCGGACGCGGACAGCGCGACCTTAAGGTCAAAGTTAAGACGGCGCGCGGGCGAAAGAACTCCTCCACACGCTGGCTTCAGCGGCAACTCAATGACCCATATGTCAAACGCGCGAAGGCCGAGGGCTATCGCGGTCGCGCGGCTTTCAAGATCCTTGAGTTGGATGACAAGTTCCGGTTTTTGGTTCCGGGTGCGCGGATTGTTGATCTCGGCTGTGCGCCCGGGGGCTGGTGTCAGGTTGCTGTTGCGCGTGTGAATGCGCTCGGAGAAAAATCGGGAAAAGCGATTGGTCGGGTCTTGGGCGTTGACCTTCAGGAAGTCGAGCCGATCGCCGGCGCAGAAATACATCAGTTGGATTTTATGGCTGACGATGCCGACGAGCAGGTGAAGGAATGGCTTGGCGGTGAAGCGGATGTCGTTATGTCGGATATGGCGGCGGCCTCAAGTGGCCATAAACAGACCGACCACCTGAAGATTATCGCGCTTTGCGAGACGGCCGCCTATTTTGCTTTCGACGTTCTGTCTCCGGGAGGAACTTTCGTCGCAAAGGTGTTGGCTGGTGGTGCTGAAGGTGATCTGCAAAGGCTGCTCAAACAACGGTTTGAGAAAGTCGCCAACGTAAAGCCACCGTCTTCGCGCTCGGATAGTTCAGAGAAATTTGTCGTTGCGACAGGTTTTCGGGGTTAATCGGCACCGGACGGAAGCACCCAGTCGGGCCTTGGGAAATGGCATGTGTAACCGTTTGGGTGTTTCACAAGATAATCTTGGTGCTCTACCTCGGCCTCCCAAAAACCGCCAACAGGTGCTAATTCTGTTACAACCGGCCCCGGCCAAAGACCGGATGCATTAACATCGTCGATGGTCTTGGTGGCGATGTCCCGTTGTGCCTCGGAGCAATAAAAAATAGCTGAGCGATAGGAAGGCCCCAGATCGTTTCCTTGCCGATTTGGCGTGGACGGGTCGTGGATTTGGAAGAAGAATTCGAGCAATTTGCGATAGGTGACAATCGTATCGTCGAACACGATCTCTATCGCTTCCGCATGGGTTCCATGATTGCGGTATGTCGCGTTGGGGACGTCGCCGCCGCTATACCCAACGCGCGTGGTCAAAACACCAGGAATGCGCCGGATCAAATCCTGCATTCCCCAAAAACATCCACCTGCTAGCACTGCGCGATCTTGTGACATGTTTTCCTCCTGTTAGTGGAGAGATAGGGATGAGCTGAAGCTTTTCAGCCCCTGTGCGAAATAATTGTTAAAACGACTCAGCGAGCCTCTTCACCTTCAGATAGGCGAGGCTGGCTGGATTGGCGTTCCAGCACCTCAAATAGTGCTTTCCGAGATATCGGTTTGGCGAGGAAATCATCCATTCCGGCGTCGAAGCAATCGCGTCTGTCCTGCTCGAAAGCTGATGCCGAGACGCCGACTATCCTGAGATTTCTTTTGGGTTCTGGGAGTTCACGGACAAGTCGGGCTGCTTCAAGACCGCCCATCACTGGCATTTGCAGATCCGCGAGCAGGATGTCGAAATCATGATTTTCAACGGCTTCGACGGCTTTCTTGCCATCATCAACAATGCTTACGGAATGTGGTGTGTTTTCGAGCATTGACCGCAACACTTCCTGATTGATGTGATTGTCCTCGGCGATCAGGATCTTCAGCGGCGTCACCTGCGCGCTCTTTTCATTAGCCGTCTTGATTTTCAGATTCGGGAAATTTGACACCTTTGCTTTGGGGAGATCGATGTTGAACCAGAAAGTGCTGCCTTCACCCAGCGCGCTGTCGATCCCAATTTCGCCCTCCATTGCGTCAATCAAGGCCTTTGTAATTGAAAGGCCAAGCCCCGTTCCGGAATGACGGCGCGAGAGGCTGTTTTCCACTTGAGAGAACCGTTCGAAAACCTCGGCGTGGTGCTTTTTGTCGATACCAACGCCTGTGTCGGTGACTTTGAACGAAAGCGGTACGATACCCAATCCGCGCTTCACATCCGGCCGCACACGGATTTCAACCGAAACATATCCATCGCTGGTGAACTTTATCGCGTTCCCGACAAGATTGATGAGAATTTGCCGGATACGGTTCTCGTCACCGATCAGGGCGGATGGCACATTTGACGAAACGCGCCCGCGCAACTCGATGCCCCCCAAATTCGCTTTCACCCGAAGCATGTCGAGCACGCTATCGACTAATGTGCGGAGATCCAACTGTTCCTGCCGCAGTTCGAGGCGGCCTGACTCAAGTTTTGAAACGTCCAAGATATCATCAATAACGGCAAGGAGAGCGCTGCCAGAGGATCGTATCGTCTCCAGCTTTTGTCTTTGACCGGCTGTTAACTGTTCCTTTTCCAGGAGGAGGTCGGCTACCGGAATGATGCCGTTAATCGGTGTGCGAATCTCGTGGCTCATCGTTGCCAGAAACTGGCTTTTGATTTGGGCGGCGCGCTCAGCAGTGTTTCGAGCCCTTCTGAGAGAAACTTCCTTGTCCCGCACCACGCTGCGCATATAGCCAAAGCTTGATGACAGTGCGCCGATTTCATCGCCCAAATCCTTGGGGAGTTCAGCGTCAAAATCACCATTCGCCAAGCGCCGCGAGGCAATGGAGAGTTTCGTAAGTCGGCGCCCAACGAAGACATCCAAGGTGTAAGCCAATAATCCGCAAGCGATAGTAACAGAGGCAATAACCGTCCACAGGATGCTGTTTACCTGACCTCGAAGCGTTGCGAGAGTCTCGCCGAGATCAATATCTGCTGTCAGAATCGCGACAGTTTCGCCTTCAAACGAAATGGCATGCGCTACTGATATGATTTCACCTTCAAAGCCGACAGGAGGTGGCGTGACGGGATAGAGTCTCCGGCCGTTAGGTCTTTTAAGTTCTATCGATTTCCAGTCACTGTTCTGGCTAAGCACTTGATCAAGCGTTTCATGCGTCGCCCCAAGTTGGCTTTGCAGGATAAATGGCAGGATTGCATTGCCGACGATTTCGAGCTGGCGCTGAACCTCGCGCCCGCGGGTATCGATGAGAACACCGGTCACCCTCGGATAGCCGACAGAGTAGAGCATTCCGAAGCCGATTGCCGCAAAGATCACGACGCCCAAAGTGATCCGCCACCGGATCGACCAGCGCGGAGCTGACGCCATTTGCTGGCCGCCGGCAGGGTTATGCTTGGGCTCGGTCATTCACTATTCCGCCGATAGAACCAAATACTGCTCAAGTTCCATTTCACGAAGGGCTTGATATTCAGCCTCGTTCGACGAAACCGGTTCATGCATGGGAATTTGCGATAACAGGGCCTTGCCCTCATCATTTTGCGCTATTGCCAACATTGCTTCGCGTACCAAATCGACTATCTCGTGCGCGACCCGCGGGTGCGCCGTTAGCGGATGTGGGGCCACGCGTGTTGTCTCGTAGATAACATGGAGATTATCCTGAATCGCAGGCTCGGCATTACGGAAGGTCGACATGACACCGCCCGCTGCCCGTGCTTCTCCAAAAATAACGTTGAGGTAGGCGGAGGTATGAGTCTCGGCATAGACCGGCTCGAAATCGAGCTTATGAATGCGATCAAGATTGGCGCGCATCATCAGCGATGCACCTAGGGCATTGGGCGCCGGAAAGGCGATCCGTGAACCTTCCAATTCAGACACCGTAAGTGCCGAGTCATCATTGCGCACGACGAGAATACCGAAGAGACTTCGTGATCCATCGCGCAGGATGGGCACATACCCTTGAGCGTCGCTCGCCATGATCGAGTGGTACGGGTTCATATAAGCGAAGTCGAAATCACCAGCGAGGAACCTTTCTTCAAACTCAGGGATCGTTGATGATCCCAAAAGCTCCAATCGAACGCCGGATTGTTCAAAAATTGCATCTGATATCGGCGTCCATATGCTCGCCAGTTTCAGCGGTTCAAACTGGGGAACGACGCCGAGAGAGTAAACGCGAACCTCATCCGCGATCGTTGATGAAGCAAAGATGGTGCAGGCGGTGAAGATGAAACCCTGTGCGAGACGCCTCAATATACGAATTTTCATTTCTCCGCCTTTCGATCACGCGCTTGTTTCAAGTATAAACCAAAATTTCATAAGTAATAACATCGTCTCTTTCGGTGAAAAATATATACGTTAGGCGTAAGATTTGACCGTCAGGGCTGATTTTGAAGGGCGTCTATACTGATTTTGAGTGTGTCTGGCTATGACGGAGGGGATAGACCCCGACTGACCTACCTTGCCGAACCAATATTAAGAGTGGAGCTTGAAATGAAGTTTTGCTATTTTGGGTTGTTTTCGCGCCGGTGTGCTGTGTGCTTTCGTACCCCTTCGCCAACTTGCCGAAGCCCGTTCAAGTTATCCGAATTGTGCCTCATACGCGGCATTCTCCCACATCTCGAACTCCTCAACCCGACTTTTTTCTAGCTTAGAAACTGTACTTGGCAGGATTGAGAGGTCGATTTTGGGGGATACGTTTTTGAGGGGGAGATCAATCTTCCGTTGCGGTCGATTTTCAAGAAAAGCGATGAGGCCGCGCTGGTTTTCGTACTGGAAGAG
>Ga0181576_10000763_pt1 | contig 24138 bp, 24 predicted proteins | sample 101ome_22_FD_132464 | JGI IMG/M metagenome (GOLD analysis project Ga0181576, IMG submission 132464) | Coastal salt marsh microbial communities from the Groves Creek Marsh, Skidaway Island, Georgia - 101412BT metaG (megahit assembly) | ecosystem: Environmental > Aquatic > Marine > Intertidal... | reverse complement strand
CAGACTATGTGGTTCATTTGAGACCAACATCCCCGTATAGAAAAAAAGGTTGGATAGATTCAGCAATTGATTTGCTTAAGTCTAATATTAATGCTGACTCAGTTAGGTCTGTGTCAGAAGTCCAGCAGCATCCATACAGGGTGTTTGATATTGGTAGAGATGGATTTTTGGAGCCAATAATGTCTCATAGAGAAAAAGAGCCGTTTCTATTAAGAAGGCAAGATTTACCAAAGATGTTTTTTTACAATTGTGTGATCGATGTCACAAAGCCCTCAACAATTGAATTGCTGGAATCAATGACAGGTAAGAAAATTCTTCCATTTGAAATTTCTTCAGATGATGTTTTTGATATAGATAGTAATAGAGATTACCAGATAGCTAAATCATTACTTGAAAAGCGATGATATTTAGACCTGATATTGTAATTTTTGATCATCTTGAATCTAAAAATATTGCCGAATTTATTGTTAAGCCCATATCTGATAAATTCACATTTCTAAATATAAAATTTTTTTCCAAGTATTTCGGCGAGAATAATTTTTCAAGATTGCTATTTCTAATCTATTCAGTTATCTATCTATTTTTTTTCAGACCCAAATGTGTAATTACATTTCGTGATAATGGAGATATTCAGCATATTCATAAGATATTTCGTTCTATAAATTTCTTTGCCATTCAGAATGGCAATAGAACCAAAAGGGAATTGATATCAAAATATGGTTATGGGCAAAAGAGAAAGTTAAATTTGCCCAACTATTTTTCATTTGGACTTTATGAAAAAGAAACTTTTAAATATTTCGGTCACATAATTCAAGAGTGTATACCTGTAGGCTCTTTTAGGGCCAGCATATATCAGGCAAAGTTTAATCAAATGAAATCTAAAAAATATGATATCTGTTTCATTTCTATGTGGAGAGATGTTAATTTTAATTCATATGATGATAATGTTTTATTAAAAGAAACAGAACAAATGAAGATGGTCGATGATTTGATCCTTGAGTTTGTGGAGAGACATAAATTAAAGTTGGCTATATGCCTTAGATCAGGCCACAAAGGTTTGGAATATAATTACTATAAAAGTCTATACGGTAAGTCAGCAAAACTAGTTTTTAGAGATGAGTTTTCAACATATAAAACTATGGATATTTCTGAGCTAATTATATCTTCTCATTCAACCTGCAGCTCCGAGGCCCTTGGCTGGAAAAAGAAATCAATTTATGTTGACTTCAGCAAAAATAATATTTTTGCATATTTCGACAAGTCAATTGTTATCAGAAAGCCAGAATTTAAATCGTTTGATTCGAAAGTGAAAGCATTACTCGATATGAATCAAAAAACATATCAAAAAAAATTAAAAAATTATTCTTCTTATGTGATGAATTATGATTCTAAGAAGCCAACTTTTGAAAAAATCCAAGATGAATTAAAGAAGTATTTATCATGATAAAGAATGCAATTTTAGTTAGTAGTAAGTCGGCATTCTTTAATTTAGAAATGGACACCTCTAATAGTGATATTTATGCTGACAATCACCCCCTCTTTGCTGAGCTCAATGAAACTAAAAATAATGTTCTTTATCTTTACGAAAAAGATATTTATCAAAATAAAAAAATTGACATTAGAAACTTATGGAGTTTTTTTCATTCTTGGTATAGAAGTGACAATGGTTCTGATAAAACAGTTATTAATGGCATATCAATAGGGCAATGCCTGAATAGAAGGGCTTTTTTTTCTTTTACAGCCGATATTAAAAATTTTTATGCCTTGAAGAAACTTAGTTGTAATTATCAAACTATTTATGTTGATGATAAGTGCTCCCAGAGTATTAAAAGATTATCAAAGATATTTAATATTACTTGGTATAAATCAATGGGAAATGTTTCTTTTGAGTCTACCCCTGAAAGGGGTAATTATTATGATCACCCATCGATTCACCCTTTGTCAAATATAGCAAGGATTATCCAATTTCCTTTTAGATTCTTTCTAAAAAGGAAAAAAATACTTTATTTCAGGGATTGGACAAGTATTAGCTTAGCGAAGAAAAGAACAGATACTTTGGTTGAAAATAGTTTGAATTTTTTTAAGGGGTTCTATTTTAAATACAACAAAAAAGCTTTTGAAAGATATTCAAACGTCTTTCCAGAAGAATTTGATTATTTCTCAATATCTTTTGAAAGTTTAAAAGCTTTATCAATAAAAACTGATAACAACTTTGATGATGATCTCATAAAACACTTTATTAGAACTATAGAAACTGATTATCAGACAAATAGGAAAAGGTACATGAGAACTTTGTCAATTTATGATGAGCTTTTTTCATACTACAAACCTAGAAAAATTATTCTCTCTGGAGAAAATGAATTTCATAATATCATTTGTTACAATTTAGCAAGAGCAAGAGGCATTGTGTCTTATCTTCTTATTGACGGCTACCAAAGTATGGAGAATGGGTTTAATTTATTCAGAGATGAAAATAACAAAAAATTTGTTTTTGAAAAATACATAGCACAGGGTTTGGCTGATAGAGACTTAATGATAAGTCTAGGAATGAGCGAAACAGATATTGTTTCAATATCACCTCCAATTATCGAACTTTATAAAGAACAAAGAAATAAGAATCTGGAATTAGATAAATCCATAATGATAATGGAATATTTGCCGAATTTTACAAATCCGCTATCATCTTTCGATGCAGGTTTTGAGATAGAGGTTGAGATTATTGTTAACCTTATTAAACTTGGCTACGATGACTTTTGCATTAAGGTTAAAAAAGGAAGATGGCCAACAAATAAAACTGAAGAAAAATACTATAAAAGAATTAAATTTTTTACTGAAGCGGTTGTTAAAGTAAGAATTGTAGATGAATTTTTGTATGACCATATTAATTCAGCTTTATTTTGTATTGGGCAAATATCTACTGCAAATATAGAAGCAATATGGAACGATGTTCCTTTTTATATTTATGAACCATATAAAAATGGCCATGATGATTTATTTTTCAACTCTTCTAAAATATATTCTAGCGAATCAGTATCTAAAAATATTGAGGAGTTAACAACAAATATACAAAATAAATATCAATCAATTAATGTCTCCAAAGAATATATTTTTGATGGTAGGAGTTTTGCCTATATTGATTTATGATAAAGTGCTGCGTTAATAATTATGAAATATCTGGTTGACAAAATTTTTTCTCTAAAAAGAGAGAAACAAATTTTTAATAAAGATGTTTTGTTTGTTTGGATTCCAAAAACTGCCGGCAACTCGGTTTTAGATTATTTCTCTTCTTATAATTTTGAAAGAAATGCTGATGTAAATAGACTAAGGAAAGGATTTTTTTTTACTAAGGGTTTTAATACATTTGGGCACATAGATGTTAAATCCTTAGTTAGAGAAAAAATAATTTCAGATATTTATATTCAGAACGTATATAAATTTTCCATTGTGAGAAATCCATACGACCGACTGGTGTCTCTTTATGAGTATCATAAGAAAATTAATTTTTTCGAAGGGACATTCGAGAGTTATCTGATGAAAATCATGGAAAGTGAAATTGATTGGGGCTTGTATAACAGAAAAGGATTCAGTCAATGTGCTGGACAATATGATTTATTAGATGACCTTAACTTAAATTTTATCGGCAGATTTGAGAATTTATTAATTGACTTAAATAAACTTTCCATGGAAATAAATTTTATTAATAAAAATAGAGAATTAAAACATCTTAATAGCTCAAGAAGTGATAATTCATACAGGCATTATTATTCTAGCAAACTTAAAAAAATGACCTATAGGATTTACGAGAAAGACCTTGATTTTTTTAAATATAATTTTTAATAAGATTTATGCATAGATTAAAACAAATTTTCGAAGATCATGATGAAAGAGGCTCAGGGAAGTGGGCTCATTATGTTGATATATATGAGAAACATTTTGAAGATTATGTTGGTAAAGAAGTTCATATTCTCGAAATTGGCATATCTGGAGGCGGATCTCTACAGATCTGGAAAAAGTTTTTCGGGCCAAATGCGAAAATATATGGAGTTGATACTGCAATAGAGTGTAAAAAATTTGAAGAGGATCAAATCAAAGTATTTATTGGGGATCAATCCAATAAAAAATTTCTCAATTCGATAATAACAAAAATTCCAAAGTTAGATATCATCCTTGACGATGGAGGGCATATGGCCAAGCAACAAATCAACTCTTTCGAAATTTTATTCCCATTCCTAGATGTAAATGGAGTTTACATGGTTGAGGATACGCACACCTCTTACATGAAAAAAATATATAAAGGCTCATTTAATGCTAAGAATACCTTTATTAGTCACATGAAGAAACATATTGATTACCTTCATGCATGGCATAGCGATGATAGTAGATTAAGAGTTAATGATTTTTCAACATCAGTAGAAAGTATGACATTTTATAATAGTATTGTAGTAATTAATAAAAAACCAATTAGTCAGCCCGTCCAAATTAGTACAGGCGTTACTTGGCTTCCTAAAAATCCGAATCTTGGAATTTATGAAAGAATTAAGAATAGGATAAAAATGATGCTTGGTAATGAGCTTTAAATCAAGAAAGCAAGTGAGAAATTTACTTATTTTTTTTAGCAAACTAATTACTTATTTTAAGTTCATACTTGTTCGGTTATTTATTTTATCCCATGGTGATGTAGAAAAGAAATTTAGCCTAATATACAAACTTAGGTACTGGTCGGGTACAGACAAAGCAAGATCTGTTTCAGGTTACGGCTCTGAAGAGATTACGACAAAAAACATTTCTAGAGATCTTGAGATTTTTTTAAAAGATTACAAAATAGAATCAATGTTAGATTTACCTTGCGGAGATTTTAATTGGATGAAGAAAATTAATCTAGATAATATCAAGTATATTGGCGGTGATATTGTGCCTGACCTTATCTCAGAAAATAAAAAAAAATTTGAGAGTAAAAATATCTCATTTATAAAACTTGATATTTTGAAGGACAGCCTCCCATCTGTTGACTTGATTTTTACTAGAGATTGCTTCATTCATTTATCAAATATGGATATTATTGAAGCGTTGAAAAATGTCAAAAAGTCAAAATCCAAATATTTCGCAACCACTTCTTTTAATTCCAATACAATTTTGAATAATGATATTAAAACTGGCGATTTTAGGTTCATAAACCTTGAATCCGACCCTTTCAATCTCCCAAAGCCTGAAAAAATACTTAACGATAGTTTTGATAATAAAGATTTAAATTACTCGAAAAAGAGCATCTTAATTTGGAAAGTAGATAATTTAAATTATGATTGATATTCTTTTCAATTTTTTTGCACAAATTAAAAACATCTCTCCAAGAGGGTATAAAGGGCCAGGGAGATTTTTGAACATTTTAGATACTGACTTTTTTATTGTGTCCTATCCCAAATCAGGCAATACTTGGGTTAGGTTCATTGTGGCCAATATGCTATATGAAAGTAAGAAAATTTCATTCAATAATATAGAGAAATTAATTCCTGATGTATATATAAACAGAGAAAGAGCGTTTAATTCTCTCAGTGAACCAAGATTCTTTAAAAGTCATGAGTATTTTGATCCGAGAATGAAGAATGTTATTTATATTGTAAGAGATCCAAGAGATGTTGCAGTATCTTTATTTTTTTACTTAAAAAAAATTAAATCTATTGATAAAGATGAAGACATAAATTCTTTCATTAATAAAATGTTAAGAGGAGATTATGATGCAAAATTTGGATCATGGGGAGATAATGTTGGAAGCTGGTATGGCTCAAGAAATAAATTAAGAAGAATTCTTTTTGTAAAGTATGAGTCTTTAATTAAGAACACAAAGAATGAGTATGAAAGAATTGCTGATTTCATTGGTAAAAAATTCTCCGATATTGAACTTCTTGAAATAATTGCTAAGACTTCATTCAATAATATGAGTAATTTAGAGAAGTCAGATAGCGATTGGAAACCTAATAAGAATTCTGATAAATCAATAAGTTTTGTCAGAAGTGGTAAAGAAGGAGAGGGAAGGAAAATGATACAAGCTAATATGCAAGAAGATATATTTGATATCTGGCAAGAACAGATTAAGTTGGCCGAATATGAGAAGTAGAAGTGAAAATACTCTATGACCTCATTTATCTTGAAAAAGAGAGGCATGGAGGCATTTCGAATGTTTGGTATCAGTATTTCCAAAAAATTTGTCAAAACGAAAATGAGATTAATTTTCTTTCTAAAAAAAATATAGATAATGTTGTTTATAGAAAGTTATGCAAAGTAAACTTTTTTGATAGAGATGTTATAAAACTTAGAAGTTCTCCATTTACAGTTTTAGATAAATTCTTATCTCTAAATATCGTGAGAGGTATAACTCTTTCATTTAGGATTAAATCAGATGTTGATATCTTTCATTCAACTGGCTTCTCCAATCCTTTCTTTAGAAGAAAAAAATTGAAAATTGTTTCGACAATCCATGACATGGTTCTATGGGATCAAAAAGCTAAAATGAAGAAATCTATATCATACTGGGATTATTATTTTGGAACATATCATGCTATAAAGACCTCTGACTTAATAATAACAATATCAGATACGTCAAAGGCATCCATCATAAAGCAATTTCCTTCTGTAAAGAATAAGGTAAAGGTTATTTATAATGGATTATCGGAGGATTTTTTAAATACAAGAATTAGAGAAAGAAAAGATCCATTTTTCCTTTTTATTGGCGCAAGAAATGAATATAAGAACTTTAATCTACTCATAGAGTCATTTGCAGAATTTTCAGAAATAAATTCTTCCTACAAATTATTTATTATTGGAGATAATCAGAATTCATACAACAAAGAAAAAGAGCTATATAAGCTATTTAAAATTGAAGATAAAGTCTTTGATCTTGGAATTCTTGATACCAAGAATTTGATTAATATTCTAACTAAAGCTAAATGTTTAATTATCCCCTCATTAAATGAAGGCTTCAATCTTCCTCTGGTTGAAGGATTGGCTTCAGGTTGTCCTGTTGCAGCCCTTGATATACCAATTAATAAAGAAATAGGATTAGACTATGTATTTTTCTTCAAAAACTATAAGTCTTCATTAGTGGATATAATGTTTGAAGTTTCAGATAAAGTTTTTACGATGGATGAATTAAGTGACGCAAAGTTATACTGTGAAAAGTTTGACTGGGAAGAAAGCTCTAGTAATCTATTAAAAGAATATAAAAAATTGATATCAAACTAGAATGAAATTAAATTTAGGTGCAGGTAACGATATTAGAGATGGATTTATAAATCATGATATTGTAAATTTGCAAAATATAGATATTGTTTTTGATCTTAATGAGAGACCATGGCCAATTGAGAGTAACAAATGTATTGAAATAATTGCCTATGATGTTATAGAACATCTTGATGATTTCATTAAAACTATGGAAGAAATCTACAGAATAACAAAAAAGGGCGGCACCATCTCCCTAACAGTTCCATATTGGAATTCAGTGGCCACTTATATTGATCCAACACATAAAAAAGGCTTCCATGAGGACACTTTTAAATTTTTCGACCCAAACTCTCATTATTGCAAGGAAAGGAGTTACTATACCAAAGCAAGATTCAAAATTATTTCCGAGGAATTTCTAGTGTTGCCTTTTTACCCTTTTTTCTGGATTCCTAAAATGAATCCAATGAGAATTAAGAACAGATTTGCAAAAAAAATTATCAGTTTTATAGCAAATACCTTTTTATCAAACCTAATTTTAGGGTTGAGATTCAAACTGGAGAAGATCAATAATGACTAACTTTTCCGATGTATTCGAAGGCAAAACCGTACTTATAACTGGTCACTCCGGTTTTAAGGGAAGCTGGCTAAGCATATGGTTAAATTCTTTGGGGGCTAATGTCATCGGTGTTTCTAACATGAAATATGGTCCTAAAACAATTTATGGTGCATCTAATATTGGCGATAAGATTGATGAATATTTTTTCGATGTTTCTGATTTGGTTGGCCTTAAAAATATAGTTGAATTAAAGAGGCCAGATTTTATTTTTCATCTTGCAGCTCAAGCATTAGTTAGGGAATCATATTTAAATCCAATTGAAACTTTTAAAACTAATTCTTATGGCTCAATAAATATATTGGAATCAATCAAGGACTTTGATAAAAAATGTATTGTTGTGATGATAACAAGTGATAAATCATATGATAATCTGGAATGGGTTTGGGGTTACAGAGAGTCCGATAGATTAGGAGGCAAGGATCCTTACAGCGCTTCAAAAGGAATGGCTGAAATTGCAATAAGGAGTTACTTCGAGTCATTTCTTAAAATAAATGATAATCTGAGATTAGGGATTGCTAGAGCTGGAAACGTTATCGGTGGAGGTGATTGGGCTAAAGATAGGATAGTTCCTGATTGTATTAAAGCTTGGTCCAAAAGAAAGCCGATCAGGATTAGAAGTCCCCATGCAACAAGACCTTGGCAGTTTGTTCTTGAGCCCCTTGGAGGGTATTTAACCTTGGCTTTAAACTTATATGAATCTTCAGACTTAAACGGCGAGGCTTTCAATTTTGGTCCTTCGGATCTGAATCAGTATACAGTTTCAGCCTTGATAGAAAAGATGACTGAATATTGGCCAGAATCAAGGTGGATTGATGATTCTGATAAGTCTGATGTTATGCATGAAGCAGGATTGCTGAAACTTAATTGTGATAAAGCTTTATATCATTTAACTTGGGAAGCTAGATATAACTTCGAGAACACCGTTCAAGAAACAATGGAATGGTACAAGGCCCTATATGAATCAGATAGAAATTTCATGTATGAATTTTCTTTGGATCAAATTATAAAATATACAAACTCAAAATAACACAAAGATTTGAAAACAAAAGTTAAGTTATCTAACGAAAAAGTTATAAAACTCGATAGCGGAAATGTTATGCATGCTATGAAATCATCGTCAAACTTTTATGATGGTTTTGGTGAAGCGTACTTTTCTTTTATTAAGTTTGGGTGTATTAAGGGATGGAAGCTTCATAAAAAAATGACACTAAATTTGTTAGTGCCTTTGGGAAAAGTTAAATTTGTTACATATGAAAATGAAAGCTTCCAAGAATATATTATTTCAGATACAAATTATTCTAGGCTAACTATACCGCCAAAAATTTTGTTTGGTTTTCAGGGTTTGTCAGAGAATGAATCCTTGATATTAAATATCGCTAATATTGAGCATAACCCCGACGAAGTTATTAGAAAGGATCTTAATGAAATTAATTACAATTGGAGAGTAAATAAATGAAAGTTGCAATTCTTGCAGGAGGTTATGGTACACGTTTAAGTGAAGAAACCGACATAAAACCCAAACCTATGGTAGAAATTGGAGATAAGCCAATTCTTTGGCACATTATGAAATTATATTCCAGTTATGGTTTTAATGAATTTGTAATTCTTTTGGGGTACAAAGGTTATGTCATTAAGGAGTTTTTTTCTAATTACTTTTTGCATAACAGTGACGTAACTATTGATCTTCAAAAGAATAAAATTGATATCCATCAAAATGAGAGTGAGCCTTGGAAGGTTACACTTGTCGATACCGGTGATGGATCAATGACAGGCGGAAGAATTAAGAGAGCTAAAAAGTATCTTGATTCGGGTAATTTTCTTCTTACTTACGGTGATGGATTGTCAGATATCAACATTAAAGATACAGTTGAATTTCATATGAAACATAATAAAGTCGTTACTATGACCGCTGTTCAGCCCGAAGGTCGTTATGGTGCCTTAGATATTGATGATGATGATACAGTAATATCTTTTAAGGAAAAACCAAAGGGAGACAGCGGTTGGATTAATGGTGGTTTTTTTGTTTGCTCGCCAAAGATATTCAATTATATTGACAATGATCAAACAGTTTTTGAAAATGAGCCCTTGAATTCATTAGCTAAATCTGGAGAGCTGTCTGCCTATAAACATAATGGATTTTGGATGTGCATGGATACGCTGAGAGATAAAAACAAACTTATGGATCTCTGGTTAGCAGATTCAGCTCCATGGAAGATGTGGTAAAAAATAAAATACTTATAGTTGGAGGACTTGGTTATTTAGGGGCCAGACTTGCAAATTATCTTCTATCAAAAAATTTTGATGTGTTTATTAGCTCATCTAGAAAAGATGCAACTTTGCCAAAACAACTAGATGGCTCAAAATTACTTTATTTTGATTTTTCTAATTCAGAGCAAATTTGTCAAAATATAGCTGATATTAATCATGCTGTCTTTCTTGCCTCGCCAGACTTCGATGCTTCAAAAAAAAATCCAGAAAAATCAATAAAATTTCATACCGAATATTTCTATAATTTTTTGCGTGCACTAAGTCGAACAAGTATCAATTATTTCATATATGTATCCACCTCTCATGTGTATGGATCTCAGACAAGTTTAATTGATGAAAAATCTTTAACATTCCCAAAAAACACATATTCATATTCTCATAAACTTTCAGAAGAAATAATTCTTAAATATTTCCATAGAGAGGAACTAAATGGGGCTATTCTTAGAGCTTCTAATATATTTGGAAAGCCCTTATTTGACTCAGATAGTTGTTGGAAACTGTTTGTTAATGACGTTTCTAAACAAGCTGTATTAAACAATAAGATATTCATAAATTCAGATCCAGACATTGTAAGAGACTTTATAACCATTGACTCTTTTATTCTGGCAATACATAAATTAATTTCAACTGAAATGTATTCGTCTTCTCCAATATTCAATCTTGGATCAGGAAATAGCTCTTCACTATACGAAATGGCTAGTTTGGTGAAAGATAGAGTAAAAGTTTGCCTTGGAAAGGATATTGAAATTATTTCAAAAGAACCGAATAGAGTCAACATATCAGGAAATGAATATGTTTATGATTCCTCTAAGTTAGAAACATTGTTGAGTCTCAAATTAAACCATTCCAAGTATTCATGTATAGATGAATTAATACATCATGTAAACACCGCAAAAAAATAATATGCCTTTTTTTTCAGTAATAATTCCAACATTTAATAGGGAAAAGATAATTTCAACGGCAATTGATAGTGTCTTTAATCAATCATTCAAGGATTTTGAGATTCTTGTCATAGATAATGGTTCAACCGATAATACAAAAAAAATAATTCTTGATAAATTTCCAGATAAGAGAATTAGATATATATATCAATCTGCCTCAGGAACTCCTGCCTTACCAAGGAACAAAGGAATAAAATTAAGCCAAGGAAAATGGTTGTGTTTTCTTGATTCTGATGACAAATGGAGTCCTAATAAGTTAGAGAAAATCTATGAATTTATTTGCAATGAAGAAAGTTTGGATGTTATTTGTCATAATGAGCAAATGTGGAGCCCTCTTAACAATAAAATAAATAATCTTCTTAGATATGGCCCAGATTCTGCTGATCTATATAAAGTAATGTTTTTGTCTGGAAATAGATTATCTACTTCTGCAACAAGTGTGAAAAGAAGTTTTTTAGTAGAAAAAGAACTTGAATTTAATACCTCTAGAGATTTTTGTATGGTCGAAGATTATCATCTTTGGCTTATGCTTGCTTTTTATAAAGCAAAATTTTTATTTATCGATGATGTTTTAGGTTTTTATAGAGTTGGAAATCAAAATTTAATTAGCAATCGAAAATTATTTTGCAATAATTTAGAAAACCTTCTCAAATTTCATACAAGGCATGTTCAAAATTTTGAATCCAACAAGGAAAGATTATGGAGCAAACTCAAAATCAGAGGTCAAATTTGCACAATTAGATATTCAAATGAAAATCAGATTATTAAATTTTTAAGATTTTTGTCGTTATTCTTGAAAAACCCTAAGGGTTTCGTTTTTAATGTTGTTTTATATGCTAGGAGAAAAATAATTGATTATCTCTTCTAAGCCCTTTCATAGTATTAAAACAATCTTTAAGGGTCACACTAAGAATGCTAGAAAGATTAAACCACTTTATTTTAATACTGGCAGAGACGCATTCCTTTTTGGTCTAATTGAGATAGGTATTAAAAAGAATGATAAGATTATTGTGCCATCTTATATATGTGCTTCATCCATAGAAAAAATAATAGAGTATGGAGTGGAAGTTATTTATTTAGATGTAAATAAAGATCTTACATTCTCTCTTTCAGCTTTGAAGAAAATCTCTGAATCTAGTGAAATCAAGGCAATTCTTGTTGTAAATTTCTTTGGCTACAAAAATGACTATAAAGAATATCTTGAGTACTGCAAGAATAAAAAAATTAAATTGGTACTTGATAATTGCCATTGTTCAATAACGGATTTTGCTCGTGATGATTTCGATAAAAATTTTGATATGGTTTTTTACAGTCTTAGGAAAAGTCTGCCAGTTATAGATGGAGGAGCGCTAATTATAAATAATGGCAGCGCAAAAAATAAAAAGATATCTAAAGCTTCTAACTTTCTTGGAGAAGTTAAATTTTTTATAGCCAGAAGCTTAGAATACTTTTTGATAAAAATAGGCGTAAATATTTACAGCACATTGATAGATTTTCTAAGAAAAAAAAATCAATCTAAAAAGATTAGAATTTTTCACAAGTCTTATAAAAAAACTTTCTTGCTAGAAAAGTATATAAATGATTTTGAATATCTCTTAGCTTCTGAAACCAAGATAAAAAGAAATTATTCATACTTATTCAATTATCTTAAATCTAGCACAAATATAGATCTGTATAGAAAATTTACACATGACGATAATGCTCCGCAAGGTTTAATCTTACTTGACTCAAATAAAAAATATTTAAAGCAATCTAGAAAAAAAGGTATAGGGTCATGGGCTTGGCCTGACTACGAATTACCAACATATATTCTCGAAAATTCTCAGTTTTTCCCTAACACTATAGAGTTAAATCAAAAAATAACAGTAATTCCAATTCATCAAAGTTTAAACAAAAAAGACATTAATTATATTTGTCATTCATTTAGAGGAATTTCGAATTAGCTATGTGGAAATATTTTGAAGGAGATGAATTAGAATGGGAAAGAATTCTATCTAGAAAAGTAGGACAAAATTATCTCGTTGGAAACGAATGGATGAATCATATGACAAATCTCGGATGGAATGTAGAGAGATTTGTATATCAAAAGGGTTCCAGTATTGAAATATGCCAGGGCTTTTGTAAGAGGTATTTTTTTGGTTTTTATGTTTATTGGTTTCCCGAATGGATTTTAGGGGATTACAGAACCTCTTCCAGCTTATTGACATTTATTAAAGAACGGAAGAATAGTCATTTTATATACCTTCGATTGAGATCACATAGAAAAAAGAATTTTGTTGATCAAGTTATTTTAGAGCTCTCTTTTAAGAAGGCAAAGAAACAAATTGATTCGGCAAAAACTATGTTGTTGGATCTTAATCAGGGCAAAGATAAACTTCATGATAATCTCAGAAAAAACTGGAAAAGAAACTTAAAAAGGTCCAACAAGATAAAACATAAAATTATTAAAATAACTGATGTAAGTGAAATAATAAAACTATATAAAACTCTTGCGGGAATCAAAAAAATTGAGAGCTCTCTTTATACAGAAGAAGAAATTAGAAGTATATTCAATGTTTTTTCAAGTAGTCTCTTAGTTTACGGATGTCAAACGGAAGATGGAGAGATTCACGCTATAAGGGGCGCTCTTTCGAAGAGCAATAAAACAACTGATATTTTTGCTGCAGCTAATTTGTTTGCTAGAAAAAATTATCTCTCATATGCTGTTTGCTGGCACCTAATTACTCAATCAATAAATGTTGCGAAAATATATGATCTTAATGGAGTTGATGAGAAAAATACAGGAGTATATAACTTCAAGAGAGGCACAGGTGCCTACCTTCATGAAACTCTGGGCGAATTCGAGTTCTCATCTAATATTGCAGTAAGTTTTCTTATTGATCTATACTTCTTATTTAAAAAATAAAAAAACATGAAAAAATTTAATACTTTAATTTTTCATCGTATAGTTGAGGGCAGACTTCAAGCATGGGAAGACGTTAGTTCTGAATTCTTTAAAGAATTGATTTCTAAATCTTTAGAAAGCGGAAAAATTATCTCATCACTAAAAAACACAGAAGCATTTAATTCAGACATAGTGCTAACTTTTGATGATGGCTACAGAAGTGACTATGAGATTGTCTATCCGTATTTAAAAGAAAGAAATTTATCCGCTACTTTTTTTATTGTTCCAGAGTATGTTTCACAAAATGGATATATGAATTGGGAACAAGTCCAAGAGTTAAATAAGTCAGGAATGGAAATTGGATCTCATTCGTTATCTCATTCAAATCTTTCTGAGCTTTCTTTTCGTAGCATTTATGATGATGTCGTTTTATCTAAGAAAATAATTGAGGATAAGATAGGCTCTTCAGTTAATTCTTTTTCATTTCCATATGGCTCTTATAAGCGCGGTATGGAGAATCTAGTTTTCGAAGCTGGATATAAGTATGTTTGCAATTCTGAACCAGGAATAAATAATAAAAATTTCTTGATTAAGAGAAATGCTATTCATTCAGCTTCAAAAAATCTTAGAAAAATCTTAGAACCTACTTTTTTTGAAATAAAAAAGGCATCTATGTATTATCATAGTCGACTTTTAATTAAAAATTTGATTGGGTTAGAGTATTATCAAAAGATTAAAAATCTTTTACTAAAATGATTGAAACTTTCATAGTTGGTGCCAGAAGTAATCTTTCTAATGAACTTCAAAAGGCAATTAAAAATTCTACCCTTGTCGAGTCATCAAATACGGTATCTCTTATAGAAAGCTTAATTGAAAAAGATCAAAGTTTTAATTTAATACTTAATAATTTTCAGCCCGCAAGGTTCCTTAATTCTTTTGAAAATCTTTCTTCTTATATCGATCTTTCTATTTCATTAACTGCAAAAATTTTCGACTTAATTAGTAAAAAACCTTTTCTATTGAAGAAAATAATATACACCAGTAGTAGTTCAGTTTATGGAGAGAATCATTGCTGTAATGAAAGCGATATTGCCATTCCATCAAACCTACATTCTTCTCTAAAGTTGGCAAATGAAATGATAGTTTCAAATATTTGCGATAAAAATAATATCGATTACACGATCACTAGAATCTTCAATTTATTTGGAGGCAAAGATAATTTTTCAATTATATCAAGAATAATTAATGCTCATCAAAACACTGAAACACTCACAATAGTCAATGATGGAAACGCTATTAGGGATTTCATTCATATTAAAGATGTAGTAAATGCATATAAAGTTATTCTTAAAACTCCACAAATTCATTTAATTAACATAGGCTCTGGAAATGGACGAACTGTCAAGGCGATAATTTCTTATATGAAAAATAACGGTATGAAAATTCTCACAAAGAATATTTATATGGAAGAAATTAATGTGTCAATAAGTGATAATTCCCTTCTAAAAAAGATACTCCCAACAAATTATAAATTTGAAAGTGTTTTTGATTTTTTAAGCAAAGAAAATGAATAATAAAAAAGTAGCTTTATTATTAACTGTTTATAAGAATGATACATATCAAGATTTTGTTGAGGCTATTAATAGTATTTATAATCAAACCTATAGCGACATTGATATTTTTATCCAGGAGGATGGTCCTGTTGAGAAAACAATACATAGTTTTCTAATGAAAGAATTAGAGGGCAAAAGAATTTTTTATTTAGGCTTAAGAAAGAAAAACAAAGGTTTTGATTACTCTTTAAATGAACTCCTAGAAAAAGCTTTCATGAGTAACTATCAATATATAGCTAGAATGGATGCTGATGATGTCTCTACACCTAATAGAATAAAAAATCAGATTCAATTCATGAATAAAAATCCAAATGTCGATGTTTGTGGGACTGATATTGAGGAATTCGGATCAGATATGATATATTCTAAAATTGTTAGATATCCGCACGATCACGAAAGTTTATATAATTTTTTCTCTAAAAGAGTTCCAATAGCGCATGTAACATCTTTTTTTCGCAAGAGTTTTTTTGAAAAAGCTGGACTATATGAAACTAAAGGGCATATAAATAATGGTGATACGCTTTTGTGGATGAAAGGATTCAAAAGCAACTGTATTTTCGCTAATCTGAATTTTATTGGAGTAAAAGTTAGAGTAAATAAAAACTTTTTCTCAAGAAGAACAGGATTTAAAAAAGCTTATTGTGATTTAAGGAATCGACTGGAGGTTATCAAAAATCTTGATTATAGTCCTACAGCTTATTTTTATGCTATTTTGATTTTTTGTGTCAATTTGGCTCCCTCAAATATAAAAAAGTTCTTATACCTAAGGTTAAGATAATGAGCCTCAAAGTAAAAATAATTAAAAGAAGTTTTGATTTAATATTTTCCTTGTTAGCAATATTTTTTATCGGCCCACTAATATTGATTGCTTGGATTATTGCCTCTATTGAAACTAGATCCAATGGTTTTTTTCTTCAGAAAAGAGTAGGGCAGTATGCCAAGGAGTTTGATGTCATCAAAATTAAAACAATGTTTGACGAAAGTAACATTAAAGGCAAAAGTTTAAGAATAACTAAATCAGGCGCAATTTTTAGGAAATTTAAAATTGATGAACTACCACAATTTTTTAATATTTTAATTGGAGATATGAGCGTGGTTGGACCTAGACCAGATATTCCCGGATATGCAGATAATCTTATAGGAGAAGAGAGATACATACTTGATTTCAAACCGGGAATAACTGGTCCAGCATCCATTAAATACAAAAATGAGGAGTTATTATTGGCCAACCAGGAAAATCCTCAAGAGTTCAATGACCGATTTATATGGCCTGATAAAGTTAAAATCAATTTACATTATGTGCAAAATTGGAGCCTCTTTGGAGATTTGAAATATATTTTTAAAAGTTTATAAGTTATGCAGTCGAAAATTTCACCATGGCCTTCTTTTTCTGAAGATGAGGCCAAAGCAGTTTCGAAAGTTCTACTTTCAAATAAAGTTAATTATTGGACCGGAAGTGAATGTAAAAAGTTCGAAAATGAATTTGCCCATTGGTCACAAGCTAAATATGCAATAGCTGTTTCAAATGGAACTGTTGCAATTGAAATTGCTCTTAAGGCTTTAGGAATTTCTCATGGAGACGAAGTAATTGTTACTCCAAGAAGTTTTATTGCTTCGGTATCCTCAGTAATAACTGTTGGTGCAAAACCAATTTTTTCCGATGTAGATCTTAACAGTGGAAACATCTGTGCTCATGAGATTGGCAAGAAGATAACTAAAAGAACTAAAGCAATAATTTGCGTCCATCTCGCGGGCTATCCCTGTGAAATGGATGAAATTATGGAACTTGCAAATAATAGAAATATATTTGTTATTGAAGATTGTGCTCAGGCACATGGTGCAAAATACAAAAACCAACCAGTCGGCTCAATTGGGCATATTGGATGCTTTAGTTTCTGTCAAGACAAAATTATGACCACTGGCGGAGAGGGTGGAATGATTACGACGAATAATGAAATATTTTGGAGAAAAATGTGGTCATTGAAGGATCATGGAAAGACTATTCATTCTGTTTATGAAGAAAATCACCCTCCAGGATATAGATGGTTGCATGAGGAATTTGGATCGAATTATAGAATGACCGAAATGCAAGCTGCAATTGGCAGAATTCAACTTAAGAAAATGAAATTATGGAATAACTTAAGAACTAAAAATGCAGATTCTTTGGATTTACTCTTTTCTAATTTCAATTCATTAATCAGGCTTCCAGTTTTGCATAAAAACATAACTCATGGTTGGTATAAGTATTACGTTTATTTGATAAATGATGGATTAAAAGATCACTGGTCTAGAGATAGAATAAGTGATGAGATTAATGCATTAGGAACGCCATGTTTTTCTGGATCTTGTTCAGAAATTTATTTGGAAAAAGCTTTTGAAAATAAATATCGCCCTAAAGATCGACTGAAAAATGCAAAAGAGCTTGGAGAAAATACTCTTATGTTCTTGATTCACCCTACAATTACTCATGATGAATTATCTAATCATTCTAGAAATATTGAAAAAGTTCTAAATATGGCAAAAAAATGATAGTGAATTTTCTGATAAATAGGCCAAGAACTTTTAAGCAATTAATCTTAGCCCTTCTTGATAGTTTTGTAGCTTTATTTTCAATTTTTATCTCTTTCTCTTTAAGGCTTGGAGAGTGGTATTGGCCTGATGATTCACAATTGGTCTTAGCTATATTGCTTTCCCCAATACTACTAGTAACTATATTTTATTTGTGGCGTCTTTATTCTTCTATAGTAAGGTACATTTCAATAAATAGTTTGAGGATGCTGCTTTATGCAACTTCTTTATATTCCGCATTATGGGGACTATTTGCAACTCTTTATGTAAATAACGGTTTTCCTAAGTCGGTAATTCTTTTAAATTGGATATTGGTTTCTTTATGCGTAATTTTCTCTAGATATTTTGCAAAAAAAATTCTTATTACTTCAGAAAGAAATGATATTGAATTAAAAAAGTTTATTGTTTTTGGTACTGGAAAAAATGCCAGATCTCTTTTAAATTTTTTAGTAGGGACTGGGGAGTATAAGCCTCTTGCATTTATTGATAATAGTTCAGAATTTATCAATAGAGTAATAAACGGTGTAAAGGTTGTTTCTGAAAATAAACTTGAAAATTTAAAGTTCATAAATCCAAATTTAGAGGCATTCATTGCTTTTGATAAAAGCTCAAAGAAATCAATTAATGAGATTTTTGATAAAACAAGCTCCTTAAATATTAAAACAAGAGTTCTTCCCAATGTTTATGACCTTTTTAATAATAGTATTAGTTTTAAAGATATTAAGGAAATTAGCGTAAATGATCTTCTAGGCCGTGAATCTATTAAGCCCATACCAGAGTTACTGAGAGCTAATATTTCTGATAAAGTGGTAATGGTTACTGGTGGTGGAGGAAGCATCGGTTCAGAGCTGTGTAGACAAATTTTTAGAAATGGCGCTAAGAAACTTATTATCCTTGAAAGGAGTGAGCTAGCGCTTTATCAAATTGACCAAGAATTGAAAGATCAAAATGTTATCCCGGTCCTTGGCTCTGTTAATGACGTAAAAAGACTCGATCTTATAATTAGAAAATACAGTGTTGAAAGTATTTATCATGCGGCCGCTTTTAAACATGTACCAATTGTCGAGAATAATTTAACTGAAGGAATTAAAAACAACATTTTTGGAACTTTAAATATTGTTTCTGTTGCAATAAAAAACAATATCAAAAACTTTGTTCTCATATCAACAGATAAAGCTGTTAGGCCTACTAATATTATGGGTGCAACAAAAAGAGTGGCTGAGATTATTGTTCAATCATTAGCGTATGATAAAAATATGAGCAATTACTCTATTGTTAGATTTGGAAATGTATTGGATTCTAGTGGGTCAGTAATTCCATTGTTTAGAAAGCAAATTGCTAATGGTGGACCTGTTACAGTCACACATAAAGATATAGAGCGATTTTTTATGACCATAGATGAAGCAGTCGAACTTGTTATTCAGGCTGGAGCAATGAAAGTTAAATCAAATATATTTGTTTTAGATATGGGACAACCAGTTAAGATTACTGACCTTGCTAAGAAAATGATCGAACTAAGTGGCAACCATAGTAACCAAAAAAAATTTGATAAGATTAGTATTGAATATGTAGGCTTGAGGCCAGGTGAAAAACTTTCTGAGGAATTAGTTATAGGCTCTCAAATATTTAATACTCAGCACCCGAAAATCATTGCTATTAAAGAAGAATTCATTAGTTGGGCTATTTTGGATTCAATGCTCAAAAATCTTGATAAAATTATTTCAAAGGGCTCCAATGATGGAATTATTGAGGTAATGAGGACTATAGTTCCTGAATATAATCCATCTAATTCTCTGAGAAACTTATAAGGTATTGGCAATGGATTATTATAGAAATTTTTATGAGATCAAAAGCAATAGTGAGATTTTTGATCAAATAAATTCTAATAAGGCAGACATAGGTTATTTTAAATTGCCATATGAAAACGTAGAAAAAATTATCAGTTATGCAAACCAGATAAAGCAAGAAAATATTTTTATAATTGGTATTGGAGGTTCTACCCTTGGAACGAGAGCAATTTATGATTTTCTATTTCCCATAAAAAATTTATCCAAAAAGTTATTTTTTTTGGATACCGTTGATCCACTTAAAATATCTTCCATTATTGATCAGGTAAGACTAGTTGACTCTCATTTTATTTGTATTTCAAAATCTGGAAGAACGGTTGAGCCAATAAGTGTTTTAAAGTTCATAAAAACTAAGGTCCACTTAAAGAAAGAAAACACAACTATCATTGCTGGTAAAAAAACACCATTGTATGATTATGCAAAATTAAAAAATTTCTGTTTTTTTGAAATCCCCGAAATGGTTGGAGGTAGATTTTCTGTTTTTTCTCCTGTCGGGCTGGTTCCTCTTGCAATTGTAGGAATAGATATTAAAGAACTTCTAAATGGTTGTAGGGTAGTACATGAAAGCTTCTTTGCAAATACATATTACTATGATCACATCATAAATAAGGCAAGATTTTTAGTCGAAAATAAAGCTAGATTTAACAATAATGTGATTTTTTCATATTCATCTATATTTGAATCTTTTAATAAATGGTTTGTACAATTGTGGGCTGAATCACTAGGTAAGAAGAATATTAATGGAACTAGGCAAGGCCTAACACCTTTAACTCTTATTGGGCCTGGCGATCAGCACAGTTTTCTTCAACTTATTCTTGAGGGTCCAAGAAATAAAACAGTTACTTTTTTTAAGGTTGATAATTTTGGAAATGATATGATCATCCCAGATGATCCTGAAATGAGAGATTTTGATCTAGATTACTGTAATAATCTAACTTTCAATGATTTAATTAACCATCAGGCAGATTCAACATTTGAATCTATTCTTAATGAAAAAGATATTCCTGTAGATATCATCACTATTTCTAAAGTTGATGAATATAACATAGCGCTCCTGATATATAGATATCAATTATTGGTATCCTGTGTTGGCGCTTTTCTTCAGATTAATCCATATGACCAGCCAGGAGTGGAGGCTGGAAAAACTATTCTTAAAAAAAAATTATCCAGTACTAATGATTAAAAAGTGCATTTTTCCTGTGGCCGGATTAGGGACTAGGTTTTTACCTGTAACCAAAGCTATCCCAAAAGAGATGCTTCCAATTGGGTCCACACCATTAATAGAAATTGGTGTTATTGAGGCTATGAAGTCTCAGATAAATAGCATGGTCCTTGTAATTAATAATTCTAAATTATCAATTAAGGACTACTTTCAAGATGATATAGATTATATAAAAAAAAATAATACTTCCGAAATAGATTTTCCAGTTGATCAACATAGAAAAGTTATTTCTAAATGTGACTTTGACTTTGCATATCAGAATGATATGAAAGGCCTAGGGCATGCAATACTAATGGCAAAAAATTATATTGATGATGATGCGTTTAGTGTAATTCTTCCGGACGATTTATGTTTTACTGATGATGCAACAGTTTTGAAACAGTTAATTAATATTTATTCTTTGAATCAGGGTAAATGTATAGTTGCTCTAGAAGAGGTGGGGCTTGAAGAAGTCTCAAAATATGGCATAGTAGAGACTGTTCCAACAAATATTGAAAATTTATTCTCCATATCTACAATGGTTGAAAAGCCATCAAAAGATCTTGCCCCATCAAGACTAGCAATAATAGGTAGGTATATCTTAACTGATGAGATTTTTGATATATTGGAAAATCTAGATCCTGGCCAAGGAGGTGAGATTCAAATTACAGACGCGCTTCGTATACTTGCCGAACAAGGGAAGGTTCTTGGTTACAAGTTTAAAGGTAATAGAATTGACTGTGGGAATATGTTAGGCTATATAGATGCAAATAATCATTACAAGCAGAACTATATTAAGTTAAAGAGATAAATAATTTTTTCTTTTTAATCAAAAGAAGATTGAAATGTATAAAAAGATATTTTTATTTTGTGAAATTTAATTGAAGGGCTCTATATAAGTTCAATCTAGAACCTTTTTTGGTGATCAGTTAATACCAATCATCATCTTCAAATTCATCATAGTCATATTTATCTGTGTTCATTTTTGTCTCCACAAAAAAATAAGCAAGCTTAACCAAAAAAACTATTGGTTAATTTCGAAATATACTCTTTTTATTTAAATTGTAAAGATAAAAAAATATTATTTAAATTAATTAAAAATCAATAGCATAACTATTTAAATTTCTAAACCAAATTAACAGCAACATAATGTTTTGAATTAAAAATCACTTACAGTTGAGAAATTAGTTTAATTTTCTGTTAGAGTTAAGTATGAATTAGTAAATTCATCTACTTTATCTTCAACTTCTTTAATGAGTATTTCAAATTGAATTTGTTGAGATAAAATTTCAGAACCTCTTATGGTGTCTCGCATTCGATCAACACTTCGAAATAGTTTGTAGATCTCGCCATACGTTTTATGATCAGATTGTTTTAAATACCCTCTAATAAGATTTACCAATTCAATACGAAGTTCTCTATTAATTTTTTGTTCTGATTCAGATGGCATAGGATTAATTTCATTTGGATGGAAGAGCACACCGTTCTCAAAACTTTTCTTGAAAGTAGGGTTTACTTTAGAAATATTTATACCCAACCTCTGAAACATTGGAAAATATGAATCTTCGTTGATAAACAAACCGAAGAGGTTATTAATTTCAGTATCGTAGTCCATTATTAATCCGTAATCATTCCACCGTAACCGATTTAGCTAAATTTCTTGGCTGGTCAATATCACAACCTTTTTTGAGAGCTACAAAGTAACTAAGCAGCTGCAATGGTATTGCAAATAAAATTGGACCAGTTATCCTTCCAAGATCTTTAGTTATCGGGATAATTTTCACATTTACACCAAGATCTATGTCAGCTAGTTCATCCTTGAATACATACATTTGGGATCCTCGAGACTTTACTTCTTGCAAATTGGAATTTAATTTATCCAGAAGTTCATCTTTAGGTGCAACAACAATAACAGGAGTGTTCTTATCAACCAGAGCAATTGGTCCATGTTTAAGTTCACCAGCAGGAAAAGCTTCAGCATGAATATAGCTTATCTCCTTAAGTTTGAGAGCGCCCTCCATTGCAATAGCATGCATAGTTCCTCTACCTAGAAATAATGCATTATGTTTATCAATAAATTCATCAGCTATATCCCTAATGATCTTCTCATGTTTAAGAGCATTCTCAATTAATCCAGAAAGTCTATTAAGTCCTTTGGCAATAATTTCTTCTTGAGATGAGTCGATAGTTTTTTTGGCTTTTCCGATACAAACTGTTAACAGGGCAAGAGAGACCAATTGTGTAGTAAAGGCTTTTGTTGAAGCAACTCCAATTTCTGGACCAGCATGAGTAAGAAAAACAATTTCTGACTCTCTTGTAAGACTTGATTCAGGAGAATTACATATAGTAAGTGTATTAGACTGCGGATTTTTCAATTTTGCATTTTTCAAGGCTTCTAATGTATCTGCAGTTTCACCACTTTGAGATATTGTCACAAAAAGAGTATTTTTTGGGGTAATAGAGTTTCTGTATCTATATTCACTCGCTATTTCAACACTACAGGAAATTTGAGCAATATCTTCAAGCCAGAATTTTGCGACTAATCCTGCATTGTAACTTGTGCCGCATGCAATAATTTTTACATGACCAATATTAGAAAAAACTTCATGTGCATTATGGCCAAATGACTCAATGTAAATCTCATTATGAGAAATTCGGGATTCCAGAGTATCTCTGATGGATTGAGGTTGTTCATAGATTTCTTTAAGCATAAAGTGTGGAAATTTGCCCTTATCTATTTGTCCGGGTTTGAGTTTGATTTCAACCTTATCTCGCTCGACTATTTCTCCACTTTTATCAAAGATATTTAATTTATCTATTTCAATATGCGCTATATCGTCATCTTCAAGGTATATAAATGTGGAAGTTAACTCTAATAGAGCAAGTTTATCTGAGGCAAAAAATAATCCTTTATCGCTTAGACCTATTACCATAGGGGCGGATTTTTTTGCAATAACAATTTCATCTGGACTGTCTTTTGACATT
>Ga0181576_10000752_pt1 | contig 24354 bp, 20 predicted proteins | sample 101ome_22_FD_132464 | JGI IMG/M metagenome (GOLD analysis project Ga0181576, IMG submission 132464) | Coastal salt marsh microbial communities from the Groves Creek Marsh, Skidaway Island, Georgia - 101412BT metaG (megahit assembly) | ecosystem: Environmental > Aquatic > Marine > Intertidal... | reverse complement strand
GAACATGAGGTGCAAACCAGTGCTGACGAAATCAGGGAAACACTCTTTGGTAAAAACTCCAAAGCTGCAGCATTAATCGCAGAAACTGATGATAAGGAGGTGGTTGCTTATGCTGTTTATTTTTACAACTATTCCACTTGGCTTGGTAAAAATGGAATTTATCTTGAAGATATTTATGTAACACCGAAATATCGAAGACAGGGCATCGGTAGGGCACTACTACAACAGCTTGCCAGCTTGGCCGTAAAAGAAAACTGCGGACGCTTTGAGTGGGCTGTACTTGACTGGAATACTCCGGCAATTGAATTCTACCAGTCTCTAGGTGCCAAGCCCCAGGATGAATGGACGGTCTATCGATTGAGTGGAAATAAACTGCATGAATTCGCTTTTTCAGAATGAATTTGTGAGCACAGCAGCTATTCGAAGCAGAGAACAAAGCATTAAGCGTCATCAATAAGTATCAAGTATAATGCCTGACTTTCAGCTTACCCCCTAAAAAATTGAGCAGGAAATAAATGACCGAAGTCAGAACCAGAATTGCGCCTTCGCCGACGGGTGACCCCCATGTCGGAACTGCTTATATAGCACTGTTTAATCTTTGCTACGCCCGCCAGCATGGTGGCAAGTTCATATTGCGGATAGAAGATACTGATCAGTTGCGTAGCACCCAAAAATCCGAAGATGATATTTTGGCCGCGCTAAGTTGGCTGGGGCTGGATTGGGATGAAGGCCCTGATAAAGGTGGGGCATTTGGTCCTTATCGACAAAGTGAACGTTCTGATATCTATAAAGAACATGTTGAACAACTTTTAAATGATGGGCATGCGTTCCATTGTTTTTGTAGTGCAGAAAGATTAACCGAGCTTCGAGCTCAGCAGATGGCTGATAAAAAACCCTTGGGTTATGACGGTCATTGTCTGCAGCTTAGTGAGGCAGAAAAAGCTGAACTTTTATCGAAAAACCTTCCTCATGTCATCCGGATGAAAGTGCCTGAAACAGGGTGCTGTGTTGTTAAAGATATGTTGCGAGATGATGTTGAGATTGATTGGCAGCAAATTGATATGCAGGTGCTAATGAAATCGGATGGCTTGCCGACGTATCATCTGGCCAATGTTGTCGATGATCATTTAATGCAGATTACCCACGTTATTCGTGGTGAAGAATGGATTAATTCTGCCCCGAAGCATTTATTGTTGTATCAATATTTTGGCTGGGAAGCGCCGCAACTTTGCCATATGCCTTTGTTGCGTAATGCGGACAAAAGCAAATTGAGCAAACGTAAAAATCCGACCAGTATTGGTTATTACCAGCGTATGGGATATTTACCTGAGGCCCTTTGTAACTATCTGGGTATGATGGGGTGGTCGATGCCGGATGAACGGGAAATGTTTTTATTGCGGGAAATGATTGAGCATTTTGATATTGATCGTGTTTCTCTTGGCGGGCCGGTATTCGACGCAGAAAAACTGAACTGGCTGAACGGTCGATATTTACGAGAGGTGTTATCTGATGATGAGTTTATGCAGCGTTTTTCACAATGGGCTTTTCATCCGGAAGCATTACGGGCCATTGTGCCGCTAATTAAACAGAGGGTAGAGCGTTTTACCGATATTGCGCCTCTGGCAGCTTTTTTCTTTTCAGGTTTGCCTGAAATTAGCGAGCAGGATTTCACACATAAACAATTAGTTTTGGATGATTCTAAAAAGATTTTACAGTTTCTTGCCTGGCGTATTGAAGAACTGGATGCCTGGCATCGTGATCGTATTGAAAAAGTTTGCATGCAGCTTGCAGAAAATATGAACTTTAAAATTCGTGATTTTTTATTTCCGGTTTTTATCGCGATTGCCGGCACTCCGGTATCAACTTCTGTGATAGATGCCATGGCTATTTTAGGGCTGGATATAGTGCGAGCAAGATTAAGGCATGCTATTGAAACATTGGGCGGTGTATCCAAGAAACAAATAAAAAATTTAGAGAAAGAATATCTTTCTTTGCTTAAAAATGATGCTGCATCTTAATATTTCCTTTACTTCTTGACAGGGTGCAGGGTGCTGTCTAGAATGCGCGTCTTTGCTGATTTTGGTCGGCAAATACTCGCAACAGATGCAATGTTTGTAGGGTAAAAAGCGGGGCCATAGCTCAGCTGGGAGAGCGCAACGCTGGCAGCGTTGAGGTCAGGAGTTCGATCCTCCTTGGCTCCACCACTACAATACAATTTCTGATTGCAAATACCTATGTCCCCTTCGTCTAGAGGCCTAGGACACCGGGTTTTCATCCCGGCAACAGGGGTTCGAACCCCCTAGGGGACGCCATATTCAACTATTAACCGATAAGTCTTATTGGTTTTATAGGTAGTCTGCAAAGGCCAGTATTACTTGACGTAATACTGGCCTTTTCTTTTTATGCAAGGCGTAGAAGATACTGGTATCTTTTAAAATTCAGCCTTATTTCAAGTGCCGCTACAGGGTGGTTTGTGAGTAAAACATTAGACCTGAAAGAGATTGTCCTGATTGGTGGCGGCCATGCTCATGTCCTATTGATAAAAAAATGGGGGATGAAGCCTTTGTCCGGTGTGCGGGTAAAACTGATTTCACCGCAAGTAAAAACACCCTATTCCGGTATGTTGCCAGGCCTGGTAGCCGGGCATTATCAGCCTGACGATATCTATATTGATTTAAGACTACTCTGCCAGTGGGCGGGTGTTCATTTTATTCAGGATGAAGTAAAGGCTATCAATCAGGGTTTAAAGTCCGTCAGCCTGGCTGTAGGCAGCGAGCTTCCATATGATCTGCTTTCAATTGATATTGGTTCAACACCTGATCACTCCACACCTGGAGTTGAAGAATTTGCTGTGCCGGTTAAACCTATTGCCGAGTTTTATCAGTATTGGCAGCAGAAAAGTTCTTTAATGCAAGAAGAGGAGCAAGCGCAGGAAATTGCTGTGGTGGGAGGAGGTGCAGGAGCGGTTGAAATCATACTGGCAATAGCTCACTTTTTGGAAACGAATACGACCTTGGCAGGAAAAAACAGATATAAATTACTTTATAGAAATGACAACCTGCTACCGGAATATTCTGATGCAGTGATAGAGAAAGTCACGCATGCCTTCAAACAGTTTAATATTGAATGTTACCCGTCTTTTCCGGTGACAAAAGTTGAGAAAAATATTTTACATAGCGCAGGTCATGACAAAGAAAGCTTCGATCTTTTGTTTTGGTGCACGCAGGCAAGTGCAGCAAAGTGGCTTGCAGATAGTGGGCTTAACTGCAACGAAGACGGCTTTGTCCGGATTAATGATTATTTGCAGTTAATAGATGATCCTGATGTCTTTGCTGCAGGAGATATTGCGCATATGGATATGAACCCGCGACCCAAGGCAGGTGTTTATGCGGTCAGGCAGGGGCCGTATTTATATGAAAATCTGAAAAGGCGCGTATTGGGAAAAAACTTGTTGAGGTATAAGCCACAGCGTCATTTTATGAGTCTGCTTGCCCTGGGTGAACACAGAGCGGTGGGTATGCGTTATCCTTTTCCAGCTTTTTCCGGTAAATGGGTGTGGCACTGGAAAGACAGAATTGATCGAAGCTTTATGGCGCAATTCAAGAAACTACCATAAAGACTTTTTTAGATGCACTAAATAAAAATCCCTGGTCAAAATTACTGTTGACCAGGGATTCTGTATTTAGCAGAAGTATTAATTATTTGCTTGGATAGTCTCTGGCGGTCTTGCCTGTATATAACTGGCGAGGTCGACCAATTTTGAATGGGTTACTGATCATTTCATGCCAGTGCGCAACCCATCCCGGTGTTCTGCCGGTAGCAAAAATAACCGTAAAAAGACCAACTGGAATGCCAATAGCTTTTAATATAATGCCGGAATAGAAATCCACATTCGGATATAAGTTTCTTTCGACGAAATACTCGTCTTCCAATGCAATCTTTTCCAGCTTCATGGCAATTTTCAGTAAAGGATCGTCTTCCATGCCGAGTTCGGCAAGAACATTTTGACAAGCTTCTCGTAATACTTTGGCGCGCGGATCAAAGTTTTTATAGACGCGATGACCAAAGCCCATTAGGCGGAAAGGGTCGTTCTTGTCTTTGGCTCGGGCTATAAATTTATCGATCTGAGATTCGTCGCCAATTTGATTAAGCATCTTTAATACCGCTTCATTGGCGCCGCCGTGAGCTGGACCCCAAAGTGCGGTAATGCCAGATGAAATGCAGGCGTATGGGTTGGCGCCGGTAGAACCAGCTAACCTGACTGTCGAGGTTGATGCATTTTGTTCGTGGTCAGCATGCAGCAGGAATATCTTGTCCATGGCATCGGCAAGGACAGGGCTAACCTTGGTGTCTTCACAAGGAGTGCTGAACATCATATGTAAAAAGTTTTCGGAGAAGCTCAGGCTATTGTCAGGATAGACAAAAGGCTGACCAACTGAATATTTGTAGCACATGGCAGCAAGCGTTGGCATTTTGGCGATAACCCGCAAAGCAGCATCCATCCGGTGCTCTTCATTACTGATTTGCAGATTGTCATGGTAAAAAGCCGACAGTGCTCCTACTACCCCAACCATAATGGCCATCGGATGAGCATGACGTGGGAAGCCATTAAAAAAGCTGTGCATTTGTTCGTGCACCATGGTGTGGTACTTGATTGCGTTGGTAAATTGCTCTTTTTGTTCTGGATCTGGCAGTTCGCCATTGAGGAGGAGGTAACAACATTCGAGGAAATCAGACTTTTCGGCTAGTTGCTCGATTGGGTAGCCTCGATAGAGTAGAACCCCTTTATCACCATCAATATAGGTGATTTTCGATTCGCAGGAAGCAGTAGACATAAAGCCTGGGTCAAAAGTGAAAATGCCTTTTCCAGCCAGACTGCTTACATCAATTACATCTGCCCCGGTTGTGCCCTCATAAACGGGTAATTCAAGTGTTTCGCTAATGCCATCAACTGACAACTGAGCTTTTTTCTCAGCCATAAGGACTCCTGTTAAGAGAATTTCATGTTTGAAAGGTGTTCTTTATAGAGGCCACCACTACGGAAGATGCACACTATCTTCTGATAATTATTTTGTCAAATTAACATTGCCATAATATATAAAATTTTATCTGATCTAGGTTAAATTTAGTGTAATAAAAAAGCTTTAAAAGCCTGTTGCTTAAAGGGGCTTAAGCGACTAATATGCACACATTTTGTTAACCCTAGGGTTATGATAATAAAAGACTATCAAATGCTTAAATCTGATAGTTATTTAAATTTTATCACTGCAGAGGTTGTAGACTAGTGAAAGATAAGCGACCAGTAAATCTAGATATATCCACCATCAGCCTGCCTTTGGCAGCCTATACTTCCATCACTCATCGTATATCAGGCGTTATCGTTTTTGTCGGTATTGCTCTACTGCTTTGGATATTTGATATGTCACTTGGCAGCGAGAGCGGTTTCAACCAGTTAAAAGAAGTAGCCAACGGCTTTATTTTCAAGCTGATACTCTGGGGCATCCTATCTGCTTTGGCCTATCACATGGTTGCTGGTATCAAGCATTTGCTTATGGACTTTGGCCTGGGAGAAACTAAGGAAGCGGCACCCGTAGGCGCCAAAATTACAATTGTAGTGAGCCTTGTTCTCATTATCGCTTTAGGAGTCTGGATATGGTAACCAATGTCACAAGCTTTGGCCGAAGCGGTTTATATGATTGGGTAGTACAGAGAGTCTCTGCGGTTATCTTACTGCTCTATATTTTATTTCTTGCCTTCATCTTTATTACAAGACCGGATATGCAATATCAGGAATGGCGGGCTCTGTTTGCCAGCAATCCGGTTCGGATTTTCACCTTGATTGCGCTCTTGTCACTTTGTGCCCATGCCTGGATTGGTATATGGACTATTGCGACTGATTACCTGACTTCAAAAATGTTGGGCGCCAGCGCCAATAAAGTGCGCTTTGTTTTTGAATTGCTTTGTCTAATTGTCCTGTTTGCGTACCTGGTATGGGGCGTGCAGATTTTATGGAGTATTTAAATCGTGTCTAAAATCAGAACACTTTCATTTGACGCAGTAATTGTTGGCGGCGGCGGTTCCGGTATGCGTGCAGCTTTGCAACTGGCGCAATCCGGTTATAACACTGCTGTTATTTCAAAAGTTTTTCCAACCCGCTCGCATACCGTGTCTGCCCAGGGGGGTATTACCTGTGCGATTGCCAGTGAAGATCCCAATGATGATTGGCGCTGGCATATGTATGACACTGTCAAAGGCTCTGATTATATCGGTGATCAGGATGCCATTGAGTATATGTGTAGCGAGGGTCCCCAAGCTGTTTTTGAGCTTGAGCATATGGGCTTGCCATTCTCGAGAAATGACAATGGCCGTATCTATCAGCGACCTTTTGGCGGGCAGTCAAAAGATTATGGTAAGGGTGGTCAAGCTGCCAGGACCTGTGCTGCTGCTGACAGGACTGGCCATGCTCTACTGCATACTCTTTATCAAAATAATTTGAAAAATAATACCGCATTTTTTAATGAGTGGTTCGCTACTGATATTGTTAAAAATCAGGACGGAGTTGTTGTGGGCGTCAGCGCAATCTGCATTGAGACCGGCGAGATTGTATACATTAAATCCAAGGCGACTGTTTTTGCTACCGGCGGAGCGGGTCGTATTTATGCATCAACTACCAATGCCCTTATAAATACAGGTGATGGTGTTGGTATGGCTTTGCGGGCAGGATTTCCGGTGCAAGATATTGAGATGTGGCAATTCCACCCAACCGGGATACATGGCGCCGGTACGCTTGTTACAGAGGGGTGCCGTGGTGAAGGTGGTTATCTGATTAATAAAGATGGTGAACGCTTTATGGAGCGCTATGCACCTAATGCCAAAGATCTGGCTGGGCGTGATGTGGTTGCTCGTTCCATGGTGCTAGAGATATTGGAAGGTCGCGGTGTTGGTCCTGAAGCAGATCATGTTTTATTAAAACTGGATCATTTAGGTGAGAAAACCCTGAACGCCAAGTTGCCAGGCATTCTCGAATTATCTCGTACCTTTGCTCATGTAGATCCGGTAAAAGAACCGATTCCTGTCATACCAACCTGCCATTACATGATGGGCGGCATTCCAACCAATGTGCATGGCCAGGCGTTGACCCAGGATGCACAGGGTAACGACAAAATTATTGAAGGCTTGTTTGCCGTGGGCGAAGCAGCCTGTGTATCTGTCCATGGCGCTAACCGCCTGGGTGGAAACTCTTTATTGGATCTTGTTGTCTTTGGCCGTGCTGCGGGTATTCACATTGAAAAAATGTTGAGCCAGGGCGTTGAAATGCGTGATGCCTCGGAAACAGATATTGAACAGAGTTTACAGCGTTTAAATCGTTTGAATGAAAGCTCTTCTGGTGAAAAAGTGCCTGAATTACGCAAAGAATTACAGGGCATTATGCAAAATCATTTTGGTGTTTTCAGGCGTGGTGACTTTATGCGTGAAGGGATAGAAAAACTGTCTGCCTTGCGTGAACGAATTGCTAATCTGCATCTGGAAGACAAGAGTCAGGCTTTTAATACCGCCCGTATTGAAGCCCTAGAGCTTGGAAATTTATTTGAAGTAGCGGAAGCAACAGCTATATCCGCAGAAAGAAGGGAAGAGAGCCGGGGTGCGCATGCTCGTGAAGATTTTACAGAGCGTGATGATGAAAACTGGCTTTGTCATTCTCTTTATATGCCAGACAGCAAGGTGCTTTCAAAACGTGGAGTAAATTTCACTCCTGTTACTGTGCCGACTTTTGAACCTAAAGTTCGGACTTATTGATAAGATTCTTACTACAAAAAGATAGGTGACATATCGTGCAAGTCAGTGTTTATCGTTATAACCCGGAAACAGATTTAAAGCCCTATATGCAGGATGTGGAGATTGAGCTGCCTGATGGTAAAGATCTGATGGTGCTGGATGTTCTGCATCTGGTTAAAAATCAGGATGCCAGCGTCGCATATCGTCGATCCTGCCGTGAGGGTGTTTGTGGTTCAGATGGCATCAATATGAATGGTAAAAATGGTTTGGCCTGTATTACGCCAGTATCTACTGTTATCAAAAACAATAAGCTGGTTTTGCGTCCATTGCCTGGTTTGCCAGTCATTCGCGATCTGGTTGTTGATATGAGCGCTTTTTACAAGCAGTATGAAAAAATTAAACCCTATCTGCAAAATGATGAACCACCACCGGCTATTGAACGTCTGCAATCACCGGAAGATAGAGCGAAACTCGATGGCTTATATGAGTGTATTCTGTGCGCCTGCTGTTCAACAAACTGTCCTTCTTTCTGGTGGAATCCGGATAAATTTGTAGGTCCGGCAGGCTTGCTGCAAGCCTATCGTTTTCTGGCAGATAGCCGGGATACTCATACCGATGAAAGACTGTCAGATTTGGAAGACCCTTTTAGTGTCTTCAGGTGTCGAGGAATCATGAACTGTGTTGCAGTTTGTCCAAAAGGCTTAAATCCTACTCGTGCAATTGGTCATATCCGGTCCATGTTGATGGAACGCGCCACTTGAGCTAAAGGGAAGAGTTGAAGGAAAGGCTATGTCCAATACTGAAAATTTTCGTGAGCTGATGCTTGCTTCCAGTCATATCTCTGGCGCTAACCTGGAATATATTGAAGAGCTTTATGAAGCCTACCTGGCGGATCCGGCTTCTGTTTCTGAGCAATGGCAAAAATATTTCAACGATCTTCCCTATGTTAATGGCAAAGATCATGCTCAGGTGGAAGTTTCGCTTTCAGCTATTGAAAAACAGTTTGAAGGCCTGCCTCGACGTGGTATTGCATCGATTGCCATGCCAGTCGCGGCCGATCATCAACAGGTTTCGGTAATACATGAAGCTAAACAGGTTAATGTCGTTCAGCTCATCAGCTCTTACAGGGTAAGAGGGCATCAACAGGCCAAACTCGATCCTTTAGGGATTATGCATCGGGAAGAAGTACCGGATTTGAAACTGGATTTTCATCATTTATCTGCGACAGACCTGAATACCACTTTTAAAACGCAACCTTTATTTGTGCCTCAAAGTGAAGCCAAACTTGCCGATATTATTGCAGTGCTGGAAAGTATTTACTGTAATTCCATTGGTTATGAGTTTATGGGTATTGTGGATTTAGAACAGAAGCAATGGATTCAACGCCGTATTGAAAGTAATTCAGGAAATTTTGGCTTTCCTGATGAAACAAGGTTGCACATTCTGGAGCGCTTAAGTGCCGCTGAAGGTCTTGAGAAACATTTAGATTCAAAATATCCAGGAACGAAACGTTTTGGACTGGAGGGCGGTGAGAGTCTTATTCATGCTGTCGATGACATTATTCAGCGCGCTGGTGAACATGGTGCAAAAGAAATTGTAATAAGCATGGCGCACCGTGGACGTCTGAATGTACTGGTAAATACTTTAGGTAAGAACCCTTCAGACCTGTTCAATGAATTTGAAGGAAAAGCTATTTATAGTGGTTCCGGTGATGTGAAATACCACCAGGGTTTTTCTTCTAATGTCATGACGCCTGGTGGCGAAGTGCATTGCAGCATGGGTTTTAATCCCTCGCATCTTGAAATTGGCTCTCCTGTGATCACTGGGTCGGTAAGAGCACGTCAGGATCGCCGTAAAGATCCTATTGGTGAAACTGTTCTGCCTTTGTGCATTCACGGTGATGCTGCTTTTGCTGGTCAAGGCGTTGTCATGGAAACCTTGCAGATGTCTCAAACCAGAGGGTATGGGACAGGCGGCACGGTGCACATTATCATTAATAATCAGGTTGGCTTTACGACCAGTCGGCAGGATGATGCTCGCTCAACAGAATACTGTACCGATGTGGCTAAAATGGTGCAGGCGCCTATTTTCCATGTGAATGGCGATGATCCTGAAGCTGTGTTATTTGTCACTCAGCTCGCGTTGGATTTCCGAAACAAATTCAGAAAAGACGTGGTCGTTGATTTAATTTGTTACAGGCGTCGTGGGCACAATGAAACAGATGAGCCTTCTGCAACCCAGCCACTTATGTATGACGTTATTAAAAAACAGCCAACGACTCGTACACTTTATGCAAAAAAACTAATTGCTGAAGGTTTGATTTCTCAAGCAGAAGCTGACGAAATGAATACTAGTTATCGTAAAGCTTTAGATGAAGGAACGCATGTCGTTAAAAGTCTAGTACATGCTCCTAATACAGCGCTTTTTGTTGATTGGCGTCCGTATCTTGGCCATGACACAGACATGAAATGTGATACGACCATTAATTTAGATAAGCTGAAAGAGCTTGCTCATAAATTAGTAGAGATTCCTGAAGGGTTTAAGGTCAACAGGCAGGTAGCAAAAGTACTGGAATCGAGAGCTGCCATGGCAAACGGGGAGCAGCCTTTTGACTGGGGCGGAGCAGAACTTCTTGCCTATGCCAGCTTGGTAGATAATAACTATAAAGTTCGTCTTACTGGCCAGGATGTGGGACGTGGCACCTTTTCTCATCGACATGCGGTTTTATATGATCAAGTGACCGGCGAACCTTATTTGCCTCTAAGTTTCATCTCGGAATCTCAACGCAAATTCGTCATTTATGATTCATTACTGTCTGAAGAAGCGGTGCTTGCTTTTGAATATGGTTATGCCACTACGCGCCCTGATGCTTTGGTCATTTGGGAAGCACAATTTGGTGATTTCGCTAATGGTGCCCAGGTGGTTATTGATCAGTTCGTAAGTAGCGGTGAAATAAAATGGGAAAGGTTATGTGGCCTTACCATGTTTTTGCCTCATGGTTACGAAGGACAGGGACCTGAGCACTCTTCTGCGCGTCTGGAAAGATTTTTGCAGCTTTGTGCAGAAGGCAATATTCAGGTTTGTGTTCCAACAAACCCGGCGCAGATTTTCCACATGTTACGCAGACAAATGATGCGCCCCCTGAGAAAGCCCTTGGTGGTAATGACCCCAAAAAGCCTGTTAAGGCATAAAGAAGCCATTTCCAGTTATGAGGATTTGGCAAATGGTCGCTTTCACAGAGTGTTGCGAGAAACTGATGATATTGATCCAAAAAAAGTCACGCGGGCGATTATGTGTAGCGGCAAGGTTTATTATGAATTACGTGCCAAACGTCGGGAAGAAGGGCTTGAGCATGTGGCTATTCTGCGTTTGGAACAGTTGTATCCTTTTCCGGAAGACACCCTGCATAAAATGCTGACACCCTATGAAAACTTAAAAGAAGCGATCTGGTGTCAGGAAGAACCTCAAAACATGGGTGCCTGGTACCCGAGTCAGCATCACATGAAAAATGTATTAAGGAGACTTAATCCGGAGTTGGTATTGACTTATGCGGGCAGGGATCTATCTGCTTCACCAGCCGCCGGCTATACAGCCTTGCATCTTGCTCAGCAGGAAAAACTGGTGCTCGATGCTCTGGGTCTCAGTAAAGACGACTGATTAATCAATTCAGCCTTTAAGTATAAAAAGGAAAAATCATGGCTATTGAAATTAAAGCTCCAACACTTCCAGAATCTGTGCCCGACGGCACCATTGCAACCTGGTATAAAAAGGAAGGTGAAGCTGTTGCTCGTGATGAGCTTCTGGTTGATATTGAAACGGATAAAGTTTTGCTGGAAGTTGTTGCACCGGACAATGGAGTCTTGCAAAGCATTAATAAAGCTGAAGGTGACACCATAGTCAGTAACGAATTACTGGCTCTGTTTGAAGCTGGAGCAACAGCCAGTGCTGCACCTGAAGCAAAATCGGAACCTGCTGTATCTCAAGTGGTAGAAGATAACAGTAATGTCGAAGTGCTGATGAGTCCGGCAGCAAAAAAACTGGTAGAGGAGCATTCTCTGAGTCCAAATGATATTGCCAGTACTGGTAAAGATGGACGTATTACCAAAGAAGATGTCTTGAAACATTTGGAAGGTGCCTCTGTAAAAGGAAATGAAGTGCCAGCGGCAAGCTCTGATGCTTCAGTGGAGCCAGTAGCGTCACCAATAGCAAATGGCCCCAGAGCAGAAGAACGTGTACCAATGACCCGGTTACGAGCTAAAGTAGCTGAACGTTTACTGGAAGCAACGAATACAACTGCCATGCTGACAACTTTTAATGAAGTCAACATGCAGCCGGTCATGGAGCTTCGTAATAAATATAAAGACATGTTTGAGAAGAAACATGATGGCGTCCGGTTAGGCTTCATGTCCTTTTTTGTGCGGGCGAGCATAGAGGCGCTAAAGCAATTTCCCGCAGTGAATGCGTCGATTGATGGTAGCGATATTATTTATCACGGCTACCAGGATATCGGTGTCGCTGTCTCTTCACCACGGGGGCTTGTTGTTCCTGTCCTTAGAGATGCAGATGCCATGAGTCTTGCCGCAATAGAAAAAAATATCAGGGACTATGGTCTTAAAGCCCGAGATGGCAAATTATCTATAGAAGAGATGACTGGTGGTACTTTTACTATTTCTAATGGCGGGGTATTTGGTTCCCTGTTGTCAACGCCTATATTAAATCCGCCACAAACAGCTATTCTAGGCATGCACAAAATTCAGGAACGTCCGATGGCCGTCGATGGCGAAGTTAAAATACTGCCAATGATGTATTTAGCCTTGTCCTATGATCATCGGATGATTGATGGGAAAGAAGCTGTGCAATTTTTGGTTACAATAAAAGAATTGCTAGAAGATCCAGCCAGAATTCTTCTTGAAGTCTAATTTAAAGAATAGGAAAACTGATGTCAGCAGATTATGACGTAATTGTAATAGGGGCAGGTCCAGCGGGGTATGTTGCAGCTATCCGTGCAGCTCAGTTAGGTTTTAATACCGCCTGTATCGAAAAATGGCTGGATAAAGATAACAAGCCGGTTTTTGGTGGCACCTGTCTTAATGTTGGATGTATCCCTTCCAAAGCCTTGCTGGATTCCTCACATAAATATCTTGAAGCGAAACATGACTTTGAATCACATGGTATTGGCACAGGTGCAATAAAAATTGATGTGCCAGCGATGATTCAACGCAAGGAAAAAGTTGTAAAACAGATGGCTGGCGGGATTGGTGGTTTATTCCAAGCCAATAAAGTGACGCCTATTTCCGGCACAGGAAAGTTACTGAAAGATAAGAAAGTGGAAGTCACATCACATGATGGCAAGACTCAGACTTTGTCTGCGACGCATGTGATTATTGCGGCCGGTTCTGTACCTATTGAAATACCTCCAACACCTTTGCAAGACGGCATTATCGTTGACTCCACTGGGGCACTGGAATTTCAGAGTGTACCCAAACGTCTTGGCGTGATTGGAGCAGGGGTTATCGGTCTTGAGTTAGGTTCGGTATGGTCGAGGCTTGGTTCCGAAGTAGTGGTTCTGGAAGCTACGGAAAAATTCTTACCGATGGTTGATCAGCAGATCGCCAAAGAAGGGCAGAAAATTCTCACTAAACAGGGGCTTGATATCAGACTAGGTGCCAAGGTGACAGGTAGTCAAGTCAAAAAAGGCAAATCACCGACGGTCACAGTGCAATATACGGATAAAGACGGGGAGCAGGAAATCACCTTTGACAAGCTAATTGTTTGCGTGGGAAGGAAGCCTTATACCGAAGGTTTGCTGTCTGATGATTGTGGTATTGAAAAAGATGAGCGCGGTTTTATAAAGGTCAATGACTCTTGTGCGACAAACATAGAAGATGTCTATGCGGTTGGTGATGTGGTGCGTGGGCCTATGCTGGCGCATAAAGGATCTGAAGAAGGGGTCATGGTGGCTGAAGTTATTGCTGGTCAGAAAGCCGCAATGAATTATGATCTGATACCTTCAGTTATATATACCCACCCTGAAATTGCTTCCGTAGGGAAAACGGAAGAGCAGTTAAAAGCCGAAGGTACTGATTATAAAGTAGGAACTTTTCCCTTTCTTGCAGTTGGCCGCGCGGTAGCCGCCAACGACTCTGATGGTATGGTGAAGATGTTGGCAGATGCTAAAACGGATCGGGTTCTGGGTTGTCATATTATTGGTCCCTCAGCAGCAGATCTGGTGCAGTTGGTTACCGTTGCTATGGAATTCAGTACCAGTGCAGAAGATATTGGTATGACAGTATTCTCGCATCCGGCATTAAGTGAAGCAGTGCATGAAGCAGCGTTGGCGGTTAATGGGCACGCGATTCATATGCCGAACCGCAAAAGAAAATAAAACGCAAAAAGTTAAGTAAAAAGTTAACTAAAAAGATAGGTAAGTAGGAGAAAATAGCAAGAGCGGCTGCCTAACTCAGGCAAACAAATATCTTTTGTTTGCGTCTGCTCTGTTCAACTCAATGAGGATATTTTTTAAATGAATTTACATGAGTATCAGGCAAAACAGCTTTTTGCCGAATATGGTTTGCCTGTATCTGTAGGCTTTGCCTGCGAAACCCCTGCGGAAGCTGCTGCGGCTGCGGATAAAATAGGTGGCAATGAGTGGGTGGTAAAAGCTCAGGTCCATGCAGGAGGAAGGGGTAAAGCTGGTGGCGTAAAACTGGTTTCCAGCAAAGAGGAAATAAAAGCCTTCGCCGAGAAATGGTTAGGCAAAAATCTGGTTACTTATCAAACCGATAAAAATGGACAACCCGTTAGTAAAATTTTAGTTGAGGCCTGTACGGATATTGATCAGGAGCTTTATCTGGGTGCTGTTGTGGACCGTTCATCCAGATGTATTGTGTTTATGGCTTCTACTGAAGGTGGGGTCGAGATAGAAAAAGTTGCCGAGGAAACACCTGAACTTATTTTAAAAGCTACGATTGATCCTTTGGTCGGCGCCCAGCCTTATCAAGCTAGGGAACTGGCCTTTAAACTGGGCCTGAATGCAGACCAGGTTAAGCAATTCACGAAAATATTTCTTGGGTTGGCGAAAATTTTTGAAGACTGTGATCTGGCTCTATTGGAAATTAACCCATTAGTCATTACTAAAGAAGGTAATCTGCATTGTCTGGATGCGAAATTAAATATTGATGGTAATGCTTTATACAGGCAGCCAAAAATCAAAGAAATGCATGATCCTTCACAGGAAGATGAGAGAGAAGCACAGGCTGCAGTTTGGGAGCTGAATTATGTTGCCCTGGAAGGCAATATAGGCTGTATGGTGAATGGTGCTGGTTTAGCTATGGGCACCATGGATATCGTCAAGCTCCACGGTGGGCAGCCAGCCAATTTTCTTGATGTAGGTGGTGGAGCCACCAAGGAAAGAGTGTCAGAAGCATTCAAAATCATATTGTCCGATGACAATGTCAAAGCCGTTCTGGTTAACATATTTGGCGGGATAGTACGCTGTGACTTGATTGCAGAAGGCGTTATTGGTGCGGTTGAAGAAGTTGGGGTAAAAGTACCAGTGGTGGTCAGGTTAGAAGGTAATAATGCAGAGCTTGGAACAAAAGTGCTGGCAGAAAGTGGCTTGAATATTATTGCTGCGACGAGCCTTACTGATGCTGCTGAGCAGGTAGTCAAAGCAGCGGAGGGCAAGTAATGAGCATTTTGTTAAATAAAGAGACTAAAGTTATTTGTCAGGGCTTCACAGGCTCACAGGGAACCTATCATTCAGAGCAGGCAATTGAGTATGGCACACGAATGGTTGGCGGTGTTACTCCAGGCAAAGGTGGTCAAATCCATCTGGGGCTGCCGGTATTTAATACAGTTTCGGATGCAGTTGCAGAGACTGGTGCGGAAGCATCTGTCATTTATGTACCAGCGCCTTTTTGCAAAGACTCTATTCTGGAAGCTGTGTCTGCCGGGATTAAGCTAATAGTTTGTATTACTGAGGGTATTCCAACTCTGGATATGCTTGACGTAAAAGTAGCCTGTGATCGTGAGCAGGTTCGTTTAATTGGTCCTAACTGTCCAGGCATTATAACGCCTGGAGAATCCAAGATTGGCATCATGCCCGGCCATATACATTTGCCTGGGAAAGTAGGCATTGTATCAAGGTCAGGGACATTGACTTATGAAGCTGTTAAGCAAACTACAGATGCCGGCTTTGGACAGTCGACCTGTGTTGGCATTGGTGGAGACCCAATACCCGGCTCAAGTTTTATTGATATTTTGAGTTTGCTTGAAAAAGACGACCAAACTGAAGCGATAGTGATGATTGGTGAGATTGGAGGTACTGCTGAAGAAGAAGCATCTGCCTTTATTAAAGAGCATGTAAGTAAGCCAGTTGTCTCTTATATAGCTGGCGTTACGGCTCCTCCAGGCAAGCGTATGGGGCATGCTGGTGCAATTATTTCTGGGGGCAAGGGGACTGCGGATGAAAAATTTGCAGCCTTGAATGATGCTGGCGTGACAACCGTTAGAAGTCTGGCGGAAATAGGTGATGGTCTTAGGGCAGCAGCTGCTTGGTAAAGCAGGCTTAAAATATCTCAATAAACTGTCAATTTTTAGCTATTTATTGTTTCAATATGCCATCACTATTTGTTATGCTCCGCACCTCTGCTTTGCTAAAGCAGATGTACAAAAACAATTTAAATAGATTTTAATGGCGGCATGAAATAAGTATTTCAAATAATCTTATCGCCATTAAGGGTAAAAAAAGTTTCTTATATTTATAAATAAATGGGATGACTCATGAAATACCAACGTTTTAAGAAGCAAATGTATGCTTCATTACTGGTAGCTCCAGTACTTCTTAATATTGGGCCACTTTCGGCACAAGATACCGTGATAGACACCAGTATTCTGGATGAAATTTCTGCTCAGTCCGCAGAAATTTTTGCAATGGGTGCGGAAATGCAGGTTCAGATCAACCAATTGTCTGATGAAGCTTCAGAATTGACATTTGAGTTCAGAGAGCAGGCAAAACTCGTAGATGGTCTGGAAATTTATAATGCTGGTATGCGACGAACAATTGCCCAGCAGGAAAGAACGATTGCCGAGTATGATGAGTCGATTGCTCAGGCAGCAGAATTACAGCGCCAGATTGCGCCTTTAATGGAAAGAATGATGGTAGCTCTGGAACAATTTGTTGCGTTGGATATTCCTTTCCAGATTGAGGAAAGACAGGCACGTCTGAATACAATACGAAATACTTTTGATGACTCCAGTGTAAATGTAGCGGAGAAATTCCGCTTGGTATTGCAGGCCTATCAAATTGAGAGCGCTTATGGCCGAAGCGTGGATCACTACACTGATACGCTCGAAATAGGTGGAGTAGAGCGTGATGTAGATATACTTAAAGTTGGTCGTGTTGCCTTGCTTTATCAGACAAGTGACCAAAGTTCTACCGGAGTCTGGGATAAAAGCACTAATCAGTGGGTAGCTCTGGATGATGAGTATAGACGTCCTATAGCCTTAGGTATTCGTATGGCCCAAGATTTAGAAACAACCCAATTATTAGATTTACCGATCGCAGCACCGGAGTAAGAACATGAAATTAATAAAAACATTTGGTTTAACATTGGCTTCGGCGGCTATTTGCTTGACCTCGTTTCAGTCTGTAGCTCAGGAATCTGATCCAAGAAGCCTTGATGAATTATTGCAATTAGTTGAAAACGCCAGCTTAACTGAAACTCAGGAGCAGCGTGACCGTATAGCTCGATTTGAGAGCAACGTTAATCAGCGTCAGCAAATGCTAAATGATGTTGTTGCGGCACGCGAAGAAGAAGAAGCAATAAGTGCGCAACTTGAAGCTACTTATGATGAAAATGAAATCATCAAAGCCCAGCGTAATGAGACATTACAAGAGCGTATTGGGGATTTGGAAGAGTTGTTTGGAACAATTGCAGGTGTAGTTGGTGATACTCGTAGTAATTTTGAGCAGTCTCTCATCAGTGCTCAGTTTACTGGTCGTGAAGAATTTCTAACTGAACTTGCTGGTATTATGGCAAGTGACTCTCAGCTTCCCAGCATTGAAGAGCTAGAGCGTCTTTGGTTCTTCTTACAGCAGGAAATGACTGAATCTAGTAGCATTGTGAAGTTTGATGCGTTGGTTGCTGGTGCGGATGGTAGTCAAAATAATCGTGAAGTCGTCAGGGTTGGTTCCTATAACATTGTTTCAGATGGAGAATATCTCGAATATGATTCCTCAACGGGTCGATTGAGTGTTTTGCCCGCACAGCCTTCTGGCGGAACCTTTAATCCAAGCCTTTATCAAAATGCTGCATTAGAACTCCAGAATTCTACTTCTGGCTTTACCAGAGTGGGTATTGACCCAACAGGTCCTACTGGTGGTTCTTATCTTGCTGCATTAATCAGCAGTCCTGATTTTCAAACCCGTTATGGTGAACAGGGTGGTACGATCGGATCGATCATTATTGTGGTTGGTGTTATCGCAATGCTTTTTGCCATTTACAAAATGATCTACCTTACTATGGTTGGTGCAAAAGTTAATTCTCAGCTGAAAAATACAGCTAAACCTAATAAGAGCAACCCTCTGGGTCGTGTGTTGATGGTTTATGAGAATGACAAAACCATGGATATTGAGACTCTGGAACTGAAATTGGGAGAAGCTATTCTTCAAGAAACTCCGGCTCTGGAAAGATTCCTGACTTTAGTGAAAATTATTTCCACCGTTGCTCCTTTGATGGGATTGTTGGGTACGGTTACCGGTATGATTGAAGTGTTCCAGCAGATTACTCTGTTTGGTACAGGTGATCCGCAGATTATGGCGGGTGGTATTTCTGGCGCTCTGGTAACTACTGTACTAGGTATTTCAGTTGCCATACCTACGGTGCTTATACATACTTTAATTAAGAGTCGCAGCGACCGTATTCTTCATATTATGGAAGAGCAGGCGACGGGTATTATTGCTAGAAAATCTGAAAGTAGCGGCTCAAACGCTTAAGTTACACTTTTAAAGAGGATAGCTTATTATGTTTGACTTTTTTCAGACTGCACTTGAGTCCATCTCTGACTTTATGGATAGAGGTGGACCGGTACTCTGGTTGATAGCTTTGCTGTTATTTGTGAAATGGAGCATGCTGTTTGAGAGACTTTGGTTTCTTAACAGCGTGCACAAAAGGAATACAGCTGCTGCATTGTCTGAGTGGGAAAAGCGCTCAGATAAAAAATCCTGGCATGCTCATGCTATACGACAGCAGCTGATTTCACGAGTATCTCTGGATTTAAAATCACCAATACCTATGATTGAAGCATTGGTTGTCGTTTGCCCTTTACTTGGTTTATTAGGTACAGTAACAGGCATGATTGAAGTATTTTATGTGATGGCTGTGACTGGTGGCGGTGACGCAAAACAGATGTCTGGCGGTGTAGCAAAAGCAACGATTCCTACTATGGCGGGAATGGTTGGTGCCCTGTCAGGGATTTTTGCCAGTAACTGGATTAAGCATAAATCCAATAGGGAGATAGAACTCCTTGAAGATCACTTAACAGTGCAACACGCATAATTAAATTATACTTTAACTAACCTGTATAACTAACTGAAAATAAAGAAAAAATAATATGAGAAGTTTAGCTAAAGATAAAGAAGAAGGTCAAGCAGGTGAAATTGATCTCACTCCTATGCTGGATGTGGTGTTTATCCTGCTTATATTTTTTATTGTAACAGCTGTTTTCGTTAAAGAAGCAGGTTATGACGTTCTTAAGCCCCAGGCTTCTATGGCCGAATTCACTAATCTTGATCCTATTCTTGTAGCGATTTCGCCTGCTGGCGAGATTTTTATGGATGGTGATATCATTGAGCCTAGAAATATGCGTTTTCGTCTAGAGCAACGCTTGTCAGATGCGCCTAATGCACCTGTTATTATCCAGGCAGACCAGGCGGCAACTAACGAGCATGTCATTACAGTAATGAGTGCGGCCCGCGAGGCAGGGGTCGTCAGCGTTCAGATAGCTGCGGAGGAATAAACATGATTAGAACAGTTAATGGCCTTGTAGCAGTCTTATTCGGTGCAGCGATTACTTTTTCGTTGTTCTACCTGATGCAGGCGCTTATCTCAACAGGTGGGGGTGTCGTTGAGGAGCGTACTTCAATACGAATTGCCGACATTTCGATTCCTGAAATTGAAATTGAAGTGACTCGTATTGAGCCAAAACCTGAAGAGCCAGATGTTCCTGAGGAAGTGCCTGACTTACCTGATATGGAAGTCGATACAATGGATATGAGTGCTGGAGATGCTATTAATGTTGCTCGTGTTAATGTGGATGTAGGCGGTATTGATGCTACTGCAGTTGTCGGTATCAATGACTCTGAGATGTTGCCTATTGTTACCGTGCCACCTCAGTATCCTAACAGAGCTTTATCCAGAGGAATTGAAGGCTGGTGTCTGGTTATGTTTACAGTGACAGAGACAGGCACGGTGATAAATCCTGTCGTTGTTGATGCTGATCCGCCTGATATATTTGATAACGCGTCTGTTCGTGCAGTTACAAGATTTAAATATAACCCGCGTGTTGAAGATGGGGTTCCTGTACCTGTTGAAGGAGTTCAATACTTATTTAGATATAACGTGGATGAATAAGGTTTGTATCATGATATTAGGTAATTCCAGATTTTATATTTTGCGCTTCAAAAGACTTGTAAAAACAGGTGCTTTACTAGTGTTGTTTCCCTTGTGCCTTAGTTTTTCTGCAGTAAGCGTTGCCCAGGAAGAAGATGATGGCAGAAGAGCACCGCCTGCAGCCCGTTCAGCACAGACTCTCTCACGTCCTGTTTATCAGCGTCTCGAAGAAATCATGGAACTCAGAGATGTAGGTGATACAGCTGGCGCTGATGCAGTTTTGCAGGAATTGCGTGATATGTATGAAAACGGCCGTTTAAATGATGTCGAAGAGTTGAGGCTGTGGCAATTTTACGCGAATTTTGCGGCTCTAGAAGAAAATTATGAAGAAGCAATTTCTTATCAGGAGCGTATTCTGGCGATGGATGAAGATGCATTAACACCAGAAAATCGTGAATCAACTTTGTTCCTTATGGGGCAATTAAAGTTCGCCGTTGAAGATTACACAGGTTCTATTGAGGCCTATCTAGAGTATCTTGGTATGGCTTTTGAGATTGATATTACGGCTTACCAGAGAATTTCTTTTGCTTATTACTCTCTGGAAGATTTTGCCAACTCTCTGGACTATATTCTTGAATATATGGACCAGCAACGTGCTCAAGGCGAAGAAGTTGAGAAAGGCACCTATGATCTTGCGCGTTCTTTGAACACCTTGTTGGAAGATTTAGATAGTGCATTGCAACTGACTAGGGAAATGATTGTATTGTTTAATGAGCCAGATGATTGGGAATTCATGGTTAATGTATTGGGTGCACTGGAGCGTTTTGAAGAACAAGCCCAGTTTATCTATGCCATGAACACTTTTGGTTTTGTTGATAGTGAAGGCCAGATTATTAATTTATCCGGGCAGTTATTTAATAGTGAATTCTATTGGGGAGCAGCAAAGATATTTGAGCAGGGTTTGGAAGAAGGACTCCTGGAAAGTGATGATGAAGATAATTGGGCTCGCTTGGCGCAAAGCTATCAGCTAGCCAGGGAAGATGAAATGGCTATTGATCCTTATACCAGAGCAGCAGAGTTATCATCTGATGGTGAAATGTATTCCCGCCTTTCTTCTATCTATATTAATTTAAACCGTTTTGAAGATGCTGTAGATGCCTTGGGTAATGCTTTTGCAAAAGGCGACCTTGATAGACCTGATCAGGCTTATTTGAGACAGGCAAGAGCGCTGCTTGAATTAAATCGTCATGATGAGGGTATTGAGGCTGCACAGCTAGCAGGTAGGGATGAGCGCAGTGAAGAAGCTGCTGCAACCTGGGTGCAATACCTGAATAATGAAAAAACATTGTATGAAACCAAGCAAAGGCAACGAGAATTATACCAAGGCTTTTTTCGTTAAGACCTACACTTTGAATTAAAAAAAACGCATCTTTAGATGCGTTTTTTTTTGCTCTTGAAAATTCAAATTTTGCCCTCATTAAAGGCCACTATTGAATAAACCAGTTGCAAGTAAACTTAATAGGAGATGACTAAATAATGACTGCTGCCCAAAAAGAGACGCTAGGGTTTCAAACTGAAGCTAAACAGCTGCTACATCTTATGATTCACTCCTTATACAGTAATAAGGAAATCTTTTTGCGTGAGTTAATTTCAAATGCGTCGGATGCTGCTGATAAGCTCAGGTTTGTGGCGCTGAAAGATGATTCTCTCTATGAGGGTGATTCAGATCTGAATATTGTAGTTGAGTGCGACAGTAAGCTTAAAACCATTACGATTAAAGATAATGGTATCGGTATGAACAGAGCAGAAGTTATCGAAAATCTGGGAACTATAGCAAAATCCGGCACAGCGCAATTTCTAGAAAGTTTAACTGGTGATGAGAAAAAAGATTCGCAATTGATAGGTCAGTTTGGGGTTGGATTTTATTCCGCTTTTATAGTTGCAGATAAAGTTGAATTATTTACCCGAAAAGCTGGCGAACCTGCTGCACAGGGTGTGCATTGGGAATCACACGGGGAAGCAGAATTCAGTATTGAAGATACAGATAAAAAGGAAAGAGGAACGACAATAATTCTGCATCTAAAAAAACAGGAAAAAGAATTTGCAGAGCCTTTCCGTCTGAGAAGTATCGTAAAGAAATACGCAGATCATATTTCTTTGCCGGTGAAAATGCTTAAAGAAGACTTCGGTGAAGACGGTAAAAAAAAGAAAGAAAAAGAATTTGAAGTTGTTAATTCGGCCAAAGCGCTATGGACTCGTACTAGAACAGAATTAAGTGACGATGAGTATAAAGAGTTCTATAAACATGTCAGTCATGACTTTTCTGATCCGCTGGAGTGGAGTCACAATAAAGTAGAGGGCAAACTTGAATATACTTCTTTATTGTACCTGCCGGCAAAAGCGCCCTTTGATCTCTGGAACCGGGATTCCGCGAGAGGATTAAAACTTTATGTGCAGCGTGTCTTTATTATGGACGAAGCTGAGCAGTTCTTGCCTTTGTACCTGCGTTTTATAAAAGGTGTCATTGATTCAAATGATATTTCACTGAATGTTTCCAGAGAGATATTGCAAAAAGATCCTACAGTTGATTCGATGAAGAGTGCGCTTACAAAACGTGTGCTTGATATGTTGGCTAAAATTAAAAAGAAAGATGCAGAGAAATACCAAACTTTCTGGCAGGAGTTCGGGCAAGTGCTCAAAGAAGGGCCAGCGGAAGATCCAAACAATCGTGAGAAAATTGCTGATTTATTATTGTTTGCAACAACACATACAGGTGATGTAAAACAGGATCAATCACTGTCTGACTATGTCTCTCGTATGCAGGAAAATCAGAAGAAGATTTACTACATAACAAGTGAGACTCACAATACGGCAAAGAACAGTCCGCATCTTGAAGTATTTAGGAAAAAAGGTTTGGAAGTGCTGTTGTTGTCAGACCGTGTTGATGAGTGGTTAATGAATCACCTGATGGAATATGATGGCAAACAATTCCAGGACATCACTAAGGGCAAGCTGGATTTAGGTGAACTGGACAGTGAAGAAGATAAAAAACAACAGGAGAAGGCTGACGAAGAAGCCAAACCTTTGCTGGAGCGTGTTACAAAATCTCTCGGCGAAAAAGTCTCTGAAGTGCGTACGACTAATCGCTTAACAGATTCACCTGCCTGTATAGCTGTCGGTGAATTTGATATGAATTTACAGATGCGCAAAATCCTGGAAGCGGCAGGCCAGGCTGTTCCTGATTCCAAGCCTATTTTTGAATTGAACCTTGAGCATCCACTCGTTAAAAGACTGGATGAGGAAAGTGACGAAGACCGCTTTGATGAATTAGCAGCAGTTTTGTTCGATCAGGCAAACCTGGCAGAAGGTGGGCAATTGGATGACCCGGGAACCTTCATTCGCCGTTTGAACAAACTGCTGCTGGATTTAAGTCAGTAGTATATTAGAACTGGTCAATCAAGGCATTCAATGTAGCGCTCGGGCGCATGGCCTGGGCGCACAAGGTGTCGTCAAGTTTGTAGTAGCCACCCAAGTTGACCTCAGAGCCTTGAACACTATTTAGCTCACTGATTATAGTTCCTTCATTTTCCGCCAGTGCAGAAGCCAAAACTGAAAACATCTCTTTTAGCTTGCTATCTTCACTTTGGTTGGCGAGTTCCTCGGCCCAGTACAAGGCTAAATAAAAATGACTGCCACGATTATCCAGTTCACCGACTTTACGGGAAGGCGATTTATTTTCCATCAGTAGTTTTCCGGTTGCCTTGTCCAGCGTAGTAGCAAGAATCTGTGCAGCGTTATTGTCTTTTGCTTGACTTAAATGTTCATAAGAAGCAGCTAAAGCTAAAAACTCTCCTAAGGAGTCCCAACGCAAATGATTTTCTTTAACTAATTGCTGCACATGCTTCGGTGCCGAACCACCAGCTCCTGTTTCAAACAAGCCGCCGCCATTCATAAGTGGAACTAT
>Ga0181576_10000749_pt1 | contig 24390 bp, 19 predicted proteins | sample 101ome_22_FD_132464 | JGI IMG/M metagenome (GOLD analysis project Ga0181576, IMG submission 132464) | Coastal salt marsh microbial communities from the Groves Creek Marsh, Skidaway Island, Georgia - 101412BT metaG (megahit assembly) | ecosystem: Environmental > Aquatic > Marine > Intertidal... | reverse complement strand
GCTCGGCAGGCGTTTACAGGCACAATCGAATTAGCCAGTCATTTGGGAGAACAAATCATGTTGTTAAGAATAACCGGGATTCTTACTTTAGGTCTGCTGTCCGCCTGTAGCGATGGAGACCGGCCACCTCCCCCCGATACAACAGAAACAATCTCCATCAACCTGCCAGCGCCTGATCCTGTGTCAGGTGATGATCAAGACCTGACAACAGATGGTACTGTTACTGATTTCCGGATGCTTTCAGCCAATGCGGGGCCTACCACTATTGCCATCGCCCGGGATGGCAGGATCTGGTATACCCTGAGTGCCGCCAACGCCATCGGGGTCATGAATCGTGATGGTTCCGGTATGATCGAATATCCCATACCCACCCCGGACTCTTCCCCCCGCATCATATCACTGGGCAGCGATGGCAATATGTGGTTCTCAGAACATAACAGCGGCAAAATGGGACGTATTACACCAGATGGCCAGATTACCGAATTTGATCTCTCTTCCCCGGATTCCCAGCCCAGGGCAATAGCCCTGGGCAGCGATGGAAATATCTGGATAGGCATGTTTGCAGCCAACAGGATCGGCCGCATCACACCAGGGGGCGTAGTCACGGAATTTGACATCCCGACACCGGACAGTGGCCCCAGGGCACTGGCTGCCGGGCCTGATGGCAATATCTGGTTTTCCGAATTCAAAGGCGGAAAGATTGGCCGAATCACGACCGACGGTGAAATCACCGAGTTCGAGCTACCCATGTCTGATACCGGTCCCGGTGATATTACAGCAGGCGCTGATGGCAACATGTGGTTTCTGGCCTTGAACGGGAATATGGACAATACACCGGTAGTCGGTAACCGTGTGGGCCGCATCACCATGAATGGACAGATCACGGAGTTCCAGATTCCCAGTGAAGGATCTACCCCCATCAACATAGCTGTAGGGCCTGATTACAATATCTGGTATACCAAGAACAATACCCTCGGACAGGTCACCCCCGACGGGCAGATAAGCGAATATTCTGTTGCCGAAGGACCAGCACGCACAGTAGGGGTAAGTGCAGGCAGTGATCGGCAAACACCTGATTTCCTCACAGACCGGCTCTGGTTCACCGATCCTGTCAATAACAGAATAGGTTATCTGCAGTTCAGATAAGGCCTGGGCAAAACCGGAATACACCGAATCCTATAATCACTATTTACTTACGGACCTGCATTTTGTCATCAAAAGCCCCCCTGCTGCTGCAGTTTGCCAGTATCCTTGTGTCACCCCCCCAGCATACCGATGCTGTCAAAGACAAAGTCAGGCTCTGCCTGATGGATTTTCTGACATCGGCTTATTCAACCAGCGCATTTTCCTGGGTACAGCAGGCCCGGCAAATGGTGCTTGCCAACTCAGGAACAACCAGGGGAGGGGCGCCTGTACTGGGCACTGATGATCGTGTTTCTGTCCAGGATGCCGCGTTTGCTAACGCAGTAGCAGGTCACTCCCTGGTCAGGGATGATATGCACCTGGGCAGTGTTTCCCACTTAGCCGTGGTCGTGATTCCAACCGCCCTTGCTTTGGCAGAAAAGATAAAACCGGATGGCCAGCGTCTGCTCCAGGCCATCATCAATGGGTATGAGGCCGGCGGAAAACTGGGATCCATGCTGATGGATGTGGAGACTGCCCGAAAGTTTCGTCCTACCGGATTGATTGGTGCTTTTGCTGCCGCTGCCACAGCAGCCTGTCTGGCCGGACTCGATAAAAACCAGACAAGCAATGCCCTCGGTTTTGCTGCCAACTATGTCACCGGACTCAATGAATGGGCCGCCTGGGGAAGTGATGATATGTATTTCCATCCCGGTATTGCCGCCAGGAATGGCATCACGGCCATGCAACTGGCTCAAGCAGGCGCACAGGCAGCCACCGGATCACTGGACGGTAAAGCCGGTCTTTTTGCTGCCTTTGATAAAACGGTCCCTGAGCCAACCCCACTCCCCTTCTCTGCTCGACCGGAAATCATGGATGTTTTTTTCAAGCAGGTCCCGGCTTGCAATTATACGCAGAGCGCAGCACAGGTAGCCTTGAAAGCACGGCAGGCAGGGAATATAGACTGGCGAAATATCCGGAAAATAATCATCAAAGTGCCTTATGCGGCCGCCCATTATCCCGGCTGTGACTGGCCCGGACCCTTCGGCAGCATCCTCCATGCCAGGATGAGCATTCATTTCAATGTTGCCAGTGCCCTGGTATACGGCAACTTCGAGGACAGTCATTACCAGAATTTTGCTGACGATAAAATTACATCACTTGTCAGGCAAATCCAGGTAGTAACCGACAATGAGCTGACAAAGGCCTATCCCGGCAGGCAGGGTGCAAGTATTGAAATCATGCTTGATCAGGGGGAAGCCGTGGAGGGCTTTCTGGAGGATGTCATTGCCGCCACAGATACGGAAGTCAGGGCGCGATTCACAAAGGCCTGTATCAACGCTACAGGCAAGGAAAAGACATCCTTGCTGGAATCAGCCATAGATGCCTTGCCTGCAGATGCTGCTGTTGCTGAAATGCTATCGAACCTGGTCTAGCTGGCCAGGCAAGTATTCTGAAGAATCAACGACACTGCATCAGACCAACCACGAGGTCATTGGGCGTTTCCTGGTCTTCACAATTGGGTGTTAGGTCACCAGTGCCGACGATGCCAACAGCCTGGCAGTCCAGGTGCCGTACAAGCCCGGAACGGGAATAACGGGCAATCTCCTCACCCCTGGCGGGGCAAATGCTTCTTATTCTACTCTCACAATCCACCCCTTCCAGCGGGGCACAGGCGTACAAATTTGCTTCGCGCTCATCAGCAAGACGGTAGCCCCAGAAAACCAGTTCATTACCAACCCGACCATTGATCCCGGTGGCCGACGCTCCGGCCAGTTCAGGTATTAACGTCTCGACAGAGCTGTTTTCAAACACCCTGTCAGGGCCGCCTGTAACATTCATGGACCGTTGGGGCGCCTTTTCGATTGGGGCACAGGCTGTACATGAAAACAGCGCTAAAAGCGGTATGATTCTCCAAAAAGCGCTAATTGAGGGTAGATGGCTATTCATGATCATTGGCTCCTACTTATCTAATGGTCAACATTCTCGTTTCACTACACCTGATACCGGTAAAACAGGGTAAATTCTGTGGGTATCTGGAGTAAGACAGGAAAAGGTTTCATCTGCTTTCACCTGTTTTCCCCGGGAAAAGGTATAAATCCATCCATGCCTGTCTGTCAGGCATTGCTTGATGCTCCAGGCTTTGTTCTCTATCCTGACTCCTTGCTGAAACATTATCATTTCAGCAATAACGTAATCGATAGGGCTTCCAAGAAAAATCATGAAAACGTGTTTTATGAGACTGTTCACAACTCTTGCACTGCTGCTGGGTTCACTGCCATTATCTGCACAGCCCATGGAAATTCACGACATAATCTATGCCAGTCCCGGGGGAATGGATCTCGGTCTGGATATCTATATGCCCGACAATGTCGGGAAGCCACCATTGATCGTTCAGGTCCATGGGGGGGCATGGCGCTTTGGTGACAAGCAGAGCAGCGTACCCATGGAATTTGTTGAACATGGCTATGCCCTGGCCAGTCTCGACTTCCGCCAGTCCACTGATGCCCCGTTTCCAGCCATGGTGCACGATATCAAGGCCGCTGTGCGGTTTCTGCGAGCCAATGCCAGTGAGTATGGTTATGACGCCTCCCGTATCGCAATTACAGGTGCCTCATCCGGTGCCCATCTGGCACAGGTGGTCGGCGTGAGCAACGGCCACCCCGATCTGGAAGGTATGGAAGGAGACTTTCTCGAAACCTCCTCTGATGTCCAGGCCATCATCAGTTATTTTGGCGCCAGTGATTTGACCACTATCCTTTCTCAATCCACGCCCTTTGGCCTGAATGTGAGGGAACCAGCCCTTGAGTTGCTTCTGGGGTCAGCCCCCGATGAAAACGAAGTCCTGGCCAAACTTGCCAGCCCGGTTTACCTGGTGAATGCGGGTGACCCACCTCTGCTCCTTTTACACGGAGACATGGATCCCCAGATGCCCATCAACCAGAGCCTGCAGATGCTGGGTGCCTACAAGGCCCAGGGACTGGATGTGACATTTGAAACCGTGCATGGCGCTGTGCATGGCGGACCCGGCTTTTTCGATGAGGAACACCTGGCCAACGCCCTGTCCTTCCTCGAACGCATCATAGATCAAACAGGTAAATAGCATTACTGCCCTCGACGTGCAGTTCAGCGTTGGTGATATCCAGGTCAGTCGTATCCTGGAAATGGAGATCCCCTTCCTGACGCCTGCCGATGCCTTTCCGGGGGTAGACCTGTCCCTGGTGGAGTCCCAGCGTCACTGGCTTGAACCCAACGCTCTGTGTCCAGAAACAGGCATGCTTGTCATTGCCATACAGACCTGGGTCATTCGCACACCTCACCACATGATTCTGGTCGACACCTGCATCGGCTGTGACAAGACCAATCACTATTTTGAAAACTGGCATCGACGCACCGACGATTCCTGGTACCGCAAACTGTTGACGGCGGGAATAGATCCCGTAAACGTCGATTATGTATTTTGCACCCACCTGCATGGTGATCACTGCGGCTGGAATACCCGCCTGGTTGATGGTCGCTGGGTACCCACGTTTCCCAATGCAAAATACATCATCGCCCGGAAAGAAGTTGCGCATGCGGCGGAGCAAAATACACCCGCTTACCAGGAAAGTGTACTGCCCATCATGGAAAGCGGGCAGGTTCTGGCGGTGGATGCTGACTACGCCCTTGACGATAATGTCTGCCTGGCCCCAACACCTGGACATACACCCGGCCACGTAGCCGTTCACCTGGCCTCTCATGGGCAGCGAGCTGTGCTGTGCGGGGACCTGATTCACAGCCCCCTGCAGTGTCTGTATCCCGAATGGCAATACTGGATTGACCATGACCCCATTCAGGCCATCCAGACACGGAAAGAATTTCTGTCCTGCCGGGCAGATACTGAAGATCTGGTCATCACAGCCCACTTCCCCTCCCCCTCAGTGGGGCAGGTAAAAACCTCATCAAGGGGGTTCTATTTCAACTTTCTTGAGCAGGACTAGATGTTCGGAATTTACTATAACCTATATAAAACAATGGGTTAAAATACATTGTGCACTACCAGCCTTGATTCTGATCAAGCAGATCAAAAGTTAAGAATTTTATCCCGCTTTCCCTGGCAGGTTTCGCTATAATGGCGACCCGCTGAAAACAACAGAATCAGGAAACAACCTATTTTCAGGAGTTAACTATGGCCAAGATCGTTGGCGGCATCGCCACTGCCCATACACCTACCATCGGCTTTGCCGTGGATTCACACAAGGAAAACGACCCGGTATGGGCGCCTATTTTCAAGGGCTATGAGCCTATACAGCAGTGGCTGAAAGATCAGCAGCCCGATGTGCTGTTCTATGTATTCAATGATCACATGACCTCGTTCTTCATCGACCACTACTCCCACTTCACGCTCGGTGTAGGTGAAGAATACCCCTGTGCTGATGAGGGCGGCGGTGCCCGCAACCTGCCTCCTTTCCAGGGCGATCCTGAGTTTGCCCAGCACATTGCCATGGGGCTGGTCGCAGACGAATTTGATATGTCCTACTTCCAGAACAAACCCCTGGACCACGGTTGTTTCTCGCCGTTGTCCCTTTTGCTTCCTCATGAGCCAAGCTGGCCCTGCAAGATCATTCCTTTCCAGGTGGGCGTACTCCAGCCACCGACACCAACAGCCAAACGCTGTTACAACCTGGGTAAATCCCTGCGCAAGGCAATCCTGAGCTATCCGAAAGATATCAAGGTAGCCATAGCCGGAACCGGCGGCCTGTCTCACCAGGTGCATGGAGAACGTGCCGGTTTTAACAATACGCCATGGGATATGGAGTTCATGGAGCGTCTTGAGAAAGACCCTGAAGGCCTCACTGATATTACCATCGCCGAATATGCCGAACTGGGTGGAATGGAAGGCGCTGAAATCGTCATGTGGCTGATCATGCGCGGTGCCCTGTCTGAGAAGGTCGAAACTGTTCACCAGAGTTATTATCTGCCTTCCATGACACCGGTTGCCAACATGATTCTGGAAGAACGTTCCGATGAACCCATGGACGAAAGCCAGGAAGACTATATGGCCCGTATCAATCACCAGCTCAACGGTATCGAGAAGCTGGAAGGGACATACCCCTTCACCATCACCACAGGTGTCAAGGCCTTCCGCCTGAACAACTTCCTGCATGATCTGATCAAGCCGGAAAAACGCGAAGTGTTCCTGAACGATCCAGAAACAGCGTTTGCAGAATATAAACTGACTGAAGAAGAGAAAGACATGGTGCGCAATCTCAAGTGGCGCGACATGATTCATTACGGTGTCATCTTCTTCATGCTGGAAAAACTCGGCGCTGTGGTTGGCACCACCAACCTGCATATCTATGCGGCCATGCGTGGGGAAAGCCTGGAAGACTTCCAGAAAACCCGTAATGCCCAGGTGCTGTACTCTGTTGCCGGTGATACCGATACCGAGTGGGACAAGGAACAAAGCCAAAAATAGGCTTCAACCACTCCAGGTAAAAAAGCCCGCATTATGCGGGCTTTTTTATCCTTGTATCCTTGTATCCCTCTATCCCTGTATCCCTGTTTCCTCGAATCCTTGCTTTTATTTTGGCATCAGGTCCAACTACACATACAATCACTGTAAAACCAATCAGGAAACCACTATGGCCTTGTTAATCGCAGGATTAATCCTTTTCCTCGGACCCCACTCAATCCGCATATTTGCTGATGGCTGGCGAACAAAAATCATTGATGACAAGGGTAAGAAAACCTGGAAAATTATTTATAGCCTGGTTTCTCTGGCCGGACTGATCCTTGTTGTCTACGGATTTGGTGAGAGCCGGGCCAACCCCGTGTTTCTCTGGAACCCTCCAGTATGGACCAGACATGCCGCTGCCCTGCTGGTCCTGGTGGCATTCGTATTATTGACGGCGGCTGACTTTCCGCGCAATAAGATCAAGCAGAAACTGGGACATCCCATGTACCTGGGCGTAAAAACCTGGGCATTTGCCCACCTCATCAGCAATGGTCGTCTTGGCGATGTACTGTTGTTTGGCAGTTTCCTGGTCTGGGCTATTGCCGGCTTTTCTGCCGCCAAGAGACGTGACCGGGCACAAGGTACTGTCTATCCAGAGGGATCCACGCAAGGGACAATCGGCGTTGTTGTCGTTGCTTTTATAGCTTATGGGATTTTCAGCATGTACCTGCACAGGCTTCTGATCGGTGTACCCCCGTTCTGATTTATTGCAGACAAAAGAGACAAAGCTTGTTACCTGTCGGGTCACGCAGGTAAGCCCCGTAAAAATGGGCGCTGTCTTCCGGGCGAAATCCCGGAGCGCCTTCATTTGTCCCACCATTGGCCAACCCGGCTGAATAAGCCGTTTGCACCTGCTCCATGGACTGGGCCCGTAAAGCAACCATCGTCCCGTTCCCATGGGTAGCAACATCTCCGTTATGGGGAGGACAAACCAGAATCTCCACATCCGCATCAGGCGTCTCCGGCAGGCCCCACCCTGCCCAGCCGTTTTCCCGGGAAAATTTTCGCACCATTCCCAAGGGTTCAAGCAGGGCATCATAGAATGCCAGTGAGGCATCGGGATCATTGGTCCCCAGGGTGATATATCCAATCATGTTTCCTCCGGCGTCAATTATCGAAAATCATTACTCGTAAAACCCGGACCTCGATTGTAGTAATTCAGTCATCCTATGCCCATAGCAGGCATGGAAATTGGCTGACCAATCGCTGTAAAATACAGTCCGGTTAACTGATCCCGACAGATGCTGAGCAATAAAAACCTTTCGGAGTGTAGCGCAGCCTGGTAGCGCACCTCGTTCGGGACGAGGGGGTCGGAGGTTCAAATCCTCTCACTCCGACCATATAAAAATCGGCTTCCTCACTCAGTGGGGGAAGCCGTTTTTCTCTTTATCCTTCCCCCCTAATCCTTTATCTTTCTCCTCTTTAGAAATTCATAGAACTGGAACACTGATCGATGAAACCCGAACTTACAGACATGACAGTCCTTATCACCGGTGCAGGCCGCGGCCTGGGAAAACACCTTGCCCTTCACCTGGCCTCCTGCGGAGCCATTATTGGTGTCGCCGACATAGATGAATCCAGTGCCGATGAAACCGCCGATGAAATCATAACCAACGGTGGCAAGGCAAAGGCTTATGGTGGGGATATGGCCAAACGTGAAGGCTTCCTGCAAGTGGCTGATGATTTTGCACAGATCACCGGCAGGATAGACGCAATCGTCAACAACGCCATGTTGCTGCGGTACTGCCCGGTGGAGGAAGTGGATGAAGAGATGGTCAGTGCCATGCTCGATATCGGCGTGAAAGCCCTCTTCTGGTCAGCCCAGGCCATGCTCAAGCACTATGATGCAGAGCGTGGTGGACGAATTATCAATCTCGCCTCGCCCGTCGCTACGCGTGGATTCCCGGGTACCTCTGTCTACAGTTCCGTGAAAGGGGCCGTGACCGTATTCACCAAAACCATCGCGGCCGAACTGGGCCCCAAAAATATCCGCGTCAATGCTGTCTCACCAGCCTCAGTCCCAACACCTGGTTCACTCGGTCTGAACAGCAAGGAAGAATACGAGAAACGGGCCGCATGGATACCCCTGCGTCGTAATGGCACCCTGGAAGACAACACCCATGCCATTGCCTTCCTGCTCAGCAAGGAAGCGGACTTCGTCCATGGGGAAATTTTCAACGTGGATGGCGGCGTCGCGGCCTGCAACTAGGCTGAAGGCCAAAATAGAATGAGACCAGTGTCCTGGTAATCAACTCTTTTTGATGGCTTTTAACTTTTAACTTTTAACTTTTAACTTTTAGCTTTTTACTTTTAGCTTTTAGCTTTTAGCTTTTTACCGTCAGTTTTATTACCCGACAGAATACATCGCATCAATCAGTCGGGCCGCCCTCGGCCCGTTGGTTCCCACCGCATGCATCTTGTTGCAGCAATAGGCAAAGCCCAGTTTGGCGTCGGGGTCGCCCATGCCAATGGAACCACCAATACCATGGTGCCCAAAACTGCGCATATTGGGCCCCATGTAAACAGCCTCAGGAGTATTGAGCAAAATACCCATGGCCTGGTGATATGGTCGATCCTGAAAGCCCTCATGCTGGTTATGCTGTTCAGTGATCATGGTTTCAAGACCTTCACGGCTTAGCAGTCTCACACCATCAAGTTCACCATTGACCACACAGCCATAAATACGGGCTACCCCCCTGGCATTGCCATGACCTGAACCACTGGCCACTTCCACTTCCCGCCATTCCTTGCGGTTCATGGTGGTAGCCCAGGGTTCATCGGGATTCTGCTTGAAGGCAAGGTGGCGCAGTGAAGTGTCATCTTCCTTGTCCTTGGCGGCGAACAGCCTGGCCTCCATATTCGGCATCACTTCCGCGACATGGGACTGCTCTTCCTCGCTCATGCCACCAATATAATATTCGGCGTTCAGTGGCGTACTGACTTCCTGGCGCAGAAAAGGACCTACTGTCATGCCTGTCACGCGGCGCATCACCTCACCCAGCAGGAAACCCTGGTGGTGCACATGGTAAGCCGCCCTGGTGCCAATTTCCCAGAGCGGTTCCTGTTCTTCCAGGGCATGGACAATAGCTTCCCTGTCAAACATCGCTCCCGGCCACAGTTTATTCGTGGTGAGCACCGGCACTGCTGCCGTATGATCCAGGAAATGACGAATGAGCGTGCTCTCCTTACCATTCTGACCGTACTCAGGCCAGTACTTGATAACGGGATCATTCGGGCTGACAAGACCACGGTCCATGAGCATATTGAAACAGATCGCGGTTATGCCTTTGGCTACAGACATCATGCAGACAGTACTGGGACCGTCCCAGGCATCATTCAGGGCACTGTTACGCCATCCACCCCATATATCAACAACTGTCTTGCCATCCTGCACTACGGAACAACCGGCTCCGATCTCATCTTCCACCCGGAAGTTCTCAATAAATGCATCTACAACGGGCTGGAATTCTGGTTCATAGTGTCCGCCCAGTGGATATTCATGTCCTCGTGCCGTGATTGTCTCTTTGAGTTCCAAAATCGCTCCTCACCCCTGTTTTTGATATAGTCGGTGTCTATCCGACCTGTAACGAGGTCGCTTTGACAAACGTACAGATTATTCAGAAAGACACACAATAAAAACACCATAATAGCAAAACAACGAATCGAAAATCCCCATGACAGATAACTCTATCCAGTTTCAACAAACCTTCGATTACATCATTGTCGGCGCTGGCACTGCTGGCTGCGTACTGGCTGCCCGGTTAAGCGAAAATCCCGACAACCGTGTCTGTCTGATCGAAGCTGGCGGCTCTGAAAAACACCCTTATATCAGCATTCCTGCTGCCGTTGGATGTGCCATCATGAACCCGAAAATGGGCTGGGGGTTATCGACAGAACCCCAGGAAGGCCTCAACGGCCGGAGAGTTCCACTGCCTCGTGGGAAAATTATTGGCGGTTGCGGGTCCATCAATGGCATGGCCTATTACCGTGGCGACGGCAAGGATTATGACGACTGGGCTGCTGAAGGCAACAGCGGCTGGAGCTATGCCGATCTGCTGCCCTATTTCCTGCGCTCGGAACACAACCCGGAGTATAAGGATTCGCCCTACCACAACACCGGTGGCCCCATGGGGGTCAGTTTTATTCCCAAACCCAACAAACTCTGTAATGCCTTCAATGAAGCCATGGAAGATATGGGATTCCCTTACTGTGAAGACTTCAATACTGCTCATCCCAATGGCTACGGCTTTCGCCAGGGCTCTATCTGGAAAGGGAAACGGGTTTCCACAGCTGCCACGTATCTGCGCCCCGCCATGAAACGCAAGAATCTGACTGTACTGTCGAAAAGCCCTACCCGCCGCGTGCTCTTTGAGGGCAAGAAAGCGATTGGTGTGGAGATACAATCTCCCGCAGGGATTCAGTCCTATGGTGCTGGCAAGGAAGTCATTGTCAGTGGTGGTGCCTATCATTCTCCCCACATTCTCCTTAATTCCGGTGTAGGCGACAGTGCACAGCTGCAGGAAGTCGGGATAGATGTGGTCCATGAACTCAAAGGGGTGGGCAAAAACCTTCACGATCATCCTTCTACCTACACTGCCCTGGACATGGATGACAGTACTTCCTACGCCATATCCTGGAAGGCCATGCCAAGGGACATCATGCAATTCTTCCAGTATGCCCTGTTTCGTGGGGGACCAATGGCAAGCAACCTGTTTGAAACCAATGCCTATATCAAGACACTGCCATACAGTGATCGACCTGACCTGCAACTGGTTTTCCAGCCGGCCAGACGAAACATCAAGCCATTCCCGATTCCCATTAATCATGGCTACGCGGTTGCCACAGTCTGCCTTTATCCACTAAGTCGTGGTGCCGTAACCCTGGCCAGCAATGACCCGCTGCAGGCACCAAAAATAGATCTTGGTCTGGGCAAGGAACGTGAAGATATTCAGACACTGCTTCGCGGCCTGAAACTGGCCCGGCAGGTGGCTCTGCATGACAGTTTTGGGCAATATGATGCGACTGAAAGGGTACCTGGCAAGGACATCCAAAGTGATGACGAACTGGAAGCCTATATCCGGGAGACCATGATTACCGTACATCATCCCGGCTCAACCTGCCGCATGGGCAACAGTGACACTGATGTAGTCAACCATGAACTCAAGGTTCATGGCATGGAAAGTCTGCGGGTGGCCGATGCTTCCATTTATCCCCGTGTCCCCGGAGCCAACACCAACGCCAGCGTCGTGGCTATTGCCGAAAAAGCCGCCGATATGATTCTCGGTGTTTCCGCACCAGAGCCTTTAACAGACCTGGCCTGAATGCCTATTTACAAGAAACCAAAACAGGAATTAAAAACATGTCATTAGAAACACTGAAAACCTGGAAAATCGGTGACGTTGAAATCACACGCATCGTTGAAGTTGATGGCTGGGCCGATGATATTTCCATGTTATGGCCCGATGCAGGCCCTGATGATGTCCAGAAATATCCGTGGCTCAAGCCTCACTTTGCCACCGAGGACGGCAAGATGATTATCAGCTTCCAGTGTTTCGTGATGCGGACTCCCGAACACCAGATCATGCTGGACACCTGCATTGGGGCAGATCGCCAACGGGAATTTGATGTCTTCACCAATATGCAAACATCCTTCCTGGACGATCTGAAACATGCCGGTTTCGATCCCAATGAAATAGATATGGTGTTATGCACCCATCTGCATTTTGACCATGTGGGCTGGAACACACATCTGGTGGATGGACAATGGGTACCAACCTTTCCCAACGCACGATACCTGTTTGGCAAACACGAATACGAGCACTGGAAAATGCTTCAGGACACTAATGGGTACCATGACCTGAACCACATGTTCGATGCCGTCCAGCCCGTTATTGATGCCGGGCTGGTTGACCTTATCGAACCGGATCACAGACCCTGCCCTGAAATCACACTGCGCCCCACTCCCGGCCATACACCGGGGCATGTCAGCATCAACATCGAATCAAGAGGTGAAAAAGCCATGATTACCGGTGACCTGATGCATTGTCCTATCCAGTTGGAAGAACCTGCGCGCATTGTCCGTTTCGACATGGACCAGGAAAAGGGGGCCAAATCCCGTGAGGACTTTGTGAAGGATATGGCGAACCAGGATGTACTCGTTATCGGCTCGCACTTTGCTGATCCTTCAGCCGGTTACGTAGTGAGTGACGACGACGGCTGTCGTCTGGATACCAGCAAAAACTGATCAAGGCCAAACCCATGCGGGGTCAGAACAAAACTGTTCTGCCCCCTTTTTTATTTATCCTACTTTCGAGGGGGCCGTCTCCTTCAGGAACAACGCTAATACTCCAGCCAGGAAAGCAAAGCCCAGGCACATGTACATTGGTGCCTGAAGGGACGTTGAATCTGCCAATACACCGGCCAGGGAAGGCGCCGCAAAACCACCAACCAGCTCACCGATACAAACCACCAGCCCCATGGACGTGGCCGCCAGCTTCGGATTGACTGATTCACCGGGGACAACTCCCATGAATAAGGCAAACGATCCTGTGGCACTCCAGCCAACAAAAAACAGCAAGGCCATGATCCAGAGCGGCCCCTCAAAATAAAGCGCTGTTAATGGCATGATCATGCCAATGAAAGTGAAGACAATCATTACTGGTTTGCGACCAATACGGTCTGAAAGTCCCGGAACCAGAAAGCCGCATAACATGGTCGAAATCCCCATCACGGAAGTCACCGCCACCGTATCTTCCGGAGAAAACCCGCGGTAGGTGGGCAGAAAGACGTAGATAAAAGTCAGGGTCACCAGAAACCAGGACACCAGGCAGATGGATATAAGGGCACAGATACGAATATTGTGTTCCTTCAACATACCCAATGCGCTGAATTTGACGACATGGCCTTCCTGCTCACCGATCTCGGTTGGTTCAGTAACAGCCTGCTCCGTATCGGATTTCGGTTCACGCATAAACTTCCAGACAAGGAAGGCACAGATAAGCCCGGGAATGCCAGTCAGGTAAAAGGTTATACGCCAGTCAAAAGCCTGGGCCAGTGCGGTCAGTACTATCGGCGCCAGGGAAGTGCCCAGTAGCGCGGCAAATACATTTTGCATAATTCCGGCATTGAGGCCCCTTCGGTGTGGGGAGCTTTCCTCGTTCATGACAGACAGGCAGATTGGCAGGAAAGGTCCTTCCGCAATACCCATCACAACACGCGCCATGAGCAGGAAGCCAAAGGAGCCAGCCAGCCCTGAACTGGCAGAGCATAGAGAAAAAACAATGATGGAAAATAAAATAAAGGGCTTGCGCGAGCCCTTGCGGTCAGACCATGCGCTGAAGGCATAGGCTGATATCGCCCAGGCCAGGGCCAGACCGGAACTCAACATGCCTAACTGGGCATTGGACAGTCCCAGGTCTTCAACAATATTAGCGGAAAGTACACCAACGGCATTACGGTCAAAAAAGATCAGACCAAAAGTAAAACCAAGTAACAGCAGAATGCCGTTTTCGTAGCAGAAAAAGCCTTTTTTTTCAGGCGCAGTCTGGGCTGGTGCAGACATGATGTTCCCCCTTGTCCCGACAATAGAAGGAAGCTCATGTCGGGTTGTTTTTATTGTTGATGGGAGTCTACCCACCCCTGGCCTGTCCAGGCAAGGGGCATGCCATCACAAGGCAGTTATTCGTCGATAAAAGAGATGGTGCGTATTTCCATGCTGTTGCGCGGCGGTGTGCTGTCATCAGTCCATGGCAGCTCAATGGCTGTGTGCCCGGTATACTGGGGAGCATCATCCCTTGAGTCATACAGCTTGAAAGCAAATATCTCTTCCGGCTGCATTTCAAAGGCATAGTACCATTTGTGGTCCGGATTCCAGGACAGGTTCCAGCCATATAATGGTGGTCGGTCAGGATCATTCAGCCCACCTCGGACTTCGGCAAAATTAAGGTCATCTTTCTCGACAGTTGCTGCATCACACAGGGCCAGTGGTGATCGGTGAACAGTCTTGATAGGACGCCAGAAGTTCATCAACACAACCCGTTTCTGTAGCCACTTATCCGCTTCATCGTCAAGGATATTCCGGGTGTACTCCTCAACGGTTTTACGGCCATAGTCTACATGGGCGGCATGTGAAGGCTGGGCATGCTGGCGGGCATCGGGTGCGTCACTGCGGGCTACATGACCAAATGCAATGGATTTTTCAGCACCATTGACCTGTTTTGCCAAGGCACACATCTCCGGGTAAAACACCCGCTGCACCGTATCTTCATCGTAGTAGTCGTCTGCCTTCATCGCCGTATCATGATGCATTAACGCAAAGCCATTCTTCTCAACGGTAGGCTGTTCACTGGCTGCCACAGCATGCAGGTCCTTGACGATGACATCATGAAATTCACCAGGCCAGTAGGATTTCTCCCTGTCTCCCGGGTAAAAAATGGTGTGTTCGCCTTTTACCACGTACTTTATTTTTGTTTCAGCATCGTGGGGAGTCATCATGGAGTTCATTGCGTGGTCCTGTTTTGTTCGTCTTACAATTCAATTCGAGGACGATTTTATATCACTGCGTCTTGCGTCGTAGCAAGGGCAATCTCCGTGAAGTTTGATTCAGGTCAGAAAAGGATACGGGAATAAAAGGATACAAGGCAGGATGGTTCGACCCGGATTTTCCATCAAGTTCTTATATTCAGGTTTTCAATCAATGTCCAAATTCTATCGCCGAATAACGGTCCTGCGATTCTCTTCAAGCCTACTAAATCCAGACCTTAATCTTTTATCCTTAAACATCTATCCCGCTTTTCTGTCTGCATACGCTGCGCTTTGCCGACCTACGGGAGATAAGAGAACTACCTGACTTGTATCCTTGTATCCTTGTCTCCCTGTATTGATGGCCTGCCTGAACAGCTCACCTTTCTTCCTTTTATCCTTTTATCCTTTTATCCTTTTTTCCATTTATCCATACCTTCCAATCAAGTACACTCGCTGCGTTCAGAAAAATAAAAAACTACCTGACTCGGGGGAATCCATGCAAGACAAGCCAACAGGAGATTCAGGCTATCCCAATCCAACCTACGCCTGGTATGTGGTAGTCGTTCTATTCCTCGCGTTTGTTGTTTCCTACATCGACAGGCAGATCATTTCCCTGCTGGTGGATCCCATCAAAGCGGATCTGGACATTACGGATACCCAGATAGGACTGTTACAGGGTTTTGCCTTTACTGTTTTCTATACCTTTGCAGGTATTCCCCTCGGTCGGCTGGCCGACAAGAAAAACCGCAAAGTCATTATCTCCGTTGGCATGCTGGTCTGGAGCCTAATGACGTTTGCCTGTGGCATGGCCCGGAACTTTATTCATCTGTTTATTGCCAGGATTGGGGTTGGCATTGGGGAAGCCACCCTGTCACCTGCATCAAACTCGATAATCAGTGACTACTTCCCCAAGGACAAACGTGGCAAACCGGTAGCGTTCTTTTTCATGGCGGTTTATGTAGGTGTTGGCCTGTCGTTTATTCTTGGCGGCCTTGTTGTTGGTATGGTTTCCAATGCCGGGGATGTCCTGACGCTGCCCCTGCTCGGTGAACTCAGTGCTTGGCAGGTTACCTTCATGGTTGTCAGCCTGCCGGGAATTGTCCTGGTCATGATCATGGGCACTATCAAGGAACCCTTCCGTCATGGCATGCTCACAAAAGATGGCAAGGCAGTAGCCAGCGACCTTGGCGCTACAAAAGAGTTTTTCAAAAAACACTTCATGGCCTATGCCGTCATGTTTCTCGGATTCGGGCTGGCCGGTGCCATGGCAATCGGTTTTTTTGCCTGGACAACCCCGCTGTTTAACCGTATCCACGGTTGGGAAACCTCCCGGATTGGTCTGACCTTCGGCACAATCGTTATGGTCATGGGCACCCTTGGCATCCTTCTCGGTGGGGCCGTGGCCGACAGGCTCCTGCAAAAAGGGCAGCAGCATGCCTATATAAAGGTCTCCATCTGGGCAATCCTGGCAGCCACAGTCTTTGCGGGTACCGCTGCCATGGTTCCCAACCCGTATCTGGCCTTTGCCCTGCTCTGCCCTGCTGTAGGTTGTTTCGGCATGCCGGTAGCCCTGGCTCCTGCTGCCGTCAATTACATTACCCCAAACCAGTTTCGTGGGCAGGCCATTGCCATCTATATTTTCGTGGTGGGCATGATCAACAATGTTATTGGCCCGATCAGCGTGGGTTTCCTCAACGATTATCTCTATCAGGATGCCATGGCCATTAACAAGTCCATGCTGACCATCGCCGTTGTGTTTGGCTCAGTCTCTTCACTGATTCTGATGAATTCCATCAAGTACTTTAATCGAAGTGCCACTGAAATCCTGTCTGAAGAAGAGGCATAGCACTGGCCTCCAGCTGGCTCTACATTCATGACAAACGACAGATATGATCTGCGTACAATAAACGAATATCTCAACTACAATGCCCGGCATTGCCCGGACATGATCATGCTTCGCTTTGACAGCGGTGAACAGTATTCTGGCGAATCGCTCCGACATGAAACCTGTAAGTTGGCTGCCAATCTTGCGGATCAGGGAGTGCAACAGGGGGATTATGTCCTCTCCTGGCTACCCAACAGCCCCCTGGCCGTCCTGCTCTACCTGGCACTGAATTCCCTGGGCGCCATCTATGTCCCTTTTAATACGGCCTATCGCGGCAGACTGCTGGAACATGTGATAGTCAATTCAGGTGCTCACATGATGGTTGCAGACGGCCGTCTGATTGATCGCCTGGAAGACGTGGAGACAGCTGGTCTCCAGACATTGTTCATTGTGGGGGAGGAACGGCTTGCAAACACCTCACTCACACAGCACAGCGTTTCAGTGCTGGAACAGGACAATCATGCTGCTGGTTTGCCAGCGCCCGAGATTTCTCCCCGTGATACCGCTGCCGTTATTTATACCTCCGGAACCACCGGTCCCTCCAAGGGTGTGCTATGCAGCTATCAGCATCTGTTTACCAGCGCAACTGAATTCAGGCATGTCGGACCTGGTGATACCAACCTGGTTGCACTCCCCATGTTTCACGTGGGAGGTATTCTGGGATTATGGTTTGCTCTGGTTCATGGCGGTTGCGCAGCCTTCGTGGAACGCTTCAGCACCTCCGGATTCTGGGATACCGTCAACACCATGCAGGCCACATCCGTAGGTTTACTTGGTGCCATGGTCCAATATCTGATGGATCAGCCCCCTTCCGATGAGGACAGGAATCACCCGGTTAAACGGGTTGTCATTGCTCCTTTCGGTGATGATGCACTCGCTTTTGGTGAACGTTTCGGCATTGAAGTACATACCGAATTCAACATGACAGAGCTGTCAGTTCCCCTCTGGGGTGGACCAAATCCCACTGCCCGTGGCACCTGTGGATCGCCAAGACCCGGTGTTCAACTCAGGCTTGTGGACAGCCATGGCCGGGATGTTGGGACCGGAAAAATCGGTGAACTCCTCGTTCATGTGGATGATCCCTATAGCATCAGCCACGGCTACCTGAATGCCCCTGAAGCCACAGCCAGAACCTGGCAGAACGGCTGGTTTCACACCGGCGACCTGTTTACCCGAGATGACCAGGACAACTATTATTTTGTTGATCGCGCGAAGGATGCCATCCGGCGCAAGGGAGAAAATATCTCCTCCTTTGAAGTGGAAGAAGAATTACTCGCCTTCCCTGGAGTCAGGGAGGCTGCCGTGGTTGCTGTACCCGGAGATGGAGGGGAAGAAGAAGTCCTTGCCGTACTGGTCATGAAAGGAAAAGCTACTTCGGATGTCCCCGCTATGTCAGAATTTCTTAGCCAACGCCTTGCCCACTTCATGATCCCGCGTTATTTCCGTTTCACTGATGAACTTCCCAAAACGCCTACCCAGAAAATTGAAAAGCATATTCTTCGGGCAGAAGGAATCACCGACGATACGGTGGACAGGGAGGCTCTCGGGATTCGGTTGAAGGGGGAAAGATTGGGAAAGAGATAGGGCTAAAGGCTAAAGGCTAAAGGCTAAAGGCTAAAGGCAGGATGGTTCGCCTGAGATTTTTCGTCAAGGGTTTTTATTTGAGCTTTTCAATAAATCTGAAAGCTCCTGCGCCAGATAACGGTCCTGCGGAACTCTTTTGGCCTACGAAATGCAGACCTTTATCTTTATCCTTAAACATCTATCCCGCTTTTCTGTCGGCATACGCGGCGCTTTGCCGATCTACGGCAGAACAAGAGAACTGTCTGCCTTGTATCCTTGTATCCTTGTATCCCTGTATCCCTGTATCCTTGTATCCTTGTATCCTTGTATCCTTGTGTCCCTGTATCGATCCCTAATCTGAACTGCTCACCTTTTTTCCTTTTATCCTTTTATTTTTTTATCTCTTCCAACCACATTCTTCCACTGCAAAACTTTGTCAAACTCTCGGTGTCTGACAAAACCAAAAAGTTTCCCTTGTATCCTGTATCTTGTATCTTGCATCCTGCGTCCTTAAAAAAACTCTCAGGTAAGCACACCCATGCCCAAGAAACATCCCGGCCCCCTCTCTGACATTCGCGTTCTCGAATTTGCCGGCCTTGGTCCTGCTCCTTTCTCTGGCATGCTGCTGGCCGATCTCGGTGCCGATGTCGTTCGCATAGATCGCGAAGCCGGTCCGGATTACAAACCGGAAGATGTGGAATCCCGCGGCAGATCTTCCATAGTGCTTGACCTGAAAAGTGACGATGGCCTCAACACGGCGAAAGCCCTGGCTGGCAAGGCCCACATCCTGATTGAAGGATTTCGTCCTGGTGTCATGGAACGCCTGGGACTGGGTCCCGACGAGCTTCTGGCCCTGAATCCGTCCCTGGTCTATGGACGCATTACCGGTTGGGGACAAACTGGTCCCCTTTCCCGATTGGCAGGTCATGACATCAATTACCTGGGACTGACAGGTGCCCTGCATGCCATGGGAACGACCGAAAAACCCGCCATCCCCCTGAACCTGGTCGCCGACTTTGGTGGCGGTGCCATGTACCTGGTGATGGGCATCCTGGCCGCCCTGCATCATGCCACCCGATCCGGGGAGGGTCAGGTCGTCGATGCTGCCATGACCGATGGCGTTATCTCGTTGATGAACATGATTTATGGTGATTTTGCTGTAGGTGCCTGGAAAGATACCCGGGAGAGCAATGTCATTGACGGCGCTGCCCCTTTCTACAATGTCTACCAGTGTGCCGATGGGAAATGGGTCAGTCTGGCCTGTATCGAACCACCCTTTTACAAGGCTTTTATTGCCAAGGCAGACCTGCATGATGAATGGCTTACCAGTCAGTGGGATCGGGATTCCTGGCCGTCGCGTATAACTGAACTGGAGACATTTTTCTCAGGCAAAACCCGCGATGAATGGATGACATACTTTGCAAACGACGATGTCTGCATTGGTCCGGTATTGAGCCTGGCAGAAGCACCCGGGCACCCTCATAACCAGGCCCGCAACAGCTTCCAGAACATAGCCGATATCCCTCAGGCCGGAGCTTTTCCGCTGCTGAATAAAACCCCGTCTACCACCCCGCATGGTGTACACACTAAAAACCAGGATCATGAGTCCATACTTGGACGCTGGAGCATCCCGAAAAGCTAGCGGTTTGTGCTAGGCTTACGTTTTTATTCACATCCTTTGAATCATACAAACACAAGAGAAAGTAACACTATGTCCCACTCTGCTTCCGGTCTGGACCCTGATCGCCTGGCCCACCTTAAATCTGTTATTGAAAAAGACATTGAGGATGACAAGTATTTTGGCGCCGTTATTGCGGTAGGACGCCATGGTGAACTTGGCATGCTGGAAGCCATCGGCTGGGGCGATCAGGAACACAAAATTCCCCTGCAAACCGATTCGGTGTTTTCACTGTTTTCCCTGACCAAGGCATTTACCAATACCCTGGTTTTCCGAGCCATTGAGCTGGGACAGTTTGCCCTGACGACCCGGGTCAGTGACATCATCCCGGAGTTCAAGGGCGGTCAGCGTGAAACCATCAATTTCTACCACCTGTTGACGCATTCATCCGGGTTGCCACCTGTCTGGATCCCAAAAGCGGATATGACCATCGACAAACTGGACCAGATTATTGAAGCCATCTGCCAGAATATTCGTTCCCTGGAGCCACCCGGTGAAAGAGTCCATTACTCACCATTGGTGCATCATGCACTGATGGGCGAAGCGGTACGTCGCTGCGATCCCCAGGGTAGAAGTTACCGGGAACTCCTGCAGGATGAAGTCCTGACTCCACTTGGGATGAAAGACACCTCAATCGGTGTGCGCAAGGATCTGAAAGATAGACACATCTTTCCCGATTTCCGCGGCAAGCCTCCCCAGGAGCATCGCTCCAGCAACCTGCCTGATCATCCCCAGGGAGCCTTTGCTGATGAAAAGGCAGAAATGCCATGGGTAGGGGCTGTCTCAACAGTACCGGATCTCTATCGTTTTACCGAGATGTATCGCCAGGGCGGCAGTCTTGATGGAAATCGGATTGTCTCCCCAGCCATGATTGAGTTGGCCACGACCAACTGGACAGAGGACAAGCCCAACGAACTGTACAAGGGAATAGCCATCAACCATGGCTGGGAACCCTATCCTGCCTATATAGGCCTGGGTTTTGGACTCAGGGGTGAGAAGGTCTGTCCATCAATCTATGGAGGGACATTGTCCAGCGCGGGCGCCTATGGCAACTACGGGGCAGGCAGCACCCTGATCTGGGTTGATCCGGAATGGGATATATCATTTGCCTGTCTCACAGCGGGGGTTATGCATCCAGCGCTGAATATTGAGCGGTTCCAGCGCATCAATGACATTATCATGTCATCAGCGCTCTAGGGTTTGCCTGAATTCAACAGGACATTATGAATTAGCTATTGGCTGTAACTACCCTGTTTTTACCTGCGCTTTTAGCCTGGTACATGGCTTCGTCTGCCGCAGAGAGTAACCGGTTAAGACTTTTATAATGCCGGGGATAGGACACCACTCCGATACTTGCCGTAATGCGAATGTTTTTCCTACGGGCTTTAATCCGAATTTTTTGTATTTGCCCAAGTATACGCTCAGCAAATAATTGCGCTGATTCGGCTGAAGTTTCCGGCAGCAATATAATGAATTCCTCTCCCCCGAAGCGACAAATACAGTCTATTTCACGCACATTGTCTTTGAGCACCCTGGAAAACTTTTTGAGCACCTCATCTCCTACTGCATGACCATGGCTATCATTGACGCTCTTGAAATTATCTATATCCAGCATGATAAGTGACAGTTCTCTCTTGTACCGACGACATCTGTTGAGTTCGACCGTGAGTTGTTCGGTAAAGATCGGACGCACCAGAAGACCTGTCAAATGGTCATGGGAAGCCTTGTACCTGAGTTGGTACTCGACATGCTTCTTGTAGTTGATATCTTCAATCACTGATACAAAATATTGTGGAATACCCGATTTGTCCCTGATTAATGATACGGTGAGATATGCCCAGATCACCTTGCCGGATTTATGAAAATATCGCTTCTCCATCGAATAGCGTTGACGTTTTCCGGTCAGCATCTCATTGACCAGTTCCAGATCCGGCAACAGGTCCTCCGGATAAGTGATATCCTGAAATGTAAGCTGCAATAATTCCTTCTTGGAATAGCCCAGTATGTCACTAAGTCGAGAATTGACTTCCAGCCAATCGCCCTGAAGGGATACCCTGGCAATGCCAACCGCGGCCTGCTCAAACACTGCCCTGAATTTGATCTCTTCTTCAGTTAGTTGCTGTAATGTGTTGTTCAATAGCGTGATATCAACAAACTCGGCTACACGATAGGTTTCGCCTTCAGCAACAAAGCTCAGGGGAGCGACAAGCCATGTCTGATCTCCTTGCTCCTGGTTAGCAACTTGAGAGAATAGTGGCTGATATTTTCCCTGGCAAAACGTGTTTCCATGTCGGCAATTTCATCAGCGGAAATCAATTGAAACGCTGTCATTCCCACCAGCGACTTTTTGGAATAACCAACCAGTTTGGTAAATTTTCGGTCAGCAGCAATAACCACACCATTGTGGGTAATAACAATGGCGCCTGTCAGGAAGCTGAGCTGATTCACCACAGCATCAGCGCCCTTCTGCACAAAAAGGTCACTGAGGAAAGTCTGAAAGAGATTCGTCTTTGACGCTACCATTAACTTCTATCTGTCAATTCTCAAGGGTTTTTGTAAATCTTAGAACAAAAAAAAGACTGTCAATGACAGTCTTTTTTTGACGGGTACCATGATGGGTTTACCCCAGGTTACTGGAGACAAAGTCCCAATTCACCAGATTCCAGAATGCTGCCATGTAATCCGGGCGAACATTTCGGTAGTCGATGTAATAGGCATGCTCCCACACATCAACAGTGAGCAGCGGTGTCACACCATCATCAGTCAGTGGTGTTGCTGCATTGGAAGTATTCACTATAGCCAGGCTACCGTCGGCATTTTTCACCAGCCAGGTCCAGCCGGAACCGAAGTTGTTAACAGCACTGTCAGTGAACTTGGCCTTGAATTCATCAAATGAGCCGAAGGCGCTATTGATGGCATCAGCGACAGCACCGGAAGGCTCTCCGCCACCGTTGGGGCTCAGGCAGTGCCAGTAAAAAGTATGGTTCCATACCTGTGCAGAGTTGTTGAACACACCACCTGAAGAACTCTTGACGATTTCTTCCAGGCTTTTATCTGCTTCCGGCGTACCGTCAATCAGGCCATTGAGTTTAACAACATAGGTGTTGTGGTGTTTGCCGTAATGGTAGTCCAGAGTCTCTTTGGAAATATGGGGTTCCAGGGCATCCTGGGCATAAGGTAAAGGAGGCAGTTCGATCGCCATGAAAAATCTCCATTGTCGCCATGACAGGCGCTTGTTGTTGGGTGAATAAATCTAGCTCTTTCAGAGGGTCCATAGTGTACAGCAAATCCTGCCTGATGGCAGTCCCCGTATTCATTCAGGATAGTGAAAACCCCTTGAAAAATAATGGTTTTTCATAGAATAAAGACCAGAAACAATGCCAGACTGATGCTTAAACCGTTTATGAAACCCTGTTTGGCTCACTCAAATTCGATGATGTCGAACCGAGTACCCTCTTCTCCCCGAAAACGCAGGGCGCAGTTTCCCCAACTGTCCGGGATCTGCCACTCGGCCCCCACCTGAAAGGCCAGACGTATTTTTCGACGTTCACACTGAAAGTCTACCGAGGTCAGTTGTCCGTCCGCTACATTGGCTACGGTAAAAATCCTCCGCCAGGGGAAAAACAGCGAATCACCGGCATGTACCTGGTGGCGTGACTGCAGCGGAGATCCAGCTTCCAGACTCTGATCCACCAGTGCATTGATCTGATCAAGAATTTCCGGAATACGGGGATTCAGATCTGCATAACGCTCATAGGCCTTTTTAGCAGACCGTATCTGCCCCAACCGGGCATGAATCTGGACCGCTGCCTGAAGAGCATCAGTCATAAGCCCGGCATTGAGAATATCCATAGTCGCCTTGTCACCCAGGTCACTTCCCTGGCTGGAATATCGCAGGCCACTGCGCAGATGGGGTGGGCGTATTGTCGATGCCGGCTCATGAGTATCAATATCCATCATGACCGAGGCATTGGTATCCATGCCATTGAAGAATTCATTGGAAACAAATTGACCGACGGTCTGAATATTGAATGAATCCACCAGTTTGGCACTATCCAGTCCATAATTTTTCTGTTCCCCATTCCGGTAGGAAAGAACAGCCTGGGAATTAGCTACTGCGGC